>ERZ1504361.16-NODE-16-length-72977-cov-4.770974_pt1 | contig 72977 bp, 48 predicted proteins | sample MGYA00571835_ERZ1504361 | MGnify/ENA primary metagenome ERZ1504361 (study PRJEB39906, sample SAMEA3182112) | gut metagenome | biome: human; feature: gut; material: Stool; isolation source: human stools | place: Canada | collected 2013-05-06 ...
TGTAGCCGTCTTCCAGACAGGTGGCTTCCTTGGCGTCCCGGATCTCGGTGTTTGTGTGGGCAAAACGGATGGTCAGGGCCTCGTCATAGGCGGGCTTCTGGTCATTGAGATGCTTGGTTGCAATATGGACAACCGTGTCATCGGTGGTCTTTGCAGCGAAGGTCAGGGTGGCGAGGGTGTCCAGCGCCTCCAGATCGGCGTAAGCGAGGACGACGCTGCCATCGGCCTTTACGGTGGAGTGGTATGCGGCATGTTCCTTTACATCCACCAGAGTCAGAGCCTCGGTGTCATAGGTGATCTCGACCAAGCCGCTGTTGGAGGCGGTGTCCACGCCGGAAGCGTCCTTTGCAGTGACGTTGACGGTGACGGTCTTCTCGTCGGTGGAGACCTCGGGGACGGAGGCGGGATCTGTGACGGTGGAGACGGAATTCAGGGAGCCAGCGGCTTCGTTTTCATTTCTGACCGCGATCTGCTTCTGCCCATCATTGGCCTGGTAGAGGTGGGCGATGTGGACATTGGCTTCCAAAGTGGCCAGGTCCTCAGTGGAGACTGTGATGGAATCGGCATGCATCCAGGGCTGAGGCAGGCTGTTTGTGCCGGCTGTGGAAGCATTGGGCTCCACAGAGTACAGGGTCACCGGCCAGACGTCCTTGCCGGCGCTGCCGATCATGGTGGCTTCAAAGACGTTGGTCTCTTCATGGAAGGTCAGACGATAGAAGTCACTGGTGGAACCGGTGAAGTAAGACAGATACAGAGAGCCGTCTTCTCCGACCACCATGGAGCAGTACAGATTGTCCAGATAGCCGGGGAATTTCAGCTGCGGCAGGGTGCTGGGGAAATAACCCAGGTAGGCGCTGTAAGAACCATCGGGCCGGCCATACACATAGAGGGTCCAGACGTATCCCAGGTTGTCCAGCAGATAGAAGAGTTCGGTATCGTAGGAAGTGAAGCCGTTCACGTAGGATGCATAGCCGGCACTGGCAATGCCGGTCAGATAGTTTGCATGGGTATAGCGGCTCAGGTAGCTGTTCATGTCGATGACATTGGAATCCAGATCAAGGGGATTCTTAATCGGCATGAAGTAGGTGCCGTAGATGCTGGAAATTTTGGGGGCATCTGCAGTGGAGTAGTACTTGCTGTAGGCCATGTCCCACAGGGGAACGCCTACGCCATTGCTGGCGGTTTCCAGAATCTTACCGGTCTGAACGTCCACCTTGTGCATACGCCAATCGGGGGAGACGGCCTCCATGATGAACATCTGCCGGTTGAGGGTGTCGTAGGTGGCAGAGGTCATGCTGGTCTCAATGTCTACCCGGGGCGTCCAGGTGCTGTTGGCGTCCATATCCCAGTCGAAGAACATGGGATTGCCTTCGGCGTCCTGCAATGCGCCGTGCAGAGTGATTTTTACGGTTTCCACAGTCACGGTGCAGCTGGCGCAGTAGGTGGGATCCAGATTGGAGGTGGCGGTGATGAGGCATTGGCCGGGCTGTACGCCGGTGATGACGCCCTTTTCATCCACGGTTGCGATGGAGGGATCGGAGGAGCTCCAGGTTACCGTGCGATCTGTAGCGGTCCAAGGCTGAACGAAGGCGTCAAGTGTTGCGGTGGTACCCCGGAGGATGCGCATGGACTCGCTGGAGAGTTGAATGTTAGTGATCTTGTCAGTGGGGGAATCCCAGTCGCTGCCGGCGGTCTTTTCCGGAATGATCAGGGCGGTCAGCTGGTCGGAAATGACCTGATAGCGGTTGAATGTGGCGGCGTCGGTATCAATCTCAAAGAGGTAGGAGAAGGGGATCAGATTGCCCCAGAAATCCTGCATGTAGTAGCTCGCCCAGTAGAGCAGACCGTTGTTAGGGTCGATTTCCATGGACTGCATATACTGGCTGTCCGGGATGTCAGTGGTAACAAGCAGGGTGGGGCTGGCGACGGTTTCCAGGGTGAAGGAATAGACTTCGCCAGTGCGATACTTGTTGCAGTAGAACACACCGTCTTCATTACAAGCCAGGGTATTGGTGGTGATGCCGATCTGGCCGACGGTTTGGACTTCGCAGGTGAGCTTGTCAATGGTGACCAGCTCATTGGATTCGGTGACGCCGTAAAGCATCTCGTCTGCGGGGTTGTAGGCCATGTCGGTGAGGGTGCAGCCCAGGTTGCCCACAGCGGTCCGCAGGCCCATGGCGTCTTCGTCCATCACGTAGAGAATGCCGGTGTCAGTGGCGGCAAAAACGTGATGATCTGCAATGGTAGCGGCGTAGTAGACATTTTCACACAGGGCGACGGTGTCCCATTCGCCATAGGGAGTGTCGGTATCAAAGCCAATCCACTTGTTCACGACTGCATCGTATGCAATCAGATGAGGTAGCTTGGTGGCGCCGCCAATTTGGGCTTCCACGGCGTAGGTGGTCACGTTCATGGCGTAGTCCATGACCTGCAGGAGGAATTTGCGGCCGCTGAGGCCATTCATGTCCAGGACATAGACGGCTTCTTCACCGGGCTCAATGTCGGCATAAGCGCCAGCGGAAGCAAGCAGCTGGCTGCCACCTGCATCGAACAGCACCACAGCTGCGACGTACTGGTTGTCGCTGGCAGTGACCGTCAGGGCGTTGCTGGTCATACTGTAGGAGACATCCACCAGTTCCGGGGCAGTGTTGTCCACCACAGCGGGGAAGGACATGGTAGCGCCCTTGCCCAGTGCGTCCCAGTTGGTATTGCCCTTAGCATCTACGTAGTACTCCGGAGCCAGAGTCAGCTCGGCGACAATGCGATCGCCTTCTTCCAGGTTGGTAATCGGCCAGCTCATGCCCATGGCCATGGAGGTGTTGACCCAGTAACCCTGATTGACGAGATAGTAGGCGCCTGTCACAGGGCCGGCTTCTTCGCTAGTCAGCACGTTTCCATCGCCATCGGTGATCCGATAGCGGGAGTTGGCGGCGTTGCGGATAACAGCGCAGTTCCACACGTCGAACTTGTCACCGCGGACGCTGTTGACGGCGTTACGCTCAGGCTTGTAGCCCTTGTCGGGGATCACAGGGTTGCCGCCAAACAGATAGGGAGAGTCGGGGTCGTTGCCGTAGATAATGGAAATGGCGTTGCTGTTGGTGACGCCCATGTAGGGATAACGGGTCTCGTCACCAGCCAGATATTCTGCATAGGTACCGATGTCAAACATGGAGGATTCAGTCCAGCCGCCATAGAAGCCCAGTAGAGGGATGGAATGGCTGGTGGTAAGAGCGCCCTCGGCGGTGGTCAGACCGTCAATGTGGAGGAAGCCTTCCACGTAAGCGCCCACCGGGTAGTTGGCGTCCAGCTTTTCCTTCTGCTCGCTGGTCAGGCGGATGGTCACAGAGACCTCGACCTTGCCGTTTGCCGGGAGGGTCAGCACGCCGCTGTTAAAGCGCTGCAGGAACAGATAGGCATCATAGGCGTTGATTTCGCCGTCACTGTTCAGGTCGGCATGTTCGGCGTCATGGAGCTCTGTGCGAATGCCGGTCACATAGTCCAGCAGAGCCTGGGCATCTTCGCCGTTTACGATGCCGTCACCATTGAAGTCCATATTGCCAATTTCGGTCTCGGACCGCAGGGCCTTGCCGTCCACAGTCCACTCCACATCGGCACACATGGGGGTGGTCCAGATGTCCAGGAAGTAGACGCCCTCGTTGTAAAGGTCGAATAGATCCTGGGTAAACAGGTCTGCAGAGAGGGTATAGCGCTGCTCTTTGTCGGTCAGGTTGTTCAGGGTGAAGGAAGTGGAATAGACGCCAGTGCGTTCCGGGTCGTCTTTCAGTTCAGCCTTTACCTTGCCATCGGCGGCGCCAGAGGTGGCATCTTCTGCCATCAGAATGTAAGAGTCGGCTGTGGTTACGGCGCCGATGTTGGCGAGGCCTGCGCCCTGGCGCAGCACAGGGTAATAGTTGAAGCCGCTGTCTTCCTCCAGCAGAGGTGTTGCAGTGGACATAAGCAAGCTCTGGGACAGTGCCCGGACGGTCAGACCGGTTTTTTCATCCAGCTTGTTGGCCCGGATGTACTGTGCGGCCAGTGCCGCCATACCGGCCACCTGAGGTGCGGCCATGGAGGTGCCGGACATCAGCTCATAAGCCTTGCCGCCAGGGATGGAACCATCGACAGAATAGATGGAGCCGCCAGGAGCTGTGATTTCAGGCTTCAGCTCCATGGAGCCGGGAACGCCCCAGCTGGTGAAGGAGCTCATGGCATAGGGTGTGCCGTACTGGACAGAGCCCATTCCGTCGCCGATGTTGAGGCTTCCGGTGTAGTAGAGGACATTGCCTGCCTCATCGGTGACAGGAGTGGAGGCGGCGCGCACCAAAGCGCCGTCTGCCTGGGTGATGGAGACACAGGGGATGGTAGCGGTGCTGATGGTGAGATCAATGCCAGAGACGCCTGGCTCATTGTTGTAGACGATACAGCCAATGGCGCCTGCTGCCTCTGCGTTCTGATGCTTCTCGACATAAGTAATGGTGCCGCGGGACATGATCATGACCTTGCCCTTTACCGCATCGCCCAGGGCTGCAAAATCTTCCGCAGTACCGAGGCCGTCGATGAAGACATATTCGTGGTCACCAGCAATGGTGGCGATGGGACGGTTCACATAGCTTCTCTCTGTGTAGAGGATCATGTGGTCGCCAACTGTAACAAAGGAGCCTACATAGCCGGAGTTGTTTACAGAGGCAACGGAGAGAGAATTGGTGTAGGAACCGGGAGAGCCTGCTTCGTCGAAGCTGATGCCGTCGTCGTACAGGCCCTTATGGACAGTGTGCTCTGCCCAGTGGCCGGAGTTACCGGCAGACATGGTGACCACGGTGTCGCTGTTCACCAGGTTTTCCATGACAGCAGCATAGACCTCGTTGTCCGTACGGCTGGTACCGGGGTTGCCGGAGCCCAGGGACAGGTTCACAGAGTCACAGCCCAGGACAATGGCGTCCTCAATGGCGGCCATGTAGTCGGAAACATACGCGCCGCCGGCTTTGCCGAAAACCTTCATGGTGATGATCTGTGCATCGGGAGCCACACCCTGCATCTTGATCTTCTCATAGGCGTTGAGGAAGGTGCCGTCTTCCTGGGGGATGTAGGCGTTGGCAGCGGAGATGCCTTCCACGTGAGAGCCGTGCTCGCCCATGGCGTCGTTGTCGTGGGTGATATCCAAGCTCTTGTCAACGTAGTTAAAACCAAAACCGATTTTTGTATTGAAGTACAGATCTTCTGCGGAGAAGCCCTTTTCCTTGAGGATGGGAGCGATGTTCAGCAGCTCCACCTTCTCGGCGATTTCTTCTGCATCCAGCAGATCCAGCTCTGCCAGATAGTCCTCTGTGCTCATGTTGGCCTCGCTGGCTTGCAGAGACAGGGAGTACTCCAGACCGGCGGCGGAGAAGGACTGGTGATCGGTGTCAATGCCGGTGTCAATGACGGCAACCCGGGTGCCTGCGCCGGTGTAGCCCACGGACCAGGCGGCGGGGGAGCCGATCATTTCGGAAGAGGTTGCCATGTTGGGGTCTGCGGTTTCCTCTTTGTCCCCCTTGGGAACGACCGCCGGCTCATATTGCGGTTCGATGACCACGTCTTTGACGCCGCGGACGCCTTCGATGGTCTCAATCTGACCGTAGGGAACGTTGGCGGAAATCATGTTTGCGGCCAAGGTCAGGTTCCACGCAACGTCCAGCTTGCTGTGGGTGGCCTTCTCGATGGAGGCAGCCATAGCAGACTGCTCAGTCTGCAGAGCCTTGCGGTAGCGCATGGCAGCAGCGTTCTGCGCAATGCCCATGGTAGAAAAGCCTGCATCCAAAGTGGAGGCCTTTTCCAGAACAATGGACACACGGACGATGTCGGTGTCAGAGTATTGGGGTGTTTCGTCGGTTTCCTGATCTGCTGAATGGAGCAGATTGGCCGAAACCGAACTGTTGTCTACCTGCTGGTAACGGACCGTATTGCTGGAAGCGACTGCGCCAGCAGGGCTGGCGAGGCCAAACAGCACAGCAACGGCCAACAGAAGGGAGAGCATACGCGCAGGGAAAGACGAGTTCTTCATGATTACTTCTCCTTTTTGATGATTCACCGATGGTGGGCGGCGACCCTCTATGAATTCGGCTGTGGCAACGCCGATCATATACACGGTGGAAGGACGTGTGCAAGAATTGCATCTTTTTGCCATTTAAAGCGGGGCGTTCTCAACTCTGCAAATGTCTATCATGATGTTACCATACGCTACAAGAAAAAGCAACACATTTTTCACTCTGATAGCAAAAAAGCGGCCGAAGCGTTGCGCTTCGGCCGGAGGCAGTGGCTCAATCTGTGGAGGCCCGGAGTGTGGTTAGGTGCTGGATGATGGTATCCAGGGCGGTGGTGTTGATGCGGTAACGGCGGCGGTCGTCGTCTACCTCAACGACCAGCAGACCTGCAGTTAGTAGGCTGCTCACATCCCGCCCTACGGAACCCAGATTCATCCCCAGGTTTTGCGCAAGCTCCCTGGTGGACATGGGCTGCGCATGGATGGCTTTGAGCAGTTTGATGCGGGCTTGACTCCCCAGTAGGCGCAAGGCCCGGATTTCCCAGGGGGCAAACTCCTCTTCATCACGGAGGTCTGTGGTGCAATTGACGCCGATGTGGATGTAGATGACATTTTGGTTTCCAAGGGTTTCTAGCTCAAGCATCTGCACTTTTGCTCTGAAATAGCCCAAGACGGCATAAACCTGATCGATTGGCTCCTTGGTGACAAATTTCCATTTTTGCTGCAACAGGGACGGCAGGTCGGGCTGGGTCAGGTAAGCGTACCAATTCTGGCGCAGGGGTTCAGAATGCTTCACCCATGGGACCATTAGCAGTTCCAGACGCCGTTCGACTGGCGCGATGAGTTCTTCCAGGAGCTGGGTGTAATAATCGAAGTTTTTCAAGACGCTGAGGAGCTTCTTCCGGTAATCCGGTGAGATCAGGAGTTGGTTGACCCTCAGCTCCAGGTTGGTGGATTCGGATTCGCTCTCATCCTGCCAACCGCAGTCGAAGGTGTATCTTCCGATGGAGGCTGGATAGGAATGCTCCTGTAAGATGGTGAGCCAAGACTTCCGCAGCAGGTCAAAGGCGCTGGATATGGTCTTACAGGAAAAGGTGGAGACAAAATAGGCGATGTTTCGGGCAATGCAAGTAAAGTCTCCGGAATCGTCAGCCAGGGCTTCTTTTTGAAAGAAGAACTGCAGCGTAGGATTTTGGAGGGCGAGCCCGGCGCAAGCCGTATCCATGATCCGCTGCACTTCCCGTACGGGGATGCAATAGGATCCCGGACCGGTCAACTCCTCTGCGGGGACCCCGTTGACAAACGCATAGATCAGTTCTACCGTTTCTAACAAATAGCATGGCGTGGACATGATCTGGACATTCATAAAGTACCCCTCCGAAAATTTGATCCTTTACATCATAACACAATCCCCCCCGATTCGCAAGCCGATATCCCAAGATTGGGAAACAGCTTCGGGAGTTCGTAAAAGTAAGGGAGCGGGAGGGGCTTTTCAGCCCCTCCCGCTCTGTGGTGAAGGTGTTTTCTAAGCGTGCAAAGTATTAGCTGAGGATTTCAAAGTAGCGCATGAATATGGTAGCGGCTTGTGCCCGGGTGGTGGCGCTCTTGGGACTCAGGGTGTGATTTCCCATGCCTTCCACGAGACCGGTCTCTACAGCCCATGCCATGCTCTCCGCGGCAAAGGGACTGACGGAGCTGCCGTCGGTGAAGGAAGACAAATCTTCGGTTGCCGAGATTTCCTTGCCTGCCAGCTTGGCGTACCGGGCGAGGAATGTGACCATCTGCTCCCGTGTGACTGGGGCATTGGGGGCAAACCGCGTGTCGCCCACGCCGATGGCGATGTGGTTGGTATAGGCCCAGGCAACCGCCTTGGCATAGTAATCGCTCTCGGCAACATCGGTGAAGGGAGCGTCTCCCTGGACCTGAGGTTCATCAGCCAGACGATACAACACGGTTACCAGCTGTCCCCGGGTCATGTGAGAGTCGGGGGAGAAGATCCCGTTGCCCATGCCCTCCATGAGGCCGCTGGTCAGAGCAAAGTCGACGCCTTCGTGGTACCACTTGCTGCAATCCAGGTCGGTGAAGGCTTTGGACGGGCAGAGCTCGGAATTTTTCTCCAAAATCTCGGTTTCTGTTTCTTCACAGGTGGTGCAGGTGTGGGTTCTGTGGCCATCGTGGAAACAATCCGGCTGCTGTGTCACGGTCCACTCGCCAAAGCTGTGGCCGGTGGCGGGAATGATTTGACCAACCTGGAGGGTTTCGCTGCAGACCGTGCAGACGGTATCCCCGGTGTAACCGTCACTGGTGCAGGTGGCTTTCAGGGCGCATTGGAGCTGACCCACGTGGCCCAGAGGCTGCTGCATGTCGCTGGTGTAGTGGTAGTCACAGTGCTTGCAAGCGTGCTCCGTGTAGCCATAGCCCGTGCAGGTGGGAGCTACCACGGTGGCCTCGCAGTCATGGCCTGTGGCGTCTACAAAGGAATCCTGATAGCTGTTGCCACAAACGGTGCAGGTGTGGGTGGTATAGCCCATGTGGGTGCAGTCTGGCTCTGTGACAACGGAATGATACTGGTGTTCCGCTTTGGGGATGGGCTGGGTGTAGCTTTCGCCGCAGTCACAGGTGAAGGTCATGACGCCCTCTTCCGTGCAGGTGGCTTCCTTGGTGACAGTCTGGGTGTAGGTGTGTCCCAGGGCATCGGTGTAGTCGCTCACATAGCTGTGTCCGCAGCCCTCGTGGGTACAGGTATAGGTGGTGTAACCCATTTTGTCGTGGGTGGGTGCTTGCACCTCTTTGCGGTAGCTGTGTCCCAGGGCGGGGAGAATGGAGTCGATATAGCTGTGATCGCAGTTCTCCCGGACGCAGGTGTGAATGGTGTAGCCGGCCTCTGTACAGGTGGCGCTCACACGTGTTTCTTCATAGCTGTGCCCCAGGGCGGGAGTAAAGTCTTCCCGGTAGTTGTGGCCGCACTTGGTGCAGGTGTGCTGGGTATAGCCATCAGAGGTACAGGTAGGCGATACGGTGGATTCGGTGAAGTCGTGACCGGTGGCTTCAATGACTCGGGTTTCCTCGTAGTCACAGTCCCTGCACTTACGGATTTCTATGCCGTTTTTCAGGCAAGTGACGGGCTCAGATACAGTCCATTCGCCCATGGTGTGACCAGTGGCGGCAATGATGGCGCCTCTGGCAATCCGCTCATTGCAATCGGTGCAGTAGGTGTCACCGGTGTATCCGTCTTCCGTACAGGTGGCGTCCTTGGCGTTGCGGATCTCGGTGTTCTTGTGCTGGCAGTCGCCATGAACCTGAACAAAGTATAGCGAGGCAGGCCAGATATCGCTGCCCATAGTCCCCAGGTAGGAGGCATTGGCAGTCTGACGGGCGTCATCGATATCCAGACGGTAAAGCTTGCTGGTGGAGCCGTCAAATGCAGACAGGTACAGAGCGCCGGTGCTGTCTCCGACCATGGAGCAGAACTTATAGGAGTCGTAACCGGGGAATTTTTCCCGCAGGTTGCTGGTATACCGTATGGTAATCAGAGCGAGATACTCCTGCTCCCCTTCGTCCCAGTAGAGATAAAGATTCCACAGGCCGCCGATGTTATCCAGGAGGACAAAGCGTTCCGTATCCACATCCAAACCATCGGAGGTGTGGTAGAGCACATGGCCCAAGCTGGCGGACGCCACAAAGCAGTTGGCGCCCCACCCGGAGAGGTTGCTGGATGCATTGAAGCGGGGGGTGACGTTGAAGCTCATGGGATCCTTACAGGCATAGATGAAGGAGTCATACACACCGGTGAGTTTGGGACTGCCCGTGGAGGAGTAGCACAGGCTGGACTGCATATCCCACAGCGGTGTTTCGCTGGCAGCAGAGGCTTCTGTCTTGCCTGTGGAGGGGTTGATCTTGTGCATGGTGCTGTCGGAATCCATAACATACAGCTTGTCTTCGATGGAATCGTAGGCTGTGGAGACGAACTCCGTATCCAGCGGGGTACCGGCTTCCCAGGTATCGTCATGCTCCAAATCCCAGGTGAACAGCATGGGATTGCCGTCCTGATCCTGAAGCACGCCGTGTAAAGTCACCGGTACGGCATTGACGGTTACCTCGCAGGAGTCGCTGTAATTGGGGTCGAGCTTGGAGGTTGCTGTGATCTGGCAGGTGCCGACGCCGACGGCTGTAACTGTGCCATTGGAGTTGACTGTGGCGACGGTTTCATCGCTGGAAGTCCATGTCACATCCCGGTTTGTCGCGGTCCAGGGCGAGACAGTGGCATACAGACTTCCCGAATTGCCTTTCCACAAGGTAAGGTCGGGACGGGAGATTTGCACCTTGCTGACGGAATCTGTGGGGGCGGCCCAGCTGCCGCCGGAAGTGCCGGACTTATCCGGGATGATCAGGGAAGTGATCTCGTTGCGAAGGTCATTGTGCTGTCTTACGGCATAATCGTTTTCCGGAGAAATCTCAAACAAGTAGTAGTAGAGCCACCGGAATTGGCCGCCATAAACCCAGATATATTCATAGCTGGTCCAGATCAGATGACCGGTGTTGGGGTCAACTTCCATGGACTGTGCGCTGAAGCTGGAGAAATTTTCCGGGGTTGACCACACGCAGGCCACCTGTTCCGGTGCATCCATGGTGTCCAGGGTAAATTTACACACATAGGCAGTGTCATACTGATTGCAGTAGAAGGTGCCGTCTTTATCACAGGCCAGGGTGTTGGTGGTGAAGTTATCATTGCCGATTCTGCCCACAACCTGGACTGCGCCAGTCAGCTTATCGACTGTGACCAAATTGGAATTCTGATCCACCGCATAGATCTGACCGTCTGCCTCGTTGTAGGTCATGTCATACAGCAGGGTGTCCAGGTCAGCCACGAGCGTGGTATCGGTCAGATTGCTGGCTGGCATAACGTACAGGCTGCCTGTAGAGGTGGCGCCGAAGATGTAAGAATCCACCATCGTAGAGGCCAGGAACTTTCCGTCGCTCTCAGCATAGGATGTCTGTGCGTTTTCGTAAGTCGATGTAGTTGTGAGGGAGACCCAATACTGTCTAAGGACATTAAATCCAATCATTGCAGGCAGCGCAGTGGGATCACCGATTTGCTGGTCAATTACATAGGTGGTGGTGTTCATGGCGTAGTCATAAACCTGCAGCAGGAACCGGGTTCCGTTGATGTTCGTCAAATCCAGAGTATATTGGGCTGTTTCGCCGGGTAATATCTCTGCTTTAGAGCCAGTGACTGCCAAGCGGGTGGCTCCGCTGCTGTTATATAATGCTACACCGGCAATATATTGGTTGTCTTTTGCAGTGACCGTCAAGGTATTGCCCGAGATGGAAACAGCGTTATTTCCAACCAGCTCGGGTGCGGTATTGTCAATGACCATGGGGACGGACAATGTGGCGCCTTCGCCCAATGCATCCCAATTGATATACAAATCCTCGCCTACATAAGATGCGTAATATTCCGGAGCCAAGGTCATGGTAGCCAGAATTTTGTCACCCTCATTTCCCGCGGGGACGCAGGGACGCGGAAAATACCGCGTAATTCCGTAGTTCATCCAGGTGCCGCCCAGTTCGTAGAAGAAAGCGCTACTGATTGCAGAGAAGCCGAGGGAGTATGTCAGCTTGTCCTGGGTGAGGTTATGCACCTCGAATTTTGCGCCAACGGCGTTGCGAATGGAGGTAAAGCTAATGCCAGCCAGCACGTCGCCGTTTTGATTGTTGATGGCGTTGCGATCCGGCATATAGGACTCGTCGGCTACGACGGGATTTCCGCCATAGGAATAGGCGCCGTCGGCGGCATGGGCGGCATAAGTCACACCCAGGCAGTTGGTGTATGTATAGCCCACATAAGACGTGCGCTTCTCCATGTTGCTCTGATACTCGGCATAGCAGCCCACGTCAAACATGGAAGATTCTGTCCAACCGCCGTAGAAGCCCAGCACCGGGATCGAATGCTCCGTACCCTCGACGCCTTCCGGGGTGGTTGCACCTTTGGCATACACGAAGCCTTCCACATAAGCGCCGCAGGGGTACTTCTCGCTGAGTGTAGTTCTTGCGCTGTCCTTCAGCGTGGCAGTGACGGTCACAGTGGCGGAGCCGTTTGCAGGAACCGTAACACGAGAACCGGTGTCAAACGTCACGGTCATGTCCAGAGGCGTTGTTCGGGTGTCCATATAGTCGCCCTGATCCTGATCAAGGTTCACGCTGTCGGTAAAGACGTCCTGGGTAAAGAAATCGGCAGACAAATCGTAGGTTTTCTCCGCAGCAGTCAGGTTGTAGAGGGAGAAGGAGAACGTATACGTTCCCTTCCGCTCCGGGTCGTCTCCCAGCTCCACCTTGACCTTGCCATCGGCATAGGATTTTGTGGCGTTGGCTTTCATCAGAATGAAAGAGTCGGCAGCAATTGCTTTCCCCACGTTTGCCAGGCCAGCGCCCTGCTGCAAAATGGAGTAGTAGCCATCGGTTCCGTCGCCATGGTCTTCCAACATGGGGACTGCGGTGGACATCAGCAAACTCTGGGCCAGTGTACGGGGGGTAAGGCCGGTTTTCTCTGTCAGATTTTCTTCCCGGATGTACTGCGCTACCAGGGCAGCCATACCGGCAACCTGGGGCGATGCCATAGAGGTACCGGACATGGACTCGTAGGCGGTACCGCCAGCCACAGAGCCGTCCACGGAGTAGATATTGCCACCGGGAGCGGTGATCTCGGGCTTCATCTCCAGGGATCCGGGAACACCCCAGCTGGAGAAGGAGCTCATGGTGTTGTATTTGTTGTCGTAGATCGTGCTGTCAACGCCTTCCTCTACAAACAGGGTGCCCTGATAGTAAAGGACGTTGCCGGCTTCGTCGGTCACGGGCGTTGCATTGGCTTGCAGGAGGGCACGTTCTTCCTGTGTGATGGAGACAACGGGCTCAGTCCGTTTGTAGTTAGACAGATCCATGTGAATGCTGCCGGGTTCATTGTTGTAAATGATTGTGGCAATGGCACCGGCCGCTACGGCTTGCGTAGCCTTTTCTGCAAATTCGAGGGTACCACGAGAGCAAACTGCCACAGCGCCTTTCAAAGCGTCTCCCACAGCTGCCCAATCCTGGGCTGTGCCAAGACCATCAATCAGGATATAGGTCTGCTCACCGGCGAGGGTGGACAGGGGCTGGTTGCGATAGGTAGTACCTTCCGTGTAGAAAATCGAATGATCCCCAACCGTAAAATATGGGCCGGTATATCCGGCGTTGTCAACGGAAGCAACGGATAGGGAATTGGTATAGGTACCCGGGGAGCCGGCAGTCAACATGCTGACATCGTCGGAATATAGATATCCTAGGTTAAAGGCTTCCGTGGGCCAGGCGCCGGCGTTGCCGATTGACATGGTAACCACGACGCCGGAAGAGGACAGGCTATCCAGAATCCGCTGGTAGTACGGCTCAGAATTTGTGGAGTTGCCGGGATTGGAGGAGCCAAGAGAGAGGTTCACGGAGTCACAGCCCAGGACAATGGCGTCTTCAATGGCAGCCAGGTAGTCGCTTTCATAGGCGCCGCCTTTTTTGCCAAAGACCTTCATCGCGATGATCTGTGCGTCCGGCGCGACGCCCTGTGCATGCACGGAACTCAACGCCTCGGCATATGTTCCGTCGCCGTTGGGGATGTAAGCGTTTGCGGCGGCAATGCCCTCTACATGGGAGCCGTGCTCACCCTGCCTGTCATTGTCATGGGTGATATCGGTATCCTTGTCCACATAGTTATAGCCAAAGGGGATTTTGGTGCTGACGTAAAGCTGCTCGGCGGAGACTTGGCCGCTGATGTGCAGCTGACTCAAAACCTCCGAGATTTGATCTGCATCCAGCAGATTGTAATCCGATACGGCTTTGTCGGCGTTGGATGCTTGCTGTGCCAGGGAATAGTCAAAAGCACCTGCGTCGAAGGACTGGTGATCGGTGTCAATGCCGGTGTCAATCACGGCAATTCTGGTTCCTGCACCGGTGTAGCCGGCGGCGTAGGCGGGGGCGACGCCGATCATGGAAGAGGAGGTGGACGTATTGGGGTGATCCGGTTCCTCTGCCGTGACTGTGGCGGGATCATAGCGGGTTTCCAGGTACACCTTCTGTACGCCGGGGATTTGCTCAATGGTCGAAATCTGACCGTAAGGGACATTGGCAGAGATGATATTGGCTGCCAAGGTCAGATTCCAGACCACGTCCAGGCTGGTTCCTGTTGCACGCTCAATTTTCGCCTGGATGCTGCGCTGTTCCTTCTCTAGATTTGCGCGATAGGCCACTGCTTGCTCGTTCTGGGCAATGCCATCGCTGGAGAAGCCGGCTGCAATGGTGGAAGCCGGTTTTCCGATAATAGAGACACGGACGATGTCTGTGTCTGCATAGCCCGGCTCAGTCGGCTCTTCTAGTTGCCTTGACAAAGGGGTGGCGGAAACTTCGGAGTTATCCACTTGCGTGACGCTGAGCTTTGCACCATTGTCGGCTGGATTTATGGCGTTGGCGGGAGCGATGAGCCCTACGAACAAAGCCAGAATCAACAGCATGGAGGCAAAGCGCATGGAAATGTGTTTCTTCATAATATTTCTCCTTTTCTAGATGTTTTGCCGGAAAGTGGCCGACAGCTCCTCAAAAACTGGTGTGAGCGGCACCAATTCAAGATTCTTGGAATACGAAAAGGTTGCATTCTATCAAGGTGGTCATGTTGCCTGCTTGGGGCTCTGGTTTCGGTGCAGGACATTACTAGGTTGCGTACCTCTCTGCAATCATAGCGCAGATTTAATATAGCATAGTTTTTAGTGAAAAGAAAGGCGGCAGGTTTGGGAAAAAATCACAAAACCTGCCGCTTAAAGGGCCCTATTTTTCTTAGTTTATGAAAAAAGTTCGCAAAACGTCGTGAGCCTTACGGTATTGACGATTGGCTAGGTACCACTCCTCCAGCCAGGCCGCATAAAACTGAAGAAATCCCATAGGGAGTGAACTCTTCATGCTGTGAATGCAGGAGATTAGGATTCCGCCATACTCTGGATCCTTGAGGTAGTTCGGATTCTCCAGGCGGATGTGTACCAGTTGGTATATTTGCTTGAAAATGTCACGAATTTGATCTGTTTCCCCAGATGTACCTTCTAACAGTACGGTCAGAGGCGCCGCCAGCATTTGGTCCAGTGCTGCCTGGGCCTTTTCTTTCTGCCCGATCTGTGCATAGCAAATGGCCAGCTTTTGAAAATATACGGCTTCGTTCCAGGGGTGTTCCAGCAAATGACGCAAAGCATCCTCTGTCAGCCCCAGCTGGAGTTCCGTGGTAGCAAGATTATAGGCGATAATCGCCACGTCTTTTGCGCGGCCTAAGCTTCGAGCCATGCGGATTGCGGTGGTATAGTACTCGCGAGTTTGCGTTAATTGATTCAAGCAGCTGTAGCAGGCAGCCAGATTTCCGCAGCACTCCATCATGATCAGCAGGCTTCCCTCGCGATATGCCATATCCATACCCTGCCGGAAGCAGGCAGCGGCTCTTGCGTAATCTCCTCGCCAAAAAGGCCGCTTCCCCGCCTCAAGCAGAAAATAGCTCTGATCAGACGTTCGGAGCAGCTTCTGAAACTGTTCCGTCAGACACAAGTACAGATTATACTGCCGGTCGTCCATGACAGCTACATAGTCTTCCACATTCTCTGGCGCCTTGCCGGAGGTGAGCCAAGTGAGCATCAGCCAGTCCAAGAAAAAGGGGCTGTTCTGAAGTTCTTTCTGACGCTGCGCCAATGCTGGTTTCAGCTCGTCAATCTGTTCACCAGAAAATAGACGATCGTACCATTCTTCAAACCAGGCGGACGTCTCTTGACAAAACGCCGGGTCATCCTGCCATTCGATTCCCAGGCGGTGCAGCAAGAGACGCAATATTTCAGGACTTCCCTCGGCTTTTCCCTGCTCGATTTTGGATAAATAGGAGACAGCGCAAATACCGGCGCATAGAGTCGTCTGAGACCAATTTAGTACTTGGCGTTGCCTGTAAATAATAATTCCTTGTAATCTTCTACACATATCAATAAAAATAAAATCCAAATTTTCAATAGGAAACGAACGAGCGCTAAAGAAAAATCACCCGACCAAATCAATCGGGTGATTTATGGTTGCGGAGGCAGGATTTGAACCTACGACCTTTGGGTTATGAGCCCAACGAGCTACCGGACTGCTCCACTCCGCGATGGGAACACTCATCCTTGAGTGCCTACACATCATACCACATAGGGTGGCTGTTGTCAACCTTTATTTTTAAAAAAAGAAAAGTTTTTTGATCTTCTAGAGGAGGGGGGTGGAAAAGCGCCCTACCGATGGTAAGGCGCTTTCCACGCGTAAACGAAATCAGAGAGAGAAAAAAGGAAGCAGGGGAAGAAAATAAAGAGGAGGTGAATTATAAAGGAAAGCGGCTCACGGCTTCCGCACATCCTTTACACCCACATATTACATGTCGATTTTGAACGGAATATGAATAATGGGGAAATAAAAAGCGACAAAATTGTGAATAAACGGGGATTTTACCGGCGTGCATCCAAAAGACGGGCGGATATGTCCAAAATTTCTGGTGTATTCAGACTGTTGTGGAATTCGACTGTGCCTTGGGCGGCTGGACGCAGCAGAGCGCCGGATTCCAGACGGCGGCGGGTTTGCAAAGCGGCGCCCAGCGCGCCGTCCAGAATTTCCACGCAGGGGCCTGCCAGCTCTTGGATCAGAGGTTTGAGGAAGGGGAAATGGGTGCAGCCCAGGACAATGGCGTCTACACCACCTGCCAGTGCGGGAGACAGGAGATGATGCAGATGTTGCCGGACCTCTGGGGTGTCCAGGCAACCGGCCTCAATGTACTCCACCAGCCCCGGACAGGGCAGGGGGACCACCCGGCATACCGAGGAAAACCGGTCCATGAGTGCACAGAACTTTTCCTCCCGTAAGGTGACGTTGGTGGCCATGACCAGGATGCGTCCGCCTGCATGCCGCTCTGCGGCCAGCTTCAGGGCCGGCTCCATGCCGATGATGATTTTGTCGGGATACTGGGCCCGGAGAGATTCGATGGCGGCAGCTGTGGCAGTGTTGCAGGCGACGACAATGGCTTTGATCCCCCGGGGGAGGAAGGCTGCAATGGAGGCTTCCGTGAGGCTCCGCACCTCTTCCGTGGAGCGGGTGCCATATGGGGCGTTTTGGGAATCCCCAAAGTATAAAAAACGCTCTCCGGGAAGCACCTGCACCAGCTCCCGCAGGACGCTGATTCCGCCTAGTCCGGAGTCAAATACAAAAATCCATTCCTCTGTTTGTTCCATGCCTTCACCAGCTTTGTTCAGGTTCGCCGGGCAGATGACTCTCCCCACAGGGTCATTGTACCAGATTTTTTACCTGGTTGCAACAGGCGCAGACCGCGGGATTTCCGGATTGCCCGTGGCGCCACAGCCTGAGCGGGGCAGGCCCACAAGGCCTGCCCCGCTGTTTGAAAATGGGGATTAATCGAAAAGTTGGCAGTAACGCATCAGGATGGTGGCAATCTGCGCTCTGGTGGCGTTGCCCAGGGGAGCCAGCTTGCCGTCCGCTCCTTGGACGAGGCCAGCTTCCACGGCCCAGATCATGGCGCCTTCGGCGTAGGGGCTGACTTGCTTGCCGTCCGGATAGGCGTGGAGGTCGCCCTTGGGCTGGATGTCTACCCCCTTCAGGGCGGCGTAGCGGGCCAGGAAGGTGACCAGCTGTTCCCGGGTGACCGGCTGCTCCGGCCGGAACAGGGTGCTGGTGACACCCAGGACAATGCCTTGCTCATACGCCCAGGACACAGCCGCCGTGTAGTACCGGTCTTTCTTTACATCTGTAAACGGATTGGAGCAGTCTGCCGCGGGAGAGCCTGCCAGGCGGTACAAAATGGTGACAATCTGGCCCCGGGTGAGGAGGCCTTCCGGCTGGAACAGGGTGGCGCTCACGCCCTGCATCAGCTTCTGAGATACGGCAAAGTCTACGCCCTCGTGATACCAGCGGTCCGGGTTCAGGTCCTGGAAGGCTCTGGAGGGACAGTGCTCCCGGTTTACCGGGATGCTGGTTCCAGACTCCAGGGTGCAGCTGCACCGGGTACAGATCAGGTCGCCGGTGTAGCCCTCCTGGGTGCAGGTGGCCTCTCGGGCGTTGTGCAGCTCTGGGGTATGGCCCAGGGGTTCTGTGACCGCAGAGATGTAGCTATGGCCGCAGGTGGTGCAGGTTTCCCGGACAAAGCCGTGCTCGGTGCAGGTGGCGGGGAGCAGCTCCTGGGTGTAGGTGTGCCCCTTGGCCTGGACGAAGCAGTCCTCGTAGCTGTGACCGCAGACGGTACAGGTGTGGACGGTGTAACCCATATGGGTGCAGTCTGCCTCTACCAGATGGTCTTCGTAGGCGTGATCCGCCAGGGGAATGGTCTCCTGGTAGGACTTGCCGCAGTCGGCGCAGGTGAAGGTGCAGATGCCTTCCTGGGTGCAGGTGGCTTCCCGGGTGACACTTTGCACATAGCGGTGCTCCAGAGCCGGGACGTAGTCGCTCCGGTAGCTGTGGTCACAGTTGGAGCAGGTATAGGTGGTGTAGCCCATGGCGTCGCAGGTGGGCGCGGTCACCTGGCTGACATAGTTGTGGCCGGTGGCAGGGACCAGGTCTCCCACATGGCTGTGGCCGCAGACGGAGCAGGTGTAGGTGGTATATCCGCCAGTTTCGCAGGTGGGTGCGGTTACCTGGCTCACATACGTATGACCGGCAGCAGGGACCAGATGGTCCACATAGCTGTGGCTGCACACGCTGCAAGTATGAGTGGTGTAGCCCATGTCCTCACAGGTGGGTGCGGTGACCGACTCCACGTAGTGGTGGCCGGTGGCGGGGATGGAGGCTTCTTCCACTTCTCCGCAGAGGGTACAGGTCCGGGTCTGGGTTCCCGGCTGGGTGCAGGTGGGCGCGCGGCCGGTGGTCCACTGGGTCCAGCTGTGGGCGGGGGCGGGGGTGTAACAGTCCCGGAAGCTGTAGCCGCAGGTGCTACAGGTGTGCTCCGTATATCCGTCATGTCCGCAGGTGGGGGCGATGACGGTGTCCTGGAAGCTGTGACCCAGGGCAGGGGTTTCGGAATCGGTGTATGTGTGGCCGCAGACAGAGCAGGTATGGGTGGTGTAACCGCCTGTGGTGCAGGTGGGCTCTGTGACGGTGTGGGTATACTGGTGACCGGTTGCGGGGATGGTCTCGCCCGGCTTCAGAAGCTGACCGCAAACGGCGCAGTAGACATCGCCGGTATAGCCGTCTTCGGTGCAGGTGGGGGCTGTTTCATTCCGGCGCTCTTCCTGGTGCCCGGTGGCCTCTGTGAAGTCCCGGTGCTCTGTGGCGTCACAGCGGCTGCACTGATATGAGGTGTAGCCCTGCTGGGTGCAGGTGGGAGGAACGGTCTCCAACTTGACGGAGAAGTCGTGTCCCAGGGCGGGGATGGAGGCGCCTTCTTCCAGCATGGCTCCGCAGACGGTACAGTAGGTGTCGCCGGTGTAGCCGTCTTCGGTACAGGTGGCTTCCTGGGCATTTCGTACCTCGGTGGTTTCGTGGGTGCAGGTTCCGGCTTCCGACAGGCTGATGTGATCCAACGCGACCGTCTCGGCGGCGGAGCCCCAGCCCTTGGCGTAGCGGAAGGCGAACTGCACGCCGTCTGTCTGGAAGGCCTCAGGCACAGGCAGCTGGCAGGTACCGGTCTGGTAATAGCCGCTGGACGCTTTGGTCAGATCTTTGGCAGCGTCCCAAATGGTGGTCCAGGTAGCACCGCCGTCTGTGGAGGCCTCCACGGTGAATTTCATGGCGCCGGCAAAGAGCTCATAGCGGCCGAAAGCGTAGTCAAACTTCAAAACCGGAGCTTTTCCGCTGAGGTTCACAGCGGGAGAGATCAGCGCTTCGTCCTGCTTGGCACCGCTTCCCATGGGTTGGGCAGTGCCCATGGCCCAGTCGCCGCTGTCATAAGCGTCGCAGTCGATGCGTGCCACCTTGGTGCCGTTCAGCTGGCTGAGTTTGCCGCTGTACCAGGTGTAGCTGCTGTTGGAGCTCTTGAGCTGCCAGCCCCGGGAGGGGAAGGCGGCGTCTTCAAAGTCCTGTTCAAACAGCACGCCGCTGCTGGAGACCTGGAAGGAGGCGGCAATGGTGTGATTTTCAGTCACGTCGGTGAAGGTGTACTGCGTCACGGCGCCGGCGCTTTCCCCGTCCACCAGGACGTCGGCAATCTCATAACCGGGATCCGGGACGATGGCAAATGTCTGACTGCCGTGCTCAGCCACAGAGACGGAGCCGCTGGGATCAATGGAGCCGCCCTGTGAGGCGGTGGCGTGGATGACATACCCTTCGGCTACCGGTGCGCCCACGGAGAAGAGCTTCAGGTTATCCACAGCCGCAATGCCGCTGCCACTGCCTGCAGGCCGGGTGTAGCGGAAGGCAAAACGAACGTCCTGGGCCCGGAAGGCCTGGGGGATTTCCACCTGCGCCAAACCGGTAATCACATAGCCGGACGAGGAGGAGGGCAGGGTATCCGCTCCGTTCCAGAGCTCTGTCCAGGTGGTTCCGTCCAGAGAGGCTTCCAATGTAAAGGTGAATTCCCGGTTTTTCATGCCGTAGTACGGGTAAGCATACTCGAACTCCAGCTGTGTCTGGGTGGCGCCTGCCAGGTTGACGGCCGGGGTGATGAGGCGCTCATCCTGGGCGGCTTCGGTGCTGTAATCAGCTGAGATGTAGGCGTTTTGGGTATTGTTGAGGTAGAAGTATTTGTACTGCTTCCAGGTAAAGGCGGAGTTGATGCCCTGGATGGACCAACCGGCAGGTGCAAACTCCGATCCCTCGAAGTCCTGTTCAAAAATCACCTGAGGGATCTCTGCAATGGATTCGAAGGTAGCAAGGAGGTAATAGGACTGGTCAATGTGCTCCAGGGTGTAGCAATCCTGGGCGTCCACAGTCCGGCCGTTTACCTGGAGGGACACCAGGCGGCACTTCTCATTGGGCGTGAGGGCAAAGGTCTGGCTGCCGCCAGTGGGGACCTGGGTGTCGCCTGCGGGGGTGATGACGCCGCCTTCGGTAGCGACTGCCCGCAGGGTGTGGAGTGGCTCCGTTCCGCCGCCGGGGGCAGTGAGCTTCACATTGTCCACGGCCACGGTGCCTGCGTAAGCGCCCAGCTTTTTGCTGTAATGGAAGGCCAGCTGGACGCCGCTGGTGCGGAACTGCTCCGGGATCTCCAGGCTGCAGGTCCCGCTCTGGAAAGAGCCGGAACCGGCGTCGGCGAGATCCTCTGCTCCGTTCCAAAGGGAGGTCCAGGTACTGCCGCCGTCAGTAGAGGCCTCTACGGTGAAGACCATACGGCCATAGAAGAGGGCGGTGCGGTCGAAGGCGTAGTCAAAGGTCAGGGTTCCCGGGATGTCCGTCAAATCAACGGTGGGAGAGACCAGATATTCCTCCTGCTTGGCGCCGCCGGTCCAGGTGTCCTCGTCGTATTCGTCACAGTCCACCCGGGCTGCGTAAGAGCCGTTCAGGTTGGCATATTTGGACACATACCAGGTGTAATACTTGGACCCGGTGTTGGTGGATTGGACGGTCCAGCCCTTGGAGGGGAGGGTTCCTTCCTGGAAGTCCTGCTCCAGCAAAACCCGCTCCCCGGTAGTGGAGACCGGAGCAAAGGTGGCGGAAATGGTGTGATCCACGCCCACCCGCTGGAAGGTATAGTAGGAGATGGGGCCCAGATCCACGCCATCTACGGTGACGGATTCCACGGCATAGCCTTCGTCCGGGGTGATGGAGATGGTTTTGCTGTTGCCCTTCTTCACCAGAACATCTCCAGCCGGGGATACGGAGCCATGCGCGCCGGCAGAGGCGTGGACCATGGCGTAATCCTCCAAGAGGTCGGCGTAGACCACCACGTTGTCGATGCTGATCATGGCGCCGTCTTTGCCCCGGTAGACAAAGGCAAACTGGAGCGTTTCACTGCCTTGAAGTTCCTGGGGAATGGTCACCCGGGCCTGGGTGTTGGTCCAGTCGGCGAAGATCCCAGCTTCCCACAGGTTCCAAATTTCCTGCCAGCTGTTGCCGCCGTCTTGAGAGGCCATGACCAGGAGGTTGCAGTGCTTGTAATAGGTGGTGAAGGCATAGACGGTGTTGAAATCGAAGACCATATGGACTTCCGTCTGCCGATCGCTGATGTCAATGGCCGGGGTGATGAGCCATTCGTCCTGCTGGAAGTTCTCATCATAATTGCAGGTGGCCATATAGTCTTCGTCCCGGTACCAGGACTCCATAGACTGCCCCTGGGACTCGATGTGCCAGCCGGTGGGCAGCCAGGCGCTGTTGAAGTTCTCCTGCCACAGGATGTCGGTGGGGACCACATCGGCGTAGTCGTCGCTGTTGCCGGTGGCCTTCAGGGTATAGGCCTTGGAGTTACCGGCATAGTCGTGAATCACCAGGCCGATGCTTTCGCCCATGCCGGTGATGTCCACATCCCGCAGGGTGGTGGTGGCGCCGGGGGTTGGCTCTGCTACGCCGATGACGTCAAATTCCTTGCTGTGTTTGGCGTCTGTGAGGACCACGGCGGCCACATATTGGTTGTCGGTGAAGGTCAGAGTGGCGTAGTACCGGCCTTCGGACTCCCGGACGGTCATCTCTGTGATTTCCGGCTCCTGGGTGTCGATGGTGATGGGGAATTCCCAGCTGGAGCGCCGGTTGTGCGCCTCATGCTCGCTGTAGACCAGGTCCGCGTCCACCCGCACCGTCGCCTTGGTGTTGTTGGGCAGTTTGGAGCCCCGGTTGTCGGTGCCAAACCAGGGATCTATGGCGTCGTATTCATCGATGCCAGCAGGGACCACCTGGAAGAATTTCCCGCTGTATACAGACTTGGGTTCGTATTCTACATTTTTGGTGTAATACACGGTGCCGTCGGTTCCGGTGATGGTGTACCGGAAATTCCGGGCGCTGCGCAGCAGGCCCGTGTACACATAGGTCAGGCTGTCCATGAAGTCGTCGCCGTTGGGGGAGATGGCGTTGCGGTCTGCCAGATACTCCATGCCCAGGGCGTAGTTGTTGTCGCCCAGATAGGTGTTGGTGTATCCTTCCATAGAGGACAGCACGGCGGAGTTGGGATAGGTCTGGGCTTTGGAGGTCTCCCCATTCAGCTCTTCATAGTAGAAGCCTGCGTCGATGCTGGGGGCCTCGGTCCAGTCGCCATAGAATGCCAGGAAGGGGGCACGCAGGGTGGTACCGTCGCAAGCGGAGCCGTCGGGATTGACCGGCTCCAGCTGGGCCCAGCCTTCTACAAAAGCGCCGTTTTCAAAGGCAGCCAGTTGCGTGGCGGGGTCTGTAAGGGTGACGGTGATGGTGACCTCGGCTTCTCCACCGGCGGGGACGGTGACCAGGTTGTTTTCCCAGTTGGTGGTGTAGCTGTGGGCCAGGGGGACGGAGGTCTCTGTGGTGGTGATGACCGTCTGGCCGCCGGTGGTGTAAGAGGTGGTGCCGTCGGTGAGAACGATGGGAGAAGCCGCATAAGTCAGGGGCGCTTCCCCGGTGTTATGGACGGTGAAGGTGAGCTGGTACACACCGGTGCGCAGAGGATCGTCCTTCAGCTCCATTTTGGGCCGCTCCATCCCCGCCACAGAGAGGTAGGCGGGCGTTTTGGCGGCGGCGTTGATGTCCATGAGGCCTGCGCCCTGTTTTCTGGGGGAGACTGGGGTATCCCCGTCATAGACGATGGAGGCGGTGCACATCAGCAGCGTATCGATCATGTCCTTCTGCTGCCCAGCGGAAAGGCTGGGGAAGCGATTCTGCACAGCGCCTTTCACAATGGCCATGCCGCCTGCCACATGGGGGGAGGCCATGGAGGTGCCGCTCATGAGCTCATACCGGTTGCCGGGTACGGCGGAGTAGATGTTGCCGCCGGGTGCGGAGAGCTCCGGCTTCAGGGTCAGCTCCGAGGTAGCGCCCCAGGAGGAGAAATCGGACATACCGGCTACGGGAGAGGTGACCACGGCGTCCTGGGTGGCGATGGTGAGCACCTGCTCCTCCTGCTGGGCCAGAAATGCGCCGTCAGCCTGGGAAATGAAGGCCACGGGGATCACCCAGGAGGTGATGGACATATAGACCATGCCCGGCTGGTTGTTGTATACAATGAGGCCAACGGCGCCCGCCTCGTGGGCGGCCCGGGCTTTGGCTTCGTAATAGGAGCCGCCCCGCTGGACGACTGCGATTTTTCCCTGGACGTCCAGGCCCTGGTAGTCCTCTGCCGTACCGGTTCCAGGAACCATGACGTAAGACAGCGGCCCACCGGCCAAGCGGCGGAAGGGATAGTCCTTGGTCACGGCGCTGGTGGCGGAGTCGTAGCCGTCGTAGTAGCAGATGTTTTTACCGGCTACGGTGATGTAAGGGGCCAGAATGCCGCAGTTTTCCACGCTGGCAACGGCCAGGGACTCCCGGTAGGTGGCCGGTTCGCTGGCGTTGCCGTAGTCCGGGTTGGAGGCCAGAGCCCGCCCCCCGTAGGCATTGCTGTAGGAGGCGCTGTAGTCGTTGCCCACAGCCACAGCCATGGAGATGCCGCTCTCGCCCACCCGGTTGAATACCTTGACCAGGTTCATGGTCCACTCGTCCTGAGATTCGTAATCAATGAAGCCGCAGGTGGAGCCCAGGCTCATGTTGACTGCATCCACCTCCAATGCGATGCAGTCTTCCAGAGCCGCCAGCACATCGCTGAAGGAAGCGCCGCCAGAGGCTTTGAATACCTTCATGTTCAGGATCTGCGCTTCGGGGGCCACGCCCATGACAGAGTCCTGCACACCGTCATTTCCGGCGGCTGTGGCGGCCACGTGGGTGCCGTGGGCTCCATCGGAGGCGGGAGGCGCGCCGTCGCTGTCTTTGTCGCCGTAGTCGAACTGGAAGGGGATTTTTGCGCTACGGTACAGAGTGGAAGCCCCAATGCCAGAGACGATGGACTCGCACTGCAGGTCCTTGCTGTCCAGGAGCGTCTGAAGCGATTCCTTGGTCAGGCTGGGGGATTCCGGCGCATCCCGGAAAATCTCATGGTTCATATCCACGCCGGTATCCAGAATGGCGATCCGCATTCCCTCGCCGTGATAGCCGGTTTCGTTGAAGGTACCGCCGCCGACCATGCTGTTGCTGGTGCTCATGGCGGGCATCAGCTGGAAGCAGGGGGCCAGGAAGGCGGATGCCACCTCCGGCATCTGCCGGATTTTCTGAAGTTGGCCGTATGTGACCGTGGTGGAGAAGCCGTTGAGGAGGGTGGTATAGGAGTATCCCACCTCCAGGGGGGCTCCGTCCAGAACCTCTTTGGAGATTTTGGCCTGGATGTTGGCCTGTCCGGCGCTCATGGCGCGCAGATCCGCCGGGGAGACCGTTTTTTGGTCCAGGCGGCTGTCATCCAGCAGGACGATGATGTCCACAGGCTGGTCTTCCGGGATGGTCTCCGGCTGCATGGTTTGGGCTGTGCTGTCTCGCAGCCCAAGCGTGTTATGGTCCTGCCGGGACGCTGCCGGGCGGATACGTCCATCTCCGTCTGCCTGAGATGCCAGGCTCACGGGAGGCAGACACGTCAGCAGCATGGCCAGGATCAACAGCCAGGTACAGATTTTTTTCATGTCAAAACCTTCTTTCCTTCGTGATGGAGAGGCACTTTCGCGAAGCGTATTGCCTCTATACGCAATATTATACTGCACCTGAACGCATTTTTCAACTGGTTTCTTTGGAATTCGCAAAAGAAAAATGGGACCCATTGCGAACATGCGTTCTTTGCAACAGGTCCCATATCAGAAGCAGGTTGGTTGACAGGAATCGCCAGATGACCGCCTGGCCCGCCGGATTTTACTACGCTTTTTCCGGAATTCAGAACAGGCAGCGGCCAGGCCAGCCAGCAGGCAGCCGGCAAAAGCGCCGGCGGCGGTGGTTTGCGAAGGGGTGGGAGCATCCCGACGGGTGGGTAGGGAAGCCCGGTCAACGACTTCAATCCGCCCGGTGTGGACAATGCGGAGGATCTCTCCCGGCGCGGTATCCAGGATGGTGTTGGCAATGCGCATGGCAGTTTCCGGGTCTTCGTGCGTCACGGAGAGGGAGAGAACCTCGGTTTTGCCCAGGCAGGCGGCGGAGAGCATCTGCCGCAGCTCCGCCGCGCTGCAATTGAGCTGCTGGGCTGCCGGTTCCAGCACCCGGTCACTTTCCAGAAGCACCAGACAGGTGTTTACCAGCTTCTGGGCGGCGGTGAGCGCGGCGGAAGCGGTCCCGGGATCTGCGGATTCACTTCCGGGAATGGAGACATAGAGGGATCCGGTTGCAGTGTATTGCGGGGGCAGGCAGAGTCTGCACAGGCCAAAGCCCAAGAATCCGCCCAAGCAGGCGGCGAGCAGGATCCAGTGGAACCGGCGAAGTAAGGCATGTAGCAGCTCCCGGGGTGTCAGGCAGACTTCTTCCATCTATGTGACCTCCTGTTTCGCCCGGTCAGAGCCAGGCGCAGTGTGCGGGGATCCATTCCCCGGAGAATCAGGCGGCTGTTTTCCCGGAGGGTTGGGATGAGAAAACCAGCCCCCACATTGGCGGCTGCCTGAGCCAGCAAGGTGGCCAGTGCAGCGCCCAAAGGTCCCCAAGTGGGGATCAGGAGCAAATTCAGAACCAGGTTCACACCGGCGCCCACTGCGGCCAGGTACTTTTCGAATTGAAATTGGTTGCGGGCGGCCAGAAAAATGCTCCGGGCTGTGCCCAGGCAGGCAAAGGCGGGCCGCCAGGCGGATACCCATAGGGTACTGCAAGCCGGCAGGTATGAGCTGCCGTAGAGGATTCCCAGGAGCGGGCGGGCCAGCAGGCAGACGCCCAGCCCGGCCGCACAGGAGCCGTACCAAAGGACGCTATACAGGGCCGCCAGCTTCTGGGGGAAGCTGCCGGGGTCCCGATGATGCCGGGCCAGCAGCAAGGGCCGGGCAGTTTCCACCAGGGCGGCGGGCACAAAGATCCACAGGGTGCTGATGGAACTGGCTGCTCCATACAGGCCCACGGCAGTCTCTCCCAGCATGGCCCGCAGCATCACCCGGTCCATCTGCCCGTATAGAGCCACCAGCAGACCAGAGAGCAGGAAATGTCGGCCTCGGTTCCAGAGGTCCCGAGCGGTGTTCCAATCGGGGCGCAGGAGTTGCCGCCCGGCGCTGCGGCGGTAGGCCAGGGCGAGCAGGGGAACGGCAACGGCGGCCTCCAGGCCATGGGCCAGGGCAAACCACGGGGTCCCCTGCTCTGCCAGAAGCAGGCCCACCTGACACAATGCGGCAGCGGCAGCTGCGGCACAGGAGATGAGGACCGGCAGAACGGATTGGAGCCTGGACCGGAACCAATCGGCCAGCGGCTCTGCCGCCTGGAAGATGAGGCTTATGCCGTACAACAGGGCAACGGAAGGAACGGCAACGCCGGAAGCGCCCAGGCATAGGAGGAGATACCAGGCGGCCAGCACGCCCAGGGAGGCGGCCAACCGCATGCCGATGGCGGTCCCCAGGGCCGCGCCGCTGTTTTTGGGGCAACGCACCAGCTCCGGGACCAGCACATCATGAAGTCCAAGGGTGCACAGGGGAAGGAGCAGCCCGGAAATGGCGGCGGCGTATTGGATTTCCCCGAAGCCCTCCGTGCCCAGAAGCCGCGCGGCGCACATGCTGACGCCCAGGTGTATGAGGGCCAGGCAGACTTTGCCGCCGATGATCCAGCTGGCATTGGCAGCGGGGGTGCATCTGGATATGCTCATGGGAACCACCGGTCCGGCAGAATGGGAGCCGGGCTGCAGGGGCCCTCGGAATAGAGCTTGGGACGGGGATTTCCGGCCAATATGCACCGGCACAGGGTCAGGAGCCGCTCTGCCGCCACCTCTGGATTCCACAGCCGGGTCATGGTGTCGTAAGCGGCAGCGCCCATGCGGCGCTGCTCCTCCGGGTGGGTCAGAAGGAAGGTCACCTGCCGGGTCAGGTCGTCCAGGTTACCGCTCTGGTAGAGGCAACCGTTTTCCCGGTGGCGCAACAGGGAAGGGGCGGCGCCAACAGCATGGCTGGACACCACGGCGCAGGCGCTGCTCATGGCTTCGTTTAACACGGCTCCCCAGCCCTCTTGAAAATCTGAGGTGAGGAGAAAGAGATTGGCCTGCTCCATTTCCAGCCGCACGGCCTCCGGCGGCAGAGGACCCAAAATCCGGATTTGCTGTTCCAGATGCAGCCGGAGCATTTCCCGCTCCATGGTGGGGCGCTCCGGCCCGCTGCCCAAGAAGGTGAGGTGAACAGGGAGGCCCGCTCCATGGAGTTGCTCGGCTAGGGTGATGGCGTCCAGGGGATGCTTCCAGGGCAGAAACCGGCCGGCCCACAGAAGCCGCCTGCCATTGGGATCCTTTTGGGCCAGGAGAGCAGACTTGTTGTGATACTTCACTTCGGGGAAGTAGCCAAAGCGGTAGGCGCGGCCTGGGTAGCACCCGGCCAGGGCGGCGTCGGCGGCCGCGTAAGCGCTGGCGCAGAGGAGGTATAGTGGTGCGTGCCGGAACCGGCCGTGATGCAGCCAAGCCCGGGCCTGCGCGCCGGGGGGCACGCCGGTTTTGTACCACCGCTCGGCATAGCGGAAGGTCAGCCGGTGCTGATGCAGCCTGGGCAGAATCCAGCGGTCCGGCCCGCTGCCCAGGAGCACCACGTCGCTGTTCAGGGCCAGACGGCGGCACCGGGCGGCGGTCTCCGGGCATTCATAAGTCCGCAGGAGGTAGGGCCGGTCCGGCTCCTGCTGCCAGCCCAGTTGAATCCGCTCTTGCCGCAAAGGCTTGGTCTCCACAAAGTGAAAGTCCGTCCCCAACCAACCGGAAAGGGCGTCTGCCAGGGGGGCGGTGTGGTGGGTGAGAGAATTGGTAATGAAGGTCAAAGTCACAGCCGTGGCGCCTCCTTTCCCGGCAAAAATGAAGTGGGTTCAGTGGATTGCTTCCGGCCGAAGGGCGCAGGTTCTCGGGGAGACCGGAGCGCATGCCCTCGCATGGCGCCCAGAAACAGGAGCAGGGAGAGAAAGACGTATACATTGGCCTCCATCACCGGCTCCACCATGGCGTTCAGCCAGAGGGCCGGGAGCAGATGTGCCGCCAGGATGGAGGCGCGTTCCCACTGCCCGGCCTTTTTGTGCAGAAAAAACTTCGTGCTATGAAAGAGCTCCCTCAGAGTAAACAGGGAAAACAGCAGAAATGGAAGCAATCCCCCCTGATTGTAAAGGTCCAGCCACAGATTGTGGAACCAGGAGAAGGGCAAGTCCTGGGTGAGCCGGTTCCCACCCAGGGGAAAGCGAAGCCACCGGCCATCCTGGAAAAAGGACAGCCAGATCTCTGGCCGGGACAACCCCGTCTCCTGATGTTGCAGCCGGAGGAACAGGGGCAGTGCAGCAAGCCAGTGACGAAGGCCCCAGAAATCGGTTTGGAGGATCAGTATTAGAAGGCATGCGGCAAATCCGAAGAGACAGCACCGCCGGAGCTTCTTCCCTCCACTGATGCCGGGATGCAGAAGCCAGCCCAGGGCCCGGGCGGCAAGCAGCAGGATGCACAGAAGGGGCAGGGTGCGATTGGCAAAATATACGCTCTCCCCCAGACACGCAACCAGGCAGATGCGAGCTGCCCATTTTGTGCCGCGAGGGCCGGGCGCGGCCAAGACGCCCAGAGACAGGGCCGCAGCGGCTGTGAGGAGCATTCCGGTGCAGGTGACCGAGACCGGCGCTCCCCGCCAGATATCCACAGCGGTCCGGCCGGGCAGCGTTTCCCCCTGCCAGAGAAGGCAGGCCAGCCAGTTCAGAAGCCCGTGGAGGGCCATACCCAGAGACGGCGCGGCCAGCAACGCCTCAAAGCTCCGGGGGCTTCCCGCTTCCAGGGCGTAGCACCGCCCCAGCCGGTAGGCTGCCCAGGGACCGATCAGATACAACATGCAGCTCCGGAGGGAGAGACCGCAGTCACACATGTCTGCCACAAAGTACGACAGGGAAAAGGCCAGCAGGAGCACCTCCGAGGGGGAAAAACGCACCTTCCAAAGGGCAAAGGAGGCGGCCGCAAGCAGGAGGAAACAGACTCCGGCCCGGTTCCAGACCCCAAGACCGAAGAGGAAGAAAAGCAGCAGCATGGGAGGCTCCCAGGACTTGTGGGCGTGGTTCATAGGACCTCCTTACGGTGTCATTCTCCGGTAGAGCGCTAGGTAGTCCAATGCCATCCGGCGGCAGTCCCAGCGGGCTCTGGCCTGAGCCACGGCGGCAGGAGCGGGCGGAAGCAGCGTTTGCAGGACCCGCCTCATGGCGGTCACATTCCCTGGGGGGACTGCAACCCCCAGACCGGGGAGGATGGTCTCCGGTACGCCGCCCACAGGGGTGCCGCAGGCGGAAGCTTCCAGGCAGACGGTGGGGAAGTTATCCTGCCGGCTGCACAAAACCAGAACGTCGGCGGCGGAGTAAAGAACGGCCATTTGCTCCCGGCCGGAGATGTGGCCCAGTGTTGTGAGGTTGGGTAGGGAATGGCGTGTGTGGTCTCCGGCGGCAAGAAACCGGAGGGGCAGATGTGCGCAGGAGCGAGCCAGGTCCAAAAACAGGTCAAACCCCTTGCCATGGGTAAAGGCCGGGGCGGCAAAGAGAATGACCCGCTTGCCGGGTGCGATGGACAGGGACTGCCGCAGTTGGGAGGCGTCCTGAGGACGGGGGAAGAATACGCCGGTGTCGATGCCGTTGGGAATGACAGAAACGGGGATTCCCGCCAGAGCAGAGGACGCCGCCGCCCGCCGGGCGATCCAGCGGGAGCAGCCCACAACAGCCAACCGGTCCCACCCCTTGTAAATGGCGCGAAGCTGCTGCCAGCTTGCTTCTGCCCGGTTTCCCAAAAGGCAGGCGGTTTCCGGACCGGCACGGGTGCAGCCGGTGCAGCGCTGTAAAAAGCCGCTGCAGGTTCCGGCGTGGCTACAGCCGCCGGTGTAAGGAAATTCTGCGTGGAGGGTGAGGACCGTGGGAATTTGGGCTTCTTTTAAGAATGCGAGCAGGTGATACAGGTTGCAAAAGTGCCCGTTGAGGCATTGCAGGTGCACCACATCCGGCCGGATCCGGTGGATCTGCCCAATGAGACGGCGGGTGGCCCAGGCGCAGTGGCCGTAGGGCAGTCCCCCAATCCGGGCAGCCAGGCCCTGTGCCCGGCCGTACCGGTCAGAGCAGACCTGGCATGTGAAGGGCTCTTCGGCGCGGGGGCCCCGGCCGTAGAGCACAGTGGACCGGTGCCCCAGGGCCAGAAAGGTCCGATGCAGGTCCCGGGTGATGTTGCCGGTACTGCCGGTCCCATAGACGCAGTTGACTTGCAGGATGTTCATGGGATTTCCTCCGGGCCCGGGTCCCAATACAGGTAGGGGTGCCCCTGCTGGGCCTCTGGTGGCGGGTCGCTCCAATAATCGCCGTATTTGCGGCGCAGATAAGCGTCATATCCGGCGGGAATCCGGACCTCCAAGCCCTGAAACCGGGCGAGAACGCCGTCTCCAAATTCTGCCTGGGGTGTGTAGTCCAAACTTCCCTGCCAGTTGCCGTGATTGGCCAGCAGGGCGCTGCCTGAAGCGGGATACCGGGTGATGGCCTGCTCATAGGCCGCGGCGACGGCGGCGGTCTGCCGGTGAAGGCCCAAAAGGCGAATCAGGCGCCTGGATGGAGAGCAGGGACCGGAGAATGCAGCGGCCAGGCGGCGGCGGTAGCGCCGCTTTTGCCGCTCCAGCCTTCGCTGGAGGGTCGGCTCTGCCGGGTAACCGTCCAGGGGGAAGAGATCCAGGAAGATCCCGTGGTGTATGGGAAGATGTTGGGCGGATTCCTCCAGAAATACGGTTCCGGAGAGGCGAAGCTTGCTGTAAATGGCGGGGAAGGCGGGGTCGGTTTTGTAGTTCTGGAGAAAGATGTGCCGGGGCAGGAGGGCTTGGGCCTGTGCCAGAAACGCTTCGTAATCGGGTCGCAGCATGGCCAGGTCCATGTCGTCGTCCCAGGGGATGAAGCCTTGATATTTCACAGCGCCCAATGCACTGCCGCATACCAGGAAGTAGGAAAGGTTCAGCTGCTGGCAGACTTGCAAAAAGGCCTGGAACAGCTCCAGAACCCGCTTTTGTAGAGCGTTCATAACGGTCTCCTTCCACCGGCTCCGGCGGCTTCGGTCAGAACGTCGGTGAGAAGCGCGCCGGATGATTGGGGGCTGTGATTCTGGGCCGCCAGACGTCGGGCGTTGTTCCGGCAGTTGGCCCGGCGGGACTTCTGGGTCAGGGCCTCCAGCAGCGTTTGGGGTAGAGAAGCTTCTGAGGTGGCCACACATGCGGCGTCTTCCTCCAGGAGATAGCGGATGGAGGCCACGCTGGCAGGGCCGTAAGCCAAGATACAGGGCGCGAAGGCCAGAGAATCCGCCAGCTTGGTGGAGAGGGACAGGGATACCTGCCGGGCGTCTCTGGGAACAAAGGACTCGGTGTGGATGACAAGAAAGCTGGCGGCAATTCGCTCTGTCACGTGGCTGCCGGGGATGCTGCCGCAAAACCGGAGGCCGTTTTCCCTGGTGAAATGGGACAAAATATGGGGGTTTTCCTCTTGGGAGTAGACCTCCACCACGGGGAACCCGGGAAGCGCCAGAGTGCGCAGAGCCCGCCCGATGGCAACCAGCTGCCGCCAGCGTCCCAACCCCAGATTGCCAAAGTACCGGATGCCCGCAGGCGCGGTATGGACCTGGGGTGGGAGCTGATGGGGTGTGTAAAGCTCCCGGCAGGGGATGGAAAATAGGGGGGCGTAAGCCTCTGACATGGGCCGGCTGGCAGTGAGCAGGCAGGTGCTGCCGGCCAGAAGCCGCCGGGCCCAGCGAAGGCGCAGGCGGTAGTGGAGCTGCCGGAGAGGGGAGCCGCCCGGAGGGGTGTAGATGCCGTCGTAACAAATGGCCACCACCGGAAGTCCGTAGTCTTTGGCAAGCTGGAAGGCGACCCGGTGGGAAAAAACCGATTCCCCCGGGGCGAACAATAGGACATCTGGCTGAATTTCCTCTATCCAGGCGGCCAGGGCCTGGGAGTGCCAGGGGGCCAGCGCCCACATGGCGTCTCTCAGAAGTCCGGGAAGGGCGCTCCGGCAGTTGTGCCCCAGGCGGTATAGGGGGCGGAGACAGGAGGAAGGGGACGCGCACCCCAAGCTCATGGGCTTGCCTCCCGGACGCCGGGTCCAGAGGGCGTGGAGCACCTCCCCATCGGTCATCCGGAAATACCGGCGGCACAGAGGAAGCTGAGGCTCCTCCGGATAAAAGTAGAGCTGACTCAGGGACGCTGGGTCCCAGCTGGAGAGAAGCGCAGCCAGGGACCGGCCCATGTTGTTACCGGTGGAAAAAACATTGTGACTGACCACGAGGACCCGAGGCGGATTCATAGCACCGGCCTCCCGTTGCCGTGGCGGGGGGCCAGGCAGATCTTTCCGTATTTCATCAGGCTGCGGCGGAGGTAGCAGCTCATGTAAAAGGCGATTTGGGTGGGGGAGAAGCCCAAGCGCCGGTAAGTCTGCAGGTTGGCTGCGGCAGAGCGCAGCTTGTTGCCGGATTTGGAGCGGGGCCTTCCAATCCGAACGGTGTGCAGGGGGAGATCGATGCCCCCGGCGGCAGCTCCATAGCGGAGCATGGAGAGCCAGTTCAAAAAATCCTCGTGAAAGACGTCTGCATCCATGGGAAATTTCTGACACCACCGCTTTTTCAGCAGGATGCCGGAGCAGGAGATGAGATTTTGCCGGAGGAGCTGGGGATAGGTAAGGGTTTCCGGCACGTGAAAGCGGAATCCGATGGGGCGACCGGCAGCGTCCATCAAGTCATAGCCGGTATAGACCAGGTCCACAGCATGGCGCTGCAGGTAAGCGGCTTGGAGGGCCAGCTTGTCCGGCTGCCAACGGTCGTCGCTGTCCAGAAAGGCAATCCAGTCGAACCGGGCCAGGGAAACGCCCAGATTCCGGGAGCGGGCGACGCCGGTGTTGGAGGGGTTGCGATGATACCGCACCCTGGCGTCCTGGGCGGCAAAGACCTGGGCCAGTTGGCCGGTTGCATCGGTGGAGGCGTCGTCGATGATGAGAAGCTCCAGGTTCCGGTGGCTCTGGTTCAGCACAGATTGGACGGCTGTGGAGAGAAAATCCCCGGCATTGTAGGCTGGGATGATGACGCTGATGGAGATGGAATCCATATGTCTACTACCTCATTTCCAGGGACTCCGGATGGCATAGCTTTGTATGATGGAGGCAACTTTGCAGGAGACTTTCTCATCTGCGTATGCCGGTACCGGCGAGCCCCAATCGCCCTGGTTTGCCATTGCCAGTGCGGTCTCCACGGCAGAGAGAATCGGATCCCGCCGGGTACCGGCCAGGAGGAAGTCGCCCTGCTCCATCGCTTCGGGCCGCTCTGTCACGGACCGGAGGCAGACGGCGGGGAAGGGCAGGCCATGGGTGCGGAAAAAGCTGCTCTCTTCCGGCAAAGTGCCGCTGTCGGACAGAACGCAGAAGGCGCTGAGCTGTAGCCGGTTGTAGTCGTGGAAGCCTAGGGGCGGGTGCAGCTGCACCAGGGGATGTAAAGCGTTGGGCATTTGCTTCAGTCGTTTTCTGGCGCGGGGGTGGCAGGCGTATAGAATGGGCTTGCCATAGCGTTCGGCCAGGGCCCACAGCGCCTCCAGAAGGGACAGGAAGGGTTCTTCCCGGTCGATGTTCTCCTCCCGATGGGCGGAGAGAAGGAAATACCCCCGCTCCTCCAGCCCCAGCCGCTTCAGCACCTGGCTGGCCTGGATGGGACCCAAATGTTCCGCCAAGACCTCTGGCATGGGAGAGCCGGTGACGAAGATCCGGTCTGGCGGGAGCCCGGCTGCCAGGAGATTTCTGCGGGCGTGTTCGGTGTAGCACAGGTGAACGTCGGAGACGGTGTCCACAATCCGGCGGTTGATTTCCTCTGGCACCCGGTCGTCAAAGCAGCGATTGCCTGCCTCCATGTGAAAAATGGGAATCTGCAGCCGTTTGGCGGAGATGGCGGCCAGGCAGGAATTGGTATCCCCCAGGAGAAGCAGGGCGTCAGGCCGAAGGGCTTGCAGAAGCCCAAAGGATTGGGAGAGAATGTTTCCCAAGGTGTCACCCAGGTTGGGGCCGGCCACGTGCAGCTGGTGGTCTGGCGGACGCAGGTCCAGATCCTGGAAGAAGATTTCGTTGAGGGTATGGTCCCAGTTCTGACCGGTGTGGACCAGGGTCTGCCGGAAGTATCGGTCACAGCACCGGATGGTGGCGGACAGCCGGATGATTTCCGGACGGGTCCCCACCATGGTCATGAGATGAAGGGGCGCCATGGGTTACACCTCCTGGGGATAGGTATCCGGGTGGCTGGGATCAAAGCATTCGCTGGCCCACAGCAGTGTGACCAGATCGGTGCTGCCCCGGTTTTCTATGGTATGGGCATAGCCCGGCGGGATATCGATGGCGGTCATCTCCCGCCCGGAGACCGGGAAGGAGCACACCTCCCCCGTGGGACTTTTTAGGCGAATGACCCCCTCGCCCTGGACCACCCAGAAGGTTTCCGCTTTGGTTCTGTGCCAGTGGTTGCCCCGGACAATGCCGGGCCGGGTGAGGCTGACGGAGAGCTGCCCGTGGCTGGCGGTGCGGAACAGCTCGGTGAAGCTGCCGCGGGGATCCTGGTGCATGGTCTGAGACCGGCGCAGGGCCTCTTGGGGGAGAAAGCTCAGGTAAGTGGCGTAGAGTTGCTTTGCAAAGGGGGCGTGAAGCGGAGGCAAGGCTCCCTCTGCCCGGCGCCGGTTGAAGGTGGATAGAAGGGCCAGAATGTCTTCCAGGGTGACGGAGGAAACCTTGGGAATGTGGCAAAATCCGTCCTTCTGGCAGGGAGAGCCGGAGAAGCAAGCTAGAAACTCCTCCACCACGTCATCCACATAGGCCAGGTGCAGTCGCTGCCCCGGGTTCTGGATGGTGATGGGAAGCCCCCGGGCCATCCGGTGGCAGAAGGTGGCCACGGCGCTGTTGTAGTCCGGGCGGCTCCCTCTGCCGAATACATGGGGGAGACGGTACAGAAACACCTCCGCCCCAGTGGCGGCGCCGTATTGCAGGAGGGCCTCCTCAGCGGCCAGCTTACTTTGCCCGTAGGGGGTAGGATCGCCGGCCAGGATGGAGGAGGTAAAGAGAATGGGGCAAGGATGATCTGCCAGCTGGGCGAGAAGCGCCCTGGTGAAGGCCAGATTTCCCTCCCAAAAGGCCTCTGGGTGGGAGGCCCGGTTGACGCCGGCCAGATGGAACATGAAGGATGCCTCCCGGCACCAGCTGGCTAAGAGATCCGGCGGCGTGTCCCGGTGACAGGCCAGGACCTGGGGACGGCAGGCGGGGGGCAAGGCCGCCAGGCCCTCCGTCAAATGTTTGCCCAGGAAGCCGCCGGCGCCGGTGATCAGGACCTTCATGGGTTGTCCTCCTTTGGCAGGAGCGCTTGGACCTCCGGCAGCTGCAGGAGCCGTTCCTGAATTTGGGCGATGCTCAGCCGGGCCGCGCCGTCGGAGGTAAAAGCCTGGCCCCCAGAGAGTAGAAGGGCTGGGGAAAGGCCGTAGTGCAGGTCCCGGGCGTCCATGGGAATGCGGAAGCAGGTTCCCAGATCCAGCGCCCGGGCGGACTCCTCCGCGGTCAGGAGGGTCTCCGCCAGCTTTTCGCCGTGACGGGGGCCCAGGATGGTGATGGGAGCGGACCGGCCCAGAAGCAGGAGCAGGGCCTGGGCCAGATCCCCCATGGTGCAGGCCGGGGCCTTCCGGATCCAGATGTCCCCGGAGTGGCCCTGGGTCAGGGCCAGAAGGACCAGGTCGATGGCCTCCTCCATGGTCATGAGGAATCGGGTCATGGCTGGGTCCGTCAGGGTGAGGGGATCGCCGGAGGAAAGCTGTTGAAGAAACAGAGGAATGACACTGCCCCGGGTCCCCATGACGTTGCCGCATCGGGTGCAGCAGATCCGGGTGTTTCCCGGTCCCAGGGAAGCGGCCCTGGCAATGGCCGTCTTTTCCATCAGGGCTTTGGAGGCGCCCATGGCGTTGATGGGGTAGGCGGCCTTGTCTGTGGAGAGGCAGACCACCCCCTCCACACCCGCGCAGACGGCAGCGTCCAGCACATGGTCAGTGCCCAGCACGTTGGTCCGGACGGCCTCCAGGGGGAAGAATTCACAGGAGGGGACTTGCTTGAGGGCGGCGGCATGGATGACATAGTCCGCTCCTGCCATGGGGGCGCGGAGGGAATCCGGATCCCGCACATCCCCCAGATAAAACCGGAGCTTGCCCCAGGAGGCGGGGAAGCGGGCCCGGCAGAGGTGGCGCATGTCATCCTGCTTTTTCTCGTCCCGGGAGAAAATGCGAATTTCCCGAATATCGGTTTCCAAAAGGCGGGTGACGATCCCATTGCCAAAGGAACCGGTCCCGCCGGTGATCAGAAGGATTTTTCCAGAAAGGTCCGGAATCATAACGGGGCCTCCGTAGGTTGGTTTGATTTTGTAATACATAACTGTCTAAGTTAGAGTATAGTCAAAAAATGTGGGAATGTCAACCACAAATGAGGAAAAAGGTGGAAACATGTCGCCATTTTCTCGTCAGGCAGATACGTGTTTTCCACGCATTTTGCCATTTGGATCCCCCGCATCCGGTGGAAAGAGGAGTGTCCTACGGCAACACCGGAGAATCTGCTGATGTACAGCTGGCTATGGGATGCCCACCGCCCGGGAAGCCTGGAATCACGCCCTGGAGAAATGGGGTTTTTCAAGTTTGTCCCATTCTGTTCTTGCACTCTGCTGGAATTTCTTGTATAATGGGGCGTGCTGCCAGGGGGGCGAGAAATGGCCCCCTCCGACGGCGAACCCTTGCGTCAGAAGGAGGATAGAGCCGGAACGCAATCTCTTGTTGGAGCCTATGCGGGCTCAAAATTTTATAGCGCGGGGCAACGGCCCCGTAGGTCCCTCGGAGCATATGCTCCATCGGTACTTGTATAAAACAACATGAGAGTAGTAAAAGTAGGCCGTTCTGATCAGCTTGGTTTTCCAGCTTGAACCATTACTATATAGACTCGATATAAAAGACGACCGGAAAATTGGATAAATAAAGGGCGGGCGGCATTGGCTGCCCAATCATAAATAACACAATACAAGGCGGGATTGTTTGGCAAGTACAATTAATTTTTTGCTGGAGTGAATAACGATGAAAAAACTAATTGTATGGTCCCTTGTGATTTCTATGTGCGCATGTCTCCTCACTGCCTGCGGCAACGGGCAGGAGAGAAGCAGCGGCAATTACACCGATGAGATGAAGATTCCCTACTCCTGCAACCTCAGCGAAGAAGACGGTGCAGACAGCGTGGAGCGGCAGGGCGATCACCAGGATAGCCCCTATTTTAGCACCCTGGATTTCTACAACCTGGAGTCCAGCGATACCCTGACCATGCTCACCCACTTCAAGACCCAGCAGCAGACCAGCGAGTGGAGCTGCGGCGTGTCCAGTGCCCTGATGGTTCTCAACTGGTATGGCAAACTGGGGGAGTACAATGAGGAATCTCTGGCTGCGTATCGCAGCAACGGCTTGACCCCCGCAGGCACCAGCCTGAGCCAGCTCATCCAGATTTTTGAAGGCGTGGGTGGGTTCGACCTGTATTCCACCTTCGACTGCGGCGAGAATGTGCACGATGTGTTTACGTTTGATTACATCCAGAAGACCCTGGCTGCCGGCACGCCCATTATGATCGGCTGGAACGACTGGGGCGGCCACTGGCAGGTCATCATTGGCTACGACACCATGGGGACAGAAACCACCCAGGACGACGTGATCATCGTTGCCGATCCCTATGACACCACCGACCACAACCAGGACGGCTACGGTGTGTATGGCGCAGAGCGGTTCCTGTATAATTTCACCTTCTACAACTTCTTCGACGACGCTTCCGGAGAGCCCAACGATATGTGCTTCCTGGTTGCAACCCCCCAGGCATAAGGTGTGACTTCCGGCTCGGTCACGATCTGATGCGGGGTACAACAGAATCATTTGCCACCGAGGCCCAAAACCTGCAAGTATGCAGGGGAAGGGCCTCGTTTTTTACAAGAAACAGCTGTACAAATTCAACTTCTCAACCCCTCTTTACTATAGAAAAATACGGCGGGTCAATACAATGCCGACGGTGCGTTCCTACCGCATCAGGGCAGTTTACCGAGGTTCGGAACGAAAGACGGGGCGGTCTCACATGCCGTTGCACCAAGAAAAAGCAGGAGAAAAATTTCACGATATAGAGCAGCGGGGAAAGTGTGAAAGGGGCAAAGGGCCCCTTTCGCGTTCAATCAACCGTTTTTTCAAACCAATATGGTTTGAAAAAACGTCAGGGCTTGTCTCAAAATTTACTTTGAGACAAGCCCGTGGAAGATGATCATGGTATGCGATTTGAGAGAAGTCGATGGCAGACGGCGGGGGAAATTCTGAGTCGGCCGTTATGATGAATCCCCAGAGCGTAAAAGATAGCGCCACAGGAATTCCATCCCTCGCTGATATCCGCGTATCCCCAGGCCTGTAAACGTTGCAATGCAAGCCGGGCGGATGTAGGAAATTTGGCGGAAGGCTTCCCGCTGGCTGAGGTCGGAGAGGTGGACCTCCACGGTGGGAATGCGGACGGCCAGGAGGGCGTCCAGGAGGGCTACGCTGGTGTGGGTGTAGGCGGCGGGATTGAAGACGATGCCGTCGTAGACTCCCCGGGCGGCCTGGATCTGGTCTATCAGGTCTCCCTCGTGGTTGGATTGGTAAACAGTAGCCTCCAGGCCCAGGGTTTGGGCCGTGCTTTGGATGAGGGCCAGAAGGTCGTGGTAGGTGGCGGAGCCGTAAATCTCCGGCTCCCGCAGGCCCAGCAAATTGAGATTGGGACCGTTGAGAATCAAAAGCTTCATGGGGCGGTTACCTCCAGAATCTGCCGGACGGTATCCTCCAGGGACCCGGCGTTTGAGACCACATGGTCGGCAAAACGGGCATACATGGGCTGGCGGGACTGGTAAAGTTCTTCCAGGCCCACAGCCTGGGACAGGGGCCGCCCCCGGGTGGTCAGGGAGTCCAGGGGCCGTTGCAGCCAGATGATCCGGCCATTCTGGCGCAGGGCCGGGAGGTTTTCCTCTCGGGTGACACAGCCGCCGCCAGTGGCGATGATCTGCCCGGAGCCTTTCCCCAGATCCCGGAGCACTTGGATTTCCAGGGTCCGGAAAGCGGCCTCGCCGTGGCGACGCAGGAAAGCGGGTATGGACATCCCCGCGCGCCGCTCCAGCTCTCGGTCTGCGTCTACAAAGGGACGGCCAGTGCGACGGGCCAGGAGCGCGCCGGTCCGGCTTTTCCCGCAGCCGGGCATACCGATGAGGATCCAATTCTCCATATCAGCTCCCACCTGGGCCGCAATTGCCTCCTGAATTTCCCGGGAAATGGATTTCCCGGTAAAAAGCTCCGAAGACCGGGCGGCCTGGGCCACCAGCATGTACAGTCCGTTGGTGCAGGCAATGCCCCGGGCTTCGGCGTCCAGCAGCAGCCGGGTGCGGGCAGGATTGTAAATGAGGTCGCATACAGCCTCCAACCTGGGAAGGCAGGAGAGGGAGAGGGGGCTCTGTTCATTATCCGGGTACATCCCCACGGGAGTGGCGTTGACCAGAATGGCGGCGTCTCCATGCTGGTCCAAATTTTGGTAGTTGTGCGCTCCGCTTCGGGAGATCACCACCGTCTGGGCCCCAAGCTGGTGAAGCACGGATTGCACCGTCACAGAGGCCCCGCCGGAGCCGAGAATCAGGGCCTTTTTTCCGGCGCAGTTGATTCCCATCCGACGGATGGTCTCCGAAAAGCCCCAGGCGTCGGTGTTGTCGCCGTACAGGCTCCCGTCGGGGCGGCGCACCAGAGTGTTGACGCTGCCGAGGGAGCGGGCCAGAGGGGAGAGCTGGTCACAGCAGGCTGCAGCGGCTTTTTTATAAGGGATGGTCACATTCAGCCCGTCCCAATCGCCTTTTCGCAGAAAGGTCTCCAGCTCCTCCGGTTCCCGTTCATAGAGCCGGTATTCATATGCGCCCAGCCGGGCGTGAATGGCTGGGGAGTAACTATGGGCCAGCTTCCGGCCCAGAAGTCCACAGCGCAGTGTGGGGCCAGGGGAGGGAGGAATGCGACGGTGCTGATACTCCCGGCTCAGGGTGAGCAGGCAGCTGAGCAGAGTTCCGGCACTGTCCTGTAGCTCTGGGGGGAGCTGCCCCAAGAGCGCTTCCCGCTTCTCTTCCTCCCGCCGGGGGTCCCGGACGGGGAGACCTCGCTGGGCCTTATAGGCGGCGATTTTCTCCACCGTTTCCATTCGCCGCTGGAACAGCGCCATCAATTCGTGGTCAATTTCGTCGATTTGCTTCCGAAAGTCCTGCAAATCCATGGTGTTAGCCTCCCTTTTTTGCTTGCAGGTAAGCGTCATAGATGGCAACTGCCGCAGCGGCTTCGACGCAGGGAACTGCCCGAGGCACGATGCAGGGGTCGTGCCGGCCGGAGATTTGCAGGCTGACCGGCTCCATGCGGGACAGGGAGACGCTGTCCTGAGGTGTTGGGATGGAGGGGGTGGGCTTGATGACCACCCGGAACACAAGGGGCATGCCGCTGGTGATGCCGCCCAGAATGCCGCCGTGACGATTGGTTCGGGTCCGGACCTGATTCTGCTCCAGATAAAAGGCGTCGTTGTGTTCGCTCCCACGAAGCCGGGCGGCAGAAAAGCCCGCCCCGAACTCAATGCCCCGGACGGCGGGAATGCCGAATACCGCCTGGGCAATCCGGTTTTCCATGCCGCCGAATATGGGGTCTCCCCAACCGGGCGGCAGGCCCACTGCGGCGCATTCAATGACGCCGCCCACGGAGTCGCCCGCGGCCTTGGCCGCCAGAATGGTCTGGGTCATCGCCCCTTCGGAGGCCTCCCGGAGGACGGGAAAGGGCCGGGCCAGGAGCGCCCGAAGCTGCGCTTTGTCTACATTTTGGGGGTCAAAGGGCAGATCTTCCTGCTCCCCAATGGATTGGATGTGGGCGGCAATGGCGACGCCCTCCCGGGCCAACAGCTGCAGGCAGATGCCGCCGGCGATGCACAGGGGCGCGGTGAGCCGGCCGGAGAGGTGCCCCCCACCGGCGGCGTCTTGTGCGCCGTGGAATTTGACCTGGGCAGTGTAATCCCCGTGTCCGGGCCTTGGACAGTCCCGGAAGGGGGCATAGTCCTCGGATTGAGGGTCGGTGTTGGCAATGACGGCGGTGAGCGGTGCGCTGCAGGTGATGTTGCGCACCAGGCCGGAGAGGAACACCGGCCGGTCCCCTTCCCGCCGGGCCGTAGCAGTGGCCCTTCTCCCAGGAGCCCGCCGGTCTAAAAAGGCCTGGAGGGCCTCCAGATCAATGGGAAAACCAGCGGGAAGCCCCTCCATGGTGACGCCAATGGCGGGTCCGTGGGATTGGCCGAATATGGTGAGGCGGAAATTCTCGCCGTAGGTGCTACTCATGGGGTCTCCTCCCAAATGCCCCCCAGGCTCCGGTAATCCTGCCAGAACCGGGGGTAAGATTTTGTGACAGCCTCCGCACCGGAGAGCCGTACCGGTCCCTGGCAGAGACTGGCCGCCACAGCGGCGGCCATGGCAATGCGATGGTCACCGAAGCTCTCCACCGCGCCGCCGGGGAGGGGCGTACCGCCCTGGATGACCAGGCAGTCTCCTTCCAGCCGGATGGAACCGCCCAGATCCTGCAGCAGGCGGCAGGTGGCTTCCAGCCGGTCGGATTCTTTCAGCCGGAGCCGGCCCGCGTGCTCCATTCGGCTCTCCCCAGGGGCTGCAGCAGCCGCGACGGCCAGGATGGGGACCAGATCTGGGATGGGCCGCGCATCCACCCGGATGGGCCGCAGACGGCCTGGCGCAATGGTACAGCGGTCTTGCTCCCAGGACAGGGTTGCGCCCAATTCCGCCAGCAGGGGACAGATGGCCCGATCGCCCTGGAGGCTGTCCCGGCGCAGCCCGCTCACGGTGATGCCCCCGCCCAAAGCGCCTCCGCAGAGCCAGAAGGCGGCGTTGGACCAATCCCCCTCTAGCTGGAGCAGCCCAGGGCTCTGATAGGGGGTAGGGGAGATGAAATAGGATGTCCCATCGAAAGGGATGTGGATCCCGAACAGCGCCAGAGCCGCCTGGGTCATCTCCAAATATGGCCCGGACTCCACCGGGCCGGTGACTGTAAGGGTACTCTCCCCTTCCAGAAGGGGGAGGGCAAACAGGAGCCCTGAGATGAATTGGCTGGATACATTTCCCGGCAGCGTAAATGCCCCTGGCTGCAAGCGGCCCCGGCACTGGAGAAGGCCTGGTTCCGGGCGGGAAAGACGGATGCCATGGGCCTCCAACTCTCGATCCAGGGGGGCCAGAGGCCGCAGCGGCAGCCGCCCTTCCAGATTGAAGTCCGCCGAAATTCCCAAGGCTGCCACCACTGGCAGAAGAAAGCGCAGGGTGGAACCGCTCTGCCCGCAGGGCAAGCGGCAGAGCCCGGGCCGCGGGCCGGGCTGGACCTGCAGGGTTCCATCTTGGTATGTCACAGAAACGCCCATGGCTGACAGGCAGGCGAGGGTTGCCGCCACATCTCCCGAAAGGAAATCGCAGGACAGGACAGTGGGGCTGCCGGACAGCGCGGCGCCCAGGAGAAGCCGGTGGGCCCAGGATTTGGAGGGAATGGCGGCAATCCGGCCGGAGAGGGGACGGGGGTGTAGGATCAGATTCATAGACGTGCCTCCGGATATCCGGCGGCAATCCACCGGGGAAGGGCCTCTATGGAGATTTCGTGGAGGATGCAGTCCCCTATGGCACGGGGGATCACCAGGGTGATGTGGGCTCCCCGGCGCTTTTTGTCCCCCAGGGTGAGGCGGCACAGGGTTTCCGGGTCCAAATCGGTTTCAGTGGGAAGCTGGTATTGACGGAGCAGGGCCAGAATTTCATCCCGGGTTTCTGCCGGACAAATGCCGAAGGAGGCAGCGGCGCGGGCCATCATGGCCAATCCGATGCCGACGCAAGCCCCATGGGCCAGGGCAAAGCGGCTTCCGGCTTCCACGGCATGCCCCAGGGTGTGGCCCAGGTTCAGGAGCTGCCGGGGTCCGGTGTCCCACTCGTCAGCCTGCACCAGCGCTCCCTTGGCGGCCACGCAGTGGGCGATGACCGCTTGGATATGGCGGCGGACGCCGCTGCGCACCAGATGGGTGAGGGGCTGGCCCGTCAGGACGGCGTACTTGATCACCTCGCCGCACCCGGCCTGAAATACGGCAGGCGGCAGGGACGCGAGGGTGTCGGTGTCGCACAGCACCAGCCGGGGGGAATGGAAGGCCCCGGCCAAATTCTTTCCGGCGGGCAGGTTGATGGCGGTTTTTCCGCCCACGGAGCTGTCTACCATGGCCAAGAGCGTGGTGGGAACCTGGAGGTACGGCACGCCCCGGAGGTATGTGGCGGCGGCAAAGCCTGTCAGGTCGCCGGTGACGCCGCCCCCCAAGGCCACCAGCAGATCCTCCCGGGTGATCTGATTCTGGGTCAGGAAATGCAGGAGATTCAGGTAGGTTTCCCCATTTTTAGAAGCTTCCCCCTGGGGGAAGACATAGGTGCAGACAAAAAAACCGGCCTCCTCCAGGGCGGCTTGCGCCCGCTGGCCATACAGGGGGGCAACGGCGCTGTCGGAGACCAGGGCGGCCCGGCGGCCCGGTGTAAGGTTGGCGGCCTTTTCCCCCAGGCAGGCCAGAAGCCCGGAGGCAATTTCCACGTCGTAGGGCCGGGACGTGGGAATCGGGATACTTGTGATCTTCATTCTGCAAGCGCCTCCCGTACCCGCCGGATGCGCCGGGCGGTGTGTGCGAGCTGCTGCGGCGTCACGGCCTGGGCCCCGTCGCACAGGGCGCAAGGCGGGTCGTTGTGCACCTCGACCATGACTCCATCCGCCCCTGCGGCCGCAGCGGCCAGGGCCATGGGTTCCACCAGACGGGCCAGACCGGTCCCGTGGCTGGGGTCCACCAATACCGGCAGGTGGCTCAGACTTTTGAGCATGGGGACGGCGGACAAATCCAGGGTGTTTCGGGTGCTGGTTTCGTAGGTTCGGATTCCCCGCTCACAGAGAATGACCTGCTCGTTTCCGGCGGACAGGATGTATTCTGCGCTCATCAGCCACTCCGTCAGGGTGGCGCAGAGGCCCCGTTTCAGGAGGACAGGCTTCTGCAATCGCCCCACTTCCCGGAGCAGGTCATAATTTTGCATGTTTCGGGCGCCAATCTGGAGGATGTCCACTTCCTCAAACAGGGGAAGCTGATTGACGTTCATCACTTCGCTGATGATGGGAAGGCCTGTTTCCCGCTTGGCTTCCACCAGCATGGCAAGGCCCTGGGCCCCCAGTCCCTGGAACGCATAGGGGGAGGTTCGCGGCTTGAAGGCCCCGCCCCGCAGAACCTGGGCCCCGGCGGCTTGGACCGCGTTGGCTACCTGTAAGATTTGCTCTTGACTTTCCACAGAACAGGGACCGGCAATGAGGCAGAAGCTGCCGTCCCCAATCCGAACCCCGGAGGCGCCCAGAGAGACCACAGTATTTTGCGGCTGAAACTCCCGGCTGCAGCATTGGAAGGGCTGAGAAATCTGCTTTACGCTTTGTACAATCTCCAGACTGGACAGCAGGCCCGGGTCTATGCTGCCGGTCTCACCCACCAGGGCCAGAACGGTGTGATATTCCCCGGCGGACCAATGGGCCTGTACCCCCTGACTCTGAAGCCAGCGGATCAGGCTGTCAATTTGGCTTTGAGGAGTTCCGGCTTTGAAGGTGACGATCATACGCAATTCTCCTTGGTGTGGTTGTGAGGGAAATCGATGCTGGAAAGGGGGAGGATTTGCCATAAAAGCGGGCCTGTTGCAAAAAAGTGAATTTTTGCGGCAGGCCCATCCGTGGGATCCTCCTTTTATTTCAAACACAATTTATGCACCGGGTTGGTATCTCACCGTGGGGGCGGACCTGCGTGTCCGTCCGTGGTAGGCATTACGAATTCGCCGAACGTGGGAGGGAAATAGAAGGTGTCTCCGCTGGGCGGACACATGGGTCCGCCCCTACGGGGGATGGGGAGGATGGGCGGAAGTTGCCCAATGCTTTTTGTCATTTTGGCGCCCCCTGGCTGGCAAAAAGAGGGCGTGACTTGCGGCAATTCCAAAGAATCTGGTTATGCACCGTGTTGGCATCTCACCGTGGGGGCGGACCTGTGTGTCCGCTCGTGGTAGGCATTACGAATTCGCCGAACGTGGGGGGAACAGAAGGTGTTTCCGCTGGGCGGACACATGGGTCCGCCCCTACGGGGGATGGGGAGGATGGGCGGAAGTTGCCCAATGTTTTTTGTCGTTTTGATGCCCCCTGGCTGGTGAAAAGAGGGCGTGGTTTACGGCAATGCCAAAGAATCTGGCGATGCACTGCGTTGGTATCTCACCGTAGGGGCGGACCTGTGTGTCCGCCCGTGGTAGACATTACGAATTCGCCGAATGCGGGAGGGGAACAGAAGGTGTTTCCGCTGGGCGGACACATGGGTCCGCCCCTACGGCGTGTGGTAAGAATGGGTGGAAATTAACCAACGCATTTTGTCATTTTGATGCCACTTGTCGGGTGAAAAGAGGACAGTTCTGCGGCAATTCCAAAAAAACTGTGACTTTGATTGCGTTTTCTCAAGGGGCAATTTTGCACAATACAGACGTCTGTGCATACTTTTCCAAATAAACCATACCACGATTCAGCATATTTGTCAATGTAGGCAAGGTATTTTTGCGGGGCGCCATCGGCGGATGGGACTCCTGCAACGGCTGCAATGTTTTTTTGGTTTTCCCACTTGACAAGGAGGCACAGGCGTTGTAGAATACACATGAAAACATACTCATATGTAAATATGAGAAAACAAGACGAGGTGATGGTATGGAACCTTTTCTGGGTAGCGAAGACCTGCTGATTGATATGGCAGAGCTGTTCAAGGTGTTCGGGGATTCCACCCGGATCAAAATTCTATGCTGTCTGTTTGACGGCGAGATGTATGTGCAGGAGCTGGCAGATCGTGTGGGGGCCAGCCAGTCGGCGATTTCTCATCAGCTCCGGCTGCTGAAGCAGGCCAAGCTGGTGAAAAACCGACGGCAGGGGAAGCTGGTGGGCTACCGTCTGGCAGACGATCATGTGAAGACCATTCTGGGAATGGCAAAAGAACATTTGGAGGAGGAACTATCATCATGAGAAAGTCTTACGCTTTGGAAGATCTGGATTGCGCCAACTGTGCCGCCAAGATGGAAGCGGCCATCAACAAAATGCCTCAAGTGGAAAAAGCAACGGTGAGCTTTATGACCTCTCGCTTGTCTCTGGTGGTGCCGGACGGCACAGACATGGCGGCCCTTCTGGAGGAGGTTCAGAAGGAGATCCACAAGGTAGAGCCAGACTGCCGCATTGTGACGAAATGACCAAAAAACAGAAGAACTTATTGATTCGGATTATCCTGGGAGTGGTTCTGTTTCTGGCCGGGATGATTCTGGAACGGGTCGTGGAGGCGCCCTGGGCCTACTGGACGGCGGTGGCGCTGTTGCTGCTGTCCTGGCTGCTGTGCGGCCTGGAGATTGCAATCAAAGCGGTCAAAAACATTGGCCATGGCCATGTGTTTGATGAGCATTTTCTGATGACCCTGGCGACAGTAGGCGCCTTTGCGCTGATGGATTTTGATGAGGGCGCAGCGGTTATGCTGTTTTTCCAGGTGGGGGAGCTGTTTCAAAGCATTGCGGTGGAGCGCTCCCGCCGCTCTGTGGCTGCGCTCATGGACCTCCGGCCCGATGTTGCCGTGGTTCTGCGTGACGGAGAAGCGGTGGAGTGCGATCCGGAGGAAGTGGAAGTGGGGGACCTGCTGCGGGTTCTGCCTGGGCAACGGATTCCTGTGGACGGCGTGGTGACGGAGGGAAGCTCTTCCGTGGACACGGCCAAGATCACCGGTGAGTCGGTTCCCGCCGACGTGGCTCCGGGAGACCGGGTGCTGTCTGGCTGCATCAACATCTCCGGGGTCCTCACCATCCGGGCGGAAAGCGAGTACGCCTCCTCCACGGTGGCCCGTATCCTGGAGCTGATGGAGTCGGCTACCGAGGGCAAATCTGCCACAGAAAGCCTCATCACCCGGTTTGCCCGGTATTACACCCCTTGCGTGGTGGCGGGAGCTGTGGCGCTGGCGCTGCTGCCGCCTTTCTTTGACGGCTGGCAGTTTGCCAAGTGGATCACCCGGGCGCTGAACTTCCTGGTGGTATCCTGCCCCTGTGCCCTGGTCATTTCGGTCCCCCTCAGCTTCTTTGGAGGGATGGGCGCAGTCTCCCGGGCCGGTATGATCGCCAAGGGCGGCATGGCCCTGGAGAATCTGGCCAAGGCCGGGGTGGCGGTGTTCGACAAAACCGGGACATTGACCACCGGAACCTTTTCTGTGACCCAGGTGCAGGCAACCGGCATGGAGCAGGGACAGCTTCTGCGTCTGGTGGCGGGAGCGGAAAGCGCTTCCAGCCACCCCATTGCCCGGGCCATTGTGGCAGCCGCAGGCGGGCAGGAAATCCCGGTGGAAAATCTGAAAGAGATTCCCGGGCGTGGCATTTCAGCCGTGGTGGAAGGTCGCCAGGTATGCGCCGGAAACCGGATGATGATGGAGGAATTGGGTTTTTCTCCGGAAGAGGTGCAGGCAGGCGGCACGGTGGTCTACGCCGCAGTGGACGGAAGCTATGCCGGCTGTATCCTATTGGAAGACACGGTGAAGCCCGGGGCAAGAGAAGCGCTGGCAGAGCTGCGGGCTCTGGGAGTCCGGGAAACTGTGATGCTCACAGGAGACCGGGAGCATGCGGCTGCCTCTGTGGCCCAGCGGTTGGGTCTCACCCGTTGGTTTGCCGGGCTCTTGCCTCAGGATAAGGTGGAAAAGGTCCGGGAACTTCAGGAGTCCAAGGATACCTTGATCTTTGTGGGTGACGGCGTGAACGATGCGCCGGTTTTGGCTATGGCCGGTGTTGGGGTTGCCATGGGCGGCATCGGTTCGGATGCGGCGGTGGAGGCGGCAGATCTGGTCCTGCTGAAGGACGATCTGCGGAGTCTGCCCAAGGCCATCCGCATCTCCCGGAAGACCATGGCTGTGGCCCGGCAGAACATCATCTTTGCCCTGGCAGTGAAGTTTGCCGTACTGCTCCTCAGCATCCTGGGGATGGCCAGCATGTGGCTGGCAGTCTTTGCGGATGTGGGGGTGGCGGTTCTGGCCATCTTAAACGCCACCAGAGCCGGGCGCTGACAGTTTCGTTTCAGGGTTCCCTGATTTATAAGAGATTGGGGATCCGCCACGACTTCGATGGAAGGGGCCGTCTCAAAACGTTGTGTTGAGACGGCCCCTGGATTCTATCTTTTGGTTTTTGTGGAATGGGGATTGCAAATTTCTGGAGGAGTGTGGTAGAATAGCAAGAAAACCTGCCAGAGAAGGAGCGTGTCTTGCCATGAAGATTCAGGAGTCGGCGGAAAATTATTTAGAGACCATTTACATGTTGCGTCAGCGGAAAGGTGTAGTGCGCTCCATTGACATTGTAAACGAGCTCTCCTTTTCCAAGCCCAGTGTCAGTGTGGCTATGAAAAATCTGCGGGAAAATGGCTACGTGAACATGGATCCCGATGGCTTCATCACCCTGTGCCCCAAGGGCCAGGAGATTGCGGAGCGGATGTACGAGCGCCACGTGTTTCTCTCCAACTGGTTGGTAGAGTTGGGGGTAGACCCGGATGTGGCCGTGGAGGATGCCTGCCGGATGGAGCATGTGATCAGCGCGGAGTCTTTTGCGGCCATCAAGGCGTATGTGTGCCAGCGAGAGGCCTGAGCCATCAGGAAAGTGGCACACCGGAGACGGTCAGCTGGGAAAGGGTTCGCCCCTTTTGGAACTGGTATGCGTAGATCTGTTGGCACCGCTTGAACTGCGCAAACCGCCGGCGGGTCTCGGCTTCGTTGGAATATACCTTCCAGCAGCCGGTGCATTTACAATTCTGGCCCCGGTTGAGAATGAACCCCACCACGTCGCTCAGGGGATAGCCCAGAAACAGGCCGATTTCGTGGGGGCAGTCTACCCGGTGGGCCAGTCGCTGCTCCAATTGCCGGAGCGCTTTTTCAGGCTGGGGAGCGTAGCCCATTTGCTGCAAAAATGAGCGTACGCCGGATTTCCGGAAATCCTGTTCCAGATCTGCCGGCCGGTAAACATACAGCAAAGCCCGGCCCCGGCGCCGGCGTAGGACACGAATCAGTACCCCTTTGGCGCACAGTGCCGGACGGCAGCGGGCTAGCTCCGCCTGGAGTTGAAGTTCTGAGGGATAGGGAAAGCAAAACAGACTACCGGTCTTCAGACCGGCCAGCGTGGGGGAGCAGTGGGTGATGAGGTGTTGTTCCAACATCGGAGGTCCTCCTGATCGGTAATGACGTGGTGATTTCGACTAGTTTTTGCAGGATGGGGTGTTTTATCCCTGTGCAGTTAATTGCGGCTAACTGCGGGGCAGAACCATGGTTAGCTAAGACTAATATACGGCAACAATCCCCCATTTGTCAAGTGCTGTTTTGAAAGGCTGTTCGGTGGTTGCGGAATACACAATGTTCACTTATGAGTCTGCTCCATAGTGAAAAAGCGGACGACATTTGGCTTCTGGATCAGGATGTTGGTAACTCTGCACAACGTGCCTGGAGGTAAAGGTCGATGTCATGATTCATGAACTGGAAACTGGTGGTGTGAAGCACATCATAAAACTCGCGGATATAGTCAAACACACCGTACTGATCAAACAATTCACAGACCTGTTTCCCTGTTAGTGACCTGTGCACTTTGTAGTTTTCGACACAAAAAACTGAAAATGCCAATTCTTTGTTCATGTATACCCCTCCAAATCAGACTTCTGGGAATTGAATTGTTCCAGTCTCCTGCTCTTGTAAAAATAACGAATAGAGCATGGGCGTGCTGTAGTGCCAGAGTTTTGTATCCTCCTGCTCCAGAAGTGCGTAGAGCTGGGAACTGTAAAGTCTATGGAGCGCCTCTACACCGCTGATTTTCTCCTTCTCTGCAATCATAGCAATTAGATCTGCACTGATATACGGCATAATTGCAGTGAATTGATCGTGTTTCATCATGGCTGCTCCTTTCCAATTGTTTCTGCTCTGAGAAAGCGGCAATGGTGCAACGCCCGGGCTGTATGAAAGGTCCACTGATCGTGAAGTACCTCTGTCTTTAGCCGTTTGACCGTATCTGCTGCGTCCAGAACGCCAGTTTCAAACAGGCGGATAGACTGGTACACATTGTCATCTGCCACTGGCCCAATGGTCATATCTGCCTGGATCTCTGGGGCCTGACCTGTGCGACTTCCCACTACAAACGTGAGCCACGCCATATCTGCCTGCTGAAATCTGCGGATTATGATATCCTTCTCGGCTTGCTCCAAATCGAATGCATAAACCGACACATAGCCAATGGCAGCATGACTGCGCCGCATTTTGATTTTGGCCCACCGTGACGCTTGTTCATAGGAGGTTGTGGTGTAAAAACCAATACCAAAATCCAGATATACCTCCGATTGACGGATTTCTGGGTGATTTACCAGGTCTGTGCTGCCGTGGTAGATGATCATGCCGATCCCTCCAGGTTGTTTGTAAGTTCTTTCTGCGTGGTCCTGATACGTGTCATTGCAGTTACCATAGATATCATACCATACGCTGTGGAAAAACTCAATATTTTGTGCGGCACAAAGATGCTGCTGATAGAAACGGGGAGTGGTTTCGGGGATCGCCAGGAACAAACAAAATTCTCTGTTTCAAGTGCCATAGGCGTTGTGGCAGTACAATGGAACGTGCGCTATGGGATTTTCCCCTGCTATGGCTCCCCGCTGAGTGGCGTATCCCTGCAAATCTTACGGGAAAACGGAATTTTTCCTCCGGCAGCCTTGCCTTTTTCATGGAACTGGTCTATAATAAAAAGGATAAGGGAAAGTACACAATTTGACTTTTGAATTTCGTGGGCAGGAGGGAAGTGGGCCTATGAGACGAAAGAGAATGAATCTGCTGACGGTTCTGGCTGCCCTGGCGGTGCTGCTGTCGGGCTGCATGCTCAAGACGGTGGATCAGATGTATTGTTTGCCCCGGCGTTCGGAGGAGTACTACAATTTGCAGTCGGCTATGGACCAGGTCATGAGTGGTCTGGACTACTGCGCGCCGCTCCAGGGGGAAAATCAGCAGACCGTACAGATGGTGGATCTGACCGGAGATGGGCAGTCGGAGGCGCTGGTGTTTGCCAAGGGCACGGGAGAGCGTCCCCTAAAAATTTTTATTTTCACCAAGGAAAACGGAGTGTATGTCAATACAGCTACCATTGAGACGGCAGGGACGGCCTTTGAGCAAGTGGAGTATGCAGATCTGGATGGGACCGGCGGTATGGAGCTGGTGGTAGGTCGCCAGGTCAGCAATGAAGTGGTCCATGCGTTGTCTGCCTATACCTTTTCCGAGGGCACGCCGGAGTCGATTCTGACGGCGAATTACACCCGATTCCTCACAGTGGATCTGGACCAGGACAGCCTGCGGGAGCTCTTCCTGCTGCGTCCGGGCACAGATGGCGGGAACGGGGTGGCCGAGCTTTATGATTACCGCCATGGCGCCATGGAGCGCTCGACAGAGGTTGCCATGTCGGTTCCTGTGGAGAATCTGAAACGGGTGACCGCAGGGGGGATGTATCAGAACATCCAGGCGGTCTTTGCCGCCAGCAATTATGATGAGGACACCATCATCACAGATGTGTATGCCATGGTGAAGGGTCGTTTTACCAATGTGTCTCTCTCCAGCGAGTCTGGCACCAGCATTCAAACCATCCGCAATTATTATGTCTTTGGCGATGACATTGACAATGACGGGCTGATTGAACTGCCCTCCCTGGTTCCCATGGAAGAGTCTTCCCCCGGCGGGCGGGAGCTCATCCGGTGGTATAACCTGACCCCGGTGGGGGAAGAGATGGAAAAAATGTTCACCTTTCACAACTATGCCGACCGCTGGTATGTGCGCATTCAGGAGGATTGGGTCAAGACGGTCTCCGTCACCCGGGGCGGCGATGTGGAGGGCGTCCAGGGGTATGTGTTCTCTGCCGGGGAAGGCCGGGAGAATCAGGTGTTATTTACCATATACGCATTTACAGGAGATGACCGGGAGGAGCTTGCAGTCGCAGATGGGCGATTCCTTCTGGCGAAGACAGACGAGGTGGTCTATGCTGCCGCCTTGGGGAGTGGAAGTATAGGACGGCAACTGGACCAAAAGGCCTTGATCGCCGACTTTCACTTCATCCGGGAGGACTGGAAAACCGGTGAGATGTAAGGAGCGAAGAACATGAAAAAGGTTTTAATTTTGGAAGACGAGGTCAATATCCGCAGCTTTGTGGTCATTAACCTGAAGCGGGCCGGGTATGATGCCATTGAGGCCGGTACCGGGCAGGAGGCTTTGGACCGCCTGCGGGACCATCCGGATATCGGCGTTGCCATTCTGGACATTATGCTGCCGGATATGGACGGATTTGAGGTTTGCCGGAACATCCGGGCGACCAACAAGCAAATTGGCATCATCATGCTCACTGCCCGGACCCAGGAGATGGATAAGGTGACAGGCCTCATGACCGGGGCGGATGACTATGTGACTAAGCCCTTCTCTCCGGCGGAGCTGACGGCCCGGATTGACGCCCTGTACCGCCGCATTGGCGGAGATGGGGCGGCAGACTCCGAGTTGCTGACCCAGGGTCCCTTTGTCATGAACGTCCGCAACCGCACCCTGGAAAAGGAGGGGAGCCGGATCCGGCTGACCCAGGTGGAGTACTCCATTTTGAAGCTGTTTATGCAAAATCCCGGCCGGGCCCTGTCCCGGGAGGATATTCTGACGGCTGTGTGGGGGCCGGATTATGAAGGCGAATTGAAAATTGTGGACGTGAACATCCGGCGTCTTCGCATCAAAATCGAAGACAACGCCACCACGCCCAAATACATTACCACAGTCTGGGGGTTTGGTTATAAGTGGGGCGCATAACCCGTGGAAAGTCCGGGGCGAAGAAGGGGAGAAACCGGGTCAAGGGCCTGCGGGGCCGCTGGATGACCCATACGGTGGGGCCGGTTTTGGCTCTCGGGGCGGTCTTTGTGGTCATCATCACCGCCTCCTTTGCCGCCTATTATTACTCCAACATGCAGTCCGATATGAAACACCGGGCCAAGACAACCACGGAGTTTTTTGCAAATTACATCGGACAGAGCTACAATGCGTATTACCAGTCCTGCGTCACCTATGCCAGGACCTTCGAAGAGAAGAACACCATTGAGCTGCAGTTTATCAGCACCAGCGGCCGGATTGTGGCTTCCTCCTACGGCCGCTGGGTGGGGCCCTCGCCTACGACCCAAGACATTGCCTGCGCCATGGAGACCCGCCAATTGGCCACCTATGTGGGCAGGGATCCGGCCACAGGAGAGCGGATTATGGCGGTCTCCAGTCCCATGATCTATTCCAGCGGCGAGGTCATCGGTGTGCTGCGGTATGTGACCAGCATGAAAGTGGTCAACAGACAGCTGCTGTTTGTGATTCTCGTTGCCCTTGCGGCGGGGGCGCTGCTGGTGCTGGTGGTGATTTTCAGCAGCAACTTCTACATCCGTTCCATTTTGGAGCCGGTGGCGGAGATCACGGCTACGGCCAAGCGGATTGCAGGCGGCAGCTACGGTGTGCAGATCCGCTCCAAATACGACGACGAAATTGGAGATTTGGCGGCCACCATCAACGAGATGTCCAATCAAATCAATCAAAATGAAAAAATGCAGGCAGAGTTTATCTCCTCTTTGTCCCACGAGCTACGCACGCCCCTCACGGCCATCAGCGGCTGGAGTGAGACGCTGCTGTCTGGGGAGAGCCTGGATCCGGAGGAGACCCGCCGGGGCATCGCCATCATCCAGCGGGAGAGCCGCCGGCTGACGGAGATGGTGACAGAGCTCCTGGACTTCACCCGAATGGAAGACGGACGCATGACCCTGAATGTGGAGATGACAGATATCCGGGCGGAGTTTGAGGATACGGTGTATATGTACGGCAGCCGCCTGCGTCAGGAGGGCATAGCACTCCGGGTGATGGAGGACGACGGCGACATTCCGGAGATCCCCTGCGACCCCAAACGGATGCGCCAGGTGCTCCTGAACATCCTGGACAATGCAGCCAAACACGGCGGGGAGGGCAAGCGCATAGACGCCTCCCTTCGCCTGGAGGGACGCTCTGTAGTCATTCGCATCCGGGACTACGGCCCCGGAATCCCGGAAGACGAGCTTCCCCTGGTGAAGAAGAAGTTTTTCAAAGGCAGCTCCAAGGCCAGAGGCTCCGGCATCGGCTTGGCGGTCTGCGATGAGATTGTCGAAATGCACGGCGGCAGCTTGGACCTGTCCAATGCGGAAGGCGGCGGCACCCTGGTGGTGGTGAGCCTCCCTGTGGCAGTGCAATAGATTTAGAAAGGCAGAATGATGGCAAATACAAAACAACCAAAGACACAGGAAAAGTTTAAGACCATGATCGGCGGCCAGGCGCTCATAGAGGGAATCATGATGCGGGGGCCGGATAAGGACGCCGTGGTGGTCCGGGGCAAGGAGGGGCTCACCGTGGAGGTGACCCCCCGGAAGCTTGCGCCGGAAAAGTCCCCCCTGCGTTGGCCTCTCATTCGGGGCGTGTACAATTTCTTTGGCTCTAACATTGTGGGAGTGAAAGCGCTGATGCGGTCGGCAGACCTCTCTCCCGAGGAGGGAGAGGTGGAGAATCCGTCTAAATTTGATCAATGGCTGGAAAAAAAGCTGGGCAACGAGGGCTTCCAGAAGGCGCTGGTGGGCTTTGCCGTTGTGTTGGGGCTGGGAATGTCGGTGGGACTGTTCTTCCTTCTCCCCATGGTGATTGGCAGCCTCTTTGACCGGTGGATCACCAGCAACCTGGGGATCAATCTCCTGGAGGGTGTGATCCGCATGGGAATCTTCTTCCTGTACATGTTCCTGATCTCCCGAATGGGGGATATGCGCCGCCTGTTCGCCTATCACGGCGCAGAACATAAGACCATTCGCTGCTATGAGGCGAAGCTGCCCCTGACGGTGGAGAACGTGCGCCGTCAGACCCGGCTCCACCCCAGATGTGGCACCAGCTTCCTGCTGGTGGTGATGGTGCTGTCCATTTTGATTTTTTCCATTGCGTCTTCCCTGTTGTTGGCCATATTCCCGGGGCTGGAGGCGCTGCGGGGGGAATTCCTCTTCCGCTTGATCATGATTGTGTACAAGCTGCTGCTCCTTCCCCTGGTGGTTGCAGTGGCGTACGAAATCAACCGTTGGGTGGGCCGGTATGACAATGTCCTCACCCGGATTGTCACCGCTCCCGGCATGTGGTTCCAGAACTTTACCACCAACGAACCGGACGACTCTATGATTGAGGTGGGCATCGCGGCGCTCCAGGCGGTCCTTCCGGAGGAGGAAGGAGCGGACCAATGGTAAGAAAGTACAGCGATTTATACCTGGATGCCCGAAAAGCCCTACTGCCTGGGGAGGGCCAGCAGCGGGCAGGGCTTTTGGCCCGGGAGTTGCTGTGTGCGGCTTCCGGGAAAACCCAGGAGGAGATTCTGGTCCGCCGGGATCAGTATGCGCCCAGTGACGTGTGTGAAAAAATGGCGGACTTTACCGCCCGGGCTCTGGCAGGAGAGCCGCTGGCCTACATCCTGGAGGAGTGGGACTTTTACGGGATGACCTTATATGTGAACCGGGATGTGCTCATTCCCCGGGATGACACCTGCGCCGTGACGGAGCTGGCCATGAAAAAGGCCCTGTATCTGGATCAGGATCCCCGGATCCTGGACCTGTGCACCGGCTCCGGCTGCATTGGGCTGGCCATTGCCAGGAAGGTGAAGGACGCCAGGGTGACGCTGGCGGACATTTCCCGGGAGGCGCTGGCGGTGGCAAAGAGAAACGCTGCGGCGATGAAGCTGACTGGCCGGGTCAGCTGCATTCAGGCCAATGCGCTCCAGGCCCCATCTGCCTTTTTAGGGACGTTTGATCTCATTGTGTCCAATCCACCCTATGTCCGCTCGGGGGATATGGCGAACTTGCAGCCCAGCGTTCGGGATTTTGAGCCCAGCTTGGCCCTGGACGGGGGGGCGGACGGCCTGGACTTTTACCGGTCCATTGCCTCCCGCTATGGGCGGGCGCTGAAGCCTGGCGGCTGGCTCTGCTTTGAGTTTGGCATGGGCCAGGGCGACGAGGTTTGCGCCATTTTGGAGGAAAACGGCTACGAAATTGTGGAACGAAAAACAGATTTTAATGAAATAGAGCGGGCCGTTCTGGCCCAGAAACGGAGAGAGGAAGAAAATCATGGCAACGAAGAAAGCTGCATATGAAGCGCCGGCGCCTGCCAGCGACAAGAAAAAAGCATTGGAAACCGCCTTGGCCCAGATTGAAAAAACCTATGGCAAGGGCGCCGTGATGCGTCTGGGTGACCGGCCGGAGATGGTGGTGGACGCCATCCCCACAGGCTCTCTGGCCCTGGACGCGGCATTGGGCATCGGAGGGGTCCCCAGAGGCCGGATCATTGAGGTCTACGGCCCGGAATCCTCCGGTAAGACCACGCTGGCCCTGCACATTCTGGCGGAGGCCCAGAAGCGGGGCGGGGAAGTGGCCTTTGTGGATGCGGAGCATGCGCTGGATCCGGAATATGCTGCCGCCCTGGGGGTGGACATTGATTCTATGCTGGTCTCTCAGCCGGACACCGGCGAGCAGGCCCTGGAGATTGCCGACGCCTTGGTGCGTTCCGGCGCCGTGGATGCGGTGGTGGTGGACTCTGTGGCGGCCCTGACGCCCCGGGCAGAAATTGAGGGGGAAATGGGCGACAGCTTTGTGGGCCTCCAGGCCCGGCTCATGTCCCAGGCGCTGCGGAAGCTGGCGGGATCCATTGCCAAGACCAACTGTGTGGTGATTTTCATCAACCAGCTGCGGATGAAGATTGGCGTGATGTATGGCAACCCCGAGACCACCACCGGCGGCAATGCCTTGAAGTTTTACGCCTCGGTACGGCTGGATGTGCGCCGGGTGGAATCCATTAAAAACGGCTCCGACGTCATTGGCAACCGGACCCGGGTCCGGGTGGTGAAGAATAAGGTCGCTCCTCCCTTCCGGGAAGCGGTGTTTGATATTATGTACGGCGAGGGCATCTCCAAAGGCGGCGAGATTCTGGATATGGCGGTGCAGCTGGAGCTGGTGCAGAAGAGCGGCAGCTGGTTCTCCATCGGCGACGAGCGGATTGGACAGGGCCGGGACAACGCCAAGCAGTACATTTTGGATCGGCCCGAGCTGATGCATCAGCTGGAAGAGAAAATTCGGGAGAACCTGGATCAGCTCCAGAACGGCAAGGCGAAGACGCCCGCCAAGGCAGCGGAGAAGCCGGTGAGCGTCTCCGCCGATGATTTCAACGATGAAGATTGAGTCCATCTCCCAGAAGGCAGACCGGGCGGGGCAATATCATCTGAAGATCTCCGATGGCACAACCCTGCGGCTGTACCCGCAAACGGTGGCGGAATTCCACCTGTATGCCGGGCGGGAACTGGAGGCGGAGGAGATGGAAGCCCTGCGGCAGGCGGCGGGAGCGGCCTCTGCCAAAATGCGGGCAGTGCGAATTGTATCCGCCTCTGCTGTGTCTACCCGGGACCTGGAGCGCCGCCTGCGGCGCAAGGGGGAGACCGAAGCGGACGCCCAGGCCGCTGTGGCCTGGATGCAGGATTTACAGCTGGTGGATGATTTGGATACCGCCCGGCAGCTGGTCCGCCGGGGACTTGCCCGGGGCTATGGACCGGGCCGCCTGCGGCAAATGCTCTATGAAAAACAGATTCCCAGAGAACTGTGGGACCAGGTTTTGGAGGACCTGCCGGAGCCGGATGAGGCGATTGCCGCCTTTCTGGACCGGCGGCTCGGCCCGGAGCCGGACCGCAAGGAATTGCAAAAGACCATAGACGCTCTCTTACGCCGGGGCTTTGCCTGGCAGGATATTCGCCGGTGCCTGAGCCGCCGGGGGGAGTCTGTGGACGGAGAACCGGAGGAATAAATATGGCAAAGATTGGCTTCATCTCCCTTGGCTGTGCCAAGAATCAGGTGAACTGTGAGCAGATGATGTACCGGCTCCAGGCGGCGGGGCATGAAATTTTATCCGATGTCACTGGGGCCGATGTGGTGATCATCAATACCTGCGGCTTCATTGACTCGGCCAAGTCAGAGGCCATTGACAATATCATTGCCATGGGCCAGCTGAAAGAGGCCGGGGCAGTGGGGAAAATTCTGGTGACCGGATGCCTGTCTCAGCGCTACCAGCGGGAGATCCTGGAGGAGATGCCCGAGGTGGACGGTCTGTTGGGCACAGGCAGCTACGGGGATGTGGTCCCCGCGGTGCAGGCCCTTTTGGCTGGAGAGCCGGTGGCTTCCTTTGGAGACATCCACAGGCCCGAGGAAGAGACGGGGCGGATTCTCACTACGCCTCAGCACTACGCATATCTGAAAATTGCAGAAGGGTGTGACAATCACTGCGCCTACTGTGTCATTCCCTCCCTCCGGGGCCGGTATCGGAGCCGCCAGATGGACGATGTCCTCTATGAAGCCAGAAATCTGGCAGCGGACGGGGTTAAGGAGCTCATTGTGGTGGCCCAGGATACCAGCCGGTATGGGACCGATCTGCCGGGGCACAGGCGGCTCCTGGCGGAGCTCCTGCGGCAGCTGTGCCGGATTGACGGCATTCACTGGGTGCGAGTCCATTATCTGTACCCGGATGAAATTGACGAGGAACTGATGAAGGTCCTGGCGGAAGAGCCGAAAATTGTGAAATATTTGGACATTCCCATTCAGCACATCCATGACGGCATTCTGCGCCGGATGAACCGGCGGGGAGATGGGGCGTATGTGGAAGCCCTGTTCCGGAAGCTGCGGGAGCGCATTCCAGGTCTGGTGCTGCGTACCAGCCTCATCACGGGTCTTCCCGGCGAGGGGGAAGAGGAATTCCAGCAGCTGTGCCAGTTCCTGAAACGGGCGAAACTGGAACGGGTGGGGGCCTTCCCCTTTTCTCCGGAAGAGGGGACTCCTGCGGCGGAAATGGAACATCCGGACGCCGAGACGGCCCAGGCCCGGGCGGAAATCATCGAGGAACTCCAGTCCCGGATTATGGACCAATACAATGAATCCCTGCTGGGTAAGACTCTGGAGGTCCTCTGCGACGGCTATGATCCGGAAGAGGATCGGTATTATGGAAGAACCTATGCAGATTCCCCGGAAATTGACGGGAAAGTCTGGTTTACAGCCGAGGGCAGGATTCAGACCGGTTCTTTCTGCCAGGTTCAGGTGACCGGCGTCCAGGATGGGGAGTTGATAGGGCAGGAGGACAGGGCATGACCGCTGCAAGCAAGGTGACACTGACCCGGATTTTTATGATTCCGGTGTATTTGATTTTGATGTACATCAGCGACGGTGTGTCAGGCGCTTGGATGTGGGGCGCTTTGGGCGTCTTCATCCTGGCCAGTGTGACGGATTTTGTGGATGGCTACATTGCCCGCCACTGCAATCAGGTCAGTGATTTTGGCAAGTTTTTGGATCCTCTGGCGGATAAGCTCCTGGTTCTGGCGGCTATGGCCATGTTTTGTGAATGGGGGCTCTGGCCGGCCTGGGCCCTGATGGTGGTCCTTGCCCGGGAGTTTGCCGTGACAGGCCTGCGTTTGGTGGCGGCAGGGAAGGGAACGGTCATTGCAGCCGGTTGGTCTGGGAAAGTCAAAACGGCCAGCACCATGGTGGGGCTGTGTCTGCTGATGGCATTTCCGGAGGTGGAGCTACTGCGGTGGAGTGTGATCGGCGTGGTGGTGACCACAACCCTGTATTCTGGCGTGGAGTATTTCGTGCAGAACTGGAGATGCCTTTGGAACTGAATCAGGCTCTATAAGATGCTATCGCAATCTAGTGCATTGCATCTGCAAAAGGACACATAGGCCCGCCTCTGCCAGGCGGAACGGCCAAGGCCGTTCCCTACGCATTTGTGCGAATTTGAAACTGCCTGTCCTGTTATCACCGCTCTTGACAAAAGGTGGCGGGAGATGGTAAAATGGAGCAAATTTTATATCACGTGGAACGGAAAGAGTACCCCTGTTGTACCCCTCAGAGAGCCCTGGTCGGCGGCTGTGAGCCGGGGTGGTGTTTGTGCGCAGGTGGGAAGTGCGTCCGGGAGTGAAGGGGAGACCCCGTTGGCTGCGTTAAGGCTGAAAGTGAGAAATCAGAGTGGAACCGCGAGCTTTGCCCGCCTCTTGAGAGAAACAAGAGGCGGGCTTTTTTCATAGAATGAACGCGGATGAGGAGGGATGCCTATGGGCTTTTTACGCGAAACCATTCGCGCTTATCAAAAAAATGATCCTGCGGCCCGGTCTGCACTGGAAGTTTTTCTCCTGTACAATGGGCTGCATGCAACCATATACTATCGCATTTCCCACTGGCTCTACCGGCACCACTGTCATTTCCTGGCCCGCTGGGTGTCCCAGCATGCCAAATGGACCACCGGGGTGGAGATTCACCCGGCGGCGACCATCGGCCGGCGGCTGGTCATTGATCACGGCACCGGCATTGTGATCGGAGCGACGGTGGAAATTGGGGACGACTGCCTGCTTTACCAATGTGTGACCTTGGGCGGCACCGGCATTTCCGGCGGGAAGCGCCATCCCACCCTGGGAAATAACGTGATGGTGGGCAGCGGCGCAAAGATATTAGGACCCATCCAAATTGGGGATCATGTCCGTGTGGCGGCCAACGCTGTGGTGCTGCAGGATGTGCCGGCCAATTCTACGGTGGTGGGCGTCCCGGGCCGGGTGGTCCGGGTCAATGGGGAGAAGCTGGACCACGTCCACACCCCGGATCCCATTGCGTTGGAGCTCCAGGAGCTCCAGCGGCGTATGGAGCAACTGGAATTACAGCTACAAAGGAAGGAGCTTTAAACCATGTATTTGTACAATTCCCTCAGCCATAAGAAGGAAAAATTTGTTCCCAACCGTCCGGGGCAGGTCAAGATGTATACCTGCGGCCCGACGGTGTATCACTTTGCCCACATTGGCAATCTTCGGTCCTATCTTATGGAGGATGTGCTGGAGAAATATTTGCGCTATGCCGGCTACTCGGTAAAACGGGTGATGAACATCACAGATGTGGGCCATCTGGCTTCCGATGCGGACACCGGGGAGGATAAAATGCTCAAGGGCGCCAAACGGGAGCACAAGTCCGTGATGGAGATCGCCCAGTTTTATACCGATGCGTTCTTTGAGGATTGCCGGAAGCTGAACATCAAGCGGCCCGACGTGGTGGAGCCGGCTACCAACTGCATCGAAGAATATATCGCCATGGTCTCCCGGCTTCTGGAGACGGGATATGCCTATCTGGCTGGGGGAAATGTGTACTTTGACACGGCCAAGCTGGAACAGTATTATGTGTTCAACGACCACAACGAAGAGGATCTGGCCGTAGGCGTCCGGGAGGGTGTGGAAGAGGACACCAACAAACGGAACAAGAATGACTTTGTCCTCTGGTTTACCAAGTCCAAATTTGAGGACCAAGCTTTAAAATGGGACTCCCCCTGGGGGGTGGGTTATCCCGGCTGGCACATTGAGTGCTCCTGCATCAGCATGAAGCACCTGGGAGAGGACCTGGACATTCACTGCGGCGGCATTGACAATGCCTTCCCCCATCACACCAACGAAATTGCCCAGAGCGAGGCATTTCTGGGGCATAAGTGGTGCAATTACTGGTTCCATGTGCACCATTTGAACACGGAGACCGGAAAAATGTCCAAATCCAGCGGGGAATTCTTGACGGTCTCCCTTCTGGAGCAAAAGGGCTATGACCCCATTGTGTACCGCTTTTTCTGCCTCCAGTCCCACTACCGGCGGAATCTGGTGTTCAGTTATGAGAACCTGGACAATGCCGCTGTGGCCTATGGCAAGCTGATTGCCAAGATTGCGGCGCTGGATCCGGAGCAGCCGGGCGAAGTGGACGGGGAGGCCCTTGGGGAGCTGAAGGCCCGGTTTGAGAAGGCCATGGACGCAGATCTCAATACCTCCCTGGCCATTACGGCCCTGTATGATGTGCTGAAGGCCAAGACCAACGATGCCACCAAGCTGGCGGCCCTGGAAGACTTTGACCGGGTGCTCAGCTTGGATCTTCTGGCCCATGGGGAGAAGCAGCGCCAGGCCGACCGGGAGGCTCAGGCCCAGGAGGAGCGGGATCCGGAGATTGACGCCCTGGTCCAGCAGCGCACCGAGGCCAAGAAGGCCAAAAACTGGGCAGAGGCAGACCGGATCCGGGACGAACTGAAGGCCCGGGGCATCACCATCACCGACACCCCCCAGGGGACGAAATGGAGTAGGCAGTAACATGAAACTGATGATTTTAGATGGCAACAGCGTGGTCAACCGGGCATTTTACGGCATCCGGCCCCTGACCACCCGGGAGGGGCTGTACACCAACGCCATTTTTGGATTCCTGAATATCCTGCAGCGGATGGAGCATGAGGAGAACCCGGATGGGATCTGTGTGGCCTTTGACCTGCAAGGTCCCACCTTCCGGCACCTGCAGTACGACGGCTACAAAGCCACCCGCCACGGCATGCCAGAGGAGCTGGCCCAGCAGATGCCCCTGTTAAAAGAGGTGCTCCGGGCTATGAACATTCCCATTCTGGAGTGCCAGGGCTGGGAGGCAGACGACATCATCGGCACCGTGGGCAAGCGGTGCGGGGAGGAGGACTGGGACTGCGTGGTGGTCACCGGGGACCGGGACAGTCTACAGCTGATTGATCCCCATGTACGGGTGAAGCTCATCATCACCAAGGGGGGGCAGACTACGGCCACCTGCTATGATGAGGCCATGTTCCAGGCGGAGTATGGCTTTGCCCCACCGATTTTGGTGGACCTGAAGAGCCTGATGGGAGACAGCTCTGACAACATTCCCGGCGTCCCCGGTGTGGGACCTAAGACCGCCAAGGAGCTGCTACTGAAATTTGGCACCATGGAGGGGGTGTACGGGCACCTGGATGACGCTTCCATCCGGCCCAAGCTTCGGGAGAAGCTGGAGGCCGGGCGGGAGAGCGCGGCTCTGTCCTATGACCTGGCCACCATCCGCTGCAATGCGCCCATCGCCTTTGATCCCCAGGAGGCCGTACGACGGGAGCCCAACAAAAAAGAGCTGTATGGCCTATTTGTCCAACTGGAATTCGAGAAGCTCATTGACCGCTACAAGCTCCGGGAGGCTGCCCTGGAGCCGGAACGGGAGACGGCGTTGGAGCAGCTGCCACACCGGCAGGAGCTGCCGGAGGTGGGGACGCCCTGCGCTCTGGTCCTGGGGGAAGACGGTACGGTGGCGGTGGCCTGGGCCGATGGCGTGTGTGCGGTTCCGCCCCTGGAGCGGGGTGGCCTGGAGGCGCTGCTGGGCCCGGAAACCCCCAAAACCTGCCACGACCTCAAAACCTGCCTGCACCATTTGGAAGCCTTGGGGCTGCCCCGGGAGGGCTTCCAGTTTGACACGGCGCTGGCTGCCTATGACCTGAACCCCTCCCAGGGGGACTATCGGCTGAGCCAGGTCGCCATGGCCTACCTGGGCCGGACGCCGGAGGGACTGGAGGATCGGGCGGCTGCCGTGTGGCAGCTCCGGGCCTGCCTGGAACCGAAGCTGGCGGAGCAGGGCATGGAGTCCCTCTACCGGGAGATTGAACTGCCCCTGTGTACAACCCTGTATGGCATGGAACGGGAGGGCGTTGCGGTGGACCGGAACACCCTGGAGGGCTTCGGCCAGATGCTGACAGGTCGGATTGCGGCTTGCGAACAGTCCATCTTCGAAGATGCCGGGGGGGAATTCAACATCAATTCCACCAGACAGCTGGGAGAGGTGCTCTTTGAACGGCTGCATCTGCCCCCAGTGAAAAAAACCAAGACCGGCTACTCCACCAATGCCGAGGTGCTGGAGAAGCTGGTGGACAAGCACCCCATTGTGGGTCAGGTGATGGAGTACCGGGTCCTCACCAAGCTGAAGTCCACCTATGCCGATGGCCTGCTGAAGGTCATTGGACCAGACGGCCGCATTCGGACCACCTTCCAAAATCTGGTCACTGCCACAGGACGCCTGTCCTCTACGGATCCCAACCTGCAGAATATCCCTGTGCGCACAGAGCTGGGCAGTGAGATCCGGAAGATGTTTGTGCCCCGCCCCGGCTGGGTGTTTGTGGATGCGGATTACAGCCAGATTGAGCTTCGGGTTTTGGCCCACATTGCGGAGGATCCCCTGATGCGGGAGGCCTTCCGGACTGGCCAGGACATTCATACCGCGACGGCCTCCCAGGTCTTTGGCGTCCCGCCGGAGGAGGTCACTCCCCTCCAGCGCCGCCATGCCAAGGCAGTAAACTTTGGCATTGTTTACGGCATTTCGGAGTTCTCTCTGTCCGAGGACATCGGTGTGAGCAGGCACGAGGCCAAGGCATACATGGATTCTTACCTGGACCGATATGCCGGCGTCCGCGCCTATATGCGGGAGATTGTGGCGGAGGCCAAGAATCGGGGGTTTGTCACCACCATGTTTGGCCGGCGGCGGTATATCCCGGAGCTGAAGAGCAGCAATTTTAACATCCGCCAGGGAGCGGAGCGAATTGCCCTCAACACCCCCATTCAGGGCACGGCGGCGGACCTCATCAAGCTGGCCATGGTCCGGGTGGACCGGGCGCTGCGGGAGGCGGGTCTCCAGGCAAAGCTGATTCTCCAGGTCCACGATGAGCTGATTGTCGAGTGTCCGCCGGAGGAGACGGAGCAGGTCCGGGCCATTGTCACCGGCCAGATGGAGTCTGTGGCCCAGCTGTCGGTGCCGCTGGTGGCGGAGGCCAAGGTGGGACGCACCTGGTATGAGGCGAAATGATGGAATATGAAATCGTAACCATGGAGGCGGTCCATGTCCCCCAGATTGCCGCTCTGGAGAAAGCCGTCTTTCCGGACCCCTGGAGTGAACGGAGCGTGGCTTCGGAGCTGGACAATCCCCTCAGCCTGTGGCTGGTGGCCCAGGCGGGGGACGTGGTCCTGGGCTATGTGGGCAGCCAGTCGGTGATGGGAGAGGCGGACATGATGAATCTGGCGGTTGCGCCCGCTGCCCGCCGCCAGGGGCTTGCCCGGGCGCTGATGACGGCCCTGATCCGGGGCCTGACAGCCCGGGGGGTGCATAGCCTGACCCTGGAGGTCCGGGCCTCCAATGGGCCTGCCAAGATGCTGTATGAAAGCATGGGCTTTGTCCAGGTGGGCCGCCGCCCGGGCTATTATCTGTCGCCCAAAGAAGACGGGGACATTCTCCGAAAGGAGTGGGATTTATGATACTGATGGCCGTGGAATCCTCTTGTGACGAAACCGCTGTGGCCCTGGTGGAGGACGGGCGGAGGATTTTGACGGATTGCATCGCCTCTCAGGTGGATTTGCACCGGATTTACGGCGGCGTAGTGCCGGAAATTGCGTCCCGGAAGCACATTGAGGCCATTTATGGCCTGGCGGACCAGGCTCTGGCCACGGCAGGTCTGGGGCGGAAAGATGTGGATGGCATTGCCGTCACCTATGCGCCCGGGCTCATTGGCGCGGTGCTGGTGGGGGTGAATTTTGCCAAGGGGGCGGCGCTGGCGCTGGATGTACCCCTGATCCCCGTCCACCACATCCGGGGTCACATTGCCGCCAATTACTTGGCCTATCCGGAGCTGGAGCCCCCCTTCCTCTGCCTGGTGGTTTCCGGTGGACACACCATGCTGGTGCATGTGCAGGACTACACCAGAATGAAAATTCTGGGCACCACCCTGGACGATGCCGCCGGGGAGTGTTTTGACAAGGTGGCCAGGGTTTTGGACATGCCGTACCCCGGTGGAGCGGCGCTGGATCGGAAGGCAAGAGAGGGAACCGAGGGGCGGTATCCCCTGCCCCGCGCGAGAGCCGGGGAGAATCCCCTGGATATGTCCTTCTCCGGCCTCAAAACCGCCGCCATCAACCTGATTCACAACGCCGGGCAGAAGGGAGAGCCCCTGGTGGTGGAGGACCTCTGCGCGGATTTCTCTGCCGCCGTGTCCGATACGCTGGTGCCCCGGGCCATGGAGGCGCTCCGCCGCACCGGCTGTGGGAAGCTGGCTGTGGCTGGAGGCGTTGCCGCCAACTCCCGCATCCGCCGGGACATTCTGGCAGCGGCGGAACAGGTGGGCGCCCAGGTTTACCTGCCGCCCTTGGCCCTCTGCGGCGACAATGCCGCCATGATTGGCGCCCAGGGCTATTATGAGTACCTGGCTGGCAATCTCGGGGACATGACCCTGAACGCCTATGCCACCAAATCCATTTTGGGAGAGACACTGTGATATATAGGAGGCTGCCTCACATGCCCTTGTACCAAGAAAAGTAGGAGAAAAATTTAACGATATAGAGTAGCGGGGAAAGTGTGAAAGGGGCAAAGAGCCCCTTTCGCGTTCAATCAACCGTTTTTCCAAACCAATGCGGTTTGGAAAAACGTCAGGGGTTGTTTCAAAACTTGTTTTGAGACAACCCCCTTTCTCTCTGCCAGAGCGTCCGCTTGCTGTCACTCTGACATAATAACGGATTTTTCTTGACAACCAATACTACGTGTTGTATAGTATTACGTGAAGGGGGGCATTTCGATGATTGATCCGCAGCAAAAACGCGGTTTGTTGGATTCCTGCGTACTGGGCGTTCTGTGCCGGGGGGAGTCCCATGGGTACCAAATTGTGAAAGATCTGCTGTCCTGCATCGATATTTCAGAGTCTACCTTATATCCCATCCTCAGGCGGCTTGAAACAGACGGATGCCTGACGGTGCGCAGTGTGGAGCACAACGGCCGCCTGCGCAAGCTCTATACCATCACAGAGCGGGGGCTCCGGCGTCTGGACAGCTTTCTGTCCAGCGAGGAAGAAGTGATTGGAATCTACGATTTTGTCAGGAGGCAGCGCAATGACAAAGCATGAATTTTTAAAGCAGCTGAGAGCGGAGCTGGAGCGGCTGCCCGGAGCGGAACGAAAGCGGCAGCTGGATTACTATGCTGAGCTGCTGGATGACATGATAGAGGACGGAATGGAGCCGGAGATGGCAGTGGAACGTCTGGGCCCGGTGTCGGAAATTGTACATACCATTTTCCAGGACACGCCTCAGCCGAGCAGAAAGCGCAGCCGTCTGGGTTTCCTGCTGAGTATGGTCTGCGGCGCTGTGGTCCTGCTCAGTGTGGTGGTTGCATTGGTCTGGATGGTGGGTCAAGAGCGGGACCCTGTCGAGGCGTCTCACCCGGGCAAGGTAGAGGCCACTGCCGACGAGAGCACGGAACCGCCGGTGCAGCCCCACATTGTGCGGGAAGAGATCTCAGCATTTGGCTTTGACAGCTATCGGCATTGGGATCATGCTTCCTACGCGGCAAGCGGCACCTATGATGTCCTTGTGTCGGATGTGACCTCTTTGGATCTGCGCTGGCTGGCGGGGGAGGTGACGGTAAAGGCCTGGAAGGGTGACGTTTTCCGGTTTCAGGAGACGGTGATTGGGCAGGTCAGTCGTGCCGCTCCATCTGTGGAAGACGCACTGCGATATGGGGTGGAGAATCATACGCTGTACATTCAATATTGCGCCATTGGAGATTACGACGACTTGCCGGTGAAGAACCTAACCATCTGGATCCCCATGGAACTGGCAGGGGCTATGAAGCAGCTGCAAACCCAGATGCTGTCGGCGGATTTGACGGTCCAGGAGCTTTCCATCAACCGGCTGGAGCTGCAGTCGGTGTCTGGAGATGTGAATTTGCAGGGTGCGCAGGCGGAGGAGGCCAATTTTTCCTCGGTGTCCGGGGATATGACCTGGGACGGTGTGATCCAGGGGGCCACAATGAAGACAACCTCTGGGAGCATCACCGTGGTGGCAGACCAGGCGCCTGACCGGATGAGCCTGTCTGCGGTCTCTGGGGATGTCACCATCTATATGCCCTTGGAGACGCGATTTGGCGTCATTTATCACACCACCTCGGGCACGATAGGGGGCGACTATCCGCTGTTTGGGACTTCAGGCGGAGAGAAGTTCTACTACGGAAGAAGTGACCTGGAGTACCGGGTGGATACCGTCAGCGGGGATCTGACCGTCAACCAGAACATGAACATTTCTGTAACGGATCATGAGTAACAGGAAGGCAGGAGGTATTTTGTGAACAAGCTACGGAAATTGGCTGTCCGCGGCATGCGGGGGCGGCGAAAGGACACCCGGGTTCTGGCTCTGGTGATTGGAATGGGCTTTCTATTCCTGACGGCGGGGACCTTGCTGCTGTCTTCCTTCCATGGGAGCCAGGCCCAACAGCGCCAGAATCTGTATGGCAATTGGCACCTCTTATACGGAGGGGGAGACGCAGAAGTTTGCCGGAACCTGGAGGGGCTTACTCAGACGGACGAGGCCGTTACGGTGACGATGCTGGGAAGCGACGAGAAGTGCGGCCATGTGGCAGTCTGGGATGAAGACTTTGCCCGGCTGGGAAATCTCCGGATTTTGGAGGGCCGCGCACCGGAGGCAAAAGGGGAAATCCTCCTGGAGCGGGGACAGCTGGGGCTGTTCTCAGAGGAAATCGGCGTGGGCAGTCAGATTTCCCTGACAATGAACTATCACATGGAGGGCCTGCGGGAACGGCAATATCCAACCCCGTCCATCACCATTCGGGGTGGCGAGTTGCCGGCGAGGCAGGTGATGAAGACCTTTGGCGACGGCGTGACGGAAGAGGGGATCCAGTCCATTATGGAGCGTATCTGGACGGAAGAGGTCTGGAACGGCCAATTCACCTATAAAGATGAAAACGGCGAGTTACACACGGAATGGTCCTATGACGCTCCGCTCCGCTGTCCCATTTCGGAGATGGATGACGAATCCTATCGGACTGCGGTTTTGAGTGCTGCCCAGTACTTTAGCAACTTGAATGGCTACTTAGAATATACCGTCCGGGATGACGGCGGAGTGGCGACCACAGAAGTGAACCGATCCTTTTTTGAGGGAGATACCCATGGTGAGGTGAATTGGGGTCTCAATACCCAGTATGATTATCTGTATGCCAAAAGTGCACAGTTTGCCAGCGAGGAGTTGCAGCAAATCGTCATGACCCGGGGCGCCGTTCCCACACAGGATCTGACCTTGACCAGATCCTGTACTGTGGTGGGCATCGTAGAGACGGTGTCAGACCGTTGGGATGTGGGAGATGTGGTGCTGCCCAATTGTTACATGTCCGCTCCGACGGCAGAGGAGTTCCGGGAGACGGCGGCTCAGCTCCAGACCAGAGAGGAACCCCGGCTGCAACGGCCTCTGGAAGAACAAACCCTGTTATTCCTCCGGGGCAATGGCGCCCTTTCCAGCCTGTATGGGCAGGTCCGGGAGATGGGGATTCCCCTGGTGCGGGAGGTGTCTGTGGATGCGTATTACCGCTCTATGGACAGTGATGCGTGGAAATCCGACGATGGCTACGAGGTGGAGGAGAGAGACTGGGAGATTGCACAGTGGCAGTTGGAGGAGATGCAGAAAACGGACCCGTCTCTGGATGGAATCTCCCTGACTGGCCTGGAGCTGGTTTCCAATCGGTATTATGCGGTTTGGCTGGAACGGATTGGACGGGAAGGCAATCTTTACAAAGAAGAGGTCTACCTGCACCGGCCTGTGTTCCAATGGGAGCTCAGCGACGGCTCCACCCGGTTGGAGGATGGGTGGCTTGCGTATCTGATGCTGCCCACCCAAATCAGTGATTGGAAGTCCCAGATGTCGGTTTATTACAGGGCCTGGTCGGTTCCATTTCAGGAGCTGGAATATGGCATGGTATCGTTCTCCCTGGATGAAAGCGGCTCCTACCAATCCGCGCCCGGCGGGTTGCCGGACATCACAGAGTGTTATACCTACAACCAGGGGCAGATCTTGCTGAATCGCTATGGGTATCCCCTGGAAGGGGGCCTGACCGAGACCATGGGAGCGGCCATGATCGGCGTGATTGTGGTCATTACCGTGTGCGCCGTGTTCCAGATCTTTTTCACGCAGCTCCGCCGGAGGACCAAAAAGTTGACGCTGCTGAAAAGCGTGGGCGCGACCCAGGGGCAGATCTTTGCGCTCCTGGCCTGGGAGTGTGTCTATATCACCATTGGGAGTCTCATTTTGGGGGATGTATTGGGCGTTGCAATCGCCTTTGGCGTGACCAAGGCTTTGGAGGGTGTTTCCTTCTTCCTGGACGGGCCTCTGGTGCTGGCCGGGCAGGTTTGCGGCATCCTGGCGGTGCTTCTGGGGATGCTGATGCCCCCCAGCCTCAAAAGTATGCACACTCCCCTGGTGGGGCGGATGGAGGGACACAAACGCCGCCACGTACGAGTCCGGGCCTGGAAGCGCCAGACCTGGCGCCGGCTGTGTGCCAGGGACCGGGCGGGGAACCCAGGCAGAACCGCAGGGATGGCGCTTCTGTGCCTGTTCCTGGTGGCAATGGAACTGATCTGTGTGTTCCTGGGCAATGCGTCCTTTGACACATACCGGCAGACGGTCCAGCAGACGGACAAGCCGGATTATACTCTGCTGTCCAACCACACGGGAAGCAGGCGGGAGACAGAAGCCCTGCTCGAGAAGCTGGGCCGGGCGGAGGGCTTGTCCCGGGTGGACTTCTGGCAGCGGGAGGACCATATCTTCCTCTGGTACGATGGAATGGAGCGCAGTCCCGTACTCTCTACGCTGAAACGGGCGGGAGGCGACAGCTTCTTTGCAACGTCCAAAGCGGATGCTCCCAAGCAGACAGGAGAGGGCTTCCTGACGCAGGCCTACGGAGTGGATGGGACCTCAGACCTCTATGCCCGCCTGGAAAGGGCGTTTACAGAGGGCTCTGTGGATCCGGTGGCCTTTGAAGAGGGCAGGGAAGTCATTCTCCTGCTGCCCATGCACCGTGCGCTACAGGGTTCCGGCGAGGGGAACGAAAATTCCATGGCAGATCTTCTGCGCTCCACAGGAACCATGGACCTGAGCTTAGCGGCCAGTGCGGCCCAGGGCTGGGAACGGGATTCGTCTGTACAGGTAGGCGACAGCCTGACTTTGGCAGTGGATTGTCCCCGTTTGGCGGACACGTCGGTCTACTACACCCAGACGGTTCAGAATGTGACGGTGGGCGCCATCATCCGGTATTTCCCGGAGCAAGGCGTCTGGCCCTTTGCAGGCAATCCCCAGAGCCATGTGGTCATTGGCAGCTCCAAGCTGCTCTACGGCCTCTACAGCGACGGGTTTAAGACGATGACGGAGCGGGATCTGGCCATGCTGGAGACCCGGAAGAACTGGCTCTACACTTACAATTATGGAGAGGCCGGCTTCAATCTGTATGCCGGGGAGCACGCTTCCACGGAAAACACCCTGACGCCCCTCTTCCAGATTTCCCGGGAAAACCATCTGACTTTGGGAAATCTCCACGATTCCAACCAGGCGGTTTATCATAAGGCCCTGTCCTCCTGTCTGCTGATGGGGATGCTGGCCTTTGCCGCCACCGTCATTGTGTGGATGATTCTTCGCAACACCCTGGCGTCGGCCCAGGAGCAGGGGAGAAAGCGAACCGGCATTTTGCAGGCTCTGGGTGTAACCAAAGCCCAGATGTACCGGGGCCAGGCATTCCAAGCCCTGCGGGATTGGCTGATTGCCATGGTAGGCGCCCACGGCGTGTTGGCGTTGGCGGTGTTGATCTCCGGGTGGATGCAGCGCATGGGGCAGGGATTTTCTCTCATGGCGTTGCTACAGGCAATTGTTCGGGAGGATCTGGCGGCGTATCCCTGGATGCTCCATGTGGGGCTATGT
>ERZ1504361.31-NODE-31-length-47915-cov-9.331279_pt1 | contig 47915 bp, 46 predicted proteins | sample MGYA00571835_ERZ1504361 | MGnify/ENA primary metagenome ERZ1504361 (study PRJEB39906, sample SAMEA3182112) | gut metagenome | biome: human; feature: gut; material: Stool; isolation source: human stools | place: Canada | collected 2013-05-06 ...
GAGGTCATTCCTCTGGCTCTTTTGCCTTACATAGCCCGTTGATCGTGGCTTCAATGACAGAAAGCTCTCGGTCGTCCAGTCCGTCAAGCAGGGTGTCTACACGCCTGCGGACGGAGCTTTTCTCTGCCTTGCTGCCCGTATGTATATATTCGTCAACCGAAATATCAAACATCGTGATAAGCTGAATGAACAGCTCCATGCCGGGATACTGACCCTCATTTTCGATTGCCTGCAGATGTCTTGGGTCATAGTCCACGATGCGGGCAAGCTGCTCTCTTGTCATCCCTTTGGCTTTACGGGCTTTTTTGATCGCCTGCCCTATCGGAGTAAAATCAAAGTCAAAATCATTATTCCTTTTATCCATAAGCTCACCACCTTGTACTCTGAAAATATCTCCATTCTATTTTACAGAGATGTGGCTTCTGATAGAACGATATGAAATCGCTTATAATGAGAGATATAATATCCTATTACAAGATAGAATTTTTCTAATAGCTTGTTTTGCGCATGGCAAAATGATATAATAAAACCCACGGATAAAAGAAAAGACGGTGGTGAAATTATGTGCCAGAACAAAAAGCGGAGCAATGATGCTCGTCTCCACGCAAAGCCAGTATAATGAGCGACATTTGCGTGGAGTAACTTTATAGTCGCTTATCGAATAATGCTGGCTTTGCCTGCTTGAATTTATCAATCAAGGAGGAAGCCTGCATATGAAATATATAAATGCAAACGCAATTCTCCCTGATGTGTTAGTCGAAGAACTGCAAAAATATGTTCAGGCAGGGTATATTTATATTCCTGCGAAAGACGAACAGCGTAAATCATGGGGCGAATTGTCTGGTTATCGGAAGGAACTTAAGCGGCGCAATCAGAGGATTGTGTCAGAATACCGTCAGGGAACTTCTGTCGAAGAACTTGCTGACCGTTACTATCTTTCGATATATGCTATTAAAATAATTATTTATCAGAAATAACAAAGGGAGAGCTTCTGTTAAGGAGGCTCTCCTTTTCTACTAAATGGGTCTGTAATGTTCCGTGGATTGAGGATATATCTGTCAGTAAGTACAATTATTTTATAGCAAGAGGTTTAAGGAGGATATTTAAGATGGCTATGGCAAACAAGGTATATCCCCGGACGGGAGACACACAGACGATCTATCTGAAAAATATTATTACAAACCCGAATATCGAGGTCGGCGACTATACGATATATAATGACTTTGTAAATGACCCAAAAGAATTTCAGAATAATAATGTTTTATATCACTATCCGATCAATCAGGATAAACTTATTATCGGGAAGTTCTGCTCCATTGCCTGCGGAGCAAAATTTCTGTTTAACAGCGCAAATCACACACTGAGTTCCTTATCCACTTACACTTTTCCTCTATTTTTTGAGGAATGGGGACTTGAAAAGAAAAATGTAACAGACGCATGGGATAACAAAGGCGATATTATTATTGGCAATGATGTGTGGATTGGTTACGAAGCAGTCATTCTTTCAGGAGTTACGATTGGAGATGGAGCAATCATAGGCAGTCGGGCTGTTGTGACAAAAGATGTGCCGCCTTATACGATTGTGGGAGGTGTCCCGGCAAGACCAATCCGAAAGCGTTTTGATGAAGCGACCATAGAAAAATTGCTCCGGTTAAGGTGGTGGGATTGGTCAGAAAACAAAATAAAGGATAATATTGCGGCAATCCAGTCAGGGTGCATACAGCAGTTAGAAAGAAACGGAGAATGAAAATGCCAGTTATAAAGAAAATAATAATCCTTGAGCATATACCTGCTGTTATCTGGGGCGTTCCGTCCTCAAAGGTTTATTTATATGTTCACGGACAAGGCGGTAATAAAGAAGAAGCGGCTGATTTTGCGGAAATCGTATGCCGATATGGTTTTCAGACCTTAAGTATTGATCTGCCCGGACATGGAGAAAGAAAGGACGAAAAAGCTGCTTTTCTTCCGTGGGAGGTTGTACCTGAAATTCAGTCAGTTATGGAGTACGCAAAAAAGCAGTGGCAATCTGTTTCTTTATATGCGAACAGCATTGGGGCATGGTTTAGCATGCAAAGTTTGGCGAGCGAACCACTTCAAAATTGTATGTTTGTTTCTCCTGTGGTTGATATGGTACAGCTTATTAAGAGAATGATGGGATGGGCGAATGTCACAGAAGAACAGTTAAAGGATGAAAAAATAATTTCAACATCTTTTGGACAGACGCTATCGTGGGACTATTGGAGATATACGGTGGAACATCCAATTATAAACTGGCGTGTCCCTACTAAAATTTTGTATGGAGAAAATGATAATATGACGGACTTCGATACCATCAGGCAATTTGCGGTTAAGTTTTATTGCGATTTGACGGTAATGAAAAATAGTGGTCATTGGTTGCATACAGAGCAAGAATTGACAGTTTTGAAAAAATGGATAAAGGATAATTTTAAAATCAGAAAGAACCCTGAGCAGATACGATGAAAAGATTTTCTTGACTTTTGCTATTGGTAATAGTACTATTGATGATAGTAAAAGGAGAGATAAACTATGTCGTCGATTGATTTAGTGATACTTGGTATCGTGTTGGAAAAACCTCAAAGTGCATATGATATTCAGAAAGATGTGGAATACCACCATCTTTCCAGATGGACGAAAATAAGTGTTCCTTCTATTTATCGAAAAGTTCTTCAGTTAAGCGAAAAAGGATATTTGAAAAGCAATATTGTAAAAGGAGACAGATTTGCGGATAAAGCGATCTACTCGATCACCGATAAGGGAAGAAAATATTTTAACGAGTTAATGTCCACCTATGCGTCAGAAAGTATTCCTCTGCTTTTTGACTTTAATGTCGTTATTACAAATCTGAATAAGGTTAGTAAGGATGAAGCTCTAAAGCTGATTTCAAAACTCAGAACAAGTATTCAGTCGTCTGCTCTATCAAGTGAACAATATGCTTCTGAATATTCAGACATACCGCTTGTTGGAAAGACGATATTTGAACAGCAAAGGCTTTTATATCATGCCCTTTTGGATTGGCTGGATAATTTTGAAAGCCAATTTTCTCAAGAATAGATATGACACTGAAAAGCAGCCTGACAATTCTGTTTGAAGCCCCATTTTGGATTGGTTTATATGAGCGCATAGATGGCGATAAATATGAGGTTTGTAAAATTACTTTTGGTGCGGAGCCGAAGGATTATGAGGTATATGATTTCCTGCTTAAAAATTGGCAAACGCTGAAATTCAGTCCACCCGTTAAAACAGACAGAATTGAAGAACGGAAAATCAATCCAAAGCGTATGCAGCGGGAAATCAATAGTCAGTTACAAGACTGGGGCATAGGAACAAAAGCACAGCAGGCACTCAAATTACAACACGAACAAAATAAACTGGAACGAAAAATCCAAAGCCGGGAGCAACGGGAAGCGGAAAAGGAACGCCAGTATGCTTTGCGTCAAGAAAAAAAGAAAGCCAAGCATCGAGGAAAGTAATTAAATATATCTATTTCAGACATACAAGAAAGACAGCAAGAATAATGAAAAAGTAAAAAATCCTCTGTGCTACAATACCTCTTTGGAAAGGAGGAAGCACAATGCAAGGTCAGGCAGTACACATTGTTTCAAAGGCTATCTGCTATATAGAAGCAAATTTGGATAACAAACTGGATTTAGAAGCGGTTGCAACATCTTTGCATTACTCAAAATATCATTTACATAGGATATTTACGAAAACTGTCGGTTTAACAATACATGATTATATCCAGAGACGACAGCTTACAGAAGCAGCAAAATTATTGGTATTTTCCCAAAAGCCCATCATTGAGATTGCTCTTCTCAGCGGATATGAAAGTCAGCAGGCATTTACAACTATTTTTAAGGCGATGTATAAGATGACACCTGCAGAATACAGAGCATCAGAGGAATTTTATCCTTTACAGCTTCAAATATGCTTAACCGAGGAACCGATAAAAATGGACTTTACCAAAGATAATATACGATTTGCGGCATTATCGGATGTAAATGATTGGATGGAATTAGTCCATCTAACTGTTGACGGATACCCCTATTTGAATGAAACGGAATATGTTGAAAATCTTTGCCATTATATTTCCGACAAGCGAGCGTTGATCCTGCGGGATGAGGGTATGGCAATTGGCATCATGGGATTTTCAGTTAAAACAGGAAATATTGATTTCTGGGCGGTACATCCGCAATATCGTGGTCTGGGTATTGAAAAGATTTTCCTTGATAAACTTGCGGATGGGCTGCTTTGTGGGAAAGAAATCAGCCTGACGACATACCGCAAAGGAGATAAAGCAGACACGGGATACCGGGATGAATATCTCCGTCTTGGATTTGCGGAAAGAGAACTGTTGACGGAGTATGGTTATCCAACGCAGCGTTTTGTGCTTCCCCCAAGAGATAAGGAGGAAACACATCATGCTGAAAACACAGAGTAACTGGAGAAAGAAAATTGTTCTTTTCCTTGTCAGCCAAAGTATTACACTGTTTGGCTCACAGATTGTTCAAATGGCAATCGTATGGTATGTAACACTTTCCACATCAAGCGGAGTCTGGGTGGCGGCGTTTTCGGTATGCTCCTATCTGCCTCAATTTCTGATTTCATTTATAGGCGGTGTCTGGGCAGACCGATACAGCCGGAAGATGCTTATTATTTGTGCAGATGCCGGAATAGCGATTGTCACATTAGGGATGTTTCTTTTGTTACCCTATATTTCACAAAATGAGATGTTGCTTGGAATGTTATTAGCAATGTCTGTCCTTCGTTCAATAGGTGCAGGTATCCAATCTCCTGCGGTTAATGCTATTATCCCGCAGATTGTTCCAAAAGAGCATTTTATGCGATATAACGGTATTAACGCCACAATGCAGTCAGCAGTACAGTTTTCTGCCCCCGCTGTGGCAGGTTTGGTTCTTACAATGGGGACACTGCGTTCAACACTGCTGATTGATATTTTTACAGCGATTATTGGGATTGGCTTATTTTCCTATATACGATTGCCAGAACGGAAAAATGAAGAAGTATCTGTTTCAACATTCTCTGATATAAAGACGGGTATTCAATATGCTTTCACACAAAAGCTGATAGGCGGATTGCTCATGGTTTATGGTTTATTTACCTTTCTATGTGTTCCGGCAGGTTATCTTTCAGGGCTGCTTGTCAGCAGGGTGTATGGAGATACCTATTGGTATCTGACCGCAGTTGAATTATGCGGTTTCGGAGGAATGATGGCAGGCGGACTCCTGATGAGTGTGTGGGGCGGATTTAAAAAGCGCAGGAAAACAATGTTTCTTGGCTTAGTAATATTTGGCGCAATGGCAATCGGTATGGGTGTGACAACGCATTTTATACTGTATCTTACTTTTATGATCATATATGGTGTTGCATTGACGACTGTGCAGACAACGATTACCACCTTGCTTCAGGAAAATACAGAAAGTTCTATGCAAGGACGGATATTCGGCTTTATGGGTTCCATGTATGCTGTCTGTTATCCCGTAGGCATGGCTATTTTCGGGCTAATGGCAGATACAATACCATTGCAATGGATTATGGTAGGCTCCGGCATTGCTTTAATTTTAATACCAGTATTTATAGCCACGAAAAGAAAATTAAAAAGTATGTAGAATGGAAAAAGGAAATGGATAACAAATGGGTACTATGCCCTGTTTGCGGAAATAAGACACGGAATAGAATTAGAGAGGACACGGTTTTGAAAAATTATCCTCTATTCTGTCCTAAATGTAAGCAGGAAACATTGATCGAAGCAAAGAATTTACAAATAACTGTCATCAAAGAGCCAGACGCATAGACGCAGAGCCGATGAACTTGTGAGATACCTCACAGCTCATTGGCTCTTTTTTACAGTTAAGTCCACCAAATAAAAAAAACGGAGTTTGGTGGGCAGATTTGTTATGCTCAAGTAAGAATAACCCTCTAAACCCGTTGGTGTTTGGAGGGATTTCTTATGTGTTGGTCTACTCAGACCACTGCGCTGCTTGTCCTAAGCAGTGCATATCTACTCAGCTTTATTCAGGTATGAGGATAACCTGTTAAAAAAATCCTCATTTGTTTTTGGAACATTTGCACCTCAGATATAGAGGTTAAATATCCTAATTATAGATATTATTTTTCTTATATCCGCTTAGGCTTGTCAGCCTTTGCGGTTTTTCTTTTGTCGTTTTTTGTCCGAACACGACACAAAGAATTTTTCAGTGTAGGATGTCGTTCCCCACCGACCAATCTGGATTTTTCAAAAAATTCAGATTGGAGGGAACGATATGGCTTATAACAAAGCCAAAGAAGAAAAGAAATGGCGGCTCTGGAAAGAAGCCGAAGAAAAGAAATTACGGAGCTTAGGCGTTGATGAAGATACGATTGAAAAGCTCCATGTTTACGATTGGGCAGTATTCAACTCTGACAGGCGGTTTTATCAGAGACTAAAAGATGTGGCTACATACCTTGAGGAAATGGAAGCCGATGCGGAGCTGCCCGAAATAACAAGTGTTGACGACCTGCTTAACAGCATTGAAAACCAGAAGCTCCATAAGGCTCTTATTATGGTGGACAAGCTGACATTGCAAATTGCACTTTGGAAAATGGAAGGCTTTAGCAGCTCTGAAATTTCTAAAAAATGTGGTTTATCTGTTAATGCAGTAAATTTCCGTATGTGGCATCTGAGAAAAAAGTTAAAAAAACTTTTTGACATCTAATATTAAGACCGCTGCCACGGGCTATGGGATGAGAGGCAAAAAATCTCTCATCCCATTTTCCTTGTGTGGCGAGAATGGGAATGTTCCTTGAAAAGTGAATACCCATTCGCCAAATACTTCCTCTTTGTGATTGTGATGAGCATAAGCGTGTGCAGCGGTACGCCAAGACCTGCCGACAAGCAGAAAAGCGATGAAAGGTGGTGAGCGATTTCTTACCGACTCAAAATATCGGGTGGCTCCCGATTGCGCCATAACCCACAAAGAGAACTATGGTACTCCCGTCCAGTCACAGTCCGAACGGTAATCAACCCGTCGCAGGCAATGAGGGCGGCTCTGGCAGACCGTCAGAGGGGGGAAATACCCGTGGAGTCAGTTCGCTGCTGACCGTTTGGCGACTTCCCTGCGCATTTTAGCGCATTAGCATTTTGGGGCGTCGAGGACAAATAAAAATGCCTTTATTCATATTCAGCCAGATACAAGGCGGTCATCGGAACAGAGAATGGTTTATATTCTCCCGACCTTAAAAACTTCCTTGTGTCTGGCTGCTTACATAGGCACATTGTACTTGCCTAAATAAAATAGGAGGTCATACACAGATGGAAAGAAAAATAAAGCGGGGCGACATTTATTATGCCGATCTCAATCCAGTCGTTGGATCAGAGCAAGGCGGAATCCGACCTGTCCTTATTATTTCCAATAATACGGGTAACCGATATAGTCCCACTGTTATCATTGCTGCTATTACGAGCAAAAAGAGAAAAGAAAAATTGCCGATACATTATGACTTAGGTGGAGTAAATGGGCTACCTGCAGACTCTGTTATTTTGTTAGAGCAGATACGGACTATTGACAAAATAAGGCTGAAAGAATGGGTAGTACAGCTTGACGGTATGACGATGGACGCAATTATTACACCGCTTCTTATCAGTATCGGCGTAAAAATAAACAAGTAGCAGATAGAAAGGAGTGCATTAGATGCTTGAAGATAGAATTGCTATATTAAATAAGGAAACAGAAGCTATCCCGAATATTTCCTATGAAAAGCGGATTTATACGGTTGACGAGATACAGGATATATTAGGCATTGGAAGAAATTCAGCCTATAATTTGGTTAAGTCTGGAGTATTTCATAGTGTCCGCATTGGTGGGAATATTCGTATTTCCAAAAAAAGTTTTGATGAATGGCTTGATAACCAGATGGATGCTTGTCAAGTGTGTGAAACCGTGTAATCCTACAGATTTGTACATTTCACATTTCATTTGAATTATCCTACTATATAGCCAAGCGGGAACGCTTGGCTATATAGCAATTTGTAGCGGCTGACGAGTCGAGGCAAGGAGGAAATGCAGATGAACAAAAAAAGTATGTCGGTGCCAGAAATGCAGCGTCTGCTTGGGCTTGGAAAGACAGACGCATACTGGCTTGTTAAAAAGAAATATTTTGAAACCATCGTTATTGCAGGGAAAATGCGGATTATAGTGGACAGCTTTGAAAAATGGTACAACAATCAGCTTCACTACCATAAGGTTAATGGAGAGCCATGCGGAAAGAACTGGACAGCGATTACGATGTCTGTGCAGGAAACTGCCCGCTTGCTCGGCATTACGGAAAGTTCTTTTTATGACCTTCTGAAAAAGAAGCCATTTAAAACGGTAAAAGTTGGAATGTACACCCGTATTTACATAGACAGCTTTGAAGAATGGTACGCTTCTCAAAACCATTATAAAAAGGTTGTCAGATAGGAGGAACGGAATGTTTGAAGAACGTATTGAAAAACTAAACGGAGTATCAGAAACTCCGAAAAAAACGACTTATTCTGTTGCGGAAATCCGTCAGATACTTGGGATTAGCCGCCCGACAGCATACAATCTCATAAAGACGAACAGCTTTCAGAGTGTCCATACAGGCAAGGGCATCCGAGTAATCAAAGCAAGTTTTGATACTTGGCTTGAGAGCCAGAATTAGGAGGTGCATTATGGCATCAATCGTAAAAAGAAAAAACCGCTATTCAGTGGTTTACACATATACAGATGACAACGGCGTGAAACGTCAGAAATGGGAAACATTTGCGACCAATGCAGAAGCCAAAAAAAGGAAAAAGCAGGTAGAGTTTGAGCAGGACGAGGGGACTTTTATCCTTCCTACTGCTAAGACGCTCAGTGATCTGCTCGAAGAATATATGTCCATTTACGGTGTGAATACATGGGCAATGTCAACCTATGAAGCCAGACGGAGCTTGATTTTTAATTACATCAATCCGCTTATTGGAGATTTAAAACTGGATGATATAACGCCGAGAACAATGGACAAATTCTATCAGAGCTTGCTCACAGTCAAAACTAAGGTTGTGAATAACCGAAAACCAAACAACGAATATCTTACCGCCCATACGGTAAGAGAAATTCATAAATTGCTTAGAAACGCTTTCAATCAGGGTGTAAAATGGGAGCTGATGTCACGCAATCCTGTACTCAATGCGACACTTCCTAAAGAGGAACACAAGCAACGTGATATTTGGACGGTTGAAACGCTTTTTAAGGCGTTGGAGCTATGCGATGATGATATGCTTGCGTTGGCGTTAAACCTTGCATTCTCCTGCTCACTTCGTATGGGAGAAATGCTTGGCTTGACTTGGGATTGTATTGATATATCGGAGAACAGCATTAAGAATGGAAAAGCTAATATTTTCGTTAATAAAGAACTCCAGAGAGTAAACCGTGACGCTCTGGAAAAACTGAACGGGAAAGGCGTAGTGTTCAAATTTCCGCCTGCTTTATCAAGCACCCACACCGCATTGGTACTGAAAGAACCGAAAACCAAGACGAGCGTGAGGAAGGTGTTCCTGCCGAAAACGGTTGCAGAGATGCTTCAGAAACGATTTGAGGAAATTGAAAATCTCAAAGAACTGTTTGGAGAGGAATATACAGACTATAATCTGGTATTTGCTTCTTCCTGCGGCAGACCGATAGAAGGACAGGTTATCAATCGGGCATTAAAAAAACTGATTGACGATAATGACCTGCCGCCCGTTGTGTTCCACAGCTTCCGCCATTCCAGTATTACCTATAAGTTGAAATTGAATGGCGGTGATATGAAATCTGTGCAGGGCGACTCTGGACATGCACAGGTCAAGATGGTGGCAGATGTATATTCGCATATCATAGACGATGACAGACGACTCAATGCACAGCGTTTTGAGGAACAGTTTTATCAGGGCAAAGGTCAGACGCCGACAGAGAAAGTGCAGGCGGAAACCGTACCCGAAGCGTCACAATCCGACAAAGAGATGCTGTTAAAGCTGCTTGCCAATCCAGAGATGGCGGCGTTATTAAAATCACTAGCAAAGAATTTATAATTGAGAAGGGCAGTCAAAAGATTGCCCTTCTTCCTTACGGATTTGTGTGGTAAAAACCCTGCTACATGGTATAATGGATCTATCGGGAAAAGGCGTTTGAGGTCAAAGGTTGTTACCTCAAAGCAGATAGTACATAGAACTTAGTATCGCAGTTGATGATTTCAAGTTTGTCATTATTTTGAGGTGCCAAATTGGCACCTCAAAAAATAAAGGAGAATGACTATGGCAGAAGTAGAAAAGACAGATTTGGCAGATGCAAAAAATGATTTATCTGTATCGAATATTGAGAGTACAGGATATGATCTAAAAGGCATGATTTATGTCGTGCGTAATCAGCAAGTTATGATAGATAGTGATTTGGCTATGCTATATCAGGTTGAAACAAAGGCGTTAAACCGTGCTGTAAAAAGAAATATAAACCGCTTTCCAGAAGATTTTTGCTTTCAGCTTACAAAAGAGGAAGATAAAATTTTGAAGTGCCAGATTGGTACTTCAAAAATATTAGATGCGGAAAGAACAGATGGGCGTGGTGGACGACGTACTTTACCTTATGTTTTTACCGAACAGGGAATATCCATGCTTGCAAGTGTCCTCCACAGTGAAGTTGCCGTAAATGTAAGTATCGGTATTATGAGAGCCTTTGTAGAGATGCGGCGTTTTATCGCCAATAATGCTCTGCTCTTTGAGCGTATCAGCAATGTGGAGTTGAAGCAGTTGGAATACCAGAAACAGACCGATGAGAAACTGGAGCAAATATTTGAGTACATATCCGAACATGAAGAAGCAAGTCAAAAGGTATTTTTTGACGGTCAGATTTATGATGCATTCAGCCTGATTGTCAGCCTGATACAAAAGGCAGAAAAGGAAATCACACTGATAGACGGATATGTGGATGTGGGAACATTGAATTTACTTTCCAAGAAAAATGAAAATGTGTCTGTGACAATCTACACGCAGAAACGGACAAGGCTCACGAAAACGGATACAGAAAATTTCAATGCACAGTATCCGACCTTAGAAGTGAAATATACGAAGGTATTCCATGACCGTTTCTTAATTCTTGACCGAGAAACAGCCTATCATGTGGGGGCATCCTTGAAAGACGCAGGCAAAAAATGTTTTGGTATTAACCTTATTCAAGATGCGGGGATAATTAAGGATATATTGCAGCGCTTAGAGTTGGAAACAGAGGAATAATGTTTAGAATTGGATGGTAGTAAAATGGAGATTGGACAAAACACATATAAACTGATACTTTTAGATACAAACGTATTAAGGGAAATAGTAAGAAATACTAATTTAGCGGGAAAAGGATTTTTACAAAAATTTTTTAGTGGCAAAGATAAGTACGCACCATGTTTTTCTATTTATAATGCACTTGAACTAATGCCTTATGAAGATATTTTTGAAGATTTCTTGGAATTCTTTTCGAGTATTCCATGTTTAATGACATTTCCTGTTAAAAGTATTCTTCAAGAAGAATATGCTTGCTATCTTGAAGGTAAAGCTTTTAAGTTTACTAATCAAATTGCCTATGCGTTTACTCCATATTTAGAGAAAGAAAGCTATAATTGTAAAAGCTTTTTCAATAATCTGAAAAAAAGTACTGATTTAATAGCTGCTATTCATTCAGATATAGATGAGTTCCCATCGATTGCTAAAGATTGGGAAGAGCAAAGAACAAATGCGATACAAATGTTGAAACAACTTAAATTGCCACTTGATATGATTGATGAAAAATTTTATAAATCTCAAGAGATGAAAACGGTAATAAAAGATTTAACTAATTTTAATATTCCTGCTTCCTCAAATACTGATATAAAAAAATTGCCTGCAGCAAGAATGATGGAATATTCTCAGTTTATGCGTGTTTATCAAATCCAGAAAACACTTAAGCCAAATGATGTAATGGATGTATTGATTAGCTGTATAGTTCCATATGTAGATGCTGTTATTACTGAAAATTTTCAAGCAGATGTTTATAAGAAAGCCAAAAAAATAATTTCACAAATAAAAGATCTAGAAATCTACCGATTAAGGGATATAAGAACAAATATGAATTAAAAAATTTGACTCAATACCATTTCCCTAATTACGGAAGAACTGCTAATCATCTGCAAAACAAAGGTGTTAAAATCATATAAAATCAGCGATAATATGCAGGTACAAGATAACATCTGTAATCAGTGAAAAGCCAGTAAATACAGGGATTAGATAACACTGCAAGGGAGCTGCGTGACCGTATTGGTCGTCACTCCTAAGCGGTAGGTCGGAGGTTCGAATCCCCTCTGGGACGCCAAAAACTCCGCCGGAAAACCCAGTAAAATCAAGGGTTTCCGGCGTTTTTTCATTTTTACGGGAAAAGAGAAAAATCGTGAAATTCACAGATTTTCATTAGCAAATTCTCCGTCAGCTAATGGAAATTAGGACTAATGTCGTCCGCCTTTCAGGTGTACGGCTTGCTAATAAAAATTAGCAGGATTTTCGCTATTTTGCTAATGAAAATGCCCTCTCTGCTAATGAGAGAAAAAAACGAGCAAAATTCTTGCTAATGGACAAGGCGGTTGTTATCCTGTTAATTTGTTCATTTAGGGGTGGTCAAGAGACAATCGCACACTGTCTCTATGTCCTTCATTATTATATAATTGCGGTAACAGGAGGTGGTTGTTTTGAAAGAACAGAAATATCATTTATACCTTTCCAATGACGAATACAGCAGATTGATACAATCACTTATCCGTTTGAAAAACAGCCTGATAGCACAAGGCAGATACACCGATGGAGTTGATGATGTTCTCTGTAAGGTGCTTTCAGCCAAGAAAAGAAAGTTCAAAATCAAATATATCTGAACATAGAACAAGACCGCCTACACAATGTAAGCGGTCTTTGCTAATTTTGAGTAAGTTCGACAAACTGGAATTTCTATTTGTGTTGCCATGTCATTACATAATCTTTTTCTCCGGTAGCCTCATCTAAGCCACTATGCTGAATCTCAAATCCTTCTCTCTTATAAAAAGATATTGCCCGTGCGTTCTTTTGGTATACGTTCAAGTGCAACTTATTCCTTTTATCCTTTGCATAATTCAGCAGAATTTTACCTATACCCTGCGATTGCATTTCACCAGAAACAAAAATGCCCTCAACATATTCATCATTTAACCCTATAAAACCCTGTATTTCTGTATCATACTCATACACATAAACCTCTGCTAGTAACAACGCTTCTTTTACTGATTTGAAATTGCTTTTCCAGTATTCGGCGGGGATAAAATTATGTGCCTTTATATTTGTATCCAACCATATATCTGCAACTTTATTTATATCATCCCTTTGAAATTCTCTAATCATAACGGAGACTCTCCATAAACTTGAATTTTCCAATTTAACAAACTTGAATTTGACTTGCCTATTTTCTTAAAATCTCATGTGGAGCTTCTATTTCATTTGCCAAGGTATGCTCTGTTAATTCTGACATCAATTTCAATTTTTTGTTAATCAATGGTCGCATACAATTAGGAACATGTTCCTGATGCGCTCTGTGGATTGCTACACATTCCTTACAGTTTCCGTGATAACGACAGGCTTTCAGGCAAGGACAGTGATCTTTGTCTTTATACTCCTTACGAAATTCCGCTGCAAATTCTTCTTGCAGTCTCAGCCCCTCGACACGGTTTCCCTTATGAAATTCTACCATTGCATCCAGTTCTTTCTGGTTCCCTTCAATCTTCATGTTATTATAGCGCCTCCGTTTCAACTATTCCTCATTTTCTGATAAATTCAAATTTGTCTTTTTCTACTATACACCAAAACTATGAATATTTCTACCCGCCGTCTATTGACCTCAATTAAGAGGTAAATAGGCGGCTTTTTTGTTTGCAAAAAATTTATTCAAGAAATTTTGAAAAAATACCCCCCAAAAACGCTCTCCCATTTCAAACAAGTGAATGGGTTAATTCCGAACTGCGAAAACGGAAGCCTTTCACTTGTACTTTGACAACTGAATAAGTCATTCACTAAGACTTTGATTCTGATGATTTTAGCCACCTTATCGGGTACGCCGTGACTTCTGCATTTCAAAACAGCGAGAACTCCCGGTATAAGTAACAGGTTGCCCCTGTTACGGCGATGACAGTCAGAAGGATAATGATACTTCTCTACGGAGCTGGCGGAGTACCCGGCAGAGGTGAAATTCCTATGATACAGATTAGCAAAAACAATTTAGTCATACAAAAAAGGCAATCCGTCAGGGTTGCCTTTTGTAATACCTGAAAACCTTGAAATCAAGACGAAAAAACATTATAATATTTGAACGCAGATTATTTATTTGCATAAAAGAATGCTTAAACTTGAAATGCGTTTCCTGTGATTTATGGGTTACAGATTAACTCAATGATGTTTCCCATATTTCTTTGCATTTGCTAATACCCTGCTAAAAGGAAGGCAAAAACCACGAAAAATTAGCAGGTTTTGGACGGGAATTTACTAACAACGAAACCCCGTAAACGCCAGTAAAATCAAGGATTTTCGGGGATTTGCAGGGAGTCAAAAATGCCCCTCGGGGGCTTCTCCTAAGCGGTAGGTCGGAGGTTCGAATCCCCTCTGGGATGCCACATCGCCGCGGACTTATATAGTTCACGGCGATTTTTTATGCCCGAAAGTGAGCTGAACATATCAATATAATGCTCAAAGCGCAGTAAAAAAGCCCGCAGGCAGTGCCTGCGGGCTTTTGTTTATTTTGCTGTAAAAAGCATATATTTTTCACATGGATAAAAGCTGGATAAAACTTATCAGATACATAACGGCGTAAAGAGCCGGCTGGTGGAGCAGATATATCCACAAGCTGTTTTTTCCCGCTTTCTGAAAAAACTTAACACGGCTTTTATAAAACGCTTTAGGAAGTGCTCCGTCCTTTGCCCATTTGCCGAGGAATGCCCCGAAAAGGAACATGAACAGCCACGGAATAAGCGGAAAATAATCTGCGGAGAAAAAGCTGCCGTTATGAAATCCGAGAAACGCGAAAATATTATTGCTGTAAAGCGCATGCGGAAGTTCAACAAGGCCGAAAAACAGACTGCCTTCGCTGACGGAATAAGTTATAAGGAACAGCACCGCGCTGACCGCCATACCCGCAATTGAGCCTTTTTTACCGAGTTTGTTTATAAGCGGCATAAAAATGCCCGTTATTATCATTGAAAGGCCAAGGCAGGAAAGCACGCCGAAATATATCTCTGCCCCTGTTATGCCTATTGCAGGCATTATAACGGCGGTAACAAGCGTAACCGCAAGACCGGCGGCGAAAACTATAATTCCGCGGCGCACGGTATTTCTTGAAAGGCGGCTGCACACACCCGAAGTAATTATGAAGATCGCCCAGAAAAACGGCTGAAACACACACAGATAGTTAAATATCTTATACCCTATATCATAGTGCAAAACAAAACCTATATCGTAAAACATATGGTGAAACACCATACATATTATCGCAAATCCACGCAGCTCATCAAGCAGGTATATCCTGCGCTGCCCCTCTTTCATTGCCGTTCCTCCCGTATACATTATGCGTGAAATATATTGTAACACATTATTGTGAAAAATGCCAACAATTAAGGCAAAACCCCTCTTGAAAAAACCGAGCCGCAAGCCGAGCGGTCTGCTTGCACAGCGGGGATGTTTGTATATGCTGTGCGAATACTGCGTATAATTATTAATATTGTATTGCAGGGCTTTTTATGTTATACTGAATTGTAAACCCCGCCGCTTGTGCGGCAGAGCAAAATTCGCGCCGCAGCGCGGGAAAGGTTTGTTTATGAAAGAGATAAAAATCGGCGCTTTTGCGGAAAAAGAACTTACTGTAAACAGCGCAAATACCGCGGTTGCCGCAGGCAGCGGCTCGCTTGAGGTGCTGGGCACTCCGTTTATGATTGCACTTATGGAAGGAGCCACCTGTGACGCTGTTGCCCCTTACCTTGAAGACGGCGAAACAACCGTGGGCACACATATAGACGTTTCACACGACAGAGCAAGCAAAACGGGCGAAAAAATAACCGCTCATGCTGAGATAACAGAAATCAGCGGCAGAAAGATAACGTTTGCCGTTTACGCCCAAAACGAAAAGGGCGAAAAAATAGGCGCAGGAACTATTGAGCGCTTTGCAGTGCTCAGCGATAAATTTATGGCAAAGCTGGGCTGAGCACGCACGCCGTTACGGTTTATACCGCAATTTATGGCAACAGAGGTTTATTATGAAATTTAAAGCTGTTATTTTTGATTTTGACGGAACTGTTTGCGAAACAGCGCCGGGTGTTGTAAAAAGCGCCAAATACGCACTTGAATCATTTGGCTACCCCGTACCGGAGGACGAACATGAACTTGAGTTTTTCATCGGCCCTCCGCTGCTTGTAACATTTCAGGAGCGTTTCGGCGCAGACCCGCAGAGGGCGCTTGAACTTGTAAAAAAATACAGGGAAAGATACACAAATCAGGGTGTATACGAAAGCTCGCTTTACAGCGGTATGGACACACTGCTTGCCGCTCTGAAAAAAGACGGGCTCAAAATAGGCATTGCTTCCTCCAAGCCTCAGAAATACATTGAGATGCTGCTGGAGCGTTTCAATGTTATGAAATATTTTGACTGCGTGTGCGGCGTAAGCTTTACGGCTGACTGCGAATCAAAAGCAAGCATAATAACCCGCTGTATGACCACAATGGGCGTAAATAATGAAAACACCTTTATGGTGGGCGACAAAAAGTACGATATCGCCGGAGCAAAGGCAAACGAAATGCTTTCCGTGGGCGCAATGTGGGGCTACGGCACCAAATTCGAATTTATTGAAGCGGGCGCAGATTTTATTGCGGAAAAAATTGAAGATGTAGAATCCATCGCCCTCGGCTATTTTGAGCAGACAGAAGAGAGCACGGGAATTTTTAACGGCAGAATAATCACAGTTCATGAGGATACCGTTACACTTGTGGACGGTACTCAGGCAAAGCGTGAGATAGTTGACCACAACGGCGGCGTTGCCATAATCGGACTTACGGAAGAAAACGAAGTGCTTCTTGTCCGCCAGTTCAGGGCGCCGTACAGGGAAACGATGTTTGAGATACCCGCAGGAAAACTTGAAAAGGACGAAGACCCCGATGAAGCGGCAAAGCGCGAATTTGCAGAGGAGTGCGGCTGTACTGCGGGCGAATTCAAATATATAGGGGAGCTTTACCCCACGCCGGGTTACTGCGGCGAAATAATAAGACTTTACCTTGCAAGGCAGCTTGAATACGGAGAACAGCACCTTGACGAGGACGAGCGGCTTGATGTTTACAAAGTGCCGCTTGAGGAAGCGTTCAGGCGAGTAATGAACGGCGAGTTTAAAGACGCCAAAACGCAGATAGGAATAATGAAGATCAGGGAAATGATAAGAAATGGCAGTTTATCTTGACAACAGCGCCACAACAAAGCCGTGCAGAGAGGCGGTTGAAGCCGTCAATTATATGATGACAGAGAACTTCGGCAATCCCTCCAGCCTGCACACGCCGGGAATAGAAGCGGCAAAGTCGCTTATTTCGGCAAGGGAGGCAATTGCACGTGCCTTGGGCTGTGAAAAAGATGAGATATATTTTACAAGCGGAGCAACAGAGGCAAACAACCTTGCACTTTTCGGATCGGCAGCTGCAAAAAGGCGCGCAGGAAACAGAATAGTAACCACGGCGATTGAGCATGAAAGCGTTGTTGCCGCGGCTGACGAACTTCAAAAGCAGGGCTTTGAGGTAATTCGCCTTATGCCGGACAAACACGGCAACATTTCGGCGGCTGATTTTGCCGAGGCGATAAATGACAAAACCATTTTGGTTTCCGCAATGTATATAAACAACGAGATCGGCTCGATAATGCCGATCGACAAAATCAAAAAAATAATTGAAATGAAAAAAGCGCCTGCGCTGTTTCACACAGACTGCGTGCAGGCGTTCGGCAAAGTAAAGATAAACCCGAGAAAGCTGGGTGCGGATATGATTTCCGTAACGGCGCACAAGATACACGGCCCCAAAGGAACGGGAGCGCTCTACATAAAAAAAGGCACAAGAATACTGCCCCGAGTTTTCGGCGGCGAACAGGAAAAGCGCATGCGCCCGGGAACAGAAGCATCACCGCTGATAGCGGGCTTCGGAGCGGCGGCCGCCGCACTGCCGGACACAGAAATGCAGTCCCAGGCGGTAAGCGGGCTCAACTCTTATTTGAGAGAGTTATTGTCAAAAATTGACGGAATACAATTTAACAGCGACGAAAACGCATCGCCGTATATATTAAATGTATACGTTCCCACATTCATGAGGAGCCAGACGATAGTTCAGGAGCTTTCCTCAAAATACGAAGTCTATGTAAGCAACGGCTCGGCTTGCGCAAAAGGTAAAAAGAGCCACGTGCTGGCGGCAATGCACCTTAGTGATGAAATAGCAGACAAGAGCATAAGAATAAGCTTTTCACGTTTCAACACAAAGCAGGACTGCGAAATCTGCGCCGCCGCAATAAAAGATTTAACAGAAAAACACCCGAGGTAAATATGAAAGAAATTATACTTGTAAAAAACGGAGAGCTTGTTTTAAAGGGGCTTAACCGTTCATCGTTTGAGGATGTTCTTATAAAAAATATGCGCCGCCACCTGGAGGATCTGGGTGAATTCAAATTCACTAAAAGCCAGTCCACCATTATGGTTGAAGCGCCCGAGGGAGCAGACCTTGACGATGTTGCAGACAGACTCGGCAAAGTATTCGGCATAGCGGCATATTCACGCGCCGCCGTTTGCGAAAAAGATATGCAGAGCATTGTAAACACTGCAAGAGAATACCTTGCTGACGAACTTTCGCTTGTTTCAACATTCAAAGTTGAGGCAAAAAGAAGCGACAAAAAATTTCCGCTCAAATCACCCGAGATATGCCGTGAGCTCGGCGGTGCGCTTCTCAAAAAATTCAACCACTTAAAGGTTGACGTTCACAATCCCGATGTAACGGTTACTGTTGAGATAAGAGATACCCACGCATTTGTGCGCGGCAACAATATAAAGGGCGCAGGCGGTATGCCCACAGGCACAAGCGGCAGAGCGGCAATACTTATCAGCGGAGGAATAGATTCCCCCGTTGCGGCATACATGATGGCAAAAAGAGGTATAGAACTTGTAGCTATCCACTTTGCATCACCGCCTTACACAAGCGAGCTTGCAGAGATGAAAGTTATGGATCTGCTCAAAAAAGTTTCCGCCTACTGCGGCACTATTACCACCTATGTTGTGCCGTTTACCGAGATACAGGAAGCGATAAGGGATTACTGCCCCGAGGAATATTTCACTCTTGTTATGCGCCGCATAATGATGAAAATAAGCAATCTCATAGCGGAAAATCAGAACTGCCGTGCGCTTATCACAGGTGAAAGTCTCGGCCAGGTTGCAAGCCAGACGATTTACGCTCTGCAGTGCACGGACAGCGTTGCGAAATTTCCCGTTTTCCGCCCGTGCATAGGCATGGATAAGGATGAGATAATAGCTGTTTCAAGAAAAATAGATACTTTTGAAACTTCAATTCAGCCATATGAGGACTGCTGCACCGTATTCACACCAAAGCACCCGAGAACAAGGCCGAAACCGCAGGATGTTGAGGAAGCGGAGCTTAAAATAGAGGGGCTTGACGAAATGATAGACGCTGCCGTGAAAGGCGCAAAACGCAGATTTATAAAGGCGGCGGGCATATGAGCGACAAAGATAAAAATATAAAAAAAACCGATGAAATCGACGAGCTTTTGGGGGACTACAAAAAGCAGAAGGAAGAGCGTGAAAAAAACTTCGGCAAAATAGACCTTGAAAAACCCGAACAAAAGCCCAAAGGTAAAAAGCCTCTTCATTCTCTGAAGCACAGCGAAAAGCACAGCGAAAAGCACGGCGAAAAAGATAACGCAAAAAGCAAAAAAGACAGCAAAAAAAAGAAAATCAGCCTTAAAATCGCAGGCGAAAAATTTAAAAGCAGCGCAAAAAGGACTAAAGAATTCGTAAAAACAACCAAAGGCAAAAAGATAGTTATATCCTGCGTTGCGGTAATATGCGCAGCTGCCGTTGCAGCGGGCACAATAGCCGGAGTAAACTATGCAAGAACAGCTTATCTGCGCCCGTATACGGAAAAATACCCGAATGTGAATTTCCCTGAGGGAATAAGGGAAAATTTCTGTGAGCAATATGCAAAAGTGCCGTCCACAACCGGATATATTTCCATAGAGGCATGCGGATACAGCAGTTATGTTGCGCAAAGTGCGGCAACAAGCCTGGCGTCGCTTGATTTTTCAAACAGCACAAAAGAGCTTGATTTTAACACGGTAATTCATATTCCGTCAGGCAAGTGCGACCTTGAAAGTGCTTTTTCAAACGCCAAAATCTATCTTGCTTCGCCGCAGAATATCACTTATTCCACGCTTTATGAAGATTATGAATTCACAGTGATAGGCGCTTTTTACACAAACAAAAACGCTCAGGACGACAACGGATATGTTTTTCCGTACGATGTTACACAGCAGATGACGCCGCTGAGTTTCAACGATTACAAAGACCGTCTTTATCACAGATTTCTGTACGAGACGGATTATGACATAAATTACAAAGAAGATAAATTGCTTACAATAGCAACAGATTCTGATTTTATGCAGGATTTTGAATTTGTTGTTGTTTGCGCGCTGGGGGCGCCTGCACAGGATAACGCACAGCCGAACAGTTCCGTTCACTATCCGCAGGTGTGGTACGATGCGCGGGGAGAAATAAATCCTTACAGGTTTTCATCCAAATGGTATCCCACCGTTTACACTGATAAATCTGAAGAGGAAACAAGCGTACAGTCTGAAAATGACTATTGATTCATACAGGAGGGGTAAAAATGTATGACGTTGCCATTATCGGCGCAGGCATTGTAGGCGCAGCATGCGCTTACGACTTGAGTAAATATAAGCTTAAAGTTGCCGTGCTTGAGAAAAACAATGATGTTTGCTGCGGTACAACAAAGGCAAACAGCGCCATCATCCATGCGGGCTATGATCCGCTGCCGGGCACGCTTATGGCGCGCCTTAATGTGGAAGGCTCAAAAATGGCGGGTGAGCTGTGCAAAAAACTTGATGTGCCGTATCAGCAGATAGGCTCACTTGTTGTTGCGTTTTCCGAGGACGATAAAAAAGAAGTTGAGGAACTTTACCGCCGCGGAAACGAAAACGGCGTTGAGGGTCTGAAAATTGTTGACACTGACGAACTCAGAGAAATGGAGCCGTATATTTCCGACAAGGCTATATGCGCTCTTTACGCACCAACCGCCGCAATAGTAAATCCGTGGGAATACGGCATTGCGCTTGCCGAAACAGCGGTAAGAAACGGTGCAGACGTTAAACTTGAATTTGAGGTAACCTCAATAGAGAAAAAGGACGGATTTTGGCATATTGAATCACCAAACGCCAGCGTGGACGCAAAATTTGTTATAAACGCCGCAGGTGTTGACTGCGATACCGTTCACAACATGGTTGCCGAGCCTGCATACACGGTAAAACCGAGCGCGGGTGAATACTACCTGCTTGACCTCAGCGAGGGCAAAAGGGCAAACCACGTTATTTTCCAGTGCCCTGACAAGGACGGAAAAGGCGTGCTTGTAACACATACCTGCCACGGAAATCTGCTTGTCGGCCCGAACGCCGACCCGAGAGATAAGGACGATACCTCAACAAAATCACGCTGTCTTGATTACATAAGGGAAAAAGCCGTAAAATCCGTACCGTCCATAGTTTTCAGAGAGAATATCAGAAACTTTACAGGCGTGCGCGCAGTAACGGACAGAGACGACTTCATTATTGAGTTTGCCGCAGAGAATTTCCTTGACCTTGCGGGCATCAAATCCCCCGGTCTTTCCGCAGCTCCCGCAATAGCGCTTGAAGCTGTTAAGATGCTTGGCGAAAAGGGACTTGAACTCACCGAAAAGGAAAATATCATTGACAGCAGAAAGCATCTGCGCTTCAAAAAACTTTCAAACGAAGAAAAGAACAGAGTAATCGCCGAAAATCCCGCCTACGGCAGAGTTATCTGCCGCTGTGAAACAATTACGGAGGGCGAGATTATAGACGCTCTTAAATCTCCCATTCCGCCCGTTTCGCTTGACGGAATAAAGAGAAGAGCAGGCACGGGAATGGGCAGATGCCAGAGCGGTTTCTGCGGCCCCAAGGTGCTTGAGATAATCGCAAAATATAAAAATATCCCCTATGAGGACGTTTTGCAGGACAACACCGGCAGTTATATCCTTACAGGAGAAACGAAGTGCGGAGGTGCAAAGTGATGTATGAGCTTATAGTTATAGGCGGCGGCCCCGCGGGTCTTGCGGCGGCGCTTTCCGCATACGAAAACGGACTTAAAAAGATACTTATTATTGAAAGAGACAGAGAACTCGGCGGTATCCTTAATCAGTGCATCCACAGCGGTTTCGGACTTCAGTATTTTAAAGAAGAGCTTACCGGCCCCGAATACGCGGGCAGATTTATCGATATGCTCAAAGATACAAACATTGAAGTTATGACGGACACAATGGTGCTTCAGATAACAAAAGGCCGTCAGGTGCACTGCATAAATTCCGAAAACGGATATCAGATACTTGACGCAGGCGCGGTTGTGCTTGCTATGGGATGCCGTGAGAGAACAAGAGGAGCCATTTCCATTCCCGGCACACGTCCCGCAGGTGTTCTTACCGCGGGCGCAGCTCAGAGATATGTAAATATCGAGGGCCATATGGTTGGCAAGAGAGTTGTTATCTTAGGCTCAGGCGATATAGGACTTATCATGGCGCGCCGTATGACTCTTGAGGGCGCAAAGGTGCTTGCCTGTGTTGAGCTTATGCCTTATTCAGGCGGCCTTCAGAGAAACATAGTGCAGTGCCTTAATGATTTTGATATTCCGCTTTATCTTTCACACACCATTATTGACATCAAGGGCAAAAACAGAGTTGAGGGAGTTACCGTTGCCAAGGTAGGCCCGGACAGAAAACCCGTTCCCGGCACAGAAATGTATTTTGACTGCGACACCGTACTCCTTTCCGTAGGACTTATCCCCGAAAACGAACTCACAAGAACGGCGGGCATTGAAATGGATCCCCGCACAAACGGCGCCGTTGTTTTTGAAAACATGGAAACATCGGAAAGCGGTATTTTCGCGTGCGGAAACGTTGTTCATGTTCACGACCTTGTAGACTTCGTTACAGGCGAGAGCCAGCGTGCCGGAAAAGCGGCGGCAGAATACGTGCTTAACGGCGAAAAAGACAGAAACGAATGTATTGAACTTGAAACTAACTCGAATATAGGCTACACCGTGCCGCAAAAAATCAGACGCAGTGCTGAAAAAGCGGAGATATTCTTCCGCGTTCGCCGCATATTCGAAAAATCTTCCATAACCGTAACGGACGGCGATACCGTTATAGCAAAATTCAAGAGAGAGCATATGGCACCCGGCGAAATGGAAAAAATAGCCCTGCCGAAAGTTCTGCTTGATAAGATACAATCCGGAAAAATTACGGTTTCGGCTGACGAGGAGGCGTAAATATGACCCAGTTGATCTGCATTACCTGCCCCAAGGGCTGCCATTTAACGGTTGATGAGGAAAACGATTACGCCGTTACCGGCAATGCCTGCCCAAGAGGTGCAATTTACGGCAAAAACGAACTAAAAAATCCCGTTCGCGTAGTTACTTCAACGGTGCGCACCAACAGCGCCGAATATCCCCGCTGCCCCGTTAAAACAAACGGCGCTATTCCAAAGGGAAAAATGTTTGACGCAATGCGCCTGCTTGACGATATTACGCTCAGCGTACCCGTAAAATCGGGAGACACCGTTATTGAAAATCTGTTTGACACGGGCATTTCGTTCGTTGCATGCAAAAACATAGAAAAATAAACGGCATAAATTTTTATCCCGCTCAGGCTTTGCCCGGGCGGGATTTTTTATACAGAAAATCAAAAATATAAATACCGCCGTTTGTAACCCAAAGGCTTACAACCGCTTTTAAACAAAAAAGCCCTGCAAAATACAGGGCGATTGTAACACAAATAATCTAATACGCATTAAAAAAACAGCCCCGCATTTTGTGCGAGGCTGATAAATACAAAATATATCGATAAAGCATTACTCTTTGAGAACTGTTGCGGCGTTTAGAAAATATGCCTGTGGCATATTTTTAGCCGAAACCGCAGCAGCTGTGCTGCGAGGACCCGCAGGAGCAAAGAGATAATCGAAAACACATTGCAAACAAAAAAACAGCCCCGCATTTTGTGCGAGGCTGATAAATACAAGATATATCGATAAGCGATTATCTCTTTGAGAACTGTTGAGGCGTTTGGAAAATATGCCTGTGGCATATTTTTAGCCGAAACCACAGCAGCTGTGTTGCGAGGACCCGCAGGAACAAAGAGATAATCGAAAACACATTGCAAACAAAAAAACAGCCCCGCATTTTGTGCGAGGCTGATAAATACAAGATATATCGATAAGCGATTATCTCTTTGAGAACTGCGGTGCACGGCGAGCTGCCTTGAGACCGTATTTCTTTCTTTCCTTCATACGAGGGTCACGAGTAAGAAGGCCTGCCTTCTTGAGAATCGGACGAAGAGACTCATCATACTGAAGAAGAGCTCTTGCGATACCGTGGCGGATTGCGCCTGCCTGGCCTGATACGCCGCCGCCGCTTACACGGCAAACGATATCAAACTTTTCCTTTGTGTTTGTAAGAACGAGAGGCTGGTTAACGATGAGCTTAAGAGTATCAAGGCCGAAATATTCGTCTATATCCCTGTCATTGATAGTAACCTTACCTGTGCCGGCATATACGCGAACGCGGGCAACTGATTCTTTTCTTCTGCCTGTGCCGTAGAAATATGGATTTGATTCGTACATAATCTCTTAACCTCCCTTAGAATTCCCAAACAGCGGGCTTCTGAGCCTCGTGCTTGTGGTCTGCACCTTTATAGATGTGGCATCTTGTAAGCTGCTTTCTGCCCTGAGTTGTGCTGGGAAGCATACCCTTAACAGCAAGCTGCATAGCGAAATCGCTCTTTTCCTTCATAAGAGTGCCGTACTTAACCTCTTTGAGGTTGCCGATATAGCCGGTGTGGTGCTGATAAAGCTTCTTGTTGAGTTTATCACCTGTAAGAACAGCTTTATCTGTATTGATAATGATTACGAAATCGCCGCAGTCTACATTGGGAGTGAAGATCGGCTTATTTTTTCCGCGAAGAAGAACAGCCGCTTCAGCCGCAACTCTGCCGAGGGGCTTGCCTGCTGCGTCAAGAACATACCAGTTGCGCTCGATTTCGTCTGCTTTTGGCATAAATGTTGACATTTTACTTTCCTCCAAACCGAGTTATTAGTTTTTCAACTTGCCGCATTATAATATCACAAGGCATGGAATAAGTCAACACCGAAATTAAAAAAATTATAAGTATCTCTTTTTATCTCTTGTTTTCTCTTTATATCTCTTGTTTTCTGATTTTTAATTTACAAAAACATCAGCAAAAATAAAAACATTTCCGCCGCAATAAACGCTTGCAATGGATAGTGTGATTTGCTAAACTAATATATAATATAAATGTATAAAATATGCGGCGTTAATGCGGAGGTACAGCTGTGAAAATTTCAGATATATTAAAAAACAACGAAGTAACCGTTTCCTTTGAGGTATTTCCTCCCAAGGAATGGAGCAAAATAGAGAGCACAAAGGCAGTTGTGGCGGAAATGGCTAAAAGCAATCCCGCATTCATGAGCGTTACATACGGAGCCGCGGGCACACGCACCGGCTTCACAACGGAAATTGCAAGCGCAATCAAAGACTGCGGCGTAACACCGCTTTCCCACCTTACCTGCCTTACCTCAACTAAGGACAAGATAGACACAGTGCTTGATGAATGGAAAGCCGCGGGAATTGAAAACATACTTGCCCTGCGCGGTGATATCCCTAAGGATTTTGAATTTCCGAGCGGCAAGCACTTTGAGCACGCTTACGAGCTTGTGCAGGTAATAAAAGAAAAGGGCGGTTTCTGCGTTGGCGGCGCCTGCTACCCCGAAATACACCCCGAAAGCGCTAATAGGGTTGAGGATATTCAGCACCTGAAAGAAAAAGTGGACTGCGGACTTGATTTTTTAACTACGCAGATGTTTTTTGACAACGAAGTATTTTTGCGCTTCAAGGAAAACTGCCTTATAAAAGGCATAAATATTCCGATAATAGCGGGCATTATGCCTATTACAAACGCAAATCAGATAAAAAGGAGCGTTGAGCTTTCAGGCTGTAAATTCCCCAAAAAGTTTGAGCGCATTATAGAGCGTTTCGGGGACAACCCCGCAAAAATGAAACAGGCGGGTATAATTTACGCCACAGAGCAAATAATTGACCTGATGGCAAACGGGCAGAACAACATTCATATCTACACGATGAACAAACCCGATGTTGCAGGCTCCATAATGAAAGGGCTTTCTGAAATTATAAATGGATAAAAAAGAGATTTTAAGATATATGCGCACAAAAAGCAGTGTGAATGACGAACGCCTGCTTGCGATGATAGATGACGCAATGGCGGAAATAAACAGCGTTTGCGAGCCGAAAAGCGTATACAGGGTATTTGACTGCGAGGTTACCGAAACAACGGTGAAAGCGGGCGGTTTTGAGTTTGAGAGCCGCCGACTTGCGCAGAACCTTGCGGGCTGCACAAAAGTTGCCCTGCTTGCGGCAACGGTGGGCGTTAAAGGCGATATGCTGCTGCGCAAATATTCGGCGGACGGCGCAATGCTGCTTATAATGCAGGCGGCGCTTGCTTCAAAAATAGAAGAAGTGTGCGACAGCCTTCAGAGCGAGATAGAAAAAAACGAGGGTGTAAAAACAAGGCAGAGGTATTCACCTGGGTATTTTGACCTTGATATAACAGAGCAGAAAAAGATTTTTGCCATGATGGATATCACAAAGCGCTGCGGAATAACGCTGAGCGGCACCTGCCAGATGATACCCACAAAATCCGTTACGGCATTTGCAGGATTTGACCCTGCGGAGGACAGAGATGAAGATTAAATTTTTTGACGGCAGTATGGGCACAATGCTTCAGGGCACGGGCCTTGCGGCGGGGGAACTGCCCGAACTGCTGAATATTACGGACAGCGAAAAAGTTCTTTCCGTTCACCGTGCGTATGCGGCGGCGGGAAGCGAATATATAACAACAAATACTTTCGGCGCCAACAGGCTTAAAATTGAAAACCCCGAGGAAGTCATTAAGGCGGGCGTGCGCCTTGCAAAAAGCACGGGCAAAAAGGTAGCGCTTGACATAGGCCCCACAGGCAAGCTTTTGAAGCCTATGGGAGAGCTTGATTTTGAGGAAGCCATTGATATTTTTGCCGAAATGGTGAACGCAGGCAAAGACGGCAGCGACGTGGTGCTCATAGAAACAATGAGCGACACTTATGAGATAAAGGCGGCTGTGCTTGCCGCAAAGGAAAACTGCGACCTGCCCGTTTTCGTTACTATGATATATGACGAAAAAGGCAGACTGCTTACGGGCGCCGATGTTCAAACAGCGGTGGCGATGCTTGAGGGTCTCGGCGTTGACGCTATTGGCTTTAACTGCGGTCTCGGCCCTGCCGAAACACTGCCGCTGATAGAGGAAATACGCAAATACACGAGCCTGCCTATAATCGTTCAGCCGAACGCGGGACTGCCCGAAAGCGTGAACGGACACACGGTTTATAATGTTTCGCCCGATGATTTTGCGTCGCAAATGAAAAAAGCGGCGGAAATAGGCGTATCGTATCTGGGCGGCTGCTGCGGCACCACACCCGAGCACATTAAAAAGATGATTGAGGCATGTGATAACATTCCCGCAAGTATTCCCGAAAAGAAGAATTTTACGGTGGTTTCGTCATACAGCCAAACGGTTGAAATGGGCAGAAAGCCCGTTATAATAGGCGAGCGCATAAATCCCACGGGCAAAAAGCTTTTTAAGGAAGCACTGCGCAGAAATGATATTGACTATATCATAAAAGAAGGCCTTAAACAGACCGAGGCAGGCGCACACATTCTTGACGTAAATGTGGGTCTGCCCGAGATAGACGAAGTGCAGATGATGGAAACGGCGATAAAAGGACTTCAGGGCGTTATCCCGGCGCCGCTTCAGATAGACACATCTGACACAAAAGCTCTTGAAAGAGCGCTCAGGATATACAACGGCAAGCCGATGATAAACTCCGTAAACGGCAAAGAGGAAAACATGAAACAGGTATTCCCCCTTGCCAAAAAATACAGCGGTGTTGTAGTTTGCCTTTGCCTTGACGAGAGCGGCATACCGCAGACGGCTCAGGGCAGAATAGAGATTGCCCAAAAGATAGTTGATACCGCCGCAAAATACGGCATAGACAAAAAAGATCTTATAGTTGACGCGCTTACGATGACGATAAGCACAGATTCCTCAAACGGCGAGGAAACGCTCAAAGCTGTTGACTATATACGCAACACAATGGGCATAAACACCGTGCTCGGCGTCTCAAACATCTCGTTCGGTCTGCCGAAGAGGGACGCGGTTAACACAGCGTTTTTCACTCTTGCTCTGCAGAGCGGACTTTCCGCAGGAATAATAAACCCCAATTCCCAGAGCATGATGAACGCGTATTATTCTTTCAACGCTCTCAAGGGGCTTGATGAAAACTGCACGGAGTATATAGAGAGCGTTACCGTGCCCGAGCAGACTGCCGCAGTCGGCGGAGAAACCACCCTGCACACGGCGATAGTAAAGGGCATTAAGGAGGACGCCGCAAGATGCGCCGCCGAACTGCTTAAAACAAACGATTCTCTTGATGTAATAAATCAATATATCATTCCGGCTCTTGATGAAGTGGGAGACGGATTTGAGCACAACCGCATTTTCCTGCCGCAGCTTCTTATGAGCGCGGACAGCGCAAAAGCCGCGTTTGACGTCATCAAAGAAAAAATGATACTCAGCGGCAAGAAAGAGGAAAACGGAGATAAGATAGTTATAGCAACCGTTCACGGCGATATCCACGATATAGGCAAAAACATCGTTAAGGTTCTGCTTTCAAACTACGGCTTTGACGTTATCGACCTGGGCAAAGACGTTCCCGAGGAGGAAGTGCTCAGAGCGGTGCAGGAAAACAATGTAAAACTTGTGGGCCTTTCAGCGCTGATGACCACCACAGTGCCCGCAATGGAAAAAACGATACAGCTGCTGCACGAAAATACAGACGCAAAAGTAGTTGTAGGCGGCGCAGTGCTGACGCAGTCTTACGCCGACATGATACACGCAGACTGGTACGGCAAGGACGCAATGGAAACGGTGCGCATAGCGCAGACATTTTTCGGTAAAAACTAAAGCAAAAAGCGCAGGCTCAAACAGGGTCTGCGCTGTTATATTATTCAGATGTAAAGAACTCGGGCGAAAACGCAAATAAAAGCGGTGGATTTTATCCGCTTATCAGTTTATACTGTAATCACACGAACAGGAGGTAAAGTTATGACATTGGGAAACAGCCTTTCGGGCGCAAGAAAGAAAAGCGGCCTTTCGCAGGAAGAAGTGGCAGAAAAGCTTGGCGTAAGCAGGCAGACCGTATCTAAATGGGAACAGGACGAGACCGTGCCGGACATATATCAGTCTAAAAAACTTGCCTCGGCTTACGGAATGACGCTTGACGAACTGACGGACTTTGATTTTGAACTGAGCAACATTCAGGAGATAATAGAGAAAACCGACGAGGAAAAGAGCAGTAAAATAGACTGGACAAAAGCATGGAGCAAAAAATACCCCGTGCTGGCGGAATACCAGAGCGAGGTAAAAACAGACTATTACGCCGATGAACTCAGCCGGCTGCTCACACGCCTGAAAAACGAATACGGATACAACGACCTGAACGCTATGCTTGTGTTAAAAGACATCCTTGCGCAGGTTTGGAAAAACAGAAAATCAAAAAAATAAAGAAAACAGCCCTTAAAGATGGCTGTTTTCTTTTTATTATTTTACCTTTTTCAGATACCGCTCAAGCGATTCGTTCCATTTCACATATTCGGGATTACTGCGGTTATCGGGCATATCGTAATTTTCCTTAACATACCGCCCTATAAAATCCGTAACTTTAACGGCGCCGTAATAATTAAGATGATCGCCTGCGTCCCTGGTGTCTTTATTCCAATCTATATCCAGCTTTGTATCGCCCATATTGAGGTCTATGTATTTCACATTGAGCTCATCTGCAAGCTTCTGTATGCCGTTGTGCTTTTTGCAGTTCCAGTTCTTTGTGCTGGGAGTGCTCACAAGAATGAACTCCGCCGAGTTTTGCCTGCAGAAATCCGCCATAAGCTTTACATAACTTTTGTTGAGGTCTATTATTTCTTCCGACTTATCAGAGGGCTTCATATAGCCGTCTGTATTTGCCTTTGCCACATTAGTGCTGTAATGATAGCCCTTGAAATCATCAGTCCACGTGTATTCAACTCTGCCGAAAAAATCATTGCGGCTTATATCTTTCCATCTGTTGTGATACTTAACTACGGAAAAATAATTTTCAGCCACAGTCATAATTGATTTTTCATACTTCATCTTACGGTAGATAGCGTTTGTTTCAAGTATTACAACTTTGGGCTTTTGCTTTTTAAACGCTTGCTTGAGCAGGCTTTCGGAATGAGAAAGATACTGCCCGCTTGTGGAGCACACATAAACGGTGTAGCCGTAATCGTTCCATATCTGCATGGGGGTAATCGAAGAATATGCCTCGCTGTCACCGAGAACGAGCACATCAATGGTATCGCTTTTTTCTCCGAGGATACCGTTTGCCGTGGCATCTTCCATTCCGAATTCCTCAAGGTTGTTTTTCGGCATAAAAATGTATGAAGATATAAGGAGCAGCACAACAAGTATCATCGCAAACGCAACAGACGCCGTGATCTGTTTTAAAGTAATTTTCATTTTGCCTCCTCCTTAAAAATCAGCGTAAATGGGATCCAGCTGAACATAGCCGGGGCCGTATGCGCCGAAAATAATAATATAAAAGATAAGAGCGAAATATACAGTCCACCGTATCGGCAGATTTTTCTGCTGAACGAGCGTTCTTACACTCTTGCCTTTTTCGTTCATAACGCTGACTGCAAATACGATTGCAACAGTAACGAGAACAATTATGTAATCCTGTATATCCATACCGAGATTAAGCAGTGTTCCGTCTTTGAATGTTTCAAGTTTGAAATCGGTGAATATGAGCCTGAACATATCAAGCCCCGCGTGCAGTCCGTTTGCTCTGAAAAACATTTCGCCTATGGCAACGAGAACGGCGCTTCTGAATATCTGCATACCTTTATAAAGCGGCGCGGATGAGTTGATACCCAGCTTGCCGTTTATAGTTTTCACAAGCGGCTTTATAAGATTGCCGCACGTGATAAGCGCAAAGTGATACATTCCGAAAAATATATACCGCCAGCCTGAGCCGTGCCACATTCCGTTGCAAAACCATACGCAAAACAGCGCAACGGTACTGACAAGCATGGGGCCGTAGAAATTGCCGAGCTTTTTTCTTGCTTTTTTAGTGAGCTTCTTTGAAGCACGGGACATGGATATGGGATAATAGATATAATCCTTAAACCATGTGCCGAGCGTGATATGCCACCTCTGCCAGAATTCCGAAATGGTTTTTGAGAAAAACGGCTGGCGAAAGTTTTCAGGCATTTTTATTCCGAATATTTCGGCGCTGCCGATAACTATATCCATCGTGCCCGAAAATTCCATATAAAGCTGCAGCGTATAAACTACCGCCGCTACTGCGGCAACGGTGCCGTTATAGTTTGCGTGGTTTGAAAAAGTCTCCGTAACAAGCCCGTTTACCCTGTCCGCAATCACAAGCTTTTTCATCATGCCGTAGAGTATTCTCTGCATACCCGAAGTGAGATTTTCATATTTTACGGCATCACCTCGGAAAAGCTGCTGAGCCGTATCGGAATAGCGGCATATAGGGCCTTCCATTATCTGCGGGAAAAAGCTCATAAAAAGCGCTACTCTTGCAAAATTTTTGTCCGCCGATATTTTACCCCTGTAAACATCACATATATAAGAGATAGCCTGAAGTGAATAGAAAGAAATTCCTATCGGGGCGGCGATTTTGGGAATGGGCACCGTAAACGAAATATTCATAAGAGAAAGAACGCCGTTTATATTGCCCGCAAAAAATTTTGAATATTTAAGCAGTGCTAAAAGAGCAACATGAATTATTATAACAAGCGCCAGCACTATCTGCTGATTTCTGGCGCACGCTTTCTGCGCTTTGGCTCGTTCTGAGGCGTTCTGACCCGCCGTTACCCTTTCACATTCGGCCCTAACGGAGGACAGCCAAATTCCCGTAAGATATATACACACGGTTGTGAAAAGAAGATACAGTACCAGCTTTCCGCTGATGAGCCAGAAAAACACATAAGAGGCGGCAAGAAGAGGAATCCACCTGAATTTTTTAGGCACTATACTGTAAAGGATAACGGCTATGGGTAGAAACGCAAAGCAGTAACCTATCGAGCAGTATGAACTGATACCCATATCAAACCTCTTTCAGCCTGTTTATCATCAGCATAAGCTGCTGCGCTGAATTAAAGTTTTCGGGAATGATCTCCACTGAGGGGATCACAATATCAAACTCATCCTCGATCTCTGCTACAAGAGAGATGATAGCAAGCGAATCAAGATAATGTCCGTCAATAAGATCTGTGCAGGTGTTGTAGTCAACCTCCGGCTGAATATCCTCTAAAATAGCAATAAGTCTTTCCATAATAATAATTCCTTTCCTTTTTAATTATTTGATTTGTTGAGTTTGTATGTTGGAATAAAATCCCTGGCGCTTATTACGGCGCCGTTTTCATCAATCAGCAGTATCTGCGGAAGATCCCTGCTGAGAAAGAGCGAAATGCCTTCCGTCATGCAGTAGGCACCCGTATTTTTAAATATAAGAGCGTCCCCTTTTCTCAGGTCTGCAAACGGAGTGTTTTTCATTAATATATCATTAACGGTGCAAAGCGAGCCGCAGATATTCCAGTTTTTCGGCTCCCCGCCGTCACGCTCGGGATAAACACTGTGAAAAGGGTGTTTCATTGCCATAGACTGACCGTAATACGTGATGTGGTTCATGCCTCCGTCAACGATTGCGTAATTTTGGTTTTTGCTCTCTTTCATATCCACCACACGGGTAAAATAGCTGCCGCATGACGCCGCAAGGCTTCTGCCTATCTCAAGCGTTATCTTCGCCCTGCTCTTCATACCGCTCAGCAGCTCAGAAAAGCCGTCCAAAAATTCATCTTCGTCAAACTTATCCGTATCGAAATACGCCACGGGGAAACCCGGGCCGTACTCGAATTCCTCCGCTCTGAAGCCGTAATCACTTTCAAGCTGTGCAAGAAATTCATCTATATAATCAAGCTCTCTCTTTATCCTTTTGAGAGATGTTTTCTGAGTGCCCGAAAAATACTGTATTCCTATTATTTCGGCAATATAAGGGTCGTTAGAGCTTATTATTTCTTTTACCCCGCTCTCATCAAGGCCGAACTGATTGCCGCTTGTAAGCCTGAGCAGCAGTTTTATCCTGCGTGAATATTTACGAGCAAGGTGTGTCAGCAGTTCATACTGCGTAAAAGATTCAACGGTAAAGCAGTTTACCTGCGTGCCGTTTTTAATTAAACTTTCTATAAAATCATCCGTCTTATAGACGCCCGACACAACTGTTTTGCTGAGATCGACTCCGCTTTCAATGCAAAGCATCATCTCGCCCGGAGAGCACACTTCAAGCTTTTCTATATAAGGGCAGAGGCGCGGGGCAACAAAAGTGTTTGCCTTGATTGCGTAACAGAGAGATACTCCCTCCGGCAGTCTGCTCCTGAGATAACGTGCTCTTTCAGCAAGCGTGTTTATGTCAAAAACATAAAGCGGCGTCTGATAATTATTAAGGATTTTTTCTACCGTAGCTTTTTTCATGATATTCCTCCTAAAAGCGCTTTGCGGTCTGTTTTGCCGTTTTTGGTGAGCGGCATTGATTCCACCTGCCGCAATGCGTTTGGAATCATATAGACCGGAAGCGTTTCACTCAATCGTTTGTGAAGCTCTTTTTTGTCTATTGAGCCAATGTAAAATGCGTAAAGCCGTTTTTTTGCGCCGTCAAAAATACAGCAGCAGTTTTCTATTTCAGGGGCTTTCATTATCTGGCTTTCGATTTCCTCAAGCTCAACACGGTGCCCCATGTACTTAATCTGAAAATCTTTGCGCCCGCAGAACACGAGTTCGCCGTTTTCGTCATATTTGGCAAGATCGCCCGTTCTGTATACCGTATCAAGATAGCACGATGACAGCGGATTCTGCACAAACGCTTTTGCGGTCTGTTCGGGATTGTTGTAGTAACCGAGCGCAAGCGCCGTGCCGCCCACGCATATTTCACCGGCAACACCTTTTTCGGTAACCTCCCTGTTTTCGCTGTCAAGCAGAAAGACCTTTTCATTGTCAAACGCCCTGCCTATCGGAACTGCGCCCTCGTAATCCCTTTCGGGGTCTACAATATGATAAGTGCAGTTGCAGGTTATTTCAGTGGGGCCGTAAAGATTTACAAACATTGCGTGCGGCAGATGCTTCTGCCAGTCTTTGAGGTGCTTGAGAGGCATTACCTCTCCGCTGAAAAGCACTTTATTTACAGCGGACGGAGTTTTGTAGTCAAGCACATGAAATGTATTTATAAGGCTGAGCGCCGACACCGCCCATATAAGAGTAGTAACTCCGTTTTCAACTATATAATCCATAAGTTCGGCGGGTCTTGAAAAGTATTCGCGGGGGATTATCACAAGCTTTGCCCCTGTTTTGATTGCTGAATATATATCCTTTACGGAAACATCAAAATCAAACGGCGCCTGATTTCCGATAACATCATTTTGTGTTATCGAGAAAGTTTCGCAGAAAACATCAATAAAATCAATAACGCTTCTGTGCCCCACTGCCACTCCCTTAGGCACTCCCGAAGAGCCTGAAGTGAAATTTACGTAAAGCGGCATAGTGTCAACTACTTTGTTTCTGACGCTCTCAAGCGCGCAGGTATCAACGGGTGTATAGATGATATCCTGTATCATATATACCGCCAATTCCGAAAAGATCTCTTTTGCGGCGGCGTAATTCTGAGCATCCGCAAGCACTATCCTTGCGCCGAGAACGCTCTGCATCTTTTCAAGCCGTTCACGGGGCAGATTAGGCTCTGCAAGAGTATAAAAACAGCCTGCGTACGCCGCGCCGAAAAAACAGCAAAGCGCCTGCGTGCTTTTGCGGGCAAATATTATAATAGGTTTATCTATATCGGTTATACCGCATAGGAAAGAGCCAATTCTTTTGCTTTTTTCCTCAAGCTGTGAATATGTAAGGCAGCTCTCGCCGTCTGAAACAGCAGGTCTGTCAGGATAATTCAAAGCCGAAGTTTCAAGGTACTGCAAAACAGTTTTCATATCGGTCACTCCTTTCGTTCGTCCATACTTTACCAGATGTGCCTTTATTGTTTCTGTATTCAACCTTAAAAAACATAAACATTAGGAATTTTTGCCAAACAGCTCAAAAAGCGCAGAAAAACCGCACAGTTGACACAAATAAGCCGTTTTTGCGCAAAAAAATAACCTTAACAAAAATTAAGGTTAACTTTTTGACATATTTAGGTTTCTCAAATATAATAAGGGTGAATGAGGGGTGAGGCAAATTGAAATACAATATTCTGATAGCTGAAGACGATGTGAATATCATAGAGCTTATGACTCTTTATTTTGACAGCGATGAATATAATGTTTTTTATGCTACTGACGGCGAAGCCGCTCTTGATATAGTAAAAAACGAAAGCATCTCCGTTGCGCTTGTGGATATAATGATGCCTAAGATGAACGGATACGAATTTATAAAAGCCGTAAGAAAAATAAGCAATTTCCCCATAATCATAATATCCGCAAAAAATCTTGACGAGGATGAGGTACTCGGTCTGAATCTGGGCGCGGACGCCTATATCAAAAAGCCGTTTAATCCGCTTGTTGTTGTAGCGAATGTAAAGGCTGTTTTAAGGAGAACGTATCAGCTTTCAAACACAACCGACAGCGGCAGCGCAAAAAAATATGTGGTGGGCGATCTTGTTTTCAACACAGAAACTTTTGTACTTACAAAGAGATCAAAGCCCCTGCCGCTTACAATGGCGGAACTTAAAATAGTGGCAAAGCTTATGAGCGCCCCCAAGCGGGTATTCACCAAAGCACAGCTTTATGAAAGCATAAACGGGGATTTGTTTGAAAGTGATGAAAACACCATGATGGTGCACATTTCAAACATACGCGCAAAGATTGAAGATAATCCGGATAAACCGCAGTACATAAAAACAGTTAGGGGGTTGGGCTATAAAATTGAGTACAAAGAAGATTAAGTTACGTTCCAGCTTCGTACTGCTGTGCGTTGGCTATTTCGTTTTATATTCCCTTTCCCTTGCACTTATCTATTTCTGCTTCAGCTGGTATACCGGCGCAAAATTAGACAGCGCTTTTATTTCCACCAGCTCAATATTGCAATACGAGGAGGAGCTTACGGCGGATGATTTTTCCGCCATACCCGCAAAGATAACATCAAACTGCTCTTTTATAGTGTTTGACGATGAGGGCAAACGCCTGTACGCAAGCAGTAAAGAGATAAGCGAAAAAATACCTTACAGCGCCCTGCCGTACATCAACGACTACATGGGAAGCGAATGGTATACCGTTTCGCAGAACGTCAATTCAAAAAACGAAATATATTACATAATAATGCTGAAAAGCTATGATGAGGAGGGCAATGAAATAGTTGAATCCTCCTGCATTCTGGATTCGGATTACAACATAATCAAAGGCAATCTTTTCAGCGGCAGAAAACATCTGAGTGAAGAGGAATTTAATATAATAAAGGGAACTTATTCCAAAGGCAGTATAACGGAGAAATACAGTTACGAAACAGAAAACGGCGAGGGCAGAACGCTTGTGTGTATGTATCCCGTAATGAGTGATGCGGATTATTACTCAGTTATGGAAAAAACAGACCGCATCTGGCTTTTTGCGGTGCCTGTAGTTATAGCAGTGATACTGCTTCAGGCGTGGCTGTTTGCAACTCGCATTAAAAAATCAATTGCAAGAATAAACGATGCAATAGGCGCTTACCAGAGGAATGAAAAATTTGAGGTGGACAAGAAAAAGATACCCTGCGAATTTTTGTCCATTGTTGACAATTTCAGCAATCTTTTGGGGTGGCTGAACAGCCTGCAGCGTGAAAAGGATAAGATATATATGGAAAGCCGCCAGGTGATAGCCGATATATCCCACGATTTAAAAACTCCGCTGACCGTAATACAGGGATATTCAAAAGCGCTTAACGAGGGCAGAGTGCCTGAGGAAAAGAAAGAAAAATACCTTGAAACGATTTATGACAAATCTGTTCTGTCCGCAAATCTTATTGATTCACTGTTTGACTGCGTAAAAATGGAACACCCTGATTACAAGATAAATCCCGTTACGGTGGATCTGAGCGAGCAGATAAAAGAGATACTTGCCGAAAAATATAATGAAATAGAAGAAAACGGCTTTGATATTGACGTTGATATTCCCGAACGCAGAATTGAGTTTGCCGTGGATAAAAAGCTGTTTGAGCGGCTTTTTGAAAATCTGCTGGACAACAGCCTGCAGTACAATCCTGCGGGTACTACTATATTCATCAAACTGCGTGAAGAAAAGGATAGTCTTGTGCTTACCGTTGCAGACAACGGAACAGGAATACCGCAGGAACTGAGGGAAAATATATTCAAGCCGTTTGTAACCAGCAATAACGCACGCTCATCGGGCAAGGGCACGGGGCTCGGACTTGCAATTACAAAAAGAATAGTTGAGCTTCACGGCGGTTCTATATCACTTAAAGACTGCGGTGAAAACTCAAAACACAAAACTGAATTTGAAATTCGTTTTCCGCGCGTTATGCAATAAAATAGGTATATAAAATATAACATCATTAATTATATACACAGCATTTCTGATCACCGCTTTTATATAAGCGGTGATTTTTTTACACATTTACAAATTTGAAATGGTAAAAAAGCATAAATAAACCGCCTTCGGTATGTGAAAATTTACTGAAAATTTTGATTTGAGATTGTATAAACCAAATATCAGTTGACTTTAATTAACAGGCAATGATAAGATTATCATATGCCCGAAATACACATTTCATTGCATAGCTAAAGAAAGGTTGGTTAAATAAAAAAAACGTTCAAAAGCGCCGTAAGCATATTCCTCTGTGTGCTTATGCTCTTATCGGTGCTGCCTGTTACGGCATACGCTGATGATGCTCAGCAGTACAGTATCAGAATAATCAATGTTGACGACTCAAACGCAGACGTATCTTCAGATACGGGGGCAGTCATCAGCATACAGGAAAACGAGCGCGTTCAGCTAAAGGCTGTTATGGAGGACGGAAGCGAGATACCCGAAGGCATGACCGTTGAATGGAACTCTCCCACACCGTATCTTGCCAGCGTTGACGAAAACGGCCTCGTAACCGGAAGAGACAGTTCTAAAGGCGCAATATTCCGTGTTTGGGTAGATACGAACATTGCTTCTATATGGCTGATCGGCCCCTCTCTTGCAGACTCGCTTTATGCTACGTTTGACGATATGAATCTTGATTCTATGGATTCAGAGGGAATTATTGAAACATTCAGAACCGTTGCTACTCCTATCCTGGGCGAAACAATAGTAAACGGACTTGCCGATTCGCTTATGAACACTCTCTCAACAATCAATGTTGAGATAACGGCAACACTTAAAGACAGCAGTTCAAACGAGGTTGCTTCAAATTCAACACATGTTAATGTGCTGAAATCCACAGCTTGGTATGCCGATTTCATTCCGAACGGCACAACCATAACAAACAAGGAAAGCCTGCCCACCACAGTTGAAGTAGGCTATCAGATGAAAGCAGAGGGAATCACAACCCCGCTCAGACTTGAAATGGGCGTAAAATGGGATGCTATCAGCATTCCGAGCGGAGTTGCGGAAGTTGACGAAGACGGAAACATCACATTCCTCAAACCGGGCAAAGTAAAAATAACGGCTTCTCCCAGCACGGAGGGCTTATACAACAAGCTTACAGAAATGTTCAAGTTCGCTAAAGACATGGGCAAACTTATAGACGGCGAACTCATTGCAGATATTCTTGTTGACGGCTTCGGCCTCAATCTCAATAAAGACATAGTTGCAGGTATCCTTAATTCATTCGGCAACATCGGCGACCTCGGCTCAAATGAAGACGCAGAGGCGTTCAAAAAAGTAGTTGCTCAGATAAGCGACTGGATACTCAGCATTTCAGTAAATGATTCGATTACTGTTACGGTAGTTGACCAGCTTGACATCACTTCGTTTGAAATTTACGGCGATGTAAACAACCTCTCCACATGGGGCGGCACAAGACAGCTCACCGTAACAAATGTTCAGCCGGAGGGCGCTGTAATCAACGATATTGAGTGGGAGGCGCTCAACCCCGATGTTGCAGCCATTGATGAAAACGGCGTACTCACCATAAGAGACGGCAAAGGCAGCTTTGCATGGGACAAAGCTAACTTTGAGATAACCGCCACTATTGACGGTGTTACAAAGAGCATAAACGGCACCGTAATGGGAGGCAATATTTCAAATCCCACAGACCTTGAATTCAGCGGCCCGACGGAGCTTGTAAAGAACGAGACCGCTCAGTATGAATACACGGTTTATCCGTCAACGCTTACCGATTCAGGTCTTATCCACTGGAAAAACGTATATTTCGGCGTAATGGTTGACGGCGAAATCGTTTACGAAAACGGCGCAACGGACGGTGTGCTCAGAATAGACGACTGCAAAACAGGCAAGGTTACTGCTGTGGGCGGCGGAGAAACAACTCTTTACTGCCGCACAGAAACACCAAGAAGCTTGCTTTACAGCGGGGACGGCGCAGGCACCTGCGTTGTTAAGCAGTGCACAGTAAATGTTACCGAACCCGTTGAGGGCGTAACTATCGCTCAGGGCGATAAGATAACCGTAGAGGGTAATCAGTATACTCCTCTTGGTTCAAAAACACAGCTTGAGGCTGTTATCACAAACGCTCAGGCAACAAACAAGAGCGTAACATGGTCATCAAGCAACACTTTAAAAATGACTGTTGATTCAAACGGCACGGTAACCTGCATGGCAGTCAGCTATCCTGCCACTGCAGTAATCACCGCAACAACGGTTGACGGCGGCTTCACCGCTTCCTGCGAAGTTACATTTGTAAAGCAGAAGGTTGAATCTGTTTCTTTTGAAAGCTCTGAAATCACGGTGTACGAGGGCGGCACTCAGACGCTCAGCGCCGTTATCAATCCTTCAGACGCTACTATCAAGGGCGTTACATGGAGCTCTTCAGACAGCAATATCGCAGCAGTTGAAAACGGAGTTGTAACCGCTGTAAGCACGGGCGACGCCGTAATCACCGTAACCACCGATGACGGCGGCTTTACGGCAGACTGCAAAGTTATGGTAAGGGCAAACAAGGACGCTCTTAACTCAATGATTGAGAAAGTTCTGAACGCAAACCTTGATAAGGACAATTTTCCCGCAGAGGACTGGCAGGCTCTTTCCGAGGCTCTCACAGCAGCTGAGGAAGTATACGCAGCTGAACTTGCAACTCAGGCAGAGGTTGACGATGCCGCATCAAAGCTTTCAAATGCGTTTGCAGCTCTGGGTACATCCGCTCAGATAAGCAGCGTATCAATCGTTTCCTCAACAGCTGAAAAAGAAGGCGACGTTATTTACGTTAAAATCCCCTGGTACGCTCTTTACAAAAACCAGGTTGCAAACCTTGGCATAGAAGTTAACGAAGGCGTTGACGTTAAGAGCGTTACTTGGTCTTACGCAAACTGGTCTGTTGATTCACCTGAAGGCGAATTAACTTCTGACGGTGATACGGCACAGGTGAAATCCACTTCCATCTCAGCCGGCTCAACATGGATTACCGTAACTGTTGAAGACGCATACGGCAATACAATGTCAGACACTGTTAAAGTTCGCTTTATCAAATACGACTGGCAGAAATAGCATAAAATAAAAAGGCGCTTAACGGCGCCTTTTTTGCTGTCTTTAAAACCCCGTTTAAGTAGATCGCTTAAACGGGGTTTCTTTATAATATAATGATAAAATTTTAAATCTAAAAAGGATCATAAATACTGCCCACGGCACAACCGCTGTCATCGGCGGAAAAATAATCTATATATCCCGATTTTCTGTAGCAATTCAGGATTTTGACAACATTTTTCTGCACTGTGCGGTACTTGTTTTTCCATGCCGAAACAGACTGATAATCATTGCTTGAGATATTGACGCCGCAGTAAGAGCACACCGATTCGCCGCCTGTTTTATCAACGCTCACATTGCATTTTATCTTTTTCATATTCTTCATTTTGAAATTATTGTTGTCATTCCGGATAATTTCAAAGCGCTGAATTAAAAATCGTTTTATTGTGATATTTTCCTTGGTGTCCGATACGGCTTTGTTAAGATAAAGCAGGGATGAAGGAAAGCGTATCATCTGTGTTGCGGCTTCGCCGTATGCGTAAAGCGGCATAAATTTGCGAAGAGGAGTTCTGGGCTTAAAATAGTAATGGCCCTGTTTTTTATCGGATGGAATTATATCAAGAAACTTTCCCGAAAAAATCTTGATTTCATTTTCGGTTATTACATTTCTCTCTCTCATTTCACCGGTGCAGTCTATCTTGATTTCGGCAGAAGTGAGTTTATTTATACTGTTTTCAATTTCATCTTTGAAACTTTGATTAAGCGTTTGGCTGTAATCTCCCGACAGCTCATGAAGTATGCTTCTCAGCGAAAGCTCCGCCCCGCCTCGCTTATAGATAGAATATATCGCATCGGCAACATCACAGTCAAAACGTGAAAGCGGTTTTGTTATGGTATAGCTTGTTATTATCTCTTCTCCCTGATTACGGGCAGACACAACGCAGTTGTTGACGCAATCCGTTTTTGCTTTTCCTGTTCTTATTTCGTTTGCTATCTTGGTGTTGTTTATATACGAAGCAGAAACTGCTTTTTCAGATTTTGGTTCAATATCTTCTGTAACTTCATTTTCAGTTGCTGAAATATTATTTTCCGCGGAAACTTTTGTTTTGCTTTTACCGCTTTCCAAATCTGTTTTTTTCGTGTTTTCGATTTCCTCAAAACAACTGAATTCAGTGATAAGATTAAATTTGATTATTTCGCCTGCTTTTCCGTAACGGTTTTTGAGAACAACTATTTCCACCTGCCGTTTACTGCCGTCATTTTGCTCTGTTTCACTTTCCGCAAAACTGCTCTGGAGCCCCAAAAGAACATCGGCTGAATATTCTATACCGCCGGTCTCCTTAAAGGCGGCCATTTTTATAGGCCCTTCATAGTTCGCTCTGTTTAATGAACTGATAAGGAACACGGGAACTCCGTCTGAATGGGCAAGCTCAAGCATAATATCAAGATTTCGCTCAACGGTGAGTTTGTTTGACAAATTTGCTATATCTTTGGACGGCGGCAAAATCTGAAGATAATCAACTATAACAAAAGGAACAGCGCTCATGCCGTTTTCTTTTCTTGACTGCACGAAATCGTGCACGGTATCCGCAATTTCACGTGCGGAGCAAACTTTATCAACAACGAACAGATTGCTTGCCCTGCCCTCAAATTCTTTTTTCTGCTTTTCCCACAAATGAAGATTTGCGCAGCTCATCAACTGGTTTTCATTTAACAAACAGTTTGCGCCGTCAGCGCCGCTGTTTGATTTTCTGCTTTGGTATAAATTACGGCTTATGATTTTTGCGGCAATTCTTGCGGCAGGAACTTCCTGAGAAAAATACAGCACGGGCATTTCGCTTTTTTCCGCAATATTGCAGGCAAGCTGTATTGCAAATGTGGTTTTACCGAGCGCAGGTATTGCGCCCAGCACCGTAAGCCCGCCGTAAAGACCGCCGCCGAGTTTTCTGTTAAACTGCTCAAAGCCTGTGTCTATCCTTTTTTCAAGATTTATTAGATTTTGCTCTGTAAAATCATTTCTTAAAATCGCATCAAGGCTTTTTATATAATCAGTACCCATAGTTTCACCGCTGACAACTAAAAATTTCTGAAAAACAAATATGCGTAAACGGCACATATTTATAATAATGATTATAATATAAATTGATTTTCTTGTAAATAAAACTATTGATATAAAAAAGCCCGTACAGGTTAAATATACCTGCACGGGTCTTTTTTCGCTGACGAATATCAGTCATTCCAATATTCATCAGACATACGGTGGTTTTCTTCATAAACGGTTGCTTCGTAAACAGCATCTTCATATGCTTCTGCAATGTCTTCACCTTCGGCATCCAAAATATTTTCCCAATCAAATCCTATATACATCACCTCTTTCTGTATTTTTATTTTCAGCAGTCTTATTATGGCTTTCGGGAAGTTCACGATATTTTGTATGCTGAGTAATATCATACTTTTCTACTATGCGGGGCTCACGACCCCTTGTGAAAAGATACGCTTCTTTCAATGGCATATTCAATATCGTTGTGATTGATTTGTTGGCTTTAAAGCTCATATAATTGGCAGTGTCAATATCCTGACCGCCTAAATACAAGCAGTTGTCACAGTTATTGATGATTGTTTTTGCGTTATCAGGCCCGTAAAGCGAGTTAAGCTGAGTTATGCTTTGCAGAACTATGCTCACATAGATCTCACGCGAACGTATCACTGAAATTATTTTGTCAAAATCAGGAATATATGCGTTTGTGGCAAAATCATCAAGTATAAATCTTACAGGCACGGGCAGGCGGCAATCTTCATAGTCAAAATCCGCGCTGTTGCAGAGCTCCTGAAGCGCCTGCGTGTAAAACAGGCTTATAATTCTGTCCTTAGACCTGTCCGTATCGCTTATTGAGAGAAATACTGCTGTTTTCTCTCTGCCGAGCGAGCTGAAATCTATCCTGTTTTCTCTTTTATACATTTTCAGAAGATCATTCAGCATAAGCCCGTTGAATTTCTCGCCCAGAATGGCAAGAACGCTGGCAAGTGTTTTTTCGCTTTTACACGTATCTTTAAACAGATTATAAGTTTTCACAGCCAGACTGTTAGGATTGATGAACTCCAATTCTTTGATGAGCTTTGCGTAATTTCCGTTTGCGATTTGGAGCGACAGAGTGATAGCGCTGTCAAGATTATGCTCGTTTTCGGGAAGGCACTCCATTGTGTAAGCAACGGCGCTTGTAAAGTACATTCTGGCGGCAAGTTCCCAAAACGGATCTGTTTGGCTTGTAGGTTTCGGAATTATCGCAGAAGCTATCGTCATAATATCCTGTTCGTTGTATCGTTTGTTTTCTTTATCAAAACGGATATAATCAAACGGATTGTAGCCGTAAGAATTAGCCAAATTCTTAAAGTTCATATCAATCACTTTGTATCCCGCTTTTTCAAGAGGACGTTTAAGCTCTTTAACCAAATTGCCTTTGGTGTCCGCAATGATCATGCTTTCATTGCACTGAAGTATATTCGGCTTTACATAACCGCGGGTCTTGCCCGAACCGCTTGGGCCTATGATAATATCATTGTTGTTAAGCCCCGTGGCTCGGGTATCGTTGCTTATGTAGCAGCCTTTTGCCAGAATTCTTCTGTTTGCGGTATAGTCTGAATTTGATTTGTTTTTATTTGATTTCATAAAATCATCCTTTCTTTTTATATTTTGTGAATTATTTTGTCTGCAAGGCCGTATTCCACGGCTTCTTCTGCATTGAAATACGTGTCTTTTGCGGTTTTATCGTAAATTTCTTCAAGGCTTTTTCCCGTATGATCCGCAAGTATTTTGCACGTTATCTCACGGATACGCATCATATCTTCGGCAACTGCCTTAACGGTCAGCGTGCTGCCGCCGTAGCCCTGGATTAACTGCGGGTCATGTATCATAACGCGCGCATGTTCAAGAATGTGGCGCTTATCACCTGCGGAAAACAGGATCGCCGCCATGCTTGCCGCCATGCCTGTGCACACCGTGCGTATGGGGCATTTAACAGCTTTCATAACGTCATACAGCGCAAGCCCGCTGGTTATTTCACCGCCGGGACTGTTTATGAACATTGTGATCTCTTCATTCTCGTTTTCAGCTTCAAGGTATCTTATCTGGCGGATAAGAGAATTTACTGACTGTGAATTGATTTCTTCCATGCATTCAATCTCACGCTTAGTGAGCATGAAATCCTGAATGGAGTAAAGGAGAATTCCGTTGCAAGTTTCTTTAATAATATTAGGCATTTATAACAGCCTCCTTTCATTTATTAATATTTTTAATTTTATTTATATCGATGACAGGCATCACCAATAAATCAAACAGGTATGAAACGTATTTTTCAGTTCCCATGAATTCTTCATCATCGTATTCCTGAAAAATATTTATTCTTTCGTCTGAAACCGTATAGGCAAGATTTTTGCCTAACATTAACAGTTCTTCATACTCAAGCTCAAAACGCCGCTCGTCCTGAAACTGCTTTCTGCAAAGCCAGTTAGGATAATTGCTGTTCAGAAGCAGAGACGCCGCGTAATAGTAGTAACCCAAAGGCATTGAAAAGATGGATTCAGACAAAGTTTCTTTGCCGCTGAGCGAATTGAGATGTTCTTTCAGGCTTGTTGCTTTTCTTTTATTGCCGCCTGCCGAACGCTTTGCAGTAAACTCGTTTTCGCTGCTGTAAATGAAATTTCCCAGATCAATAAGGATGTCGGAAAAACGCATATTCAGATCGCCGCAGTAGCATTTTCTATAATCGATAAGACTTTTCATGCGGTACAGAAAATACATAAGATCGCCGTAGGTAACTATCCTGCGTTTCAGCGGGAAATTCTCCGCTGACTTTCTGATTATTTCTTCCGCATCGGCGATATCTTCATAAAGCTGATGATATATCGTTGTATTGCCGTACATAATTTCACTGAGCGGCGTATTCAGAAACGCTTTCAGCCTTTGAGCCAGCAGCTGCCCGTATCCTTCGTTACACGGAATCATCAGATTTAAGCATTTTAAACGCTCTTTCAAAGTCATACGGCAGTCAGAGCCTTTGGCAGGCTCCATTCCGAAATATTTTTTTGGGCTGAATATTTCAGGACTGTGTTTTGACGCTTTGAATGATTTTTTCATTCCGTGCGGTGCCGAAGGGCACGAAGAATAACAGCACATTATGCCGCAGGCAATGCCGTAATCCGTAATTTTTAAGTTTTCATCAACGGCGTGCGCTCTCATAAGCGCGCTGTTAGCATCTTCACTGTCATTCACCGCAGCATCAGACGCAACCGAGCAAAGCGATTTAACGGAATATGCGGTAATCACATGCTTAACAGCCTTGTTCTCTTTTGACTGCGCATATCTTGCCAGCACGGCTTTTGCATAGGCGGCAAAACTTTCTGTACTGTATGGAGGGTCTGTACTGTATGAAAGGGCAGGCTGAATATTCGGTATTCCGTGCAGCGGCCCGTTAAACAGCTTTTCAAGTTTCGGTTCCCTCGTCAGCATCACGCACAAAGCAATTTCTTTGCCGACGCATAAAACCATATCGATTTTCAGCCGTTTTGCTTCGCGGCAAACATCCTGAGTAACGGCGGGAGTTTCCCTGCCGTCTTTCAATATGCTGATACAGCTAACGGGAACTTCAGCATAAGCAGCGTATTTTTCAGAATTGCATTCGCTGTCCGAAAAAATGTATTCCGATACTGTTTCGGCAAAATTTTGACTGTAAATTTGATTATTCAAAATTTTAATCACCTCTTTCTTAAATAATTGAAAATAATTAAAAATATTTTTTAGTTAAGAGGCTGTGTTCTGAAGTCTTATAAAGACGAAAAAAGAACATTGGAAAGAAAGGAATTTTGAAAATAAATATTATTTTGACTTCAAAACGCAGCCTCAGCCAACAGGTTATGCATTTTTATTCACCTGAACGCTTCAAAAAAACACTCGGGGGCTGCTCTCGCAGCCCCCTTTTAAAACAAGTAAGGAAAAAGAAAATCATGAACAATCAACAACATTTCAACAACATTTTGTGTTGTGCCTTTTAATTAAAAAGCAGTACTCACATAAAAATCACTCCTTTCAAATCAATTTTTATTTTTTAATTTTAAGTCACTCCTTTGCAAGTAATAGTAAACTTTTATTCTTTTCAAAACTACACCCGAACAGGCATTTATGCCTGTTTTTGCCAAGTGTAATTAACTGTGTTACCTCCTAAAAATCTGTTTTTGATTTTTCATTTTTGTTATCAAAACCTTTCGTAGTTTATTTATAAGAAATTCAAGTATAATCTTTCATTTCTTTCACAAAGTAACCCGCGGCGTTTACGCCCGTTTTTCATCTCTTTTTGTTGTTACCTCCTTATTCATTTAAACACTCGGAATTTAAGTATTTGTGTTGTAATCAATTTGTGCTGTATTTCAATTTGTGTTGTGCAGCTTTTTTGCAGAGATAAACATTTTTCAAATGTTCAAAACTACTCCCGAAATCCGAAGGATTTTTTCAATACAGCAAAACGCTTATAGCTTTGTGTTGGAAACACTTTAACCTTTGTGTTGTGTTTGTGTTGTTATAATCTATAAGCGTTCCTGTTTAAAACAAATAAACATGATTTTTAATTTGAACAATCACAAAGCAATTCATTTTGGCGATTGTTTAAGTTGTTTTATTTGTTTTG
>ERZ1504361.47-NODE-47-length-40320-cov-23.648727_pt1 | contig 40320 bp, 40 predicted proteins | sample MGYA00571835_ERZ1504361 | MGnify/ENA primary metagenome ERZ1504361 (study PRJEB39906, sample SAMEA3182112) | gut metagenome | biome: human; feature: gut; material: Stool; isolation source: human stools | place: Canada | collected 2013-05-06 ...
AACGTCGTGCAGCCCGGTTGTTCCGAATGGGGAAGCTTTACCGGATTCCTAATCCGTTTCTTTTGGAAGAAAGAAGGAGCTGCCTGCATTTTTCCAGCCATCCCTTTTTCCCGGCCCGTGGGATTCCCATGTCCCGTCTGTCCTGGAATGGAAACAAGGAGAGCTGTTCCCAGTTTTCCGCATAGGTTTCCGATCCGTCGAGGGTGGTGATGCCCCTCAGTTTGCATAGGATGGAAAAGATGCTCTGGTCATACCGGTTTTCCACAAAACCCGGCAGGTTGGGGGAGGCGGAAGGAGTGTTGTCCGCAAGATGCAGATGGTCGTAAAAGACATGAAGCCAATCCCGGATCAGGCTTTCCGTGAGCGGGTTCTTTTTCAGGAAAACATGGCCGCCCGCAATTTGCTGGGTATGCGTGATATGCCCGTCTTCTTGGGAAACGCCGAAGTGGCGGAAGATATCTCCTTTGGTCCATTTGTATTCCGGCTGTCCGTTGGTGAAAACCAGCATGCCGCAGCTGTCGCGGTCCAGCATATTTACGTATTCCCGGAAGCGATCCGTTCCGTTGGCGTTGATATGGCAACCTGCATCCAGATAAAGGAGGCGGTCGCCTTCCTCCATTTCTTGGAGGACATGGTGGATGGACCAGGGTTTCCAGGACCAGTATCCGAATCCCCGGCAGGACGGCGTCAGGTACCGGCCCATGCGGCTGGTGAATTCTGCGGAAAGGTCGTGTTCCGTGAAGAGCGTGATCTCATCAAAAAAATCCAGCGCTTCCGCCTGCCTGCCCAGCCGCTCCAGGGCGGCCGACATGCGGGAGTCTGCAAATGAGAGAAAACGGTTCATTGATCCGGAATGGGAGGATAAGGCAATTTACAGGGAAGGCGGCGATGTGTCAAACGGCTCTTCCAGAGAAGCGTTTTCTTTTTGAAACCCATTGGGGCAGACTTGGGAAAAATGTTCCGCAAGCATTTTTTTGCAGGAGTAATAACGTCCTTTTTGTCCGGGAAGCAGGGAGCAGGCTGCCAGCAGAATGCGCCCCCAGCCGTTGGGGACCGGTTCCGCCGAGTTCAGCAGGTCCGCCAGTTGCCTGTCCCGTCCCGCCAGCGCGGAGAGGAAACGTTCTCCTTCCGCTTTCTGGTAGAACAGCTTCCATAAGTTCAGCGCAGAACGTTGCTGGACAGCGGTCATTTGATGGAAAAGGGGATGCTTGGAAACAAAAAAGGGCCTGATTTTCCGAACACCGTAAGCGAACAGTCCTTCATTTTGCCATCCTTGTTTCTGCCAGTAGTCCACAATGTACAGCAGCCGCTGGAATTCCTGCACGCATTTGGAGTAGGTGGGAACGTTGCAGCGGCGGGAGAGGGAGCCGTTGCGCATAAGGCGGTAGTAATACAGGCAGTCGGGAATGAACAGGAGACGGGAGGCATGGGGAACGGCCATCAGCCGGAAGGTTTCATCCTCTGCACCGGATTTCAGATGTACGTTGAAGCGGAGGCGGTGGGCGTCCAGCATGCTTTTCCGGAACAGTTTGCTCCACACGCAGATATCCATTTTCCCCCAGATGGAATCCCGGAAGAAGCTGGCCGGAGAGGCGTTCTCTTCAAAATGCCGGGAGGGTGATCTTCTTTTGGCTTCGATAAGCCGGTCTGACGAGTCTTCAAAAACATGGTTTCCGCATTCCACAATGTCTGCGTCATATTCCAGAGCCGCCGAAAAAAGGCGGGAATACATTTCCGGATCCATGTAGTCGTCTGGATCCGCAAAGCCGACATAAAGGCCGCGGGCGGCATCCAGCCCTGCATTCCTTGCTGCGGAAACGCCCGCGTTCCGCTGGTTCAGAAGGATGATTCTGCTGTCCTTTTCTTTCCAGCGCAGCAGATGTATCCAAGTCTCATCCGTGGAGCCGTCGTTGATGCAGATAATTTCAATGTTCCGGAGAGTCTGGCGTACCAGGCTATCCAGGCAGCTGTCCACGTAGGCGGCTACATTGTAGCAGGGAACAATGATGGAAACATCGGGGATCATAGGGGGTGGGAATGTGTGTAACGGATTTACAATCCGTGGTCAATGATAATTTTTGCAAGACAGGTCTTACCGAAAGTTTTTAACGTTGCCAGTATGAAAAGAGGATTTGAGGGGCGCATCCTCCGCAGGCTGCGCGGGGATTGCGTTCCAATGGTTTTCCGCATGGAACGGTCAGGGTTTGGAGTGTCCGGATTGTAAATTCGTTGAAAATTGGGAGCCGGGGAACGCCTCAAATGGCAGTTGCCTAGGGACGGGTGGATGTGGTACAAAAGGCCGTACAACTTTTTCATTGATTCTTCTCTTATGATTATTGTCACGGGTGGGGCCGGGTTTATCGGCTCAAACATTGTCGCCGCTCTGGAAAAAGCCGGTAAAAAGGATCTTGTGGTGGTGGACGAGCTGGGCTCTTCCGACAAGTGGAGGAACATTGCCAAGAGAGAGCTGTGCGCCGTGGTTTCTCCAGAAGGCATGCTTGATTATATGAAGGCGCATGCGGATGAGGTGGAGGCGGTCATTCACATGGGGGCCATTTCCGCCACCACGGAGACGGACGCCGATTTGATTATCCGGACGAATTTCACGCTGAGCTGGCATTTGTGGGAGTTTTGTTCCCTGTACGGCAAACGGTTTATTTACGCCTCCTCCGCAGCCACGTACGGGGACGGTTCCATGGGGTTTGACGATGACGCCTCCCTGGAGCACGTCAACGCGCTGCGCCCCCTGAACGCATACGGCTGGAGCAAGGCCCTGTTTGACCGTAAAGTGGCCCGGGAAGTGAAAGAAGGGCGTCCGGTTCCCCCCCAATACGCCGGGCTTAAATTTTTCAACGTGTACGGCCCTAATGAATACCATAAGGGCGGGCAGAAAAGCGTGGTGGCCCATATATTCCCCCAGGTGAAGGCCAATGAAACGGTGAAGCTGTTCAAATCTTACCATCCCGACTACCGTGACGGATGGCAGCTCCGGGATTTCGTGTGGGTGGGCGACTGCGTAGATGTGGTGCTTTGGCTGCTGGAGCATCCGGAGGTGAGCGGCCTGTTCAACGTAGGTTCCGGGAAGGCACGTTCTTTCCACGATCTGGCGAAGGCGGCATTCCATGCGCTGGGCCTCCAGGAAAAGATTGCCTACCGGGAGATGCCTGAAGAGCTCAGGGGGAAATATCAGTATTATACGCAGGCAGACCTTTCCAGGCTGCGCGCTGCCGGTTATGCAGCTCCCATGACTTCCTTGGAGGATGGCGTGCGCCGATACGTGCAGGAGTATCTGGACAGGGAAGACAGTTACGTTTAACCCGCATTCCTTTTTTCTCCCATGCCTGCACAGCGCATTCTGATCATCAAGCATGGAGCCCTTGGCGATGTGGTGCTCGCCATGGGGACGATGAAGCGGCTCCGCGAACTTCATCCGGAGGCGCATATCACCCTGATGACCATGGGAATGTTTGTTCCCATGGCGGAGCAGCTCGGAGTGTTTGACGATTTTATTGTGGATAATCGCCTGCCTTACTGGAAGCTGGGCGCCACCTGGAGAGCCGTCCGTTCCATTGTGAAAGGGAATTTTGATGTGGTGTACGATCTTCAGGAATCTTCCCGCACCAGGAAACGCTATTATCCCGCCGTGCGCTTCCTGCTGAACCATGACATGGACTGGGTGGCCTGCAATTCCGGAGAACGGCGCAAATTGCTGAAGAAGAAATCCTTCCGGTGGGGGAAGGTGGTACGGGAGCCGTTCCGTTTGGAACGCGTTCTGACGGATCTTTCTTTCATGCACGGGGAGGGGCTGCATTTTGACGAGCTTCCGGAACGTTATGTGATGATGATTCCGGGCTGTTCCCCCAACCATCCCTACAAGCGCTGGCCCGTGGAAAATTTCTGTGCCCTGGCGAAACGCCTGGCGGCGCGGGGCGTGTCCTCCGTTGTCATCGGCACCCGGGCGGAGGCTGTGGAAGTGGAGGCTATTGCCGCCAGCTCTCCCCTGGCTGTCAGTTTTCTGGGCAAGTCTTCCCTGATGGATATTCCCCAGATGGCTTTGCGTTCCCTGGCTTGTGTAGGCAATGATACGGGGCCTACACATATGTGTGCCTATGCCGGGGTGCCCGTGACCGCCATTTTCTGCCACCGGACGCGCAACTCCGCCATTACTGCGCGGTGCATTTCCAACCTGGTTTCCCCCGGCGCCATTGAGGAAATTACAGTGGACCAGGTATGGTCCGCGCTGGAGCCTTTTCTGCCGCCGCAGGAAGGATTTGAACAAATAAGGGCGGCAGATTTTCCGCATGGCTTATGACGGCTCCCGTGAACATTTCCGTGCTGGTTCCGGTTTACAATGTGGAGCCGTACCTGGCCCAGTGCCTGGAAAGCATTTGCTCTCAGACGCTTCGTGAACTGGAGGTAGTTTGCGTGGATGACGCTTCCACAGATGGCTCCCTGTCCATTCTGCGGGAATTCGCGGAGCGGGACCCGCGGGTGAAAGTGGTGCAGGCCCCGGAAAACGGCGGTTTATCCCGTTCCCGGAATCTGGCGATGAACCATGCTGTGGGAGAGTATCTGTTTCTGGTGGATTCCGACGACTGGCTGGAGACGGATTTGCTGGAGGAGATGTACCGCCGTGCGAAGGCGCTGGATGCCGACAGGCTGGCATGCGGGTTCCGGTATTATTACGAGTCCGCCCCCGACCGGGAGGACCGGTTTCTGCCGGAGGACATGGCCCCTCCGGAAAAAGGGTGGCTTCCCTGCACTCCGGAGACCATTGGGAAAATACATCATGGAGCGGGCGGCATGATGATCAGGCGTTCCATTGTGGAAAAGCATGGCATCCGGTTCCCCGAGGGCGTTGCCTGTGAAGACCTGTATTTCCATTACGCCGTTTTTCCGTGGTGCAGAAGGGTTTGCGTCGTCAGCAGGGCGGCTTACGTTTACCGCAAGCGGGCCGGATCCATTACCAGCGGTTTTGCGTCCGGCAGTTCCCTCCAGTCTCTGGATTACCTGACGGTGGCGGAGCTGGTGCTGAAGGAATGGAAAGAAGCTGGAGTTCTTGCGGAATACAGGACGGCATTTTTGAAAATGCTGGTAATGGGCGTGAGGAACATCCGCAAATACGCCCCTCATGCCGTCCAAAAGGAGGTTACCCGAAAGGTGGCCGATATGCTCCGTCAGGAAAATCTGTACCGTCCCGCAGAGGATGATGCCTGCCTGTCCCGCCGGGAAGGAGAATTGCTGAAAGCCTGGATGGGCGGAAAATCCGGCTTGGACTTTTCCTATTACTGGAAGAAAATGCGCAAGGCGGGAGCCCGGTTGCTGCGCCGCTAACATCACCCGAATGGATAATCCGATGAAAAAGAATGAATTTGCCGTCGTCTTGGCCAGTGACAACAGGGGCATTCTGCCTTTGAGCGTTACTGTCTTTTCTTTGCTGAATACTGCCGGTCCGGAGACTTTTTACAAAATTTACGTTCTTTCCGACGGCATTGACGGAGAGAACCGGGCGAGCGTGGAGCGGCTGGCCGCTCCGTTCGATTGCCGTCTGGAGTTCATAGACGTTTCCGGCATTTTGGAAGAGCACGACTTCCCCCATACGGAACAATGGCCGGTGCCAGCCTGGGGACGCGTGTTCATTCCGGAATTATTGAAGGAAGAGCGGGGCAATATTCTGTATCTGGACATTGACGTTCTGGTTTGCCGGGATTTGACGGAGCTGTTCCGGACGAATATGGACGGAAAAGCAGTAGGGGTGGTGTTTGAGAATTTTTCCAGACCCGGTTCCCATTTTAACGAACGTCTTGAGATGCCGCTGACCTGCACGGGATATTTCAATTCCGGCGTGCTGCTGATGAATGTGGATGTCTTCCGGGAGAGGAATCTGGTCAGGGCTGTGCTGGATTATGCCGTCACTCACCGGGACAGGCTGACATGTCCGGACCAGGATGCCTTGAACGGAGCCCTGTGCGAGCTGACTGTGCCTCTGCACCCGCGCTGGAACTGGCATGACGGCTTGACGCGCCGCATTTTGAAAAACGATCCCCGGGAACAGTTCTGGCGCGGCGTCACGCCGCGCCAGGCGGTGGAAGCGGCTTTGGAACCGGGCATTCTTCATTACCAGGGAGTACACAAGCCCTGGCGGTATAATTGGCGTTATGAAGGGGAACGTTACGAACGGGTTATGCGTGAAGCCGGGCTGCTGCGCGGTCCGCTGCCCGGAAGAACGCTCCCGGCCGTCTTGAAAAAGCACCTTTACCGGCCTGTTTACCGGATGACGGCCAGAAAGATTTTAAGGCTGAAGGAAGGGTTTGATAACCGGCTCCTTTGAAACTATGGAACCCGGCCGTTCTTTTCCGTTTTCCTTATGGATTGCCGCCGGCGTGGAGCGGAGGGGGAGGGAACCGGGAAGGAAGGGACTGCATTTTTAACGGGAGGAATGGGTCAATGCAGTTCCAGCAGATAGATTTCCGGCGGGCAGTTGAAGCGGAGGGGGAGTGTGCTTGTCCCCAGTCCCTTGGTGATCAGGTAGGTATTGCCGCCGGAGATATGCCAGGGATAGGTGTAGGGTAGGGCATGGTCCGGGCTGGCTTCAAACCGCAGGAGGCCGAAAGGAAGGCAAACCTGGCCACCGTGGGTGTGCCCGCTGATGACGATGTCCACGTCTCCATGGGAAAGTATGTGGTCCGTTTCCGGACGGTGGGAAAGCAGGAAATGGGGGATGTCCGGCGACTGGCGTTTGGGCAGCCGTTTTCTGACATTGCGCGTCGTATCCAATATTCCGGAAAGCTGGAGCTGCCTTCCGTCCTTGAACGTGACAAGAGAGCTCTGGTCTTCCAGCACGGTGATTCCCGCCTGTTTCAGTTCCCTGCTCCAGTTGTTCCAGCCGAAGGTGAAATCATGGTTTCCCTGGATAGCGAAGACCCCGCAGGGAGCCGTCAGGCCTTTCAGCAGCCGGGCGGCCGTGGCGGGATCCATGCTGGCGTTTTCGCTGCTTCCCCGGGCATAGTCCCCAACCAGCAGAATCAGGTCCGGCCGGAGCCGCATGATCCTCTGAATATAGCGCAGGGCCCTCACTTCATCAAACGCGGTGGGCATCAGGTGCAAATCGCCGGCAATAACGACTTTAACGGGTGTTCCCTTCCCTTTCCACTGGGGGACACGGTAGTCCACTTTCCTGACAAACAGAAGATTGGGTTCTACCAGGTACGCCCAGGTCATGCCGGCCACGCCGAGCGCGCAGAGGCTCAGCAGGAGAATGCCGAAAAACCGGAGTATTTTGACGGAAAAGGGCATGAAAAGGATACAGCTTGGCAGAGATTATAATTACAGATAACCCCGGGCGAGCGATTTATGCGTCTTGCCATTTTGGGAAAGGCGTCTCCTTGGGAGATTTTCGCAAATTTGATTGACGGGCGCCCGCATGGTATGCTTTTATGCTCCAAGATATTTCCATATCCTTTATCACCCATCATTTAACCACGCATATGAAGAAGATTACCGTTATGGCTCTTGCCGCTTTTGCGGCGAGCATCATGGCTTCCTGCTGCTGCCAGGATCAGGGTGCTCCGCCCCTGACCCCCCTGCCCAAGTTCAATGACCTGAACCAGCCCGCCGTGGATGTGGCTCCGGTGGTTATGAAGTCCAAGAAGTAATCCTCTTCCGGGATTAAGTACGACTTTTCAAGCCGCACTTGGTGATTGTCCAGGTGCGGCTTTTTCTATAAAAACACGGCAGTGCATATGGAAGATTGGAAACATTGTCCCCAATTCGCGCCTTTGGCAGATCTGATCCGCAGCCACGGCAGTTTTGCGGTAATTGCGCATGTTCACCCGGACGGCGACGCTATCGGCTCCACGCTGGCTTTGGGGGAAGCCCTGAAGCAAATGGGAAAGAAGGTGGTGATGATGAACGAGGACGGGGTGCCTTCCAATCTGGCCTTTATGCCGGGTGTGGAAAATATTATTCCCACGCCTGATGAGCCGGTGGATGTGGAAGTAGCCATTTCCGTGGATAACGGCGCGCTCAAGAGGCTGGGAGAACGCAGCCTGGAGGCTTTGGCGGGAGTGAAGGTGTGGGCGAACATCGACCACCATCGGACGAACGAGCTGTTTGGAGACGTTCAGTGCGTTTTACCGGACGAATGCGCCACGGGGGCGGTTTTATATTACTTTTTCAAGTATCTGGGCGTTCCCGTCACTCCGGTGATGCGAGACGCCCTTTACGTGGCCGTCAGCACGGATACGGGGTCTTTCCAATATCAGATGACGACGGCGGCCGTCATGGAACTGGCTGCGGATTTGATCCGGATGGGCGTTGACGTCCAGGACATCAACCGCCAGCTTTATCAGGAAAAGCCGTGGGTGAAAATGCAGTTGATGCGTGAGGCGCTGAACGGAATGAAGCTGACGCCGGACGGCAGGATTTGCACGTTTTGCCTGACGAATGAGGCAAAAGCCCGGATTGGAAGCCGTCCGGAAGATACGGAAGGCCTGATTGACCTTCTGCGTTCCGTGCAGGGAGTCTGGCTGGCCGCTTATCTGGAAGAAACGGAGGACGATCCCCGCATCCGTATTTCCCTGAGATCCAAGACGCCTGAAATATCCGTCGCGGAGCTGGCCTCCCGTTTCGGCGGAGGCGGCCATTCCATGGCCGCCGGAGTGCGTATCCGGGGGCCTATTGAAGAAGTGCGCCTTACTATCCTGAAGGCCATGCGGGAAGAAGTGGAACGCGTGATCCGACAGAAAATTTCATGAATGTTTCAGATTCCATCCAGGTTCCTTCGGGCGTCCTGTTGATTGACAAGGCGCGGGACATGACTTCCCACGATGTGGTGGCAATTGCGCGCCGTTCCCTGGGAATTAAGAAAATAGGCCATTGCGGCACGCTGGATCCCATGGCTACGGGATTGCTGATGCTGGTGGTAGGGAAGGCGACCAAGCTTCAGGACAAGTTGATGTGCGAACACAAGGAATACGCCGGAACCCTTATGCTGGGCGTGGAGACTTCCTCTCAAGATGCCATGGGAGAAATAGTGGCGGAGTATTCCGTAGACGGAGTGACGGAACAGGCCGTGCGTGAAGCGTTTGACCGGTTTGACGGAGCTTTTGAACAAATTCCTCCGATGGTTTCCGCCATCAAAAAGGACGGGGTGCCGCTGTACAAACTGGCCCGGAAAGGTCAGGAAATTGTGCGGGAGCCGCGGCCTGTGGAAGTGTTTGGCCACGGAATTTCACGCGTGGCCATTCCAGAAGTGGATTTTACCGTTCAATGTTCCAAAGGTTTTTATGTGCGATCCTATGCTTATGATATTGGAAAGGCATTGGGCTGCGGAGCGCATTTGAGCGCCCTCCGGCGCACCAGGTCCGGTTCTTTTACGCTGGACCGCGCCATTACGGTGGACACCCTGAAAACCGCGCCCAGGGAGGAACTGTTCCGGGCCATGCTTTCCCTGAAGGAGCTGGCGGATATTCTGATTGCCGGGTAGCATATGGTCATTTACCGGGAATTCAAGGGATTGAAAAGCCTTGCCGCCCCCGTACACTGGGCCATGGGGATGTTTGACGGGGTGCATCTGGGACATGCCGGAGTGATTGCCGCGGCGGTGAAAGGGGCTGCTCTTGACGGAGGAATTCCCGCCGTGCTGACATTCCGCACCCATCCGCTGGCCCGGGTGAGGCCGGAAAGCGTGCCGCCCGCCATCATGGGGGAAGATGCTGAAAAATTTGCCTTGATGGAAGAGCTGGGGGTGAAGGCGGTGCTGTCGCTGGAATTTTCTTCCAGGCTGGCGTCCATGAGCCCGGAAGAGTTTATTGGGGAACTTTGTTCCTCCTGCCGGGTGGCTCAGATTGCCGTGGGAGAGGACTGGCATTTTGGCCGCGGCAGGGCAGGGAATGTAGAAACCCTGCGCCTGCTGTCCTGCCGCTACGGGTTCCGGGTGACAGCCGTTCCTCCTATTCTGCAGGACGGGGAGCGCATAAGCAGCACCCGGATCCGCGAAGCCGTGCGCGGGGCGGATTTTTTACAGGTTGCCGGCATGCTTGGCCGTCCCTACCGCTGGAAGGGCCCGGTGATTCACGGGCGCCAACTGGGGCGCCTGCTGGACTACCCCACGGCCAATATAAGACCCGGTTGCGGGTTACAGCCTCCCCATGGCGTTTACGCCGTGCGCGCCCGGGTGGCCGGCAAAAAATACGGAGGCGTAGCCAATCTGGGGGTGCGCCCCACCGTGGAAGGTGAGACGGGGGGACTTTTGCTGGAAACGCATTTATTCGGCCACCCGGGGGATATTTACGGGCGGGAGATGGAAGTGGAACCGGTCCGTTTCCTAAGGCCGGAAATCAAATTCCCCTCTTTGGAAGAATTGAAAAGCCAGCTTGCCCGGGATGCCGCCCATGCCGCGGAAGCGCTGGAGGAGGGGGAGTAAGACACAGAAAACCGTAAAATGGAGGATGACGGCTTGACCGGAGGGGCGATCGGGGGTTTGTTGTTCGAACGTCATGTTGGTTGAGCAGTTAAAATCAAAAATTCATCGCGCCATGATTACCCGTGGCGATGTTCAATATGAAGGCAGTATTGAAATTCCTGCCGATTTGATGGCCGCCGTGGATTTGTGGCCCGGGGAAAAAGTTCTCGTGGCGTCCGTCACGTCCGGGAACCGTCTGGAAACATATGCTCTCCAGGGGCCTGCCGGCACGGGGAACATCATCATGAACGGCGGTGCGGCCCATTTAATCAAGACGGGCGAACGGGTGGTCATTATGAGTTTTGCCTTGTCGGACAAGCCCATCATCCCCAAGAAAATCGTCTGCAACGAGCATAACGAAATCATTTCCTAGACTTTACAAACCGTTCGAATTCACACATACTCCCCGCGCTCATGAACCTTTTTTTAGCAGATTCACTCAATATCAGCATTCAGTTGCTTTTTGCCGTTTTGGTGATTGTATCACTTCTCCTTCTGGGCGTAGTGCTTATGCAGAGGCCCAAGCAGGAAGGGCTGGGAGCCGCCTTTGGCGCAGCCATTACGGACCAGGCCTTTGGCGCCCGGACGACGGATGTGCTGAAAAAAGCCACGGTGTACTTCGGAACCGCGTTCATGGTTCTTTGCCTAGGGTTGGGCATGCTGATCAACCGGCAGCACGTTAAGAGTTCGGAAAGCCTGTTGAGCCCGGAAATGATGAAGGCTGCCGCCAGGCAGGAAGCCTCCGTTCCCGCCAAGACGCCGGAAGAACTCCAGCAGGAGGAGCTGCGCAGGCGCGCCGCTGAGGCGGAAGCCGCTTCTTCTCAGGCTCCGGCTCCCTCCGTGACCGAAGCCCCGGCCCCTGCTTCCACAGAAACCCCTGTCCCCTCCAACTAAAGGAGCATTCTTTTTAAACACCCCGGCGCCTTCCGGCAGCCGGGGTGTTTGTGCACCGGGGTTATTCCGTCTGCTGCCGTTTCGGGAACAGGCTTTGAAATTGGCGGCACCGGTTGTTTTCCGCTTGCCCTGAACCGTAATTGCGCTACTCTTGGCAAAGTATGAAGACACCTTTTTTGAACCGTAAATCCAAGGGATTCACGTTAATTGAATTGCTTGTGGTGATCGCCATTATCCTGACGCTGGCCGGCATCGCCATGACGGTGGTGAACGGCGTGATGGAAAAATCCAAGGTTACCACGGCGCGGAGCGACTGCAACGGCCTGCAGACGGCTGTGGAAAATTACATGCTGGACAACGGCCGCGTTCCCGTGGCCTGGAGCGGTCGGGAAATGACCAAGCAGGCCCACAAGGACGGACAGTATTACGTGACAACCGCCGTGGACGATGATAGCCGCATCATGAGCATCCTGACCAATTATATGGACCGGGCGGATGAGGACAGAAAGCTGAACCCCAAGAAAACGGCTTATTTCAATACGACGACTACGGATGTGGAAGGTGCTCCCGGCCTGTTTTTTGAAAGCCGCGGCCGTGTGGGCCTGATGGATCCCTGGGAATCTCCCTATTACATTGTTTTGAATGCCAACCCTGACGACCGTACTCCCCGTGTCCAGGTAGGTTCCCGGATGGTGACCAAGAACGTGGCCGTTTACAGCACCGGCAAGGACAAGCAGGGCAGCACGGCGGACGGCCATATCAACAATCCGGAATTGACGGAAGACAATGTGACTTCCTGGTAATGCATGACGGCGCCTCTTGTCGGGAGGCGTGGCCGCTTCATTTTGCGGGGCTTCCGGCTTATGGCCGTGAGGCCCCGCGGTATATTCAGGCATAAAGCCCGCAAACCGTATTTTTTTCTTTTCAACTTCTCTCAAAAACCTCTCAATAAGCCCCAGACATGAACTGGTTCAAAACAGACGATATACGCATTCAAGACATTGAGCCCCTGATTTCCCCCGCCATTTTAATCAAGGATTATCCGGCAACCACGGAGATTGCCAAAATGGTGGCTACGACCCGCAAGAATGCGGAGAACATCATTTCCGGCCACGACGACCGCCTGCTGGTGGTGGTGGGGCCATGCTCCATCCATGATCCCCAGGCTGCCGTGGATTATGCCTCCCGCCTGAAGGAACAAATGGCGCGCTTTGAAAAGGACCTGGTGATCATCATGCGCGTGTATTTTGAAAAGCCCCGCACCACCGTGGGCTGGAAGGGCCTCATCAACGACCCGTTCATGAACCATACCTTTGACATCAACCGCGGCCTCCACATGGCCCGCGGGCTGCTGCTGCGCCTGGGGGATATGGGAGTGCCCGCAGCTACCGAGTTCCTGGACACCATCACGCCGCAGTACATTGCGGACCTGATCACGTGGGGCGCCATCGGCGCGCGTACCACGGAAAGCCAGGTACACCGTGAACTGGCTTCCGGGCTTTCCATGCCTGTGGGATTCAAGAATGGCACCAGCGGCAGCCTGCAAATCGCTGTGGACGCCATTGTTTCTTCCTCCTGTCCGCACTGCTTCCTTTCCGTGACCAAGCAGGGAGTTTCCGCCATTGTTTCCACTACGGGCAATAAATCCTGCCACCTGATCCTGCGCGGTTCCTCCTTGGGGCCGAACTTTGATGAAGATCATGTAAAGGAAGCGGAAGAAGCCTTGCAGAAGGCCGGCATCAATAACCGCATCATGATAGACTGCTCCCACGGAAACAGTTGCAAGGATTATCGCAAACAGCCGGCTGTGGCCGCCAATATCGCGGAACAGATATCCAGCGGGTCCGAACAGGTTGTTGCCGTGATGATTGAAAGCAACATTGTGGAAGGAGCCCAGCCGTTGAGTTCCGACCTGGTGTACGGCAAGAGCATCACGGACCAGTGCATTGGCTGGGAGACGACGGAGGAAGTGCTGGAAACCCTTGCCGCCGCTGTCCGCAAACGCCGTGCCAAACGGCAGGAAGCGTAAAGCTTTCTCATATTCCGGAGGCGGAGGATTATCAACGGAGTTGGAGGCTGGAACGGCTATGCCTTGGCTGACGGGGCAGCCGGACACTGCGGGGTTCATTTTTCATATCCGGATGATTTTATTGGCTCTTTGGTGTTTTTTGCCGAAGAGTCAATACTCGTCCCCCCACAGATAGGAATGGCGTTCGGAAATCGTTTTGCCGCGGTTGTCCTTCAGGACGAGTTTCCATGCGAGGATTTCCCCTTTTCCCTTGGCTTCATCCCCGATAAATTCGAAAACGGAGTTTTGCGTGCCGCCTTTTCTCCCGGCAGGATAGGAAATGGATTTCGTCAGGACGGCTGAACCTGTTTTTCCCTGGCGATACATCATGACCAGGGTTGCCGCCTGTTCCGGATTGGCATCGTTCCAGGTGACGAAGTAGTATTGGCCCAGACGCTGAAGACGCTGTTGCTGGGAGACGGCGCCGTGCAGCAGGTAAGTGGCCTGGGTATGGTGCATGCCTACGTCTTCCGCAGGAACCACCGTGGTTTTTAAGGGAACCTCCCGCACATGTTTAATCCGGGAAACCTGCTCCGCGCAGGAAAACAGGACCGGCAGCAGGGCGGCGCAGAAAGGAGCAGGAAATTTCATGGATTCCATTCAATACATATCTGTCCGGGGAGTCAACCCAAAGGTGGGGAAGCTTCAGCATGAAAATGTGGTATGGAGACGGAAAGAATGCGGATATTTCAGCAGTAAGATTGTTCCGCCGCCAAATCCTGCGGATCGGCTTTTGCCATCAGGGGGCGGGACATCGGAAACAAGACGGAGTCATTCGGAAAACCGGAGGATTTTGGGCAGGCGGCACGCTTCAGGCTGTCCCGGGATTGATGCCGTGGTTCCACCCGTTAATACAATGGTACGACCAGGATGGAACCCAGGGTCAGCCAGCAGGGCAGCGTGAGGAAGGAAGCCACCGTCGTTGTCAGCAGGATTTGAGTGCCCAGATCCGGATGACCGCCGAAACGTTTGGCCAGAATGACCGGAATGACGGCGGAGGGAATGGCTGCCTGGATGATGATGACGCGCTTGATATAATCATCCACTGGCAGGAAATAAGCCATCAGGAGCAGCAGCGCGGGGGCCAGCCCCAGGCGCGTCAGCAGGCCGCAAATGATGGGTTTGGGTTCCCATTTCATGTTATGCCACAAATCGCGCATGGAACAGCCGAACAGAATCAGGCAGAGGGGAGTGGCGCAGTTGCCGATCATTTCAAGAGTCTTCATCAGGGGCGGTTGGGCTACATAGGTTCCCAAACCGGACCAGGCAAGAGCCAGGCCCACGATAACGGCCAGCAGGGGGCCGCGGAAGAAAACGCCCATATTCAGATTGCCCGGGCCGCCCGCGATGATGATGACGCCGATGCTCCAGACGACCAGTTCACACCCCACATTGTGGACGAAAAGGACGCCCAGCGTGGGATCGTTGCCGGCGGCAAACAGCATCTGGATGATGGGAATGACGAAAAAAGCGTAGTTCTGCACTCCCGCCGTCAGGGTGAACGTACGAAGGCCCGTGCCGATGCGCATGCGCAGCATTTTCGCGACCAGCCATGCGGCCGCGATGCCCAGCAGAAGTTCCAGGGCCCCGGCTGCGATGGCCTGGAGGGAAAAGGAAACGCTGCTGAGCGTCTCATTTCCGGAGAGTACCATGTACTTCATGATGCTGTGGAAGACGAGGCAGGGATAGGCCACATCCATCGCGATGCGCATGATGGGCGCGTCATGGTCTGCCTGGATGACTTGCTTGTGGCGCAGATAGAAACCCGTGGCAAAGAAAAGATAAACGGGAATGGTGGAGAGAAAGGTGGTGAGGATGACGGCGCCGGTATCCATGGCAGAAGGAACTGTTTTTGCGTTAAATGAGCGTATAAAAAACAGGAATTTATTTCCTGTTCCAAGATAGAATCAGATGAATATAGTTATAGAAGATAACTCTATAATTTTATTTGCATTGATATTTTGTATGCGATTTTTCAAGTTTGTATTTTTCCGGAAAATCCTGAATGAGTTTATAAAATTTGGAATAGTATTCTTTTAAAGAAAAATCAGGTTGTTTATTTTTAATATAAGATGATGCCCGAGATAAGGCTACCCATCCTTCTTTTTTGTGCGTTTCAAATGCCTCCTTAAGTAATTTATGAATAGACTCAGGGATTTTTTTTCGTTTTTCTGATCCAGATTGAGAAGGCTTATTTTGTAGTGTATTATCTATTTTAGAGTCAGCAGTTTTTAATAAAATAAATTCATTGCAGCTTTTTTTAAAAGCCTCTGGAGTTTTCTTCTCTCCGATACCAATTACATAAACACCATGTTCCCTGACATATAGGGAAACGGGAGTGAAATCACAGTCGCTCGAAACAATGGCGAGGGCATCGTAAGATGACTGATACAATAAATCCAAGGCGTCAATAGTCAACGCCATATCCGTCGAGTTTTTTTTAGGAGTATAATTAAATTGCTGCTCCGCTTTTATGCCAAACCGGTTTAGCGAGTCTTTCCAGTTTTTTAAACTTTCCTTGCTCCAGTCGCCATAGGCTCTTTGAATCACAATACGGCCATATGCAGATATTTCCTGAATGACGCTTTCAAGCTTATCCAGAGCGACGTTTTCAGCATCAATCAGAAGGGCCAGTTTTTGAAATTTTCCCATCATGTTTTCCTTATCCAAGTGAGGAGTGTCTTCTAATTATTTCTCAATGGACAGGAATAATGTCAATTCCTTTATGCTGGGAAAAACCTTTGAGGGATTGGCTTTTTTCAATCCGCTGACGTCTGCGGTCGTTGCCCAGGCGGCGGACAGGCAGGTCACCCCCGCTTTGTTGCAGGCGGCCACATCTGAAACCGCATCCCCGATATAGTAAAATTCGTCTTTGTTCAAGTGGAAGTCATGCAGAAGCTCTTCAATGGCTTCTGCTTTATTGGGCCTGTCTTCCGCTCCGGTTTTGACGGAACAGAATAAATCCCGCATGCCGAATTGCTCAAGCGTGATACGGCAGCTTTTGTCTCCCTTCCCGGTAATCAGGGCGACAAGCACACCAGCCTTTTGCAGGGTTTCTATCAATTCGCGTATGCCTTCATACGGAGCCGGGCATGATTGATGCATTTTTTCATAAACCGGGTAGAAATCATAGAGAGCTTCCCGCCATTTTTCTCCGGCGACTTTCTTGATCATTCCTACTTCATTCAGGCCGAAAGTCTGCGTGATTTCCCGTTCGCTCAACGTGTGGCCGGCGTAGGGAGAAACCGCTTTTTCAAATGCCCTGATGCACATGGGGAGCGTGTCCCCTATGGTTCCGTCCAGATCAAAAGCGATCAGCTTGATCATTGTTCCCGACTTCCGTTGATTTTACGAATAACCTTGCAGGGGTTCCCCGCCGCCAGACTGTCGGGAGGAATATTTTTGGTGACCACGCTGCCGGCTCCGATGACGCTTCCTTTTCCGATGGTAATGCCGGGCAGGATAATGACGCCGCCGCCAATCCAGCAGCCGTCTTCTATTGTTACCGGAAGAGCGTAGGTATGGCGGATGTATTCAATTCCTTCATCCGTTTCCACGGGAGTGAGGCGTTCATTCAGATCAATGGGGTGCGTAGCGGTGTAAATCTGTACGTTGGGGGCGATCAGCACATTGTTGCCGATGGTGATCCTGTTGCAGTCCACGAACGTGCAGCCCGTATTGACGGTGACGTTGTTTCCGATATGGATGTTGCGGCCGTAATCGCAGATGAAGGAATGGCCGATGGAGACCTTGGCGCCGACGCTGCCCAGCATTTCCTGCAGCACCTGCCGCTTTTCCTCCTTATGGTCGTAAGGCAGGGAATTGTATTTCATCAGGAGCCGGTGCGTCTTGTTCTTGAATTCCAGAAACACCTTGTCATGGCAGTCATACCATTCGCCCGCCATGCATTTTTCCAGTTCAGTCATTATTTTCTCCTTTCTTGATCCTTATTACCGGAGAGGAGGAGCGGGGCACCCTGCTTAACGAGCGTCAACAGGGCGCAGAAGCTTTACTCCCACTCTCTCTCTGAAAGAAAATTCTAAACAGTTTTGCTTATGGGATTTGATTCAGATTATTCCTATTGCTTTCATTATTCAGATAGTAAGGGCTATCTGATTTTTTGTTGCCATTCTGTTGCCACGGAAACTGTATTTATAGGTTCGTCACTCGGGTGTATAAATCCTTTAATGCCCAGTTGGAAATATCAATTAGTGGCTCAAACATAAATGAGTTTAGGTGAATACTTTCAGGGGTAATAAGATTTACTTCTTCTATTACCGATATCTGTGCCGGCGTCAAGAATCTTTTAACTTGATTGAACCATTTTCTTGTTTGGTTACTGTCTGCATCCGAACATGCTTTACCATTTGAAATCAATGTGTTTTTCATAAATTTCTCAGTCAATAATCTAATTGCTATCGCAATAACTAACTTGTTGTCTAATAACACTTCATTAGTGTTATCTGCAACACAGGTATTAGCAACTCTTGTCACAGCGGTATAATAGTCTTCATCTGCCCCTGAAAAAGTTGTATTGTTAAGGAACGGGTTAATCAAATTCCACAAATCAGATATTTTTACTGTCAACGTGTCAAGCGGAGTTGTTTTTAAGTGCAAGAAACAGGTAAGCCTTGAATACTCAACCTCTTTTCCGCTATATTCACATAGATTTCTGTAAAAAGGTATGCTGGAAATCAGCAATTTTTTCTTATCGTCATTTATTATGTTTCCGTCCTTGATATCCTTAATAACAACGTTTTTGAAAAAGTCCTTTTGGTATTTGAACTCAGTAATTGATACAATACCTTCTTCATCACGTTGGGCGATATAACAATGATTTCTTGCAACGCCCAATCTCAATTTTACCGTTCTATAGAAATCGAAATTATGTGTAAGAATTAGAAGGTCTATCCCCGATGTATTTCCAAGATCATTGAGATACTCGATGATGGCATATTTGTTCTTGTAGTCAAAAGAGTCTGCTATATCGTCTGCAACAATTAAAAACTGACCACCGCCAGCGGTTGCCTGCTGCCTAATACGCTCAAGATCAAACAGGATGTATAACAGGTAAAGAGCTCGTTTTTCGCCTGTACTCAACGATACCATTAAATCATCTTTTTTAAGCGTAGCACTTTGTTGGGCGATCATACCTCGTGTATATTTGAATGATAAATTGGGAGCTTCATCTTTCAATAAGAAATTTGCCTTGTTCTCAATTCGCACTTCAAATGGAACACGGAATCGTCTATTAAACTTGTTGACCACAGTTTGCCATCTTGCTGATTGTGCTGAAGCTTGCTCGTACAAAACTTTAATTTGGGCAGTATATTGCGAAATGTTGCGGTAATAATCATCGAAAGACATATCCAACTTTGAAAAGCAGTCCAACCAAGTTTGTACTTTTAATGCAGGTATATCGCTTAACGCAGGAATAATCTCACGATGGGCAACTATAATATCTCGAAGCCGTGAAACCTCGCCATTGGAGGTGAGCATTTTTTTCAGTTTTTGAAAAACAGTACTTAACTCCGGAGACGAATACAAACGGTCTAACTGCTCGTTTACTACAAAATTCCATTCTTCAAGTGAATGAATAACAGTTGTGCCATCTTTTAGACAGATAGTATGTTGGGCATTAAAGAGATTGTGTTTCGCCATCTCTTTGCCTAGTGTTTCTGCATTTCTATCAGTAAATCTGTCATTCAAAATAGGGTTATTTTCAAGCAATATATTAAGACTCGAAATATATTCCTCTATTGAATTTAGAAATTCCTGTTTACCATAAACCGCCATTGCCTTGTCGTTAAATAATTCTGAATATGTGCAATCATTCAGATATTCAAATGTTCGACGAGTAGCGTATAACTCGTTTAATTTTTCAAATATATCTGTCCAATCGGCAGTACCTGTTAGCCCTAAATCGGTAATAAGTTTGCCTTTTATTTGAGATTTGGTTAAGCCGGTTAATACTCGTAACTTCTCTTCAATTTGTCTGATTTCACCACTAAATTGAGCCATAAGCACATTGTAAGCATTTCTTGTAGTTTCGTCAGCTAACAATGTGCTCACAGTTTCTTTGGTAAATTCAAACGAATTATTGAACGTATTTACAACATATATTCTATCTGTTGCCGTTGGCTGTGTTCTATTTGCGGAACTGTATACATATCGGCTCGTATAGTGCGTAACAGAATAATTGCTTACTACGTTTTGAAATATTCTATCACAAGTAGTTGCCCCTTTAGAAATATCATCAAAAACTTTAGAAAGTGAGCTTTTCATCACACCATTTGGTGCATATATCAAAGCTTTATTACAACGGGAAAAATTTATATTTTGCAAATTAAATTGCTTTAGTCCATAGCAATTTTTAAAATGTCCACTAAGCATAGTTATTCACTTCCATTAATAAAATATTTTCCAATACAGTTTGAACGATGTTATTTTCTGAATACAAATAAATACTCATGAGCAATCAACAAAAAATTATACTTCACACTATTTGTTTTCCAATATCCTGTAGCTTTACAGTTGTGCTGCTCTTTAATAATCAGCTCTTTTAGCTTAAATCCCACATCTTCAAAAATACGCATAACTTCAAAAGACATTGGGATCATGTGCCCTTTTTGGCGAGTATCGCCCATCAGCATGGCACAGAACTTGTCTTTTTTCAGCACACGGTAGCTCTCTTGGGCTACCGTTTCCATTTCTTCAAGAAAGTCTTGGACTTTCAAATGAGACAAATCTTCCTCTATATTTTCGCTGTACTGGATAATATCGGCATACGGCGGATGAGTACAGATAAGATCAATGCTGTTATCCGGAACAAAGTCCAAATGACGTGCATCACCTTTGTATATATAAACCTCACCATTCGCACCCTCGTGCTCGAAATCTACCTTTTCTCTGCAACGTGCAAGGGCAACATCATTAACATCAACACCTATGATGTTACGATTGAGTAATTTTGCTTCAACAAGCGTTGTGCCACTCCCGGCGAACTGATCGAGAACTAAATCTCCCTCTTGGGAATATCTGAGCAGAATATTTCGTGGAATATACGGCGACCAATTCCCACGCCATTTTGCATCGTGCGTTGCCCAATCGCCACGTTTCGGGAAAGACCAATGTGTGGTCATTTCAAGCTCAAAATCTTCCGGCTCCCATTTTGTGATTTTTTTGGTCATTATTTGAAAACCTATATGATAATACCATTTTTCAAATCATTGATGTTATATATGTTATACATCATGTCAAAGGTTTCTTCAAGGTTATTACGGGCGCTTGTTCAGCCCTTACCGTCAGTAAACCAAACAAAGGCAAATCCATCAATTGTATCAGCCTCTGCAGCAAGCGTTTTATAGCTACGGACAGTTTCATTAAGCTTACTTCCGCCAGTGCAGAAATATCAATACCCCATTTATCAGTAATCTGATGTATGTACATCTCTTTGAAGTAGTTTATACCCTTTACAAAGTCAGTTTTTTTAATGAAGCTTTCTACCAAATCTTCCATCAAATGCCTGCCGCGATTTTTTCGACCATTGGAATCCAAGCCTGTTTCTACGCCTGTAACATAGTCAACGAGATTGTTTATGATGTGATTTGAAAGCAAGTCAAACAGACCTGTCTGCTCCATAAAATAGGAGTAACGCTCATAATGGGCGTTACTGTTCGGAGGATATTTTCCAAAGTCGAACTGATACAAATAACCGCTGTTTTTGTCCTGGCAGTATATTTCGTTTGCTCTAATCGCCAAGAGCAGAGGGATACATTTTAAAACTCCGGGATATTTTTTGATAAGTGCCTTAAAATCATCCTTGATATTCTTAGAGCCGATAAGAGAATTGAGAATATTTAGCTCGACCTTGATACCATCAACATTGCGATGGACTTTTTCAAAATCAATATAATAACCATAATCTGCAATACTGTCACGGAAACCGACTAACTATGAATTAAAATTTCTTGCCATATTACCCCCTTCTTCCTCCGAAACCTGCCGTAGAGATAATCTTAAAGATGTCCCTATCTGCTTCAAGCAATTCTTCGATGATATTACCAAACATATACGCATCTGATCGATTTGTTTTTTCTTGTACCGCCAACAATTCCATTAAAACATATAGAAATTCGACATTATATTCGCCAAATGTGTTAAGCGGAAAATACTGTGCAATATTAATCTCGTTCTCGCCCTTCTCTATTAACACTTTCAAAGTATCAAAATTGTTATTAGTAAGGGGAACATAGGTGTTCCAACAATTTTGAATAGCTTCCAAATACTGTTTTGTGAGTACTTCGTTTCCTTGCATTTTCATGAGAATATCAACTACCCAATGAATATGCTTCGGTGTACGAATTCGCATGCCGTCCTTCTTGTACTTGATTACAATGTCGAATTGAGACAAAGCACCTTGAAAAACATAAATGATATAATCGTCAAAGACAAATTCTATTATTGCCTTTTTGGTCCCATTATCTATACGTTGTGTTCCTTCTCGAATTTTCATAGTCGTCCCCCCACTTTAAAAATTGCTAATAAGCAATTCCTTAATTTTCCCTCTTGCTTTGCTGTTACAGTTAATCATACGAGTCGCTTCAACACGCTTAATTCGATGAGAGGAATAGATATTGTCAAAGAAATCATCTTCTGTATTGGAGTTCTTGGGATCAGAATTGCTGATAACCATCTTTGCACCTCTCTGATGCATATCATCAATAAATCTCGCAAGCTCTATCTGTTCTTCATCGTTAAACAAGTTTTCAGTATATGCGGTAAAACTCGCAGTATCGGTGATAGGACGATAAGGAGGGTCGAAATAAACAAAGGTGTTTTCATCAATGAAGTCTGCTGACTTTCTATAATCACCGCATACAATGGTTACGTTCTGAAGTTTCTCTGATACCGCACAAAGATTATCTTCATCACAAATCATCGGATTTTTATAAGAGCCCATTGGAACATTGAAAAGTCCTTTTTTATTCACACGGAACAGACCGTTGAAGCAGGTTTTATTAAGGAAAATCATCAATGCTGCTTTTTCGATATTGATGGTTTCGTCTCCATTGACCTTCAAATCATTAAAACGCTCACGCTTTGTGAGGTAGTATGCTTTTCTGAGCTCGGTGTCCGTCGGAACAAATTCATTCTGCATCACTGTGAGCATCGCAATCAATTTATCAATATTGTCTCGAATAATGAGATAGGTATTGGCAAGTTCGGCGTTGATGTCACTGATATAAACTTCATCCAAGTCGTATTTGCTTAAAATATCGAACAAGACGGCACCGCCACCGACAAATGGTTCGGCGTATTTTGTGATTTTTCCATCTGCAAAGGGATAATATTTTTCAATCTCTGAAAGGAGCTGACCTTTGCCGCCTGCCCATTTCAAAAAAGGTTTCACTTTTTTGCCATTACTCTGCACATAGCGGATACTTCTCGCATCAATCGGCTTTTTGGCAGTAGTCGGTATAATCCACATATTGCCGACCATTATGGCATTGTCTATTCGGCTCTCAGAGCAAAGAACCGCAACTCGTCTTTGGGAAATCCCCCATTTATCAGCAGCTTCTCTTGCGGACATAAATTCCATAATTGCACCTCTATGTGTAACTAATAATATTATATTCTAAAACTCGAATAATAGCAATACCATTTCGGAAGATAATTTGTATCTTTTTTGTGACGATGGGTAACGCCCGCAGGAACTGTAATGCTTCCTCGAGCGGCATGGTGATTAGTTATTAGTTGTTGTGTTAATCCATCAGCCGGTGCTTCGGCATACCTGTCAGATTCACCACCGAGAACAAGCTGGGCATATTCAATAGGCTTGTTATAAATTAGCCAATCAAGTTCTGGCTGCTAATTGCTATTTCGCAAATGGATGTTAATATCATGTAAGAACAAAAAAGAGCTAATTGATTTAATCAAAATCAGTTAGCTCTTTAATTATGAATGATGAATTCTTGTTGCCAAATCATTGGCACAACTTCGCAAAAATCAGACTTTTACGGCTCTACAGCCGAGAAAGTGCCTCTGCGAAATTATTCCCACTCAATGGAAGCCGGGGGCTTGGTGGAAATGTCGTAAAGGACGCGGTTGATGCCCTTTACTTCATTGAGGATGCGGTTGCTGGTTTCCCTCAGCAGGGCCGGGGGGAGTTCTACCCAGTCCGCCGTCATGGCGTCTTCCGACACGATGGCGCGCAGGTTGGTAGCCCATTCATAGGAGCGTTCGTCCCCCTTCACTCCCACCGTTTTTACGGGGATGAGGCCGGCATAGGCCTGCCAGACTTTGTCGTACCAGCCGTATTTTTTCAGATTGCCGATGAAAATGGCATCGCATTCCCGGATGATGTCCAGGCGTTCTTTGGTGACTACGCCGGGGCAGCGCACGGCCAGGCCGGGGCCGGGGAAGGGGTGGCGCCACAGAATGTCATGCGGGATGCCCATGGAGGCGCCCAGTTCCCGCACCTCGTCCTTGAACAGTTCCGCCAGGGGTTCCAGTACTTTCCCCTGCGCCTGGAGTTCCAGCACGCGTTCCACGCGATTGTGGTGGGTCTTGATGACGGAGGCCTTGGATTTGGCGTTGGAGGCGCTTTCGATCACGTCCGGGTACAGCGTGCCCTGGGCGAGCATTTCCGCGTCTCCCACGGCATCCCAGAAAACGTCGATGAACAGGCCTCCGATGATACGGCGTTTCTTTTCCGGATCGCTTTCTCCATCCAGAGCCGCCAGGAAGCGTTCGGAAGCATCCACCGTTTCAATTTCCACGTTCATGCGGGCGAAATTGGCCCGCACTTCCTCCGCCTCGTTTTTGCGGAGCAGGCCGTTATCCACAAAGATGGCGCGCATGTTCACGCCCGCTTCATGCAGCAGAACGGCCAGTACGGTGCTGTCCACGCCGCCGGAGACGCCGCAGACCACCTGCTTGTCGCCCACGCGCTCCCGGATTTCCCGGATGAGTTCCCTTTTAAAGTCTCCGATGTCGAATTTTTTGAGGTTGGCCGCGCAGGAAAGGAAGTTGCGCAGGATTGTGCGCCCTTCATGGGAATGAGTCACTTCCGGATGAAACTGGATGCCGAAGGTGGTTTCTCCCCATTGGAGGGAGACGGGGACACCTTCCGCATTGCGGGCGATGACGCGGCAGCCTTCCGCCAGATGGTCCACCGTGTCCGAATGGCTCATCCATACCTGGGAGGAGGGGGACATGTCCCGGTACAGGCCCGCACAGGTTTCCGGCAGCAGGGCGGCGGGGCCATATTCCCGCTTGTTGCTGGCCTTCACGGTGCCGCCGTGCTTGATGTTCAGCAGCTGCATGCCGTAGCACACGCCCAGAACGGGGACATTCAGGCTCTGGAGCCATTCAAAGTCAATGTCCGGGGCGTCCGCATCCGTGGTGCTTTTGGGGCCGCCGGAAAGGATGACGGCGCCGGGTTTGTGAATTTGGTCCAGGTCTTCCAGCGCGTACAGCTTGGCCATGTAGCCCAGTTCGCGCACGCGGCGCACGATGAGCTGGGTGTATTGGGAGCCGAAGTCAATGACGGCTACGAGGTGCTTGTCGTCCATGTGGGAGAGGAGTTAACAGGAATAATTGACGGGTTCTTCCGTGATGGTGATATCGTGGGGATGGCTTTCTTTCAGGCCGCCGGAGGTGATTTGCACGAACCGGGCCTTGTTCCGGAGTTCCTCCAGGTTGTGCGCGCCCAGATAGCCCATGCCGGAGCGCAGGCCGCCCATGAGCTGGAATACCACGTCCGCCAGCATGCCCTTGTACGGAACGCGCGCTTCCACGCCTTCCGCGACGAGCTTGCCGGAGCTGTTCTGACCGTAGCGGTCGCCGGAGCCGCGGCGCATGGCTCCCAGGGAGCCCATGCCGCGATACTGCTTGAAGTGGCGGCCCTGGTAATGAACCACCTTGCCGGGGCTTTCTTCCGTACCTGCCAGCAGTCCGCCCAGCATCACCAGGTCGGCGCCGGCGGCCAGGGCTTTCACAATGTCCCCGGAATAGCGGATGCCGCCGTCCGCAATGACGGTGACGCCCGCGGGACGCGCCACGGAGGCTACCTCCTGAATGGCGGTGAATTGGGGCATGCCCACGCCGGAGATGACGCGGGTGGTGCAAATGGAGCCGGGGCCCACGCCCACCTTGATGGCCTGCACGCCCGCCTTGATGAGGTCGGCCGCTCCTTCCGCCGTAACCACGTTGCCGGCTACGATGGGACGGTCCGTCAGCTTGCGGAGGTTGGAAACCACATCCATCACGCGGGTCGTGTGTCCTGTGGCGGCGTCAATGAACAGGGCGTCCGCTCCGGCGGAAATCAGGGCTTTGGCGCGGTCCAGATAATCGGGGCCCACACCCACGGCGGCGCCGCAGCGCAGGTGGCCGTGTTCATCCTTGGAAGCGTCTGCAAACATGGCGCGCTTCTGGATGTCCGTTTCCGTGATGAGGCCGGCCAGCACACCGTGTTCATCCACCAGGGGAAGCTTTTCAATGCGGTGGGTGTAAAGGATGTGGCGCGCTTCCTCAATGGTCGTGGTGGGAGCCGCCGTAATCAGGCGGGGAAGGGGAGTCATGACGTCCTCGACTCGGACATTTTGGTAATCGTCCACGCCGCGCATGTCGCGGCCGGTGATGATGCCTTCCAGCTTGCGGTTGGCATCCACGACGGGGAAGCCGGAATAGCCTTGGTCCATCATGATCTGGTGGACTTCTTCCAGCGTCATGTCCTTGTTGACCGTGACGGGGTTCGGGATGACCGCGTTTTCAAAACGCTTCACGCGGGAAACCATGGCCGCCTGGATGTCAATGGGGTTGTTGCGGTGGATGACGGCCAGACCGCCTTCCCGCGCCAGGGCAATCGCCAGTTCCGATTCGGAAACGGTATCCATGGCCGCGGACAACACGGGGATTTTCATGTCAAAGCCGGGAACAAGCTGGGAACTGATGTCCGCGTCGCCGGGAAGAATCGCGCTCAGGCGGGGCAGCAGGAGCACGTCATCAAAACTTAATCCAAGAGGGAAATCTGCCATGCGATAATCTACAGCCGGACATCCTTTAACGCAAGCCGAAACACAGGAGAATCTTATTTTTGAATGAGCGGCGCAGTTTCTTTCTCTGCCCCATGCCATATTCGCGGGCGTTTCCGTTTCCCGTGCAGAAACTCTTCCCTCTTGAAATGGGGAGGCCGCCTGCCTATCCTGAAAAAGAAATGACGTCCATGAGTGCTCCCGAACCTTACCGAGTCCTGTTTGTCTGTCTGGGCAACATCTGCCGCTCTCCTGCCGCGGAAATCATTTTCAAAAAAATGGTCGCAGAACAAGGTCTGGAACATTTGATTGAGAGCGATTCCGCCGGAATGATCGGTTACCATCGGGGCTGCCCTCCGGATAGCCGGATGCTGACGGCGCTGAAAAAATACGGATATGAGGATCCGGGGCTTAAGTCGCGCCCCGTGCGGAAAGAGGATTTGGAACAATTTGACCTGATTGTGGGAATGGACCGTGAAAATCTGCGGGATTTGAAACGGTTGGATAAAAAGGGACAGTGGGCAGGCAAGATAGCGCCCATGTGTTTTTTCACGACTCGTTTTCCGGATGAAGAAGTGCCGGATCCCTATTATGGGGGGCAGGAAGGCTTTGAATATGTGGTAAAACTGCTTCAGGACGGTTGCGGCAATCTGCTGGAGCGTTTGAAGGAGCAGCTTTCCTTGTAAATTCAGGCGTGGAGGCTGGGAAAGTGGTGGTTTATCCTGCTTTCTCTCCATTCAGACATGCCGGGGTTGCTGAACATGCCCGCAGGCGATAACCGTTTTTATGGATTTTGGATTTCTTTTCCAATTCAGGGAGATCATGATTTTTTCCGTTGAAGAGTTCATGAATCCATGTTAAATGAAAAATTGCTGTGTTTCATGGCGCGCAGTTAAAGGCCATTTGGATATGTTGCTTCCGGAATTTTCCATATGGGCCAGAGTTTTCCATTCGGAAGTGCAGAGAAGAAATTTTTACCATTTATTGAACCACGGCTGAGGCCAGGGGGCATCCCGTGTTGGACGTGTTGAAACAGGAGGTTTTGTTGTTATGGATAAGGAACGGATAAAAATTATTGCAGTTTTTCCAAGATTGGGATGATGCAATGTTTGCGTTTCAATAGCTAATCCGATTCAAACCATGAAAGAACAATCCTTTGATAACGATGTCAATTCCCTGACGGGCATGAGCAATTCCAATAGCGGAGCTCCCTCCGCGATCGACAAACAAGCGCCAACGGACGCTTTTGAAAGAAGCTGGGACTGGGATTTTGAAGTCAGGGAGCTGGGGCCTGATGAAACGGCCGAATGCAAGGTGACCATGGGCGCCGACGATCTGGCTAACTTGACCGTGGATGGAGAAGAACGGCTGGACATCGGCCCGCGCGGACAGTACGGAGGCGGCAGTTACGAGCCGCAGACGGCTTCTTTCATCATTGAGCCCGGAATGCATCGGGCGCATGTGGACTATAGCAATATTTCCATTCCCAATGCCAATAACAACATTGCCAAATTCTCCTTTGACCTGAAGGTGGAAATTACCAACCGGAAAACGGGTTCTTCTTCTTCCTATGTGCCCCCGGAGGCGGAAACGGAGCCAGTGGACAACAACGACGAGGGCGACGATGATCCATGCGGAGGCTCCAGCAGCGGAAGCAGCAGTTCTCCCAACAGCAGTTCCAGCAATCCATGCCCTAATGGCGACAACGGCGGGGATGAGGATGAGACTGATCCGGACAATCCTTTTTCCCCGGATGACTGCATGGACAACCGGGGCGGTTCCCCCAGTGCGTCTGCCGTGCGCAGCCTGGTTTCCTCCGCCTCCGCATATGGAAAGTTCTCTTCCGCAGGCAAACGGGTAACTGCCCAGACGCGGAAAACCAGCATGGTATGGCGCACCAGCTTCGGTTCCTTCCGCGGTATGGAAGGCGTGCCGTACGGGATGCTGGAAATTGTGGCTTATCACTTCTCTTCCAGGTTGTGGACGCCCGCAGCCCTGCAATACTTGCATCCCATGGCCAGCTGTATTCTGCCCCCTTCCGGTCGGGAGTTGGGGGCTGACATGGCATTCCAGATCCGGAACGGAGGCACCTGCGCCAACTATTACTGCTATGCCGGCGCGGCCAGTGCAGGCTCCATCGGCGGCTCGCGGAAAAGGACGGGTTCCGTTTCCATGGCGTATGCCGCGGCAGAGGGGCGTGCTGTCTCGGCTTCCGCCAGCGCGGCGGAAATGAGGGTCAGCAACGCCGGGGGCAATACAGTCATCTACGGCGGTTCTTCCGTTTCCGCTTTGGGTGCGGCCTCCGGCTACCGGACCAGGCTGGGTTCTTCATGGACGGCTCAGGATTTTGCCAATTACCTGGACATCGTCCGAAGCGCAGATGATGTCATCCGCCAGGTCTGGAACCTGTGGGACGGTCTGGCCAATATTGAGAACGTGACGAATACGGGCTATGTGATCGCCTTTTATCTGCCCGAGCAGGTGGGGGCCAAAAACGTTTCCACCGGTCTTTACGCCGTTACGGGGACGCCTTTTAAAACCTTCACCATTGAGGGCAATGCGGAGACCGGCAAGCTCACCGTCACGGAGCAGGCGGAAGGGCGCGAGCCTTACGTCACCCGCTACTGGCAGGGAACGGGAGGGGCCTGGTGCATGTCCCAGGGGGAAGGGGAAGACGCGATTTACACGATCCGTGAAAGGCAGGAGGTGTCTTCGGGGATTTGGAAGCTCTTCACTACCGTGCAGCGCGGGGAAAACGGCGCTCCTATTTCCCGGGTGTGCGAAACCTATGAACAGGGCCGCAGCGGCAACCTGTGCACCAGCCGTATTGAGGCTTATGGAACCGACTATGCCCGTGAAACGACTTACGCTTATAACGCCGCGGGCAAACTGATCCGGGAGACGGCCCCCGACGGAAGTGAAAAGACCTGGTCTTACGACGCCTTCGGGCGTGAAACCGTCCGGATGGAACCCTGGGCGGGCGGGGGAAGGAAGGGCACCTACACCTATTACCGCTGCTCCGACCATGCCGATCCGGATATTGCGCACCAGTACGTGGTGCTCACGATGAACGCTGCCCGGCTGACGGATACGCATTACGCCTATACGGAAGCCAACCATGTGCGCCGTGTGGAAAAACGCACCACGGCGTTGGGCGCGGAGGGAGAGCAGCTGGAAGTGACGGAAACGTGGCTGCCGGCGGCGCCCAACGAATACGCCCGGGGGAGGCTGAAGATGAAGCAGTCCGCCAGCGGCGTGCAGACGGTCTATGGCTATGAGGCGGCCAGCCAGTACGGCGCCCTCTACAGGGAGACCAGGGAAACGCGGATAGCGGGGCAGGCCGTGCCGGGGCACAGCACGAGGAAAGTCACGTACGTTTCCGCTCAGGGAAATAACACGCGCGTTGAGAAATACGCCTTGCTGACGGATGGAACCTGGACGCTGACGGATACGGCGGATTACGAATACGACAGGGAAAACCGGTGGATTAAGCGTACGCGCGGCAACGGCAGGGTGACGGAACGGGAGATGATGTGCTGCGGCCCCTTGTGGGAAAAGGATGAAGACGGCATCATGACTACTTACTCCTACAATACGGTGCGCCAGCTGGTGGAAGTCAGCCGGTCGGAAGTCACGGACGGAGAAACAATCGTCACGCCTGAAACCATCGTCAGCTACACGCGGGACGCCTTCGGCAGAATCCTGCAAACGCGCCGGGACGTCGGCCCCATGACGACGACGGAAAGCAGGGCCTACGATTTGCTGGGGCAACTGGTGCAGGAAACGGACGTATTAGGAAGGAGCAGTACGCGTGCCTACAGTGCGGACGGCCTGACGGAAACCGTCACCACGCCGACGGGCGCGACGCTCGTCACTATCCGCCATGCGGACGGGACCGTGCTGGAGCAGAGCGGCACGGGGCAGAGGCATCTCCTCTACCGTACGGAATACTCCGCGGAAGGCGTGGTCCGTTCCACGCTGCTTCCCCGGGCGGAGGGAGAACCGGCGCTGGTGGAACAAACCGTCACGGACGGCAGGGGCAACATGGTGCGCGTCTCCCGGGCGAACGCCAACGGAGGCCTTGTTCATGACCGGCGCGTTTTTGATTTGAACAACAGGCTTTTGCGGCAGCAGGTGGATGGAATGGCTCCTTTGCTTTATGACTATGACTCGTTTGGCAATATCGTCAAAACCACGCTCAAGCTGGCCGAGAACCCCACTCCCGCCAACTCCCTCGTCACGGAGTACGCCTATGCCCGCCGGCAACGGGAAGACGGCGTGTACCGGGTAACCACAGTCACGCGCTGCAACAGCCAGGGAACAACATATGCGGAAAGCACGGCCGAGCTGGTTTCTTTCCTGTCCTCCTCGCTGGCCGGAAAAAACATCTCCACCGATCCGCGGGGCAATGAAACCCTGCAATGGACGGAATACACGGCTCCGGCCAGACGGACGGTAAAAACGCAGTCCCCGGCTTCTTCCGTCATTGCGGAAACTGTCGTCATAGACGGGTACACCGTATCCCGGAAAGACCATGCGGGTGTTCTGACCGCCTCTTCCCGCGTTTATACGGCCAGCGGCAACACGGAGACTTATACGGACGCCCGCGGCAATGCCGCCGTTACCGTCTTTGACATCGCCGGCCGTGAAACAGCCAGGACGGATGCAGCCGGCAATACGACCACCATCCAGTATGACCCGTCCACGGCTTCTCCCTCCTGCGTCACGGATGCTTTGGGCAACACGGCCTGCTACGCTTATGACCTGCGAGGACGCAAAACCGCCGAATACGGTACGGCCCTCCAGCCCTCCGTCTTTGCGTACGATGATGCGGACAGGCTGGTATCCCTCATGACGTTCCGCGTTCCGGGGGAAACCATCGCTGCCGATCCGCGGGAACGGACGGACGGGGACATGACGACGTGGGGCTACGACGACGCCTCCGGCCTGATGACGGCTAAAACCTATGCCGACGGCCATGGGGAAAGCTACTCTTACGATGACTGGAACAGGCTGGCGGTTAAACGACAGGCCCGGACGGTGGACGGGCAGGGAACGCCTCTGGCAACTTCTTATGCCTATGATCCGCAGACGGGCAACCTGGTCTCCGTCATGCACAATGATGCGACTCCTTCACTCAATTATGTCTACAACCACCTGAACCTGCTCACTCAGGTTGCGGATGATTCCGGAACAAGGACGTTGGCTTACAACCAATATAATGAAGCGGAATCGGAAACTACGGCAGGACTGGCGGCAAGCGCGCTCAACTATTTACGCGACGGTTTGGGGCGGCCTTCGGGCTACAGTCTGCATTATGGAGAGAGTATTGTCCAGCAGACGGCTTGGGAATATGACGGCTGCGGACGTCCTTCTACGGTCTCGCTCAATAACGGCGCCGATCCCTTCGTCTATGGCTACCACGCCGTCAACGGACTGCTGGAAACGCTCGACTACCCCAATACCCTCCGGAGATGGTACACCCGGGAAGAAAAACGGGATCTGTTGACCGGAATCGACTACCTGCGTCCCGGCAGCGCCAACTACCCGGCCAAAACCGACTACGCCTACGACGCGCTGGGGCGGCCGACGGAAAAGAAGGACTACTTCAATACCCCCGCTCCCGACTTGACGCACAGCTACAGCTACAACGGCCGCAGCGAACTGGCCGCCGACGCGATGAGCCGGGGAGGGACATACGCCTATGCGTATGACAACATCGGCAACCGCGTCACCTCCCGGGAAGGTTCGGGTGCGTCAGCGGAGGTGTACACGGCCAATAACCTGAACCAGTACACGGCCATCACCCGGGAGGAAGGAGCGTCTTTTGCGCCTGCCTATGATGCCGACGGCAACCAGACGAAAATTCAAACGTCTACGGGAGAATGGGAAGTTTTCTATAATGCCCTGAACCAGGCGGCAAGGTTCATTCAGGGGAACAGGCGGGTGGAGTGCCGCTACGACTATCTGAACAGACGGATTGAGAAAGCCGTCTATGAAGGAGATATCCTGATGTCGAAGAAACGGTTCATCTATCACGGCTACCTGCAAATCGCGGAACTGGATGCCGCCGCGACGGAATCAGCAATGCCCGTACTGCGAAAAACCTATCTGTGGGATCCGCTGGAACCGGCAGCCACGCGCATCCTGGTCATGAGCCTCTTTGATGAGACGGGAACCTGGGCGGAAGACCTGTACTACACGCACGACCTGTTGAAAAACACCACGGCGCTCTTCGGCATCCGAGCGGGTCGCCGCGCCTTGTACGAATACGGCCCGTATGGGAATATTGTCAGGATGGAAGGGAATGCCGCAGAGGACAATCCGTTCCGGTTTTCCAGCGAATACGCTGATGACGAACTGGGGCTGGTTTACTACAATTACCGTTATTATAATCCCCAAAATGGCAGGTGGATTAGTAGAGATCCTGCCGAAGAAGAAAAAACTAACAATTTATATTGGTTTGTCAGAAATAATCCACCTAATACATTTGACATATTGGGAAGACAATGTCCAGATATGTCATGGGTACAACCAGCTGCTATGGACGCATATATAAAGTGCATTGAAAATTATTCTAAAAAATTGCAAGATTGTTTAAATGACTGTGAAAATCGTTTACAGGCACAATGTGGAGGATGGTTAAATTCATATGACCGTGCACAACAATCTAACTCTTCTATTGGAGGACCGTCTGTAGAAGAAAGTAAAATTCAAGGCATTCTATTTATTATTGCATTAGCTTTTATTTTTGTCGAATATAGAAATTGTAAATTAAAATGCAAACAGATATATAATTAAATCAAGAAAAATTATGAAAAAAATATTTCTATTTTTTATTTTATTATTCCCGATGAGTGTCTATTCTGATGTGAATAATTATCAGGATTCAGACTATGTTAAAAACAATTTTTCAATAAAGGAACAAGAATATTTAAAAAAATATGTACTTCAATCTTCTGCATTCTTAATGCGTGCTGTAGGTAATTCCAAGTATTCTTCTTCTATATTAATTGATCAAAATAACCACTTTATATTGGAGCAGTCCATGAATTTTTATCGAAAATTCAATGTTAAATATTTACCGAAGATAGTTCAAAAATATCTTTTTCAGTGTTTTCTTATAAATCAAATGATACTTAACAAGAGTAAACGTAATTATTTTAAAACCGTGATTTTGTTAAATAAAAAGAAAGTAATTGAAAATCAATTTTATAATGAAATGAAGAAACATGGATATGACTGGAATAGCAGAAACATATTGGCTCATTTTATAGGAAAAAATCCGGAAGACGTTCTGAAAAGATTAGTTGCAGACAGTTTTGAAAAATTTATCAAGAACAGAACGATAGCTATTGATCCCAAAGATAAAAAAACGATGGAAATAATCATAAAAAATGCATATATTGAATTTGCCAATTATTTAGATGATGAATCTCAGAAAAAATAATTAATTTCTTGAAATAAAAGTTATCTGATAAAGAAAATAATTAAATTGAATAGGTTTTTTATTGGTTTCATCTTTTTGTGGAGATTGATGTTTTAGTTTAAGGAATATATTAATATTATTTAAAACAGAACAAAAAATATTTAGTGCAAATTTTGCAAAAAATGTTTATTGATTAATGGAATTGTTTATTTTAAATTTGTTTTATTCATTTTTTCTATTTTTATCTGAATAATTTTCTGAATATAAATAGTCAAAATGTTCTGAAAATCTTACGGCAAGAATATTCTATATAAATCCATAGTAAATTTATATCTTTTGTGGGAAGTAAATTCCGCAGGAATGAATTATATGATTTTTAAATTAATTATAAAAAATCATATAGCAGTAAAATATGTTTGGCAATGAAGGAAAAATCCATATTACTTTTCCGAGAACTCACCATCCACATGGTTTGATGTCTTTGGTTTATACAAAGACTCTGCCATTGAGTGGCTCAAAGAAAATTGTAAGTATATTGCCAAATATTCTTCCTTGTGTAAAGTTGATCCGTATGCTCTTTCAATGGCTATGGCAGAAGAATATGATGATTATCAAAGTTGGCCAACTAAATGGGCGACAGATTAGGTGCAAGGTAATATTATTGAAAACATACTTCCTGATAACGCTTAATTTTTTAAGAAAGATATTAGTTCTGTCAATATTCACTTTGCAACTGCCATCCGGTATGGACGAGAAAGTTCATTAGGCCCTTCGGTAACGTTTGGACAGGTAAAGAGTTATATTCTAACTAATCAAGAAGCCATAGAATTTTCTGTTCTCATTATGAGTCATGTCATTGATGATTTAGGAAAGGCGTCGAACGGTGTTGTATATCTGCAGAATTCTGACCAACAATTAAAAAAAATTACAAAGATGTCAAATTCATGCGAATGCATTCCGACAGGGGGTAGAGGATTACTTCAGAAAAATTCGAAAGAACAAAAAAGGTAATCCACAGTACGTGGCGGGTCCGGGCGTTAATACAGAAGAATTAAAGAATCGGTATAGTCAAATACAGAGTGCTATCTGTGAATGTATTAAAAATAATCAACCATGAAATCTTATACTCCTTCACTAATCGGATGGATAGCACTGTTTCCTATAGCTTGTGTAACACTATTCGACAAAAACATTCGCTTTCCTGTTTCTCTATCTATAACATTAGGATCGGTAATGTTCATCGGTCAATTTGCAAGCCTGTTTTGGGGATTGTGTGGTATCATCGTGAATTCGAACAGAAAAGACGATCTTATTGCACTTATATTGTCAGGTACATGGCTTGTCATCATGCTCATAGGGTTCGCGATAGGTTCTTAACACGAAGTAGTCGGCAAAATTTATTAATCCGTCTATGAAAGAGATATCCTGATGTCGAAGAAACGGTTCATCTATCACGGCTACCTGCAAATCGCGGAACTGGACGCCGCCGCGACGGAATCAGCGATGCCCGTACTGCGAAAAACCTATCTGTGGGATCCGCTGGAACCGGCAGCTACGCGCATCCTGGCCATGGGCCTCTTTGATGAGACGGGAACCTGTGCGGAAGACCTGTACTGCACGCACGACCTGTTGAAAAACACCACGGCGCTCTTCGGCATCCGAGCGGGACGCCGCGCTTTGTATGAATACGGCCCGTATGGGAATATTCTCAGGATGGAAGGGAATGCCGCAGAGGATAATCCGTTCCGGTTTTCCAGCGAATACGCTGATGACGAACTGGGGCTGGTTTACTACAATTACCGCTATTATAATCCCCAAAATGGCAGGTGGATTAGTAGGGATCCTATTATAGAGAAACAGAAAGATAATGTTTATTCATATGCGTATAACACACCTTCTATTTTGATTGATGTGCAGGGGCAATTCGCGTTTGCGATTGCTCTATTTAATCCTATAGGAGCGGCGGTGGTAGCGGCAGCGGCAGTAGGTGTAGCTGTTGCGGTAGTGGTGGTAGTTGCCGAAAAAGTAATAGATGAAATAAGCTCGGATACTACAAAGAAAACAGTTCCAGAAACAGTTCCAATAGCAATTCCTCAAAAACCTAGATATGGAAATTGTTCAAAACAAAGACATAGTGAATTAAATAAAGAGGTTGGTCGTAAGTGCAAAGGTTCATCAATGCATTGTAAAAACAAAAATATGTGTAAAAATGAAATAGAAAGAAATATAAAAAGATTTCAAGACTGTATTGATGCAAGAACAAAAATAAATAATGAGTGTTTCAATGGTGGAGATAATGCACATAATGATGAAATTGAGCGCGCTTTAGCGGGTAAAAAACGTTGCCAAGATAAACTCAATCAATTATTATAAAAATTTCCACAGTCAAAAAATTCATAAAATTAAATTTTTATCTATCGTGAATACTAATTTCCTATCCTATCAATCCTTTATTGATGCAATGAAGGTTATATATCCTGTATTTCCGCTTCCGAATAATAAACAATTCGAAATATGCATTGATTTGATCAAATCAGAATCTTTTGCGTTACCTGCAATTGAATTTTGTGAATATGTTCATATTCATAAAATAAATTGGTTAAAATGCTCGTGGGAACATGATTTAATGCCACTTGAATACGATACAACAATTTTGCCGAATTATATATTTTCGACATCTTTTCTTAGATATTATTTCCCGGCATGTTTAAATTTAACTATCAAATATTTTTTTGGGGATTATCATAAATATGAAGTTGGGAATATCGATTCATTTGTAGAACATACAATTGATGCTGTTATTGAAAATTATAAGGATTTGAATGAAAGTGAAAGAACGTTGTTGGGAAGAATATTAAAGATAATAGAAAACAATCCATTTTACGATTATAAAAATGAATGCATAAAATTAAAAGATAAAATTATGAATAATTAGATATAATAATTTATATTGTCATCCTCTCTTCAAGATTGAGAATATAGGATTTCCTTTATTATATTCATCATCATATCTAATGACCGTGAATAAGAACGGTCAATGGTTTTTACAAGATCTTGAACTAATAGTATTGTGAAGTAATATTACAATATGATCGGACAACGGAAACGATAACGCCCGTATTAAGAAAAACCTATCTGTGAAATCCTCTGGAGCAGGTAGCCACGCGCATCCTGGCCATGAGCCTCTTTGATGAAAAGGGAACCTGGGCGGAAGACCTGTACTGCACGCACGACCTGTTGAAAAACGCTACGGCGCTCTTCGGCATCCGAGCGGGACGCCGCGCCTTGTACGAATACGGCCCATATGGGAATATCCTCAGGATGGAAGGAAATGCCGCAGAGGACAATCCGTTCCGGTTCTCCAGCGAATACGCTGATGACGAACTGGGGCTGGTTTACTACAATTACCGCTATTATAATCCCCAAAATGGCAGGTGGATTAGTAGAGAGCCTGCTGGAGAAATAGATGGATGGAATTTGTATTCTTTTGTCAACAATAAATTGACTCAACATATTGATTTTTTAGGATTTCAGGCAATAGATGCGTCTTTGCTTGGTACTGGCCCAACAAATTCCGTCGGCGCAGCTACATTGATAGAACCTGCCAAAGTGGCACTGGCAGCAGGAGTAATAGCAGCGGCTGGAACAGTAGCCATAGTCTCTAAAGAATCCCTTCAAAGATCTATGATGAGAAGCGGAGTCAAGGTTGAAGAAATATTAAAAGAATTAAAACATCGGAAAGGGATGTGGGTATGTTACGTTCGAGGAAGCACTCTCCCGACGAAAGAAAATAAAGGAACATGTTGTCCAGAAGTTATTCATGGTTATGGTGTAGGAAAAACTCAAAACATTGCTCATGAGGCTGCAAAGAGATACGCTTCCTCTAGAACTCCTAAGGGATGCACAGCCAAACATGAATCTAACAACTATAAATGTGCAAAATGGTAAAATATGATGGAGTCAATCACAAAATATGAATTAGTTACAACTTTGGAATTCCAACTTGTAACAGAATCTTCTTTGCCTGATTGGATTGTTAGGCTAGATTTGTATAAAACTAAAAAAAATAAGGAGGTTCTTTATTATCCGCGAATTTTTAGTCGGGAACTCTATATGATTTCAAGACATGGAAAACGCTCGGTGTCTCATTGGTTGTGGACAGAAGAATCGTTTAGAGATTTATGCTGGGATGCTCATATTCGGGCGAAGGATGAAGATCATGCAGTACAAATTCTGGAGAGCTACCTCAATCATTGGATCAATAACAGGGAAATCCCACCTAATGTAAAAAACTGTATTATAGATGAAAATCCATTAAACCATGGCTGAATTAATTAAATCAGGGAGAAAAATCAGAACGGATTATTATTGGTTCAAAGAATTTTGTTTTTTGCCAGATGCAGGAAGAGATATTGAACGATTAAAAATAGAGACATTTTTATCATGTAAACAAGAGTATTATGCCCGTTGTTTTGTAGAAATGGAAATGGATTTATTCATCATGCATCCCATGATGCATGCTAACGTATCAGAAGGTATTGAAGTTGAATGTTCTATGATAGGAAATCTGATAAGTTCAAGTAGAGTTTGGTCGTGCTATCAGGCTCGGATTCATAGTTGTATTCGCAAGGGTATATTTTTAAAAAATGTTCGTAATTTTAGCGATGTTGTAAAAAAACAGGCTCGTAAAAAACGACGAAATTCTCGTTTCTTCTTTTGCAAGTAGCAATTGAAACTGACGTATGTAGACAAAGAAAAAAATACTAAGATTAGTATCATAAATGAGAGTAGAAGTATATATTCCATTTGAAAATAAGGAATGACAGTTTGCTTCATTTGGTTGTTTAATAGGATAAATGCTTTCTTTAGATACAGTCTCCCGGGAAATTTTTACAATGATTTGAACTAATGATATTATGAATTTATATTAACGGAGTTGTTGTATCCAGTTGGATTGATGGTTACTGCTGTTGCAGTAACCACCGTAGCCATTACTGAAGTTATTGCCCCAGGAACGACAGAAAAAGTTATTAAAAAAATATCTGAGAATGTAATTCCTAAAGTCGAGCCAATTGCCGTGCCTGTTTCAAATACAGTTCCCAAAGCAGATTGTGAAGAATTAAAGCGGAAAAAGAAAGAAGCTAAAGAAGCATCTCGAGGTCAATCATGCAAAAAATTATGTATCCCAGAGCATCCAACAGCTTCTGTTTGTGATGAATTTAAGAGACGGGCTCAAAAATTAAAAAATGCTGAAGAAGCAAGAAAAATGTATGATTCAAATTGCTTTGATGGTGGAGATAATGGACATATAGAGCAGTCTGAAGAGATAGGAAAAGGTGCCGAAAGATGTTGGAATTTATATAAAGAATGCAGGAAAAAATTACTATAATGGTGAATTATTATACTCATAAAAATTTGAATGATATGATTCGGGAAGTGGAAAGAGAATTTCCTTTAGAAAACTCTTTTTTTCCAACAAAAAACATTCGCAATCTTATTGCAAATCCTGATTATCCGGATGATGAAGGACGAGAATGCGGGGAACCGTTTTTAAACCAGCGCTGGATTGATGTTCCTGCGATACAATGGTACGATAATGCCGAATTTGTGAGTTTTGCTACAAGCAGAGCCCTTGCATATTTCTTCCCTTCTATTATAAGGAATTCTTATATGGAAGAAATATCAAGGGTGAATAATTATATGGCTGACGCTGAGGAATGGATGATGAATAAACTTATTGTCGTTTGTTTTTCGGAGAGAATACGTACTTATGTGCAAAAAGAAGTAAATTATATATACCGTTCTTATACAAAAAATCAGCTTGAAATTGTAAGGAAGTGGATATTGTTTCAAAATAAAGATAATTATTTTGCAGATAGCTGTAACAACGCTCTTAAAATATTAGATTCGGAAATTAAAAATAAAAATTAATTATAAACATTATAATAAATTCATATAAATGAAAAATATTAAAAATGAAAGAAAATGTTAAAATTTTTTCAGTAGTAATAATTACGGTATTAGTAAGAGATCGGGATGATAATATGCGTATCCATCTCTATAACCCTAACAGACCTGCAGGAAAAACAAATGTAACATTTATTAATAGAATAAGACAGTGACTATGAATATTATTTATTTATTTTTATTATTTTTTATTTCGGCGGGTAATATTTTATTTGCGGGAAACAATAATATTACCCCGTTGGATGCAGCTGTAGAAACCGCTTTGCATAAGATAAAAGAAATCAGTTCAGATATTGAAATAATAAATAAAAGTCTGTCTACATACATTCCCTTTTTATGTGAAGAGAGAAGTATTTTGCCTTTTCTTGGTTATGAATGTTGGGTTGAAGAACATCCTTGTTTAAAGGCTGAATTTCCTGATAAGTATGATATCTGTCTCTTATACACATCTCCGAGCCCA
>ERZ1504361.162-NODE-162-length-18717-cov-4.944861_pt1 | contig 18717 bp, 9 predicted proteins | sample MGYA00571835_ERZ1504361 | MGnify/ENA primary metagenome ERZ1504361 (study PRJEB39906, sample SAMEA3182112) | gut metagenome | biome: human; feature: gut; material: Stool; isolation source: human stools | place: Canada | collected 2013-05-06 ...
CTCGGAAAAGAGATCAAGGTCTTCACTGCGAATGCCAACGTGCCCTCATCGCCCCGCTGCAGGTCGGCAGCGGCGCTTACATCGGCGCAGGCTCCACCATCACGGAGGACGTCCCCGCGCAGGCGCTCGGCATTGCCCGCGCCCGCCAGTCCAACAAGAAGGAATGGGCCGCAAAGCACAAGAAATAATCCATCGCACTCGCAAAATATTGAGCGCCGTGCGGATGCGGCGCTCGGAAAATAGAGAGGTAACGAAATGATTGCTCACGGAAAAGAGATCAAGGTCTTCACTGCGAATGCCAACGTGCCCTTCGCAAAAGGAATCTGTGCCGAGCTGGGGCTGGACCTCGGCGACAGCACCGTGACCGCCTTTGCAGACGGTGAGGTCTCCGTCTCCATCAACGAATCCGTCCGCGGCTGCGACGTGTTCGTGGTGCAGTCCACCTGCAAGCCCGTCAACAACAACCTGATGGAGCTGCTCATCATGATCGACGCCTTCCGCCGCGCCTCCGCAGGCCGCATCACCGCGGTCATTCCGTACTTCGGCTATGCCCGTCAGGACCGCAAGGCCAAGGGCCGCGACCCCATCTCCGCCAAGCTGGTGGCGAACCTCATCACCCGCGCGGGCGCTGACCGCGTGCTGACGATGGACCTCCACGCCGCGCAGATTCAGGGCTTCTTCGACATCCCCGTGGACAACATGCTCGGCAACCCGCTGTTCACCCGCTACTATATGTCCAAGTTCGACGAGAAGCTCTTCAACCACGATGAGTTCTGCGTCGTTTCGCCGGACGTCGGCTCCGTCGCCCGCTCCCGCACGTTCGCGGCCAAGGTCCACATGGGCCTTGCCATCGTAGACAAGCGCCGTCAGCGCGCCAACATGTGCGAAGTCATGAACATCATCGGCGACGTCGAGGGCAAGACCTGCATCCTGTTTGACGACATCGTCGACACGGCCGGTTCCCTGTGCAACGCCGCCGAGGCCATCAAGACCATCGGCAAGGCCAAGGCCGTCTATGCCTGCGCCAGCCACGGCGTGCTCTCCGGCAACGCCACGCAGCGCATTGAGGACAGCTGCATCGAGGAGCTCATGGTGCTCAACACCATCCCGCTGCCCGCAGACTACACCGGTAAGAAGATCCACCAGCTCGATGCCTCGCCGATCTTCGCCAAGGCCATCACCCGCATCTATAACGAGACGTCGATCTCGAGCCTGTTCTGATGCTGTTTTCCAAAGCGCCCGCCTGCGGCTGGCTCGTCGTGGGTCTGGGCAATCCCGGCCTGAACTATGCCCGCACGCGGCACAACGTCGGCTTCCGCGCCGTCGATGCGCTGGCGGAAAAGCTCGGTGTGAAGATCGACCGCGCCCGCTTCCGCGGCCTGACCGCGCAGGCATCCGCGGGCGGCGAAAAGCTGCTGCTGCTCAAGCCGCAGACGTTCATGAACGACTCCGGCCTGTCCGTGATGGACGCGGCGCGGTTCTACAAGCTGCCGCCCGAGCGCGTGCTCGTTCTGTTTGACGACATTTCCCTTCCGGTCGGCCGTCTGCGCATCCGCGCGGACGGCTCCGCCGGGGGCCACAACGGCATCAAGTCCATCATCGGCGGGCTGAACAGCCAGAGCTTCCCCCGTGTGAAGATCGGCGTCGGCGCGAAGCCGCATCCCGATTACGATCTGGCGGACTGGGTTCTGTCGAATTTCACCGGCCCGGAGGATAAGCTCATCACCGAGGCGGCCGCCCGTGCCGCCGACGCCGCGCTGGAGATCATCGCCCGCGGCGTCCCCGCCGCCGCAAATGATTATAACGGCGCAGGCCCGCAGTAAACGATCGTAGGGGCGGGGACAGCCAGACCCGGCACTGCGCTGGCAACTCGTACAGGGTAACGTCATCATGGTGAACGCCCCCGAATTGTCATTGCGAGGGCGCTTTGCGCCCGTGGCAATCTCGCAGTACCATGTTGGATAACAAGTGGGCCTCGGCAAAAAACGTAACCGGTTGCAAGAGATTCCCACGTCGCTTCGCTCCTCGGAATGACAAGTTTGAAGGTCTTGTGCCACGGAATTCACACTTCAAAACCTGCAACTGCTAGAGGCGCTCAGTGAGCGCCGCTACAGACGCAATCGGTGCACAGCGTTTTCACGGCAGCCGGTACGAACCGTGAGTGCCTCCCCAAGATTGCACCCCAAGGGCACTTCCTCGCGCTTCGCGCTCAGGGCGCCACGTCGGCCGTTGGCCTCCTCGCAATGACAAATCGGGGGCCCCTACCGTTTTTACGATAGCCGGTTCGAATCGGCGGTTTACCGCCGGGCCTGGCTGTCCCCTCCCCTGCAAAACAAATCATATCCGAAATTCTGACGGAAAGTGGGAAAATTCCTGCTTTCCGCATTTTGACATGCTCAAAATTCCTTTTTCCGGAGGTGTATCATGGAGCTGATCCTCGATCTTCTGCGGCGGCTGCCCGATTATCCCCGCCTGCGGACCGCGCTGGAGAGCGCGCAGGCCGTCGGCGTGTCCGGCGCGGCGCAGATCAACCGTTCCCATCTCATCGCGGCCCTCTGCCGCGACACGGCCCGCCCCGCCGTGGTCGTCTGTCAGGATGAAATGGCCGCACGGCGCACGCAGAGTGAGCTTGCCGCCTTCCTCGGCGCGGAGGCCCCCATTCTGCCGACGCGCGACCTGATGTTTTATGACGCCTCCGCCATCTCGCGCGGCTGGGAGCAGCAGCGCCTGCGCTGCCTTTACGATCTGGCGCGCGGCAAAACGCCCCTGCTTCTGACGACGCTCGAGGCGTTTTCCCTGCGCACGATGCCGAAGGCGCAGCTGTTCTCCGCCGCGATGCGCCTGCTGCCCGGCGCGCAGCTCGAGCTGGAGGAGCTGATCTCCCGCCTGCTGCACGCGGGCTACTCCCGCTGCTCCCTCGTGGAGGGCGCGGGCCAGTTCAGCGTGCGCGGCGGCATCGTGGACATCTTCTCCCCGGCGGAGGAGCGCCCGGTGCGTCTGGAATTCTTCGGCGACGAGATCGACACCATGGGCTATTTTGACCCCGTCACGCAGCGGCGCGTCGAAAATGCCGATGAGCTCGTCATCCTGCCCGTGGCCGAGACGCTGCCTGCCCTGCACCCCGGCGGCATCGAGGGGCTGGCGCGGGAGCTGGACGGCCTGCTGGCCCGCCAGCGCCGCCGCAAAACGCCGAACGAGGCTCTGATGCGCACGCTGCAGGCTGACGCCGACGCGCTGCGGGGCGGCCTTGCCTTCTCGGCGGCCGACCGCTATCAGGCCCTCATCTATCCGGAGTTCGCCTGCGCGGCGGACTACCTGCCCGCCGAGGCGCTGGTGTTCTTCTGCGACCACGGCAACCTCCGCCGCAGCGCGCAGCGCGCGCAGGAGGAGCTGGGCATGATGCTCGACAGCCTGCTGCAGTCCGGCCTGCTGTGCGGCGAGCTGTGCGATTTTTCCGCAGACTGGGAGCAGCTGTGCGGCCGCGTGGCCGGGCACGGCGCGGCGTTCTTCGACTCGTTCCTCGCCGCGAGCTACCCGCAGAGCCTGCAGCCGTCGCTGCTCGTGAATGTCACGGCCAAGCAGCTGCCGTCCTACGGCGGCAATCTGGATGCGGCAGCCTCGGACCTCGCGTTCTATCAGAAAAATGACTATGCCTCCCTTGTGCTGTGCGGCAACCGCCGCCGCGGCGAGATCCTCGCCCAGCAGCTGCGGGAGAAGCATCTTTCCGCCTTCCTCGCCTTCCCGCTGGCAAAGCTTCCCGCGCCGGGACAGATCCTGCTGACGGACGGCGCGCTTCCGTTCGGCATGGAATACCCCGACCTGCGCTTCGCCATCCTGACGGAAGGCCAGCTGCTGGCGCAGACCGCTCAGAAACCGCGCAAAAAGCATCAGAAAACGACCAACCGGCAGAAACTCAGCTCGTTTACGGACCTTTCGCCGGGCGACCTCATCGTGCATGAGTACCACGGCATCGGCCGCTATGTCGGCATGGAGCAGATCCGCGTCGACGGCATCGTCAAGGACTATGTCAAGATCGCCTATCAGGGCACGGACACGCTGTATGTCCCGGCGACGCAGCTCGACCTCATCTCCAAATACATCGGCGGCGGCGAGGACACGGTCGTCAGGCTCAACAAGCTCAGCGGCGACCAGTGGCAGAAAACGAAGGCCCGCGCAAAATCCGCGGCCAAGGACCTTGCCGCCGGGCTCATCCAGCTCTATGCCGAGCGCAGGCGCCGCATGGGCTATGCCTTCGCGGCCGACACGCCGTGGCAGGCGGAGTTCGAGGATAACTTCCCCTACGCCGAGACGGACGATCAGCTGCGCTGCATCGAGGAAATCAAGGCGGACATGGAGTCGCCGCAGCCTATGGACCGCCTGCTGTGCGGCGACGTCGGCTTCGGCAAGACCGAGGTCGCGCTGCGCGCGGCCATGAAGGCCGTGCTCGACGGCAAGCAGGTCGCCATCCTGGTGCCGACGACCGTGCTGGCGCAGCAGCACTACACGACGGCCCTCAACCGCTTCCGCGGCTTCCCCGTGAACATTGGCGCGCTTTCGCGCTTTTCCACCCCGCAGCAGCAGCGCAAGGTCCTGTCCGACCTGCGCACGGGCACGCTCGACCTCGTGGTCGGCACGCACAAGCTGCTGCAGAAGGACGTGGAGTTCCACGACCTCGGCCTTCTCATCGTGGACGAGGAGCAGCGCTTCGGCGTGACGCACAAGGAAAAGCTCAAGGAGCTGGCCCGCGGCGTCGACGTGCTCACGCTCTCGGCCACGCCCATCCCGCGCACGCTCAACATGGCCCTGTCCGGCCTGCGCGACATGTCCACCATTGAGGAGCCGCCGCATGACCGCTACCCCGTGCAGACGTTCGTGCTGGAATATGCCGAGCCGGTGCTGATCGACGCCATGCGGCGCGAGATCGAGCGCGGCGGGCAGGTGTATTATCTGCACAACCGCGTCGAGAGCATCGAGCAGTGCGCCGCGCGCATCAAGCGCGCCCTGCCGGACGCCGAGATCGCCGTCGCCCACGGCAAAATGAGCGAGGAGGAGCTCAGCGACGTCATGCAGCGCATGGACGAGGGCGAGGTGCAGATCCTCGTCTGCACGACCATCATCGAAACGGGCATCGACATTCCGAATGTCAATACCTTGATCATTGAGGACGCCGATAAGCTCGGCCTTGCCCAGCTGCATCAGATCCGCGGGCGCGTCGGCCGCAGCAGCCGCCATGCCTATGCCTACCTGACGTTCCGACGCGGCAAGGTCCTCACGGAGGTCGCCGAAAAGCGGCTGAACGCCATCCGCGACTATGCGGAGTTCGGCTCCGGCTTCAAGATTGCCATGCGCGACCTCGAAATTCGCGGCGCGGGCAACCTGCTCGGCGCGACACAGTCCGGCCACATGATCTCCGTCGGCTATGACCTCTACCTCAAGCTGCTCGAGGAGGCCGTGCTCGAGGAGCGCGGCGAGCCGTCGCCGGAGGAGAGCGCCTGCACGGCCGACCTCGACGTCACGGCGAACATCGACAAGGCCTATGTGACCTCGGGCGAGCAGCGCATGGACCTCTACCGCCGCATGGCGGGCATCCGCTCGCAGAGCGATGCCGACGAGCTGCTCGACGAGATCGTCGACCGCTACGGCGACCCGCCCAGGGGCGTCATGAACCTCATCGACATCGCCCTGCTGCGCGCCCGCGCCAGCGCCGCCGGCATCCGCGACATCGCCCAGAAGGGCCGCACGCTCCGCTTCCGGCTGGCGCAGTTCGACTTTGCCGTCGTCTCCCGCGTGGCCGGGCAGTATCAGAAGCGCATGTTCGTCGAGCCGAAGAGCGACGAGCCCGCCATCACGCTCCAGCTGACCGCGAAGGAGGATCCCCTGCAGGCCGCGGAGAGGTTCGTGAAGACCTATCAGGGAGAGTAGGAGCTGCACGCTTTGCAGCACCGAGACATGCGGCAAGAGCAACACGGGATACAGCGGTGTACGGACATGGTACACAATTCCTCGCCTTGCGATCGTTCGGTGAATCATAACGTGCTTCGATCGTCCGCAATGGTGAGCGGATAGCCGTAATTGCCGTCCTCCCTCCGGAACCCGCCCTTGAGATCCGCCTGCCATATGTCGTTGCAGGCATCCTTCCCGGACCGCGTGAGCGCCCTGCACTTCCGGGACTCCGCAATGCAGATGCAGCCGCGTCGATGCAGGATGCTGTATACATTGTTTTTGCAGATATGCTCACCATATTGCTGCACTGTACATGACATTTTCTTGCTTACCGCCCCGAAGATTTTCTCAAAAAATTTCTTCGCTCCCCCCTCTTGACAAAGGCAAAAAATATGATTATAATGCACTTAATTTCAAACGACAAACCTGTGAGGAAGAAGAGTAGCACAGCACAGGGCATCCCAAGAGAGCTTCGGGCGGTGAGATCGGAGCGGTGCGCAGCGGTGTGAATGGCCTTCCGAGGGCGGCTTGAACAGGAAATTTTCCCAAGTAGGGTCCGACGGGAACCCTCCCGTTATCCGTGGGGTACGCATGATGGTGCGTAAAAGCGAGTGGACATCGCAAGATGTCAATTTGGGTGGTATCGCAGAAGCAAAGGCTTTTGTCCCATGTGGGGCAGAAGCCTTTTTTGTTTTTAAAATCCAGGCCGCCGGCACCGGTCCCTCCATCCGCCGCCCAAAATACCCATATCAAATTTTGGAGGAAAACAAAAAATGAAAAAGAACATGCTGAGCCGTGTGCTGACTCTGGCCCTGGCCGCCCTGCTGGCCCTGTCTCTCTTCGCCTGCGGCAAAAAAAGCGATGACAATTCCACCGGCTCCTCCGGTGCCGCATCCTATCAGGTCGGCATCTGCAGCTATGCGGACGATGCATCCCTGAACCAGATCGTGGACAACATCGAGACCCGGCTCAAGGCCATCGGCCAGGAGAAGGGCGTCACCTTCGAGATCAGCTATGATAACTGCAACACCGATTCCGCCGTGCTGAATCAGATCATCGCCAACTTCATGGCCGACAAGGTGGACCTGATGATCGGCGTAGCCACTCCCGTAGCCGTGGCCATGCAGGCCGCCACCGAGGGCACTGACATTCCCGTGGTCTTTGCCGCCGTGTCCGACCCCGTGGGTGCGGGTCTGGTGGAAAGCCTGGAGGCCCCCGGCGCCAACATCACCGGCACCTCTGACTATCTGGACACCGATGCCATCCTGGACCTGATTTTCGCCGCCGACCCTGACGCCAAGAGCATCGCCCTGCTGTATGACCTGGGGCAGGACTCCTCTGCCGCTCCCATCAAGAATGCCAAGGCGTACCTGGACAAGAGGGGTGTGTCCTACAAGGAGTATAACGGCACCACCACCGACGAGATCAGCCTGGCCGTCAGCAGCATCGTGGCCGACAAGGCCGACGCCGTGTTCACCCCCACCGACAACACCGTGATGACCGCAGAGCTGGCCATTTACGAGGCTCTGGCCAAGGCCGGCATCCCCCACTACACCGGCGCTGACTCCTTCGCCCTGAACGGTGCGTTCCTGGGCTACGGCGTAGACTATGCCAACCTGGGCGCGGAAACCGCCAACATGGTCTCCGGCATTCTTCTGGACGGCAGCAAGCCCTCCGCCACCCCCGTGCTGACCTTCGACAATGGCACCGCCACCATCAACACCGACATCTGCAGGGAGCTGGGCCTGAACTATGACGAGCTGGCCAAGACCTTCGCCCCTCTGTGCACCAAGGTCCAGTCCATCGTCACCGCCGAGAGCTTCGACGATTTGAATGAATAAGAAATCAAGCATCCATCAGCGGGCCCCCCGCTGATGACCCCCGCACCGCCCAATGAGTAAACAAACCCATTGCGCATGAAAGGAGAAGCCTCTCATGAACATTTTATCTCTGGTCCAAACCGCCCTGGAGCTGGGCCTCATCTGCTCGCTGACCGTGCTGGCACTGTTTTTGAGCTACTCCATGCTCAATGTATGCGACCTTTCCACCGACGGCTGCTTCACTCTGGGCGCCGCTGTGGGTGCTATGGTAGCCATTGCCGGGCATCCCTACCTGGCCATTCTGGCCGCCATGGGCGCCGGAGTCCTCTCCGGCTTCATCACCGCCCTGCTGCAAACGAAAATGGGCATTGACAGCCTCCTGGCGGGCATCATCGTCAACACCGGGCTCTACTCCATCAATATCGCCGTCATGGGCGGCTCCTCCCTGCTGAACATGAACAAAACCGAGACCGTATTCACCAAGGCCCGGGCTCTGCTGCAGGGCACCTTCCTGGCTGAGCAGTATAAGCTGCTTGTGGCGGCCATCGCCGTGATTGCCGTGATCGTTTTTTTGGCCCTGTTTCTGCACACCCGCCTGGGTCTGGCCATCCGCGCCACCGGCGACAATTCTGACATGGTCCGCTCCTCCTCTATCAATCCCACCTTTACCACCATCGTAGGCCTGTGCGTGGCCAATGCCTTCACGGGTCTGTCCGGCTGCCTGCTGGCCCAAAGTCAAAAATCCGTCAGCATCGACATCGGCACCGGCATGGTGACCATCGCCCTGGCCTCCCTGCTCATGGGTCAGGTGCTGCTGGGCAAGGGCAGCATTCTCAAGCGGGCCATCGGCATGGTGGTGGGCGCCTTTGCCTTCCGTCTGGTGTATACCATCGCCCTGCGGCTGGATATGCCCGCCTTCATGCTGAAGCTGGTGTCCTCGGTGATCGTGGTGCTGGCCATCGCCACCCCCTATTTCAAAAAGCAGCTGCCCATGCTGCGCCGCCGCATGGCTGCGCGAAAGGAGGCTCGCCTTCATGCTGAAGATTGAAAAAATATCCAAGACCTTCAACCCCGGCACCATCCATGAAAAGGCAGCCCTGCAGGGCCTGAGCCTGCACCTGCTCCCCGGGGATTTCGTCACCGTCATCGGCTCCAACGGCGCAGGCAAATCCACCCTCCTTAACGCCATCAGCGGCAGCTTTTTCACCGACAGCGGCAGCATTTATCTGGACGGAAGAAATATCACCTTCCTGCCGGAATATCAGCGCTCCCGCCAAATCGGCCGTCTGTTCCAGGATCCTATGCGCGGCAGCGCACCCCATATGACCATTGAGGAAAACCTCTCTCTGGCGGCGGCCTCCGGCGGCTGGCTCAGCCATGTGACCCGGGCGGAAAAAGCCGCCTTCCGGGAAAAGCTGGCTCAGCTGGACATGGGCCTGGAGAACCGGATGAAGCAGCCCGTGGGGCTGCTTTCCGGCGGCCAGCGTCAGGCGCTGACGCTGGTGATGGCCACCTTCAAGCCGCCGAAGCTCCTGCTGCTCGATGAGCATACCGCTGCTCTGGACCCCGCCACGGCAGAAAAAGTGCTGGAAATCACCCGTCAGACCGTCTCGGAGAACCGTATCACCACCCTCATGGTCACCCACAATATGCACCAGGCCCTGGAGCTTGGCAACCGCACATTGATGATGGACAGAGGCCATATCATTCTGGATGTTGCCGGAGCGGAACGGGCGGGCATGACCGTGGAGGACCTGCTGGCTAAGTTCAAAAGCGGTGCTGGCAAGGCCCTGGACAATGACCGTATTCTCTTGTCGGAACAAACAAACTCGAATAGAAAAGGCGCATCGAATGCCGCGGACTGATCACGAAGCATGGAACAAAACAGTCTGTCCGGCGCGGCAAGGGCAAATAACATCACCGGGAGAAGCAAAAAGCTCTTATGATATGAGGAGCTGGAACGGCAGCTTTTCGGATTTACGAAATAACGGCAAGCCTTTGCCGGCCGATGCCGGCGTTTATGCAGCAACGCTGGAATCCTGTCAAAATTTGTAAAAAATGGAAAAAAATCAGACATGTTTCCGGCCGAGATTTAGAACTGCACGGCACCTCTGTATGTGTATTTTTAATTGCATATACCGGATGTTTGTGATAATATATATAGAACGCCATTGGTGTAGAAGCGGCCGCATGCCCGGCTTGTGGACACACCAAAATAAAGAAAGAAGGCAGGTTTATGAAAAGCACACACTTAAGAAAACGCATTGTGGCTGCATTGCTGGCCGTGGTGTTAGCTGTTAGTTTGGCTGCGCCATCTCTGGCAATTGAGGAAACAGGCGTCTCGAAATCAGGCAGCAACGGGCTGACTTGGGAGGAAATAGACAGCAGCTCTGTTCAGGTAGAGTCCCCCATTCAGGCGAATACCGGCGTAGTGGAAAAGACGGTAGAACACGAAGACACCGATATGGTTCGTGTCTCCATTATTCTAAAGGACGCCTCTACCCTGGAAAAGGGCTTTACCTCTGATGAGATTGCAGCTGCTGATCGCAGCGCCATGCAATATCGGCGGAAGCTGGAGAAGCAGCAGGACAGCATGGCTGCCGCCATCTCCAAGCAGGCACTGAATGGTGCAAAGCTGGATGTTGTTTGGAATATGACATTGGCAGCCAATATAATTTCTGCAAATGTCCAATATGGGCAGATCGAGAAAATCAAGGAAGTTGCCGGTGTGCAGGAGGTCATTCTTGAGAACCGGTATGAGCCCTGCGTGGTGAAGCAGGAGGAGACGGCGGATCCCAATATGGCTACCTCCGATAAGATGATCGGCTCCAGCGCTGCGTGGGCGGCAGGCTATACCGGCGCAGGAAGCCGGATCGCAATTATCGACACGGGCGCCGATGTGGATCATCCCTCTCTGGATCCGGATGCGCTGAAATATGCCTTGCAGGGGAGTAATGCGACGATCATGACGGAGGCTGACTTGACCGAAGAGGTGCTGAATCAGCTAAATGCATATACTCGCAAGGCCGGACTGACCGCAGCAGATTTTTATGTCAACGAGAAAATCCCGTTTGGCTTTAACTATGTGGATGCGGACACGGATATCACGCATGATAATGATACGCAGGGCGATCACGGCTCGCACGTGACCGGCATCGCGGCGGGAAACCGTTTTGTGAAGGACGAAGCCGGAAACTATGTCGCAGCGTTGGACTCTGTCATGACGCAGGGCGTGGCGCCCGATGCGCAGATCCTGACGATGAAGGTCTTCGGCAAGGGCGGCGGCGCCTATGATTCGGACTACATGGTCGCGATTGAAGACGCCATGGTGCTGGGCGCGGACGCAGCGAACCTCTCCTTGGGCGGAAGCTTCCCGGGCTACTCCGAGTATACGGAAGAGAAATACCGTCATATTCTTGATGAAATCGTCGGCAGCGGCATGGTTGTCACAATTTCTGCAGGTAATTCCGGCAGTTGGTTTGACCAAACTGCGTTTGGCCTTCCCTATGCAGGCAGTGTGAACTGGGCTACAAACGGCAGCCCCGGCTCCTATGTTAACTCGCTGTGTGTAGCCTCCGTCGATAACGCGGGCGTTACAGACAATTATCTGAAGGTGAAAGGTCATAACATGACCTACACGGAAAAAAGCTATCAGAACAAACCGATCTATACCATCGGCGGAAGCCATGAGTATATTTATCTGGACAAGATCGGTACTGCGGAAGAGTTCGCAGCAGTCAAGGATGTCCTGGCAGGAAAAATTGCAATTTGCAATCGAGGCGATACCGCATTTTACGAGAAGGCAGAAGCCGCGGTTGCCAATGGCGCAATTGCGACCATTATCGTCAATAATCAGCCGGGCTCCAATTATATGGATCTGACCGATTATACAAAAACAGAGCCCTGCGTCTCTATTTCTCAGACGGATGGCGCGTTCCTGCGGGAAAGCTCCACGAAGGTGACGAGCCAGGATGGCAGTGTTCTGTATTATAGCGGCGAGATGTTTGTGAGCTCCGAGCGGGAGTCTTGGGATCTGGGAGAAGACTACTATACGATGAGCAGCTTCTCCAGCTGGGGCATTCCCGGCGCCCTGACGATGAAGCCGGAGATCACGGCGCCCGGCGGCCGGATCTACTCCCTGAAGGACGGCGGAGAGTATCAGAATATGTCCGGTACCTCTATGGCTTCTCCGCAGGTAGCCGGAATGGCGGCGCTGGTCGCTGAGTACATTAAGCAGAACGATCTGGCCGAAAAGACGGGACTGGCTGTGCGTACGCTGGCCCAAAGCCTGCTGATGTCAACTGCTCAGCCGATCGTTGAGAAGCAGGGTGTTGATGAGCAGGGGAAGACACTGGAGGGTTACTACTCTGTTCTGCAGCAGGGTGCAGGCCTTGCAAATATCGGCGCGGCAGTCAATAGCGGAAGCTATTTGATGATGGATCAGGATGCAACAGATTCGTATGCAGACGGAAAGATCAAAGCCGAGCTGGGAGACGATCCCCAGCGCACCGGTGAGTATTCCTTTGGCTTTACGCTGTACAATCTGGAGAATACGGACAGCACGTTTACCTTAAGCGCTGATTTCTTTACGCAGGCGGCACTTCAGGGCGAGCTCAATAACGGGAACGGGCAAGTCATGAATTTCTCGGACAAAAAGACTGCCGCATTAGCCGCGGACGTTGTCTGGGAAGTGGATGGGAAAACACTGAAGCCGGAAATGCCTGCGGATCTGGACGGCTGCGACTTTGACGGAAGCGGCAAGGTAACCGCGGATGACGGTCAGGCGCTGCTGGACTATGTGACCGGCGTGCGGACCGAGATCAGCAGCAAGAGCCGTGCGGATCTGGATAAGGACGGAGACATCGATACCTATGATGCTTACCTGTTCTTCTCCCGCCTGAGCAGCGCTGCCGTGACGGTGCCTGCAAACGGAAAGATTCACGTCACGATTCGTGCAAAGGTCCTTGGCCTGGACAGCTACGACGAAAAGAACGGCGGTGCAGGCGCTTATGTCGAGGGTTATGTATTTGCCAACGAGGTAAGCAGCAAAGAGGGTGTCGAAGGGACCAGCCATTCTATCCCGGTGCTGGGCTACTACGGAAATTGGACCGATGCCTCCATGTTTGATGTCGGCAGCTTTATTCAGTATCACTACGGCATGGAGACCCGTCCTCCCTACATGCTCGCTGCAATTCAGCAGGCAGCGCAGCTCCAGTCGCTGACCATAAAATACAAAGGCGTGGATGACTCCTATTCCCTTGGCGGAAATCTGTATGTAGACGACGGATTCTACGATGCAGATCGTTACTCCATCAACCCGGATACCGCAAAGATCTCTGATATTTATTTCTGCCTGATCCGAAATGCGGCCAATGGCCGGATCACTGTGACCGGCGAGGACGGTACGGTATATCTCAACAAGGAGACTCAGGCTCCGATCATTGGCGCCTACTATTTCTCGAACCAGAAGACGTGGATGCAGGTGCAGAGCGGCTTGTCCGTGGATTGTGCGCCGGATGCCGCGGAAGGCGAAAAGCTGACTGTGAAGCTTACCATGGCGCCGGAGTATTATGTGGATTACAGCGGCTCGACGCTTTCGACGGATTGGGATGCGCTTGGTGAGGGAGCAAGTCAGACCTATACGATGTTTGTTGACAAGACTGCTCCTACGCTGACCGACATTACGCTTTCCGAGGACCTGATCAACGACGGACGGGTCATGACCGTTACGGCCTCCGACAACAGATATGTTGCAGCAGCGGTGCTGTACGATTACTCGACCGGGAAAATCCTTGCGAGGACGGGCGGTTCTCCGAAGGGAGCAAGCCGCGGCGAGGCTGTTACCATGTCGTTGGATGCAAACGGAACAGCAAATGCAGCGCATCTGCTGCTGCAGGTATATGACTACGCAAACAACTGCAGAACCTACAAGATCAATCTGAACAAGTCTGAGCTGAATGATCCTGTTGGGGTTTCCTTGAATCGCAGCACGCTGAAGCTTTTCAAGGGCGGCACGGCGACGCTGGAGGCGGAAGTTACGCCTTTCGGCATCCATCCCGATACGGTGACCTGGACCAGCGACAATACGAATGTGGCTACCGTGGACGAAGACGGTACGGTTACCGGCATTGGCGATGGCACTGCCACGATCACGGCAACCTCTGTAAAGGATCCTACCAAGAGCGCAACCTGCACGGTAACCGTTGAGGTTTTGAAGGTTACGCTGACCGGCGCGCTGATGGATGGCTCCTCCACCTCCCAGTTCTATACGTGGGATATGGAAAATGATACTACATGGACGCCGGGGGCTGTGATGGAGGTCGAGGGCATTACCTCTACCGCATATGACACGGATCGCAACAATGTCATTGTGGTTGACGGAAATGAACGGAAGCTCCATCAGGTCGACATGGAGAGCGGCAAGGTTCTGGCGGACTATGATGCCGTTGCGGGCGGTAACTTTAATGTGCCGCTGTTTGATCTGGAATACAGCAAGCTGTTTACCAAGGGCGACATTCCGGCCTGCTACAGTATCTATAACTTTATGCTCAACAAGCCTGCGGAACTGGGCAGCATTCGCACGGACGGCTTCATGCTGTTCATGGATTTCTTCCTTTACGGAAACGGAGCCGATAAGTTTACGGCGATGACCTCGCTCGGCAAGACAAAGCTCGATCTGGATCAGGACGGCACTGCGGAAACGGATGCGGAGGTGCTGCTGCTGCTGGATAACCGCGGCAACGTGTGGACCTTCCAGATTTATGACGGGATCGACTACAGCAGCACGACAGGCAAATATGAGGTTGCAAAGTCTAACCTGACCAGTGCATTTAAAATGTACTTCATGGGCGACAATAACGGCACGCCGCTGTGCTCTATGGTTCCCACGACGGTCAATGGACAGCTGGCATTGTATTTGTCCTACTTTACCGGCAAGGCCAATGAGCTCTACCGTCTGACATACGATTCCGCCAAGAACTTCTGGACCGGCGAAAAGCTGGCCAGCTTCGGCGAGAATGTATATCCGGCAACGATCCTGAAGATCGACAATCATGAGGCCAACCAGACGGAGCTGGAGCAGATCGTAAGCAATCTGCCGCTTGGCTCCCACACGGTACAGTCTCAGGATTTGACAGACATGCTCAAATCTGCTGCGGTTGAAGAAACGGCCGCGTCTTATGGTGCGCTCAATACAGCAGCAGAAAAAACCGCATCGGCGAAACCGGCGGCTGACATCGCAAGCGAACAGCCTGCATCCTCGGAGATCATCACCTCGGAGGATCAGAACACGGTCACCCTGAAGCTGGTGCCGGGAGGAACGGCCCCCACCACGAACGGGCTTATGAGCGTCAGCTACGATGCTGCTGGCTGGGAGCTGAAGAATGTCATTGGAAACGCGCAGTATTTCTCCTACAAGGCTGAAGCCGGAAAGGTAACGCTTGGTTATGTTTCCGTGGACAGCATGCCTGCCGGAGAACAAGTCGCAGAGCTGACGTTCACCAAGACGAATGCCGGCAAGGACGCCGATCCCCGGTTCACGGTCCAAAAGACAGAGCGAAATGAACAGCGGATTGATGAGGTGGAGCATCTGACGGCAAGCAGCAACCGGGATGATCCGTGCCCGTCGAAGGAATTCCAGGATCTCAGCACAACGGCTTGGTATCATGAGTCCGTGGACTATGTGTTGTCTAAGGGCATTATGCAGGGCTACGGCGACGGCACCTTCCGCCCCGATGAGACCGCGACCCGTGCCCAGGTGGTGACGCTGCTCTATCGCATTGCGGGAGAACCTGCTGTGGATGATTCCAAGGCCCTGCCCTTCACCGACGTGAATCTGGAGAGCTGGTACGGCAGCGCCCTGCGTTGGGCTTACCAGAACGGCATCACCACCGGTGTCAGCGCGGATACCTTTGCGCCTGACGACTGCGTGACGCGCGAGCAGTTGGTTTCCTTCCTCGCTCGGTATGCCAAGGTGACCGGCGCCTATGAAAAGGTGTCCGAAGACCTAAGCAGCTTCTCTGACAAAGATCGTGTCTCCTCCTATGCTGTGGAATCCATGCAGTGGGCTGTTGCCAACGGCATCATTCTCGGCACAGAAACGGGCAAGCTGGAGCCCATGGCTACGGCCACCCGTGCTCAGCTTGCGGCAGTGGTCGCCAGATACTGCCAGAGCATTCACTGATTTCTATCCGAAACGGCGTGCTTACCGGGGGCGTATTGCCCCGCGGTGAGCACGGCGCAAGCCCCAGGGCTTGACAAAAAAACAACGTGCAAAAGCAGCCCCACAGAAGTGTTTCTGTGGGGCTGTTTAGACTCTCAAGGCCCTGCTTAGCCGAAAGTCAGTGTCCGTTTATGATACCACTTTCCGCGGCCTCGCAGCGGCACTTCGGGGGGCAGCCGCCATGATCCTGCTCAGGCGGTTTACATAAAGTTCACAATTGTAACGCTTTTGTTGGCAAAACGTTGTTGCATTTTGGCGACTTCCCGGTATAATAGGATAGGAACAAACGGCGGCGAATGCCGTCTGGAGAATAGGCGGCATTCTGCCGTAGAACCACCGGAGAAGGAGATTCAAATGGGTAAATTTGAAAAAGGCAAACGCCCGACGCAGGCTCAGTCCTATGCCGAGCCGCAGCGTGCGCCGAAAAAGAAAAAGCAGAAAAAGCAGTCCCGCCTCGGCCTGATCGTCGCGCTGCTGGCCGTGGCCGTCGTGCTCGTCGGCTGCGGCGTGGGCTATATGTTCCTGCGCGACGACGGCAGGATCGTCAACAACCTCTATGTCGCAGGCGTCGATCTCAGCGGCATGACGAAGGAGGAGGCGCGCGCCGCGCTCGAAAAGGGCGTGAGCGTCTACGGGAAGGAAAATATGAACGTCGCGCTCTACACGCGCGCCTACGATACATTCACCTCGACATATGACCCGGCGCAGATCCCGCTCGTCGACATTTTCGGCAAGCCGCTCGATGCCTCCGCGCAGACCGAGGCGACGGAGCCGACCGAGACCGAGCCTTCGGAGACGGAGCCGGTGACGGAAGCGCCGACCGAGGCCCCGACGGAGGCGCCGACCGAAGACCCGAACACCCCGCGCGACGAGGACGGCAAGCCGATGACGCTGCTGACAAAGCTGTGCCTGACGCCGTCGGACACGGCGGTCCGCCTCGACCTCGACAAGGCCGTGGAGGCTGCCTATGCCTACGGCCGCGGCGGCGGCCTGTTCTCCCGCGTGAAGAAGAACGCGCTGACGGAGCGCACCGATCTGAACGTCGCCGATTTCCTCACGCTCGATGAAAGCTACGTCCGCACGATGCTGGACGAATATGCCAAGGACGCCGTGAGCGAAAAGACGGAGCCCTCCGTCACCGAGGGCACGACGACCGTGACGGACGACGAGGGCGAGGAGCGCGAGCTCAAGACCCTGACGGTCAAGCTCGGCAGCGCGGGCCGCGAGATCAACACGGACGAGCTGTATAAGGCCGTGCTCACCGCCTATGCCGACGCGAATTTCGAGATGCAGTATGTGGTGGAGGAGGACCTGCCGGAGGCCTTTGACCTCGACGCCCTGTACCACAAGTATTATGTTGCGCCGGTGAACGCCGTGTGCAACGAGGACACCTATGAAGTGACCGACGGCTCGGACGGCTACGGCTTCGACATCAAAAAGGCCATGGACGAGCTGGAGAAGGCAGGCCCCGGCGGCGAGGTCACGCTGACGCTCGACGTCATCGAGCCGCAGTACACGAAGGAATCCCTGCAGGAGAAGCTGTTCCACGATGAGCTTGCCAGCTACGACAGCCCGTACAACGCCGGTCTCATCGGCCGAAGCGAGAACCTGCGTCTGGCCTGCCTGGCCATCAACGGCTATGTGCTCAAGCCCGGCGAGACGTTCTCGTTCAACGGTGTCGTCGGCGAGCGCACGGCGGCCAAGGGCTACAAGGAGGGCGGCGTGTATGTCGGCGGCGAGACCGTCCAGCAGCTCGGCGGCGGCGTCTGCCAGGTCGCGTCCGTGCTGTACTACTGCACGCTGAAATCCGACCTCGAGGTCATCGCGCGGCAGGAGCACCAGTATGTGCCGGACTATATTCCCTGGGGCATGGACGCCACGATCTACTGGGGCAGCCTCGACTATAAATTCCGCAACAACACGACCTACCCCATCCGCATTCTGGCGGAGGCCTCCGGCGGCTATGTCCGCGTGCGCTTCATGGGCACGGAGACGAAGGATTACACCGTGGAGCTGGACTACAAGGCCGCGATGACCCACAAGAGCAAGACCGAGGAGGTCGAGATCTCCAAGGGCATGAAGAACTACGACAAGTACAAGAACTATAAAGACGGCGAGCGCATCCAGGTCGGCTACGACGGCTATGAGGTCGATACCTACCGCATGAAGTACGACAAGAACGGCAAGCTGCTGTCCACGGAGAAGGTCAACCACTCGAGCTACGACTGGCGCAACCGTCTGGTCGCCAAGCTCGTCGAGGAGACGGAGCCCCCCACGGAGAAGCCGACGGAGCCGACGGAAAGCCCGACGGAGAGCCCGACGGAAAAGCCCACGGAGCCGGAGCCGACGGAACCGCCCACGGACGCCCCGACCGAGTCCACCGGCGGCGATGAAGAAGCGCCGTGATCTTAAAAACCGGACCGGCTCACCCAAATGAGCCGGTCCGATTTTTGTATTCGACGTGACAGGAGTGCGCGCGCCCTGTAGGAGAGGGGACAGCCGGGCCCGGCGCAAAACTCACGATTCGCACAGGGCTTCGTTAAAATGGCAAACGCCCTCGCAATGACAAATCCGGAAGCCTTGTGCCATAAAATCAATGCCGCAAAAATGCCGCAAAAATTGTCAGCCTGCATGACGGTCACGGACCGCCATGCAGGCTGACTCAGGCTGTCAAAAAACCTGCCTGGCCGAAAGTCTCGGAGGGAAGGATAGTGTGAAAGGAAACCGTCAGGG
>ERZ1504361.219-NODE-219-length-15990-cov-8.297270_pt1 | contig 15990 bp, 13 predicted proteins | sample MGYA00571835_ERZ1504361 | MGnify/ENA primary metagenome ERZ1504361 (study PRJEB39906, sample SAMEA3182112) | gut metagenome | biome: human; feature: gut; material: Stool; isolation source: human stools | place: Canada | collected 2013-05-06 ...
ATGAGGTATTCGCCTACTATGAGCTGATACCGTATAACTATTCTTTTCTGTCAGCGGAGCAGAAGTTTATCGTCCATGACAGCTTTCGTCAGCTTATCGCACAGTCCCGTGAGGGAAAGATACACGCCTTACAGATAGCGACGGAAAGCTCCGTAAGAAGCATACAGGAACAGTCAAAAAAACTGGTGACGGGGCGACTTCGTGACGTGGCGATACAGAAGATAGATGAACAAACGGAAGCGTTAGTAAGCATGATTGGGGACAATCAAGTGGACTACCGCTTTTTTATCGGCTTCAAGCTCATTGTGACAGAGGAAAAGGTCAGCCTTGATAGCATGAAGAAATCGGCGTTTCTGACATTCAAAGAGTTCTTGAATGAGGTCAACCATACGCTGATGAACGACTTTATCTCCATGCCAGATGATGAAATCAACCGCTACATGAAAATGGAAAAACTGCTGGAAAATAAAATCTCCCGCCGTTTCAAGTTCCGACGCTTGGACAAGAACGACTTCGGGTATCTTATCGAGCATATCTACGGCAGGGACGGCGTGGCGTATGAGGACTACGAATATTCGCTTCCAAAGAAGAAGCTGAAAAAGGCAACGCTCATCAAGCAGTACGACCTTATCCGTCCGACCCGCTGTCTGATAGAGGAAAGCCAGCGATACATAAGGCTGGAACATGAGGACAGCGAGAGCTTCGTGTCCTACTTTACCGTCAACGCCATTGTGGGCGAGCTGGATTTTCCGTCGTCAGAAATCTTCTACTTCCAGCAACAGCAGTTTACTTTCCCTGTTGATACAAGCATGAATGTGGAAATCGTCGGCAACCGCAAGGCACTTTCCACGGTGAGAAATAAAAAGAAAGAGCTGAAAGATTTGGACAACCACGCCTATCAGTCTGGAAGCGAAACCAGCTCAAACGTGGTGGACGCACTAGACAGCGTGGACGAGCTGGAAACCGACCTCGACCAGAGCAAAGAAAGCATGTATAAACTTTCTTACGTTATCCGTGTGTCCGCTCCCGACCTTGACGAGCTGAAACGACGCTGTGATGAGGTCAAGGACTTCTACGACGATTTAAACGTCAAGCTGGTGCGACCTGCTGGGGATATGCTGGGGCTTCACTCTGAATTTCTTCCAGCAAGCAAGCGTTACATCAATGATTATGTACAATACGTCAAGAGTGATTTTCTGGCTGGACTTGGCTTCGGGGCAACACAGCAGTTAGGAGAAAATACAGGTATCTATATCGGCTATTCCGTAGACACGGGAAGAAATGTCTATTTACAGCCCTCTCTTGCCAGTCAAGGCGTGAAAGGTACGGTCACCAACGCTCTGGCTTCCGCTTTTGTCGGTTCGTTGGGCGGTGGAAAATCATTCTGCAATAACCTTATCGTTTACTATTCCGTTCTCTTTGGGGGACAGGCGGTCATTCTCGACCCTAAATCAGAGCGTGGCAACTGGAAAGAAACGCTTCCAGAGATAGCCCATGAAATCAATATCGTCAACCTTACCAGCGATAAGGAAAATGCTGGGCTTCTTGACCCGTTCGTGATTATGAAGAATGTAAAGGACGCTGAAAGTCTGGCGATAGATATTCTCACATTCCTTACGGGGATTTCCTCTAGGGACGGCGAGAAATTCCCTGTCCTTAGAAAAGCGGTGCGAGCCGTGACCCAGAGCGATCAGCGAGGACTTCTCCATGTGATAGACGAGCTACGCAGAGAGGACACGGCGATAGCCCGCAATATTGCCGACCATATCGACAGTTTTACGGACTATGACTTTGCACATCTGCTGTTCTCCGACGGTTCGGTGTCTAACGCTATCAGCTTGGACAACCAGCTCAATATCATACAGGTGGCAGATTTGGTACTTCCCGACAAGGACACGACCTTTGAGGAATACACGACCATTGAACTGCTGTCCGTGGCTATGCTGATTGTCATTAGTACCTTTGCCCTTGACTTTATCCACAGTGACAGAAGCATTTTTAAAATCGTGGATTTAGATGAAGCGTGGGCGTTTTTGAATGTGGCACAGGGCGAAACCCTCTCAAACAAGCTGGTGCGTGCGGGACGTGCTATGCAGGCGGGCGTGTACTTCGTCACACAATCCTCTGGGGACGTGTCCAAAGAAAGCCTAAAGAACAATATCGGTTTGAAGTTTGCCTTTAGAAGTACCGACATCAACGAGATAAAGCAGACCCTTGAATTTTTCGGTATCGACAAGGACGACGAGAACAACCAGAAAAGGCTTCGTGACTTGGAGAACGGACAATGCCTGCTTCAAGATTTGTACGGGCGTGTGGGCGTGGTGCAGATACACCCTGTCTTTGAAGAATTATTGCACGCCTTTGATACCAGACCGCCCGTGAAAAGCGAGGTGGAGTGATGAAAGATAGGATAAAGGGGCTTCTAACAAAAAAGAAGCTCTTTCGTTTTTTCAAGATAGCTGTGATAGTCATTTTTACCGCTGTTGTGTTCCTCTCCCTGTTCGGGACGGTGGCTCATGCCACGGGGCTGGTTGATGATACCGTCAATGCGGATAACCTGTATTCACAGTACCCGCTGGAAAACTACCAGCTTGACTTCTATGTGGACAATAGCTGGGGCTGGCTTCCGTGGAACTGGCTGGACGGTATCGGAAAGTCCGTACAATACGGGCTTTACTGTATCACCAATTTTATCTGGACTATCAGCCTGTATCTAAGCAACGCCACGGGGTACGTCGTCCAGCAGGCGTATAAGCTGGACTTCATCAACGATATGGCAGACAGTATCGGAAAGAGCATACAGACCCTAGCGGGCGTGACGGAAAACGGATTCGGAAGCACGGGCTTTTATGTAGGCTTCCTGCTTCTCATTATCCTTATCGTGGGTATCTATGTTGCCTACACAGGGCTTATCAAGCGAGAAACCAGCAAGGCACTTCACGCCGTTATCAACTTCATAGTGGTGTTCGTGCTGTCCGCTTCCTTTATCGCCTACGCTCCCGACTATATCAAGAAGATAAACGATTTTTCCAGTGACATTAGTACCGCTTCGCTGGATTTGGGGACAAAAATCATGCTTCCCGACAGCGACAGTGAGGGAAAAGACAGCGTGGACTTGATAAGGGACAGCCTGTTTTCCATACAGGTACAACAGCCGTGGCTACTCCTGCAATTTGGAAACAGCGATATAGAGGAAATCGGGGCTGACCGTGTGGAAGCTCTGGTATCTGCCAGTCCGTCAGCCGACGACGGGGCGACCCGTGAGGACGTGGTGAAAACGGAAATCGAGGATAACGACAACGACAATCTGACGATACCGCAGGTCATCAACCGTCTGGGAATGGTGTTCTTCCTGCTCATCTTCAATCTGGGGATAACGATATTTGTTTTCCTGCTCACAGGCATGATGATATTCTCCCAGATACTTTTTATCATCTTCGCTATGTTCCTGCCTATCAGTTTTCTTTTAAGTATGATACCCAGCTATGAGAACATGGCGAAACAGGCAATCGTGCGAGTGTTCAATACGATTATGACAAGGGCGGGAATAACGCTCATTGTTACAGTGGCTTTCAGTATTTCCAGTATGTTTTACAATATCTCCACCGATTACCCGTTCTTTATGATTGCGTTCTTGCAGATAGTATGTTTCGCTGGTATCTACATGAAGCTGGGCGACCTTATGAGTATGTTCTCTCTTAATGCTGGGGATAGCCAGAGCATGGGACGCAGGATATTCCGTCGTCCTTATCTGTTCATGCGACACAGGGCTAGACGTATGGAACACCGTATCGCAAGGGCGGTTGGAAAAGGAAGTATGGTAGGTGCTGGAACGGGAGCTATGGCGGGAGCGGTTCTTTCTTCTGCTGGAAACAAACAATCCCATGCCGGCACGACCCGCAAGCGTGACAATACTTCTTTCGGAAGCCGAGCGGGTTCAGCCGTGGGTGCGGTGCTTGATACGAAAAACAAGGTCAAGGACAAGGCAACGGCTGTCAAGGAGAACATCAAGGATATGCCGACCCAGACCGCCTATGCCCTGCACTCCGCTAAGGAAAAGGCAAAGGAAAATGTGTCCGACTTCAAGCGTGGCATTGTGCAGGGACAGGAAACCAGACAGAGCCAGCGTGCCGATAAGCGTGAGCAACATAGACAGAATATCGCTGATAAGCGTATGGAGCTTCAAAAGGCACAGGAAGCAAAACAGGCTGGCAGAACGACGGACGGATCAGCGACAACAGGAGCTACCCGTCCCCATGATAGACCCGTCACCGCTTCTAAGACCGACACAGGAAAAGTGCAGGAAATCAAGCGTCCTGTCACATCTGATAGGACAAGCACTGATAAGGTACATACAGAACCGACGAAAGCACAGCCTGTCAAGGAGCGTCCGCTTGCGTCTGGCACAGACAGGAAAACTTCTGAACCTGTATTGCAGAAACACGGAACAAGGCTCAATGGTGTAGAGCTGAACCAGCAGACCACCAGAAAGGAGCGAAACATCAAGAAAGCGACCCTAAACATGACAGGAAAGAAAGGACGTAAGAAATGAAATTAAGACATATCGCCCTTATCGGCAGTCTGTTTCCCTTTCTTCTTGCGATAGTGCTTTTCTTTGGCGTGCTTATCAGTGCCGAGGACGACGACGGGGGCGGTGGTTCTTCCGCATGGGTAACGGGCATGAACCTCTCCGCAGAGGTGTTGAAACATCAGCCTATGGTAGAGAAATACGCCAAAGAGTACGGTATTTCCGAGTACGTCCCCTATCTGCTGGCAATCATACAGGTGGAAAGTGGCGGGACAGCCGAGGACGTTATGCAGAGTTCCGAGAGCATGGGCTTACCGCCTAACTCCCTTGATACGGAAAGCTCAATCAAGCAGGGGTGCAAGTATTTTGCGTCCCTGCTTTCTTCAGCAGAAAGTCAAGGCATAGAGGATATAAACGTGGTGGTACAGTCCTATAACTATGGCGGTGGCTATATCGGTTATGTGGCTAAGAACGGGAAAAAGCACAGCTTCACGCTGGCAGAGAATTTCGCCCGTGACAAGTCTGGTGGGAAGAAAGTCACCTACACGAACCCTATCGCTGTCGCCCGCAATGGTGGCTGGCGTTACGGGTATGGAAATATGTTCTATGTGGAGCTTGTCAGCCAGTATCTCACGGTCAGTCAAGTATCGGGCGAGCTGGCACAGAAGATAATGAATGAAGCTTTGAAATATCAAGGCTGGGACTATGTGTATGGCGGGAGCAACCCTAACACTTCTTTTGACTGTTCGGGGCTGGTTCAATGGTGCTATGGCAAGGCTGGTATCAGTCTGCCGAGAACGGCACAGGCACAGTATGACGCTACCCAGCATATCCCGCTTTCACAGGCACAGGCTGGCGATTTGGTGTTCTTCCACAGTACCTACAATGCGGGAACGTATGTAACGCACGTCGGTATCTATGTGGGAAACAATCAGATGTATCATGCTGGCGACCCAATAGGCTACGCTGATTTGAACAATAGCTACTGGCAACAGCACCTTATCGGGGCTGGCAGAATTAAGCAATAGAAAGAAAGGAATGGAAATATCATGTTCAAGAAGAAAGAAAAACCGATAAAGGAAAAGAAAATCCGCACTATGAAAGTGGGGACGCATAAGAAGTCCGTTATTGCCCTCTGGGTGGTGCTTATCGCAAGCGTGAGCTTTGGTGTGTATAAGAATTTTACGGCTATCGACCAGCATACCACCCATGAGGTAGAAACCATACAGCTACGACTTAACGATACCAACGGGATAGAAAATTTCGTGAAGAATTTCTGTAAATCCTACTACACATGGAGCAATAGCAAGGAAGCAATCGAAGCAAGGACACAGGCTATCAGTGCCTATCTGACACAGGAATTGCAGGATTTGAATGTTGATACGGTGAGGACGGATATACCGACCAGCTCCACGGTCACAGACGTACTTATCTGGGACGTGGAACAATCTGGGGAGAACGCTTTTTCTGTTACCTATGAAATAGATCAACAGATAAAAGAGGGCGACCAGACAAGGAATGTATCAGAAACCTATACCGTGACCGTCCATGTAGACGCTGACGGGGATATGGTGATTATCCAGAACCCTACCCTTGCCCCTGCTATGGAAAAATCCGATTATGAACCAAAGGCACAGGAAGCTGATAACAGCGTGGACGCTGATACGGTAAATGACGCTACGGCGTTTCTGGAAACATTCTTCAAGCTGTACCCTACCGCAACGGACAAGGAGCTTGCCTATTATGTAGAGGGAAACGCTCTTGAACCGATAAACGGGGACTACCTTTATTCCGAGCTTGTCAATCCTGTATTCACGGCTGACGGTAATAACGTGAAAGTCAAAGTAGCTGTAAAATTCATTGACAATCAGACAAAGGCAACACAGGTATCACAGTATGAGCTGACGCTTCATAAAGATAGCAACTGGAAGATTATTCAGTAAAAGCCTACCCTCATAATATGCTAAAACTCATATTATGAGGGATTTTCTTAAAAATGAACGGTATACAAGTTTTGATTTTTAATAATGAACATCTATTGCAAACAATCTTTATATCTTCTATGATAAGCCTAGGGAGGTGATATGGTGCAAGTGAAAAAAGCTGAAATGCGACAAACTATAATAGACGTGGCAACAGATGAATTTATGAAAAAAGGATATGAAAATGCTTCACTACGAGTAATTGCTCAAAAATCTCACACTACTCTTGGAAATATATATCACTATTTCAAAAACAAAGAAATTCTTCTGGAAACTATTGTACTCCCTGTTCTGGACAATATAGACGCATTAATGGACGAGCACATTCAAAATTATAAAGCTAATGTGCTATCAAAAGAGGAACTTTTGTATTACACAGAACATTTGGAAGAATATGTTGAAAAATTTGAATTTAGATGTTTGTTTGATAAAAGAGTTGTTATTATCCTTGAGTTAAAAAGCTCACATTTGCTAAAAAGAAAAGAAGAAATCATTGACAAAATACAAAAACACTTGCAGGAACATTATCACTTAAATGATGATGCTCATTATGCAAAAATTGTGCTTGATGTATTAACTGACTGTTTAAAACACGTCTTAATTGAACATGAAAATATGGACGACGCTAAAAGGGAATTTATTAAATTATTCCAATTATTCTGTACAGGTGTAATGGGACAAATGATATAAAATTCTTGCAAAAATTATGTTCTTTTAGGGACGTGTTTTTCTTATACCCATTTTTAAGAAAGGAATGAATTTTATGGGAATGATACTTGCAAAAAATGTTTCAAAAATTTATGAAACTGGCTCAAAAAAAACTTATGCTTTGAGTAATGTTTCCTTTGAAATTGACAAAGGAGAATTTGTGGTGATTTTAGGGCAGTCGGGAGCTGGAAAAAGCACCTTATTAAATATCTTAGGTGGAATTGACTCTTTAAGCACTGGAGAAGTAATCGTTAATGACAGTCCCCTTTCAAAAATGAAAGAAAATGAATTAGCTGAATATAGAGCAAAAGAAATTGGATTTATCTTTCAGTTCTATAATCTTATTCCTACTTTAACAGTATATGAAAATGTTGCATTGATGAAAGATATTAAAGATGACATTCTCAATCCAATAACTATATTAGAACGTGTTGGGCTGAAAAATCATGTAAAGAAATTTCCTAATCAGTTATCCGGCGGTGAACAGCAAAGAGTATCTATTGCTAGAGCTATTACAAAAAATCCAGAAATATTATTGTGTGATGAGCCAACAGGTGCTTTGGATAGCGAAACAGGTTGTAAGGTTTTACAGCTTATTCAAGATGTTTGCCGAGAATTTCAAAAAACAGTAATTATCGTAACTCATAATTCCAATATAGCAAAAGTGGCTGATAAGGTAATTCGATTAAAAAATGGAAAAATTTTGGAAATATCACTTAATGATAGTCCAGCAGATATAAAGGAAGTGGAATGGTAAAATGCTGATTAGAAAAATGCTCCGTGATGTTTGGAAAAATAAAGTTCCTTTTGTTGCTATATTTTTGATGATGTTCGCTGGAAATTTTATTTTCTCTGGAATTACTAGCGAATATAACGGAATGAATAAATCTTTTCATTCTTTTATTGAGGAAACTAATCTTGCTGACGTATGGGTAACTTCAAATGGATTTAATAGCACCGATATACAAACTTTGAAAGATGATAAGAATATCTCGAATGTTGAACAGCGTCTATTGCTCAATGCTACTCTGAGTAACAACTCTGAAAAATCTGTTGATTTGTATGTTTTAGACAATACAAATGATATTTCAAAAATGAAAGTTGTGGCTGGAAAAAACTATTCTGCTGATATTGATGGTTTGTGGCTAGATTACACCTTTGCTAATGAAAATGACTATAAACTTAACGATACTCTAACAGTAGATGTAAATGGACATGAAATAAAAAAAGTAATAGTAGGATTTTGTTATTCCCCAGAATATATCTATAATACAAAAAATGGAGAAATGCTTCCCGATCACAAAAACAACGGGTTTGCATTTGTTAATGAACAATTTGTCAGCGACTTACTTCCCTTATCATATAATCAATTATTGATAACAGGAAACGGAGACATAGAAAAATCCGTAAAAGATATTTTAGGCTCTAACAATATCACGATTGTAGAGAAGAATAATCACCCTAGTTATTCAATGATAAGTGATGAAATCACACAACATAAGGAAATTGGCTTGATTTTTGTAGCCGTATTTTTCTTTATTGCTATGCTCATTACTATTACAACGGTACATCGTTTGCTTAATTCACAACGTATGCAGATTGGGATTTTAAAATCGTTGGGATTTCGTAAACGAAAACTCTATATACACTATATTTCGCATAGTACATTTGTATGTGCGGTAGGGTCTTTAATAGGCTGGTGTATTGGTTATATTATACTACCTAAAATACTTTATCCAGTTATGGAAGAAATATATACTTTGCCAAAATTATCTCCCTCCATGTTAAGTGGTAGTTGGCTAATGCCTATTATATGCACTCTGATATGTCTGTTAATTTCTATGTTGGTATGCAGAAAATATCTAAGAGGTAATGCGTCGATTATACTCTATTCTAATTCGACGGGAAAAAATTATAAAGATTTACCTCTTTATTCATTACGAAAACATTTATCATTTTATGGTCAATGGAATGTACGAGATATTTTCCGCAATAAGCTGAGAAGTTTTATGACAATATTTGGTGTAATTGGTTGTGTATCTTTATTATTTGCTTCATTGGGATTGTATACATCAATGAATAATATGTCGGATTGGACATTTGATAAGATACAGACCTATAACACAAAGGTAACAGGTGATTTCACTGATGAAGAATATAAAAATCAGTTAATAAAAGATATGTTTGGTGAGGAACTAATGGAAACATCTGTTGAAATTGAGCATGAAGGTCAAGAACAGACCGTTGCCTTTACAGGATTGGAAAGTCAAGATTTTATTCGATTATACGATACTGACAATCATAATGTGAATTTAAAATCTGGTATTGCTGTTTCAAAAAATACGGCAAAAGAAATGAACATCAAAGTAGGTGACCGCATTAAATGGAGATTTTCTGGAAGCTCTACATGGTATTTAAGTGTTGTAAAAGTAATTATCCGTACACCTATGACACAGGGAATTACTATGATGAAAACGGAAATGGAAAAAGAAAACATACCATTTATTACAACATCTATTATTGGTGAAGAAATCGAAAATGCAAAAATAAATACTGATTATATCAGCAGTATACAAAACAGGGCTGATTTAGAAGAAAGTTTGAGTACCATGCTAAATGCGTCAATTATGTTAAGCACTTTATTTTTAATCATGGCGGTATTGCTGGGAAGTGTTATTCTATATAATTTAGGAACTTTATCTTATATGGAAAGATATAGGGATATGGCTACATTAAAAGTGTTAGGGTTTAATAACAAAAGAATTAGAAAACTTATGATACAGCAAAATATATGGCTTACAATAGTGGGAATTATTATCGGACTTCCTATCGGATATGGATTGTTGGGTATTATGGTAAGTACAGTACAGACATCAATAGATATGGAAACATACGCTCCTGTATATGTATATGGTGTCAGTATTTTAGGTACATTTATTCTTTCGTGGATAATCAATAAGGTGTTATCTCTGAAAGTGAAATCTATTGATATGGTATCAGCATTAAAGATAAATGAGTAGATATGAAAGAAAGTGTAGGTGATAATGTGGGAAAATACTAGTTGCTGAATTTTCTAATGATGAAGAAAAAATATTTCGCCAAACTGTTGAATGGCTTTCTAAACAGTTGTGTACTGCACCTGTTTCTCTAGGTAAGAAATATAACGGTTTAGATATAAATTGTTTTACTCGCACTGTCACCAACGACATGGGAAATAAAATACATCTGACCGCTAAAGAATTTGACCTACTATATTTCCTTTCCAGCCACAAAGGACAAGTGTTCACAAAAGAACAGATTTATGAAAAGGTATGGGGTTATGACAATGCACCCGACGCAAGCAACCTTTCCTCGTTCATCAGAAAACTAAGACTGAAAATCGAACCACACCCAGACAATCCACGATACATCATCACTGTCTGGGGTGTGGGGTATAAATTCAGCGGAGAAGAAAAACCGTAGCTGTATTTCACAATTCATTGTGATCTGCACGCTACGGTTTTATCTATTGAACTGATTTCTTACTTCTTTGTCCCTACGCATGGCTGATTTTGCACATTTCAGCAGGTCAACTAAAAATCGGGTTTCGTATTCGTCGCAATCCTCAAAAATCTCTTTTGCTTCTCCCTTGAAAATATTCTGTGAAGCAAGTACATTATCACATAGGAGAACATCAACTGATACGGAAAGAGCATTGGCAATCTCAATCAGTGTAGGCAGGCTGACTTTCGTTTTCCCTGTTTCCACGTTGCTCATGTGGGCTGGGGTAATATCTATAATGTCTGCGACGGCTTCCTGTGTTATGCCTTTCTTAATTCGCGCTATCTTGATACGCTGTCCGATTGCTTTATAGTCTATTTCCACAGTTTTCCTCTCCTTTCTTGCTTTTCATTATTGTAACTATTCACAGAGTGTAATATAATAGCTTGTATAGATGAAACATTTATGTACTATATTTTTGGCGAATTTTTTTGGTATATATCATCAATTTTAAGAAAAGAGGTGTTCTGACTGTATGATGAAATTCAGTAAAAGGGACAGCAAAAAAATGATTAAAGAAATGGCTCGTCTGTACGGGCTTTCTGTTTCAGAAGTCCGTGAGCAGATACAGGATAAAATCATAGCGGTAATGGACAGTGACGACCCAGACCAGCAGGCAGAGTTTAAGCGTATGTTTGGCAACCGTACCCCTACCCCAGAGGAATTTATCTGCACTGCCAGCAGACAGCTAAAATTTTAAAGATTTAGGAGTGGCTATTATGGTTCAAACGGAGAAGCAAAAGAAAGTGTTTCTGTCCCTGTGCGGACAGCGTGACTATGACCTGCTTACAGGCAAGGAAGCTATGACACAGGCTGATTTTGAGCGTATCACTTATATCACAACCGTTCTTGGCTATTCTTCCTGCACGCAGGAATTGATTAGTGAGCATTTAGAGCTGGCTTGCAAAGAAGCGGAACGCACAGACAGGGAGTTTGATATTTTGAAAGACTACCCAGAATATTTTAAAGATGAAAATGTCTATGAACAGATTGACGAATGGATAGAGGACTTCATCAGTCAAGCACCGCCAGCAAAGCGGGACGAGATACGCCAGCTTATCAAAGAAAATACAGAGATTATCTGATACACAGGTTATCGCAACCACGGCATTTCTGCTGGGTGTGATAGCCTTTTTTCATTCCTGCTAAAAAACAGGGATTTGGACGGAATTAGGACGGATTTATCTTTTATGCTTATCTTGTTGAAATTTGCCTTATTCTGGCAAGGCGGTTTCTTCACGGGAGGATTGCGAATGGCAGGAGTGCATAAAAGAAAATCATCAAAAAAATTTTAATCCATGTTAAGGGAGTTTACAGCTATTTCTGTGTAGAATTTCCTCACTATCTGTCGATTATATTCACTAAAGCTCAACGAGGTTATCACAACTTCTTGGGCTTTTTTGCTTTTTCTGGATTTCTTTTTCAAACTTTGCCAGCTCGTACCCTCTCATTTGTATTAATGACGGAAAGGGGGAAGGAGCGGTTACAATCACCACCTTTTGACAAACGAAAGGAGGTGAAAACATGAACAGACCCACTTCTCCAGAAGATGTCCAGAAAGTCTTTGACTGTTACTGCAAGAAGATTTTGAAGAATGAAGCTATCAACATTCAGAAGCATTACCAGCATTTGAATGACGTACAGGTTTCCTTTTCAGAACTCACGCCAGAACAGCTTGCGGAGCTTGCCACTTATGATGATTATTCCACGGACTATGACCTTTACAAAGTCATGGGCTACGACGTGAAAATCAAGAATGAGCTGTTGAGTGAAGCATTGCAGGAACTTTCTGAGGAAGAACGCTTTATCTTGTTGCTCTACGGTTTAGGCTTCAATGACGGCGAGATTGCCGACCTGCTGAAAATTGTACGCCGTACAGTGAACTATAAGCGTCAAAGAGGATTTGAAAAAGTCAGAAAAAGAATGGAGGAAAAACAGCATGAAGAAGAATAAAGCGGTACATAAAGGCAACGGCTTACTGCCTTACCCTGTTATCGTTTCAGCTTCGCAGGGCGATATTCTGGCTATGAATGTTGTGTTGTCCCATTATGAGCCTTATATTGCCCGCTTGTCCATGCGAACAAGCATTGACGAATACGGCAATCCTCATACCACCGTTGACGAGGATATGCGTAGCCGTCTGGAAGCAAAGCTGATTGAGCAGGTGCTTAATTTCAAAGTAGCGTAAAGCTACGTCCCATTACAGAGTGACGCATTACCCCCTTTCCTGCGTCCTCTCTGGGATTTATACATCTTTCAAAGTCTATATATCTTTGTATTTATATGGGCTTTGACAGGCGTATAAACAGCCGTTGTTGTTCTTTGACAAGTGAATAAAGCAGACAGATACGTTTGTGATACAGCGAGCCACGGGGACTGTACGCCATGACCTTTCCAAAAGAGAGCGAGCGACCCATGCAGTGATCCGAGAGCGACCGTTGGAAAAGTCGCTTTGCCACGACCTGTATTCACAGGATAATGATACGTCCCAGAGGTGGTTTTGCTCATAGGAATGAGATTGGTTGAGATACCAGCGGAGCTTTTCCAGAGCCGTCTGTCTGCTTCCATAAGACACACAGTAAAGGGGGTGCATATTATGAACAATACTGATGTGCCTATCTGGGAAAAGTACACGCTGACGATTGAGGAAGCGTCAAAATACTTCCGTATCGGGGAAAAGAAATTGCGTAAGCTGGCAGAGGAAAACCTCGACGCTGGCTGGGTGATTGTCAACGGAAACCGTGTACAGATTAAGCGAAAACAGTTTGAAAAAATCATTGATACATTGGACGAAATCTAATGTCAGCGAGCCGTAGATATGGTATAATAAAGTATAGCGTATCAACGGCTCATTCCTTGACGGAAAGGAGCTTCGCACTATGTCTAATGTAAAGAGAAAAGACAGCAAGGGACGCAATTTACGACTTGGAGAGAGCCAGAGAAAAGACGGAAGATACGTTTACAAATATACCGATATATACGGGAAACCACAGTTTAAGTATGCTTGGAAACTTGTTCCGACAGACAAGACACCCGCTGGGAAACATGAAGATTTGTCGTTGAGAGAAAAAGAAAAGCAGATTAAGAAAGACCTTGCCGACGGTATCAATACCATAGGCGGGAAAATGACAGTCTGCCAGCTTTATGCAAAGAAGAACAGCCAGAGAAAGAATGTGAAACGCAACACAGAAAAAGGTCGCCAGTATCTTATGAAAATTCTGGAAAACGACCCTCTGGGTGCAAGGAGCATTGATACGGTGAAGCTATCGGACGGTAAGGAATGGGCTATGCGAATGTATGAGAATGGCTTTTCCTACAAGACGATTAGCAATTACAAGCGTTCACTGAAAGCGTCATTCTATATGGCGATTGAGGACGACTGTATCAGAAAAAATCCTTTCAGCTTCAAATTGAGTGATGTTCTGGAAGATAATTCAGAGCCTAAAGTTATTCTCACGCCAGAGCAGGAAGAAAAAATGCTTGCCTTTATGGAACAGGACAAGACGTACAGCAAGTATTATGATGAAGTGGTTATTCTTCTGGAAACGGGGCTTCGTATCTCTGAATTTTGCGGTCTGACAGTCCATATAGATATGGCAAACCGTATCATCAATGTAGACCACCAGCTATTGAAAGATACTGAAATCGGCTACTACATTGAAACACCTAAGACCAAAAAAGGAGAACGCCAGCTTCCAATGACAGAAAGAGCCTATCAAGCCTTTAAGCGAGTGTTGCAGAACAGAGGAAAGGCAGAGCCTATCATCATAGGCGGTTACAGCAATTTCCTGTTCCTAAATCAAAAAGGCTTTCCTAAAGTGGCTGGCAACTACGAAAGTATGTTGCGTGGACTTGTGAAGAAATACAACAAGACACATAAAGACCAGCTACCAAACATCACACCGCACTCATTCAGACATACCTACTGCACGAACATGGCAAACAAAGGAATGAACCCGAACACCCTACAATACATCATGGGACATTCAAACATCACCATGACATTAGGGTACTACGCACACGGTACTTTCAATTCAGCGAAAGCAGAACTTGAAAGACTGGCTCTTGCTTCTTAAATCGGTGATTGTACTACTCATTTACTACTTTTGGTTGCATTTTCATGTTAGTAAATGCCAGCTTATGCAGAGTATCTTCCAAAAGGAAAATGCCGATAAAGCCCTAAAATACAGGCTATACCGACATTTACCAGCTTATGAAAAGATAATCAGAAATTTAGTAAGTTTTTAAAAGTAATTAAATGAAGTATTTCTGGGAGGGATAATTATGTTAGAAGAACTTCGTTGTGAACTTTGTCCAAGGCATTGTAGACTTATGGATATAAATTGCGAACTTAGCAAAAGATTTGAAATTATCCGGTGTAATGATGAATCTGCTATGTTCTCAATTAAAATCAAAGAATGCAAAGCAATTCATAAATTCACTATTAAAGATAAGACAACAGATCAATACTTATTCAATATGAAATAAGTTGTACTGAGAGAATGTGCTATATAATAGCAACGAAATCCAGACGCTATGACTCAACAATAGAGTTATAGCGTCTTTTTTATTTAAAGAAAACTGAATCTATATAAGCAAAAACACTTGCTATGAAAAATTCAATAACTTTTCATCAATTCAAAAAAATACTTGATTTTTAAAAAAGTATTGAATATTTAATATATAAACAATGGTCGTCAATAAATAAAGTTATATCGCAATAAAAGGTTGATATAAGTATTCGGCAAGAGCGAAAGTGTGAGCTATCCTTTTGTTGAGGATATTTTTATTAGAATACAGTTTAAAATTCAAGGAAATTACAATGAAAATGAAAGAATTGTATGTATCGGATTTAGATCAAAGATACAATAAAAAACTGAATACTGAAATTCCTTCTTTTTCTGAAGATGTAATTTCTTTATGTGAACAAAAAGGAATTAATACAGGAGCAGAGTTCGAACGGTGTACATATTTGAGCAGAAATATTTTTACCCGTCTAAAGAACAAAAGAAACTATGTTCCTGACGAGAATGCTGCATATACAATTTGCATCGCATTAGGACTGACGGTAGGAGAATCTTGCGAACTGTTAAGAAAAGCAAGATATAGCATCATACCATATAACGGTAACGACATATATAGAGAACTTTTAGTCAAAATGCTTGCGAACAATTATATGTATATACCTGATTGCAATAAATTGTTGAGAAAATACGGTTGCAAAGAACTTGG
>ERZ1504361.326-NODE-326-length-12640-cov-3.878029_pt1 | contig 12640 bp, 10 predicted proteins | sample MGYA00571835_ERZ1504361 | MGnify/ENA primary metagenome ERZ1504361 (study PRJEB39906, sample SAMEA3182112) | gut metagenome | biome: human; feature: gut; material: Stool; isolation source: human stools | place: Canada | collected 2013-05-06 ...
GGGTGTCCTTTCGCGTTTGATCACCCGCCGCAGCGGCGGAATTGCAAAATATTACTACAAAATTTTATTTTGCAATTCTGAATGCAGCTTGGCGAAAAGCCCCGAAGGGACTTTTTGACAAGCTGAGGCACGAAGCCATGGGGCTTTGTGTCTTTTTTCATATCCGGCGGCCGCAGAACGCGGCGAAATCATAAAGGAGGAACCCAGTAATGAGCGAACTCAAGCGCACCCAGCTCTATGACGTCCATGTAGCGGCAGGCGCCTCTATGGTGGATTTCGGCGGATGGGAGATGCCCATCCAGTACCCCAGCGGCATTGTGGCGGAGCACCTGTATACCCGCCATGCCTGCAGCCTCTTTGACGTCTCCCATATGGGCCGCGTGCTCGTCGAGGGCCCGGACCGCGTTGCCTTTCTGCAGCATGTGCTCAGCAGCAACGTCGAGAGTCTGGACCTCAACATGGCGCAGTACTGCATCATCCCCACCGAGAACGGCTCCGCCGTCGACGACGCCTATCTCTACCGCTTTGAAGAGGAACGGTTCCTGCTTGTCGTAAATGCGGCGAACACGGAAAAGGACCTTGCGCACCTGCGCGAGGCAATGAAGAACTATAACTGTACCATGACGGAGATCACGAAGGACTGGGCGGCCATTGCCGTGCAGGGCCCGAAGTGCAAGGACATCCTCATGACGCTCTCCGGCGGCGTGCAGCTCACCGAGCCGATGAAGAACGCGCTCGGCACCGTCACGCTCGAGGGCCGTCTGGTCCGCGTGGCCAAGACGGGCTACACGGGCGAGCCGCTCGGCTTTGAAGTTTACTGCCGCAGCGAGGACGCTGCCTGGCTGTGGAACCGCCTTGTGGAGCTCGGCGCAAAGCCCGCCGGTCTCGGCGCGCGCGACACGCTCCGCCTCGAGGCTGCTCTGCCGCTGTACGGCCATGAGATGGGCCTTGATCCCGCCGGGAACGAGATGCCGATCTTCGCCGTGCCGCTGGCCAAGTTTGCCGTCAGCTTTGCGCCCCAGAAGGGCGATTTTATCGGCCGCAAGCCGCTCGAGCAGCAGTTTGCCGCCTTCAAGCGCATCATGAACCGCGACTTCAGCGATCTGTCTGTGCTGCCGCGCCGCATCCAGCCCATCACGCTGCTCGACCGCGGCGTCATGCGCGCCGGTATGCCCGTCTACGAGCGGCACGATGGTTCCGTATTACGTCGCCGAGGGCGAGGGCCTGCAGACCGTCATCACCGACGAGACGGCCAAGCGCGCCATCGGCCTGTGCTACATCGACAGCGACATCCTCACGGATGACACCGTGGAGGTCGATATCCGCGGCAAGCGGCTCAAGGCCGTCATTCCCGCGAACCATATGAGCGTCAGCGCGCCGCCGTTCGCGCGTCCGCTGCTGTATCGCCCGGAGGAGAAGGATCCCGTCGGCTCTCTCGAGAACCTGCCCGGAAAGGCCTTCGAGCTGCTGAAGAAGGCCGAGGAGAACCACTTGTGGCGCCAGAAACAGTGCATCAACCTCATTCCGTCCGAGAATACGCCGAGCCACGCCGTGCAGATGCTCAGCGCCAGCGACCCCAGCTGCCGCTATGCCGAGCACAAGAAGGTCCTGTCGTTCTATGATAAGGATATCTTCTATTATCAGGGCACGAAGTTCATCGACGAGGTCGAACGCCTGCTCGTCGAGCAGATGCGCCTGTACCTCGGCTGCGCGCAGGTCGAAACGCGCGTCGTCAGCGGCCAGATGAGCAATATGGCCACGTTCTCCGCCCTCATGGACTGGAAGAACCGCCTCGACCGCAAGCACACGCCGCAGCGCCTCGGCTATGTCATGAACAACCACATCATCAAGGGCGGCCACCTGTCGGCCCAGCCCATGGGCGCGCTGCGCGACTACGTTGCTGTCGATCCGAAGACGGAGCGCACGGCAGTTGTGAACTTCCCGGTATGCCGCGACAACATCTACAAGATCGACGTCGAGGGCACGAAGAAGCTCATCGACGAGTATCGCCCCGAGCTCATCATCTTCGGCAAGAGCATGGTCCTGCACCGCGAGCCGGTCGCAGAGATCCGCGCCTTTGTCGATGCGCAGAACATCCCCACGACGATCATGTACGATATGGCCCATGTGCTCGGCCTCATCGGAGACCACTTCCAGAACCCGTTCGCGGACGGCGCGGAGATCGTTACCGGCTCGACGCACAAGACGTTCTTCGGCCCGCAGCGCGGCGTTATCGGCGTGAATTATCAGCGCGAGGACCTCAAGTGGGGCCTGTGGGAGGCCATTGAGAGCCGCACGTTCCCGGGCAGTGTCTCGAACCACCACCTCGGCACGCAGCTCGGCATGCTGATGGCTGCCTATGAGATGAACCACTTCAAGGATGCCTATCAGAGCGCCATCATCGCCAATGCAAAGCACTTCGCCCGCGCGCTCAAGGCGCAGGGCCTCGATGTGCAGGGCGATCCCGCCATCGACTACACCGAAACGCATCAGGTCATCGTCTCCGTCGGCTACGGCACCGGCCCCGAGGTCGCAGAACGGCTCGAGGAGAACAACATCATCGTGAACTATCAGGCCACGCCGGAGGAAGAGGGCTTCACCGCCAGCGGCGCGCTGCGCATGGGCGTCAGCGAGATGACGCGCTTCGGCTTCGGCCCGGCAGAGTTCGACGAGCTGGCCGCGCTGATGGCAGACTGCATCCTGCGCGGCAAGGATATCTCAGAGGATGTCGTTCGCCTGCGCAGCCGCTTCACGAAGATGCACTACTGCTTCAACGACGCGGAGTTCAACGCCGCGCTCGATCGCTTCGCCGGAGAGATCGGCTTCTGAGATCAACAAAGTCCGCCCCGCGGAAGCGGGGCGGAAAACCGACATGAAAAATACTGAAAAATTTATCTGGGAGGAACTACCATGAATTATCCTGTTGAGCTGCAGTACACGAAGTCCCACGAGTGGGTGAAGACCGAGGGCGACGTCACGGTCGTCGGCATTTCCGACTTCGCGCAGGATGCGCTGGGCGACGTCGTGTTTGTGAATCTGCCCGGCGTCGGTGACGAGGTCACGGCAGAAGAGGCCTTCGGCGATGTCGAGTCCGTCAAGGCCGTCAGCGATCTCGTCAGCCCGGTCACCGGCGTGGTGCTCGAGGTCAACGAGGAGCTGCTGGATCATCCCGAGCTGCTGAACAGCGATCCCTACGGCAACTGGCTCATCAAGGTCGAGCAGGTGACCGATACGGAAGAGCTGCTGGATGCCGCCGCCTACGAGGCCTTCTGCGCGCAGGAGGGCTGACATGGGCAGCTATGTTCCCAACACCCCCGAAGAGCGGCAGGAGATGCTGCGGGCCATCGGCCTGCACGACTTCCGCGAGCTCTACGGCGATGTGCCCGCGTCCATGTATCTGGACCGGCCGCTCGATCTGCCGTCCGGCATGAGCGAGCTGGAGGTGCGGCGGACCATGACGGAGCTGGCAGGGGAGAACAAGGTGTTTTCCACCATTCTCCGCGGCGCCGGAGCCTATGACCACTACATCCCCTCCATCGTGAAGTATATCCCGGCAAAAGAGGAGTTCCTGACGGCCTACACGCCCTATCAGGCGGAGCTGAGCCAAGGCATCCTCCAGTCCATCTTTGAATATCAGACCATGATCTGCGAGCTGACGGGCATGGATGTCTCCAATGCGTCCGTCTATGACGGCGCGACAGCCGCCGCCGAGGCAGCAGCCATGTGCCGCGACCGCAAGCGCCGCGTGACGCTGATCTCCGGCGCGGCCCATCCCGACGTTATCAACACCGTCCGTACCTACTGCTACGGCACGGGCGACGAGCTGCGCGTCATCCCCGTCAAGGACGGAAAGACCGATCCGGACGCCCTGCGCGAGCTTCTGACGGCCGGGGACGTCTCCGGCGTGTGCATCCAGCAGCCGAACTTCTTCGGCCAGCTCGAGGATGCCGAGGCACTCGGTGAGATCATCCATGCAGCGGGCGCGCTGTATATCCTCAGCTGCAACCCCATCGCCCTCGGCATCCTGAAGACGCCGAAGGAATGCGGCGCGGATATCGCAGTCGGCGAGGGCCAGCCGCTCGGTATGCCCCTCGGCTGGGGCGGCCCGTATCTCGGTTTTATGGCCTCCACGTCGAAGCACATGCGCAAGCTGCCGGGCCGCATCGTCGGCCAGACGGTCGATTCGCACGGCGAGCGCTGCTTTGTCCTGTCGCTGCAGGCGCGCGAGCAGCACATCCGCCGCGAGAAGGCCAGCAGCAACATCTGCTCGAATGAGGCGCTGTGCGCGCTGACGGCGGGCGTTTATCTCTCCGCCATGGGTCCGGAGGGCCTTGCCGAGGCTGCGCGCCAGAGCATGGCTAAGGCGCACTATCTCGCCCGCGGCCTTGCGGCCATCGAGGGCGTGACGCTGCGCTATTCCGGCGAATTCTTCCATGAGTTTGTCACGGATCTGCCGAAGCAGGACGAGATCCTTGCTGCGCTGGAGCAGGCCGATATCCTCGGCGGTCTTCCGCTGGAGGGCGGCATCCTGTGGTGCGCCACGGAGAAGGTCCCGCGCGAAGCGCTGGACCGCACCATCGCCATCGTGAAGGAGGTGCTGAGCAAATGAAGCTGATCTTTGAGCGAAGCGTTCCCGGCCGTCGCTGCAGCATCCTCCCGGCGTGTGACGTCGAGGAGACGCCGCTGCCGGAGTCCCTGCGCCGCGCGGAGGCTCCCGTTCTGCCGGAGCTGAGCGAGCAGGACCTCAGCCGTCACTATACGGAGCTGAACCACCACGTCCACGGCGTGAACTGCGGCTTCTATCCGCTCGGCTCCTGTACCATGAAGTATAATCCCCGGATCAACGAGGAAATGGCCGCGCTGCCTGGCTTTACGGGCATCCATCCGCTGGCCCCCGCCCACACGGTGCAGGGCTGCCGTCGTGTGCTGGAGCTTGCGCAGCAGTATCTGTGCGAGATCACGGGCATGGACGGCATGACGTTCCAGCCCGCTGCCGGCGCGCACGGCGAATTCACGGGCGTGCTGCTCATCAAGCAGTATCACGATGCCCGCGGCGACAAGAAGCGCACGAAGATCATCGTTCCGGACTCCGCGCATGGCACGAACCCGGCTACAGCTGCCATGTGCGGCTATCAGGTCGTGAATATCCCGTCCGCGCCGAACGGCTGCGTCGATCTCGAGGCGCTCAAGGCCGTGCTCGGCGACGACACCGCCGGACTGATGCTGACGAACCCGAACACCGTCGGCATTTTTGACGAAAACATTCTGGAGATCACGCGTCTTGTCCACGAGGCGGGCGGCCTGTGCTACTATGACGGCGCGAATCTGAACGCTGTCATGGGCGTTGTGCGCCCCGGCGACATGGGCTTTGACTGCATCCACCTGAACCTGCACAAGACGTTCTCCACGCCTCACGGCGGCGGCGGCCCCGGCGCGGGCGCGGTCGGCTGCAAGGACTTCCTGAAGCCCTATCTGCCGCACTCCGTCACGCTGGACGGCGTGGGCCACATCCAGGTGCGCGCGTTTGCGGGCAACTTCCTCGTCGTGGTGCGCGCGCTGGCCTATCTGCTCACGCTCGGCCGCGAGGGCGTTCCCGAGGCGGCACAGAATGCCGTTCTGAACGCGAACTATCTCATGCGCCGCATGGCGGGCACGTTCCGCCCGGCGTTTGATCGCATCTGCATGCATGAATTCGTTCTCGATCTGAGCGAGTTCAAGAAGGAGACCGGCGTCTCCGCGCTGGATGTCGCCAAGACGCTCATCGACTATGGCATGCATCCGCCCACAATGTACTTCCCGCTCATCGTGCATGAGGCCCTCATGCTCGAGCCGACGGAGACGGAGAGTCGGGAAACGCTCGACGAGGCGGCGGAAATTTTCCGCAAGCTCTATGAGCTTGGCCACAAGGACCCGGAATACATGCACGCTGCGCCGCATCATGCGCAGATCGGCCGTCCGGATGAGGTGCAGGCTGCCCGCAATCCCATCCTGAGGTGGACGCGCGCATGATCCGGAAGCTGCTGTACCTCTGCACGGACAACACCGATCCGTATCATAACCTCGCGCTGGAGCAATACCTGACCGATACGGTCCCGGCGGATACCTGCATCCTCTATCTGTGGCAGAACCGCCATACCGTGGTCATCGGCCGGAATCAGAATGCCTGGCAGGAGTGCCGCACGGCGCTTCTGGAGCAGGACGGCGGGAAGCTCTCCCGCCGCCTCTCCGGCGGCGGCGCTGTGTATCACGATATGGGAAATCTGAATTTCACGTTCAGCCTGCCCACGGCGGAGTACGATCTGCACCGGCAGCAGCGTGTGATCGTCGAGGCCTGCCGCTCCCTCGGCATCGAGGCGAGCTTCTCCGGGCGCAACGACATTCTGGCCGCCGGGCGGAAATTCTCCGGCAATTCGTTCTATCACCACAACGGCTGCTCGTTCCACAACGGCACGCTGCTCGTCTCGGTCGACATGTCCAACCTCGGCAAATACCTGACGCCGTCGCAGCGCAAGCTGCAGAGCAAGGGCGTCGCGTCCGTGCCGTCGCGCGTTGTGAACCTGTCCGAGCTGCATCCGGGTCTGCGCATTTCGCAGATGCAGCAGGCCATGGCGCAGGCGTTTGCGGATGTCTACGGTTTGCCGGTCACCACGATCACGGAATCGCAGCTCGATGCCTCGGAGATCGAGGCCCGCCGCATGCGCTTTGCCTCCTATGACTGGATCTACGGCAGAGCGCAGCCGTTCCCGTTCTCCTGCGGAGCGCGCTACCCCTGGGGCGAGATCACGCTGGAGCTGCAGGTCGAGGAGGGCGTCTGCCGCGATGCGGCCGTCTACACCGATTCGATGGACGCGGAGTTTGCCGCGCCGCTGGCGGAGGCCCTGCGCGGCTGCCGCTTCCGCGTGGCGGACCTCTGCGGCCGCGTGCGCGAGGTGCCCGCCTGCTGTCAGATCGCGGACGACCTGTGCGCCCTGCTCGGCGAGCAGGAAATTTGAAAGGAGTGCCTATGGCAGACTATCAACTCATCGTCATCGGCGCGGGCCCCGGCGGCTATACCGCCGCGCTGCGCGCCGCGAAGCTTGGCCTGCATACGGCTGTTATTGAGGACCGCGAGTGCGGCGGCACCTGCCTGAACCGCGGCTGTGTGCCGACGAAGGCTCTGCTGCACGCCTCGCAGGTCTGGAGCGATGCGCACCACTGCGCGGGCGTCTGCGCAGATGGCGCGAGCCTCGACCTTCCGGCGCTGTACCGCCACAAGGACGAAATTTCGCAGACGCTCAGCAGCGGCATCGAGGGCCTGTTCCGCAGCGCGAAGGTCACGCTACTGCGCGGCCGCGCCCGCATCACAGCTCCCGGCTGCGTCGAGATCACCGGGCAGGATGCCGGGACCGTCACGGCGGATCATATCCTCATCGCCACCGGCTCCGTTCCGGCCCGCCCGCCCATTCCCGGCCTGGAGCTTGCCATGACCTCGGACGAGCTGCTTAAGGGAACGGACCGCCTCTACCGCTCCATCGTCATCATGGGCGGCGGCGTCATCGGTGTGGAATTTGCCACGTTCTACAGCGACCTCGGCTGCGAGGTTACCGTGATCGAGGGCCTTGACCGCCTGCTGCCCGGCATGGACCGCGAGCTCGGTCAGAACCTTGCACAGCTGCTCAAGAAGCAGGGCGTGCGCGTGTTTGCCAACTCCATGGTCCAGCGCGTCGAGCAGGGCGAGGACGGTCTGACCGTCCACTTTACCACCCGCGGCAAGGAGGACTTCGTCACGGGCGAGGCCGTGCTCTCGGCCTTCGGCCGCAGCCCGAATTGGAAGGGCCTGTTCGCAGACGGCCTCCAGCCGGAGACGGACGGCCGCCGCATCCATACGGATGAAAACGGGCAGACGAGCATTCCCGGCATCTATGCCATCGGCGATGTTTCGTCCCCGGTGCAGCTGGCCCACGTCGCGGCGGCGCAGGGAACGGCTTGCGTGGAGCGGCTTGCGGGCCGCACGCCGAGCGTCCGGCTGGACCTCGTCCCCGGCTGCGTCTATTGCCGCCCGGAGATCGCCTCCGTCGGCCTGACGGAGGCCGACGGCAAGGCGCGCGACATCCCGGTCAAGGTCGGCAAGTGCACGCTTTTTGCCAACGCCCGCACCATGATCGCAGGCACCGGCCGCAGCTTTATGAAGGTCGTCGCCCACGCGCAGACCGGCGCGCTGCTCGGCGCGCAGCTCATGTGCGAGCATGCGACCGATATGATCGGCCAGCTCAGTCAGGCCATTGCCAACGGCATGACGGCCCGCCAGCTGCTGGCAGCCATGCGCCCGCACCCGACGTTTGAAGAGGCGCTCGGCGAGGCGCTCGAGGAGCTCGTCGCGAAGCTGCCGGAATAAGCCCCGCCGCCCCGGCATAGGATGCCCGCGGAGGGGATCGTATGGAAGGGGAACTTCGCATTCGCGTGCTCCGGCCGGACCAACCGGAGGCGCTTCTGGCGCGCCGCGTGGCGCAGGTGCATGCCGCTCTGCTTGAGGAACTGCTGCCTGAGCTGGCGCCGACGCCGGAGAAGCAGGCTGCGCTGCTGGATGCCATGCTTACTGCGCTTTCTGAAACTTAAAAAACGGGATCGCTGCTTGCGCAGCGGTCCCGTTTTGTGAGTTGGAAGGGGGAAATGACACCCCGGCGGGTGCATTGCATTTTCAACACACCTTGCCGCATATGTTGCAAGGCGCGCGCCCTTTTTCGGGTCGAAAGTCGAGATGCCCTTGATGAGTCCAATGGTGCCGATGGAGATCAGGTCCTCCTGATCGGAGGTCTGCGTGTAGTATTTCTTCATAATATGCGCCACGAGGCGAAGATTGCGCTCGATGAGCACATTGCGCGCCTCCAGATCGCCCTGTGCGACGCGCTCGAGATACTCCCGCTCCTCCCGTGCCGTCAGCGGCTTCGGAAACGAGCCGCCGTTCGACAGGCGCAGGGAATACAGCATGCTGCTGATGATGAGCCATACGGCCAGCATAAGAAACCACCCCCTGGCACTGTATTCCCGAGCGGCAAGTCCATATTCTTGCTGGGCAGCATACCTATCGGCATATCCTGAAACGATACAAAAAACCTCTTCCGGAGACCCGGAAGAGGTTTTTGCGGATAAACTCAGACCTTCTCCTTGACCTTGGCGGCCTTGCCGAGGCGGTTGCGGAGGTAGTAGAGCTTCGCACGGCGGACCTTGCCGCGGCGAACGGTCTCGACCTTCACGATGCTCGGAGAATGAACGGGGAAAACCTTCTCGCAGCCGACGCCGTAGCTCAGGCGGCGGACGGTGATGGACTCCTCAATGCCGCCATGCTTGCGGGCAATGATCGTTCCCTCGAACACCTGCACTCTCTCACGAGCGCCTTCCTTGATTTTCACATGAACGCGAACGGTGTCGCCGACATTCATCTGCGGCAGTTCTTCCTTCATGTACTGGCTGGTCAGAGCCTTCATCAGATCCATAATGTTTGTCCTCCTCATTTATTAGGCGTTCGTGCAAGTGTTGACATCACCGCAGAGGACCGCCCATTCACAGACCTGACTAGTTTACCACAAAACAGAGCAGAATGCAAGCAAAACTTTCATTTTTTCTTCGAAAAACGAACGGGTATGCGGAATGTGATTTTTTTGTGAATTTCTGTCGGACCGGGTGCTTTTTCGCGGGAGCTGTGCTATAATGACCGGAGAAAATGCTGATTTGAGGGACTGTTATGAAACAAAAATCCAAGCAGCCGTATCCGCGCGTTTATCGCCAGATCCCGATGCTGCAGGCAGACCCGGCAGAGGGCCTTTCTCCGCAGGAGACCAAGCTCCGGCAGAGCAACGGCCTGAGCAACATTATGCCGCCGTCCAATACGAAGTCCGAGGGGCAGATCATCAAGGAGAATGTCCTGACCTTCTTCAACCTGATCTTCCTGGTGCTGGCGCTGTGCCTGTGCCTTGTCGGCTCGTTCAAAAATCTGATGTTCCTGCTCGTCGCTGCGGCTAACACAGTCGTCGGCAGCTTTCAGGAGATCCGCGCCAAGCGCGCCGTCGATAAGCTGACGCTCGTCGCGGCAGGAACGGCTAAGGCCATCCGCTCCGGCCAACGCATCTCCGTGCGTACAGATCAGCTTGTCCGCGATGACATCGTGGAATTTGCGGCGGGCGACCAGATCTGCGCGGATGCCGTCGTGCGCGATGGCCAGCTGCAGGTCAATGAGTCGCTCCTGACCGGCGAGGCCGACGCCATTCTGAAAAATCCGGGCGACACGCTGAAGTCCGGCAGCTTTGTGATCTCCGGCCGCGCCCGCGTGCAGCTGACGCATGTCGGCTCGGAGAGCTATGCGGCAAAGCTGGCGGCCGAGGCGCGGCGCAATGTCCGCTCTACAAAGTCCGAGATGATGCTCTCCCTGACAAAGCTCATCACGGTCGTCGGCATCGCGCTCATCCCGCTCGGCATCATCCTGTTCCTGCGTCATTTCCTGTCCGTGTTCCAGGGACTGCCGCTGCGCGACTCCGTGGAATCCACGGTCTCGGCCCTGATCGGCATGATCCCGGAGGGCCTTTACCTGCTGACGAGCGTCGCCATCGCGGCCAGCTGCCTGAAGCTCTCGCGCAAGCGCGTGCTCGTGCAGGATATGAACTGCATCGAGACGCTGGCCCATGTGGACGTGCTCTGCGTGGATAAGACCGGCACGATAACGGAGCCGACCATGGAGGTCACGGACGTCTATCCACTGAACTCCGAGCGCTTCAGCTACGACGATATCGAGAAAATTCTCGCAGCGTTCTACCACGGCGAAGAGCCGGATAACGAGACGGCCCGCGCCATGGGCCAACAGTTCGCGGGCGAGACAACGTGGCGCGCCGTCAAGCGCATGGCCTTCTCGTCCTCCACAAAGTGGTCGGGCGCCGATTTCGGCGAAAACGGCCGCTATGTGGTCGGCGCGCCGGAATTCATCATGGGCGACCGCTATGATTCCATCCGCGGCGAGGCGGAGCCGTGGTCCGAGCGCGGCTGCCGTGTGCTGCTGCTCGCGGCCTATGACACGGCGTTCGACGACGGCCCGCTGCAGAGCGCGCATGTCGCGCCCATTGCACTTGTCTTCCTGTCAAACCTGCTGCGCCCCGACGCGCAGGAGACGTTCCGCTATTTTGCCAGTCAGGGCGTGTCTGTCCGTGTTATCTCGGGCGATAACCCGATCACGGTCGCGCAGGTCGCGACCCGTGCCGGCATTGAGAATGCCGATCGTTATGTCGATGCAACGACGCTCTCCACGGAGCAGGACTTTGAGGAGGCTGTCAAGTATTACACCGTCTTCGGCCGCGTCACACCGGAGCAGAAGCGCTATCTTGTCCGCGCCTTCCAGAAGCAGGGCCATACGGTCGCCATGACGGGCGACGGCGTCAATGACGTGCTGGCGCTGAAGGATGCCAACTGCGGAATCGCCATGGCCTCCGGCAGTCAGGCCGCCTCGCAGGTGGCGCAGATCGTGCTGCTCAATTCGCAGTTCAGCGCGATGCCCGCCATTGTGGCGGAGGGCCGCCGCGTCATCAACAACATCCAGCGCGCGGCCTCGCTGTTCCTCGTGAAGAATATCTTCTCGTTCGCGTTGACGCTCCTGCTGCTGTTCATCGACATGCCCTATCCGCTGCTGCCTATCCAGCTGTCGCTCATCAGCACGTTTACCATCGGCATCCCGTCGTTTTTCCTCGCGCTGGAGCCGAATTACGCGCGCGTGGAGGGAAAATTCATGCGCAACGTCATTCGGCGTGCCATGCCGGGCGGCCTGACGAACCTGACGATCGTGCTGCTGGCCGGGTTCTTTACCTCGACGTTCGGCCTGAGCAATGAGCAGCTCAACACGATCTGCGTCTGGGTCATGTCCGCCGTCGGCCTCGTTACGCTGTATCATGTCTCCGTCCCGTTCACGCGCCTGCGCCTCGCTGTGCTGGCTGCCATGACGGCGGCGATGCTGTTCAGCCTGCTCGTCATCCCGGCGTTCTTCGACCTCCCGGCGCTCAATGCCAGCTCGGCCCTCATCCTCGTTACGCTCCTGCTGGCCTGCCCGACCGTGATGCGCTTCTTCCGTGTCATCTTCGATAAGCGCGTCGCCAAGCTCGACCTTGCTCCGGCTAAGAAGCAGAAAAAACGTCATCGTTTTGAAAAGTAAAAGAACGCTCCGCAGGCAGCTGTGATGGCCTCCTGCGGAGCGATTTTTCTGTCTCAATAATTCTCGGCGCAGAGCTCAAAATAGCTCTGCGGATGATTGCACACGGGGCAGACCTCCGGGGCGGCCGTGCCGACAACGATGTGGCCGCAGTTGCGGCACTCCCAGATCTTGACCTCGCTCTTTGCGAAGACGGCGGCCGTCTCCACATTGTGCAGCAGGGCACGATAGCGCTCCTCGTGATGACGTTCGACTTCGCCGACCATGCGGAAGCGGGCTGCCAGCTCCGGGAAGCCCTCTGCCTCGGCCGTTTTGGCAAAGCCTACATACATGTCCGTCCACTCGTAGTTCTCGCCCTCTGCGGCCGCTGCGAGGTTCTCGGCCGTGCTACCGATGCCGGCCAGCTCCTTGAACCACAGCTTGGCATGCTCCTTCTCGTTGTCCGCCGTTTTGAGGAACAGCGCCGCGATTTGCTCG
>ERZ1504361.331-NODE-331-length-12474-cov-3.596264_pt1 | contig 12474 bp, 9 predicted proteins | sample MGYA00571835_ERZ1504361 | MGnify/ENA primary metagenome ERZ1504361 (study PRJEB39906, sample SAMEA3182112) | gut metagenome | biome: human; feature: gut; material: Stool; isolation source: human stools | place: Canada | collected 2013-05-06 ...
AGCGCGGCGGCAGCGTCGTCGCCGTCTCGCTCGACGAGCTGGCCGAGTGCCTGCCGGGCGGCGAAAGCCCGGCCGACCGCGCGGAGGCGGAGGCCCTGCGCAGCGCGCTCTCCGCCTTTCTGCGCACGCTCCCGGAGCGTCAGCGGCAGGTCTTTCTGGCGCGGTATTTTTACGCCCTGCCGCTGAGCGGCATCGCCGCCCGGTTCTCCATGCGGGAAAACACCGTAAAGACGACGCTGCACCGCACGCGCCGCCGCCTGCGGGACTATCTGGAACAGGAGGAACTGTTATGAGACCGGAGGATCTGTATGATGCCTTCCATGAGATCGACGACGATCTGCTGAAGCCGCTGCCCGAGGCCGCGCCGCGCAGACATCCGGCGCTCCGCTGGGGCGCGCTTGCGGCCTGCGCCCTGCTGGCTGCAGGCGGACTGCTCTGGCTGCACCCGTGGAAAAATGCCGCGCCGCAGTCGTCTCTTGCCGTCCCCACGCTGGCGAGCGAGCCGACAGCAGGCGAACCGTCGGCTGCGGGCGAACCGGCCATTCCGGAGCCTGCGGAGCTTGTCTACGGCACGGAGCTTTTTGCCGCCGCTGCCGACATCGCCTATCCGGAGGGCTATTTCATCCGCACGCTGTCCGAGGCGCAGCTGGCCTCCATCTGGGGGCAGGAGACGCTCTGGCTGACGGACGCGGAGAACGAGGTCATCTATGACGGAAGCGGCGTTCCGTGGATCGTGCGCCTGACGGTACAGACGGCAGACGGCACGCTCACGGCCGAGCTTTCGCCGGAGCACCTGCCGCCCGCCTGTCTGGCCGAGCCTGCGGAGGAGACGTGCGAGGTCAACGGTGTCCCCGTGGCAGCGGCCGCAGGGCCGTCCCACGCCGTCGTCAGCTTCGTGCGCGGCGAGGGCGCAGACGCCGTTGGCATGCGCATTACGATGGAGGGGGAGCTTCCCCTGCTGCAGGAGCTTGCCGCGCGGCTCGTCACGCAGTCGCTGGAGCCGGGCAGCGTGCTGCAGCTGCATCAGCTCGAAACGGCGGACATTCCCGTCTGGCGCAGTGAGCAGCTGGACGAGGAGGCGGCCTATGCCGACGAGCGCTTTGGGTGCTATCTCCCCACGGCGGTCGCCCTCCCCTTTGACCGCGCGCACCGCGAGCTGGGCGAGGGCCGCGACTGGCTGACGGCCAGCTGGAGCGCCGATGTGCAGAACCTGACGGTCACGGTCAGCCGCCCGTCGGAGATCCCGACGCTCGTCCACGCGGACGAAACGGCGCGCTACGACCTGCGCCTGCCCGAGGACGGCGCGGCCGTCGACCCGGACGCGCGGAATTTTCCGGTTTTCTACCGGGAGGAGCTGACGCGGGATGTGCTGGCCGCGCGGCTGTGGCAGGGTGATTTTGCGGGCTGCACCGGCGCGAGCTTCGGCGTGCTCGAACCCGACGGCACCCTGCTGGAGATCAGCGTCTATGCGCAGGACCCGCTGGCGCTGCTGGAATTTTTGCTTGATGGATAAGGCTTGTGATATGGGATATCTATAGCGCGCTGCCGGGGACGGGCATGCCCTTCCCGGCGCCGCACCGGCGCAAGAAACAGGCTATCGTTACAATGGTAAACCCGATTACGTCTATAGGGGCGCTCAGTGTGTCAAGCCCAACATGGTATCCAGTGGTGTACAGACATGGTACACAATTCATGCAAAAACGGGAGCGGACGGCGTCCGCTCCCGTTTGCTTTGTTCTTTTACTGATTGTTGCGCTGCTTCATCATCTGGCGCATTCTGGCTGCGTGATCCAGTTCGCGCTTGCGGATGCGCAGGCTCTGCGGCGTGACCTCGAGCAGCTCATCGTCCGCAAGGAACTCCAGGCACTGCTCCAGCGACATCTGGCGCGGGCTCGTCAGGCGGAGCGCATCATCCGCACCGGCGGCGCGCATGTTCGTCAGCTGCTTCTTCTTGCAGACGTTGACGGTCATATCCTCGTTGCGCGAGCAGACGCCGACGACCATACCGGCATAGACCTGCGTGCCCGGTCCGATGAACAGGACGCCGCGCTCCTGCGCGTTGAACAGGCCGTAGGTGCAGGCCTCGCCGCTTTCAAAGGCAACGAGCGAACCGGTCTTGCGGCGCTCGATCTCGCCCTTGACGGGGGCATAGGAATCCAGCACGGAGGACATGATGCCCTCGCCGCGCGTGTCGGTCAGGAACTCGCTGCGATAGCCGAACAGGCCGCGCGACGGAACGAGGAACTCGAGGCGATAGCGGCTGCCGACGGGGTTCATGGAGAGCAGGTCGCCCTTGCGGCGGCCCATTTTTTCGATGACGCTGCCCATGGAGGCCTCCGGAACATCGGCCACCATGCGCTCGATCGGCTCGCAGACCTTGCCGTCGATGACCTTTGTCAGAACGCGCGGGGTGCTGACCTGGAACTCATAGCCCTCGCGGCGCATCGTCTCAATGAGAATGGAGATGTGCATCTCGCCGCGGCCCGCAACGTTGAACGCGTCTGTGCCCTGCTCCGTCACATGCAGGGAGACATCCTTGAGGAGCTCGCGCTGCAGACGGTCGCGCAGATTTCGTGACGTGACGTACTTGCCCTCCTTGCCCGCGAAAGGAGAATCGTTGACGGAGAACGTCATCTCGATGGTCGGGTCGGAGATCTTCACGAAGGGCAGCGGCTCCACCTGCTCCGGCGCACAGATCGTGCGGCCGATGGTGATGTCCGCCATGCCGGAGAACGCGACGATCTCGCCTGCCCCTGCCTCCTGAATGGGATTTTTGCCGAGGCCGTCGAACTCATAGAGCGCGACGATCTTGCCCTTGGCGGAGTGACTGGGATCGTGATAGTCGCAGATGGCGACCTCCTGATTGACGCGGACGGTACCGCGCTCGACGCGGCCGATGCCGATACGGCCGACATAGTCGTTATAATCGATAGAGGAAACGAGCATCTGCATAGGCGCCGTGGGGTCGCCCTCCGGTGCAGGGATATAGTTGACGATGGTATCGAACAGCGGGTCGAGATTCACACCCGTCTCGTTCGGCGAGTAGCTGGCGATGCCCTGCCGCGCGGAGCAGAACAGCGTCGGCGATTCGAACTGCTCGTCCGTGGCGTTCAGGTCGAGCAGCAGCTCAAGCACCTCGTCCATGACCTCCTCGACGCGGGCATCAAGCCGGTCGATCTTATTGACAACGACAATGACCTTGTGACCCAGCTCCAGCGCCTTCTGCAGCACGAAGCGGGTCTGCGGCATGGGGCCCTCCGCCGCATCGACGAGCAGCAGAACGCCGTTGACCATCTTGAGGATACGCTCGACCTCGCCGCCGAAATCGGCGTGGCCCGGGGTATCGACGATGTTGATTTTCGTTCCTTTATAATGCACGGCGGTATTCTTGGCCAGAATGGTAATGCCGCGCTCACGCTCCAGATCGCCCGAGTCCATCACGCGGTCCACCACGGCCTGGTTCTCGCGGTAGATGCCGCCCTGCTTGAGCATTTCATCGACCAGTGTCGTCTTGCCATGGTCAACGTGTGCGATGATGGCGATATTTCGAATGTTTTTCTGATCCGTCATGGAAGACAGTCCCTTCTGTATCCGGTCTAATAGATTTTTTGTCCACAAAATGAAAATATACCACACGAAGGCAAAATCCGCAAGGTGAAAATCGTGATTTTTCGAACTTTTTTGTAAAAAACGGACGCAGCGTGCCCTTTGCGGGCAGGAAACACCATGGAGACTGCAGGTTTGGTGGCACAATCGCCAATCGCACATGCCTTTGTAGGGGAGCGGCATGCCGCTCCCGGCACAATGCTGCCGATACGAACAGGCTACCGTTAAAATGGTATGCACCGATTGCGTCTGTACGTTTTTTCGGCAGCCGGTACGGGACGGCAGTGCCTTCCCGAGATTGCACCCCAAGGGCACTTCCTCGCGCTTCGCGCTCAGGGCGCCACGTCGGCCTTCGGCCTCCTCGCAATGACAATTTGGGGGCTATTACTGTTTTATCGTCAACCTGTACCAGTCGTCCGTGCAGCGCCGGGAGCGGCATGCCGCTCCCCTACAACGCATGGCTGGCCGCTTGGCAAAACTTTCCGCTTTCCAATTTCAATTTTCCGCCTGCGCCTTCCCCTCCCCTGCAATTCCCCCACAAAACGCAGGCCCCGCTGCGGGTGCAGCGGGGCCGCAGACTGTCAAAAAACCTGTCCAGCCGAAAATTTCGGAGGGAAGAAAAGTGTGAAAGGAAACCGTCAGGGTTTCCTTTCGCGTTCCATCACCCGCCGCAGCGGCAGAATTGCAAAATAAAACTACAAAAATGGATTTTGCAATTCTGAAAGCAGCTTGGCGAAAAAGTCACGGAGGGACTTTTTTGGCAAGCTGGAATGCCTGACGGAAGTCAGGCAGTGCTGTTACGGCAGCGCATGGACGAGGATGCCGATGTTGCGGCGATAAATTTCGTCGAACTGGGAAAGCGGCAGCGGATTCGTGCCGAGACCGGCCTCGATCGTATAGCCGGGGCGGCGGAAGTCCTGCAGGAACCAGTCCTTATAGCCCGCAAAGCCCGAGGCGAACGGCGTGTCCTCCAGCCGGTAGCCGCTGACTCGCGCCAGCCGCTCGCCGAGCTCCTGCGCACCGGGCGGCGCATAGTCCTGAAAGCGCCAGTAGATCTCTTCTCCCTGTGTGTGATAGGACAGCGTGACATCCGGCTGCACGGCGCGGGTCAGCGCTGCCATGGCCGCCGTCTCCGGCTGGTCGAGCGGCGAGGCCCCGACATAGTCCCGAGGGGCCGGGCCGGTGAAGCCGAGCGCGAATTTGTTTGTGCGCGCCTGCTCCCAGCCCGCGGGGTAGTTCAGATTGAGGTCCGTCCCCGTCAGATTCGCCTTCCAGCCGCCCGGGAACGGAATTTCCGGGAAGCCTGCCGCGATGCGCTGCGCTGCCTGATACTGTTGGCTGCCCGGCCGGATGGCCCCCGTGACGAGGTCGACGCCGTCCGGGTTCACCATTGGCACGAGCCACAGCGTTGTGCGCCGCCAGAGCTGCTGGGCATCCATGCCGAGGATGCGCCCCTCCGTCGCCACGGCATAGGCGTATTGCTCCAGAAACAGCAGCAGGACCGGCGTTGTGATCCACTCGTTCGCATGGTGGCTGGCGTTATAGAGCGCGCAGCGCGGCCCTTGCCCGATGCGCAGGGCTGTGACGGGCCTGCCCCACGCCGTCCGGGCAATGCATTTCTGTGACAGGAACGGATAGCGCACGAGAAGTCCCTGCACGCAGATCTGCAGCAGCTCCGATGAAAACGGGACGTCCGCCGGCACGACGGGGAAGCCGTAGGGCACGTTCAGATATTGCCCCGGGATGAGCAGATTTGGGTTCTGGTTCGGATTGGCCGTCAGCATGGCGCGGACGGATGTGCCGCGCGCCGTGGCGATGCGGTAATAGGTGTCGCCGGGCTTGACCATATAGCGTTCATAGCCCAGCAGCAGCGGCGTGAGCCGCTGCATGGTCAGAATATCCTCCTGCCCGGACGGATACAGGCCCTCGCGCCGCTGGAATTCCTCCAGATCGGCGGCCCCCGCCCGCCGCAGGGCAAGCTCGGTCAAGCGCATAGAAAATTCCCCCTCCGGGACATATCTATGCCGGAGGGGGAACATTCATGTGCAGCTTGTCAAAATAAGCTCCTTAGAACCTTCTCTCCGAAACTTTCGGCCGGGCGGTATTTTCGACAGTCCGGCAGTTGCTTCAGGAGTTCTCTTCCGGGGCCTCGGGAGTTTCGTTGTCCGCAAAGTCCTCTTCTTCCGCAGCGGGCTCGGTTTCCGGCTCCGTCTCAGGCTTGGCCTCGGGTTCGGCTTCGTCCTCAGGCTGCTCACCAGCAAGCTTGGCCTTCGCGGCTTCCAGCTCCTGACGCAGGCGGTTGATGCGGCGGAACGACTGGGAGATGCGCTCACACAGCGGGTCGTACTCGGCGTCATCCGGCTCTTCATCCGTGACGTAGTCCTTGTAGTAGACCTTACCAAGCTGCGTGTAGCAGCGGCGGATCTTGTCCTGCTCCGCCAGAATGGCGAACTTCTTCTTGGAGATCAGCGCGACGAGACGCGCGGTCTGGGCTGCGCCGGCCGCAACGTGGACGGCCTTGCACTTCAGGGTTTCCATGGTTTCCTTCATAAAAGCTCACTCCTTTGATTCTTCGGATGATTCGGTTTCCTCAGATACTTCGTCCTCCGGCTCAGATGCTGCATCTTCCGGTTCGGCGGTTTCCTCCGGCTGCGCCTCTGCGGCCTTGGCAGCTTCTGCCGCTGCCACGCGGTTGACCTGCATCTTCGCGGGATCGTGTCTGACAAAGATGGCCTGATACAGCAGGATGCCGAGCGACAGCAGCATGGTCACGGCTGCGAGCAGCTGGCTGACACGGACCGGGCCGAGCCACAGGCTGTCGGTGCGCAGACCCTCGATGACCATGCGCCCTGCGCCGTACCATGCGAGATATGCAAGGAACATCTGACCGTCGAATTTGCGCTTCTTTGACAGGAAGTGCAGCACGACAAAGCCGGTCAGGTTCCAGACGGACTCGTAGAGGAACGTCGGGTGGAAATACTGCAGCTCACCGTTCTCGACCAGACCCATGCGCAGGAAGCAGGTCGTCACGCCGCCGTGGGCCTCGCGGTTGAAAAAGTTGCCCCAGCGGCCGATGGCCTGCCCGAGCAGCAGACCGATGCCGGTCAGGTCGAGGCAGGGAAAAATTTTGAGCTTCCGCACACGGGTATAGATCAGCATGCCGAGCACCGCGCCGATGACGCCGCCGTAGATGGCAAGGCCGCCGCTGCGGATATCGAGGAAGCGGTACCACGGAATGCCGGGGCCAAAGAACTGGTCCCACTCGAAGATGACATAGTACAGGCGCGCACCGACGATGGCGGACGGCAGGCAAATGAGCACGAGATTGAGAATGTCGTCCTGCGTGACGCCGAACTGCTTTGCCCGGCGCAGGCAGTACGTCACGGCGAGCAGCACGCCGATGGCAATGATGACGCCGTAGAATTTGATCTCGAAGTTTGTTCCCGGGATGCAGAAGCCGTCGGGCGGATTAATGCCCTCAATGCCGAGCCCGGGGAAGCTGATGGGACTGGTTAAGAAGATGTTCATGCGGATTCCTCACTTTCATTGGGAAGAATGATGCTGAGCGCGGCGCGCTCCGGGCGGATGACCTGCCGGATGAATTGCAGCACGTCCTCGGGCGTGACGGAGGCATAGGCCTCCGGAAAGGAGAAATAGTCCACGCCGTCGAAGTGGTAGGCACACATACGGTAGCACACACTTTCAAAGCTGTCAAGGTCGCGGGTGCGGCGGCCGAGCGACGAGCGGATGAGCCGGTCAAACGGCGCGCGGTCAAAGCCCTCGCGGGACAGACGCTGCGCCTCGTCCAGAATGGCGCGGAGCACGGCGTCCGGGTCGCGGCTGTCGCCGCCCGCGCTGAACAGGCAGGCATCGCGCACGCTCTCATATCCGGCGGAAAAGTCCGAATTGATGAGGCCCTCGTCATACAGACGCGTGTAGAGCGCCGAGGATTCTCCCACGAGAATTTCGGCAGCCAGATCGCCGATGATCTCGCGGCGCATGGACTCCAGACCGCGGGCGGGCGGCTCACATTTGAAGCCGAGGCAGAACGTCGGCATGGCGATTTCCATATGCCGGACCGTGCGCTTTGTCGGGCAGGTCATGGCCTCGGCCGGGCCGTAGTCCCGCACGGGGACCGGCTCCGCGTGGGCGTTTGCGGATTCCGCACGGGCGATCTCCTCCACCAGCGCGGGGTCGACATCGCCCGTCACGCAGAGCATGAGATTTGCGGGCGCGTAGAATGCCGCGTGGCAGTCCTGCAGGACCTGCGGGGTGATCTCACCGATGGATTCGACCGTTCCGGCGATCGGAACGCGGATGGGGTGATGCGCGAACATCGCGCCGAACAGGTCCTCATAGGCGCGGGAGTCGGCGCTGTCCTCATACATGCGGATCTCCTGCGCGATGATGCCGCGCTCCTTTTCCACGCTCTCAGCCGGGAACCACGGCGTGAGCACCATGCGCAGCAGAATACGGAGATTTTCGGCGAACTGCTCGGTGCAGTCGAAATAATAGGCCGTCATGGCATAGCCGGTGAAGGCGTTCGGATAGCCGCCGTGGGCCGCGAAGAGGTTCATCGCGTTGTCCTCCGGCAGGTCGAACATCTTGTGCTCCAGATAGTGCGCCACGCCGTCCGGCGTGCGGCAGGGGATGCCGCCGCGTGTGAAGGACGTGTCGACGGAGCCGTAGTCCACGCCGAGGAAGGCGTAGCTGCGGGCAAAGCCGGGCTTCGGGACGACGCGGAGGAGCAGGCCGTTTTCAAGCCGCTGTTCCCAATAGCGCTCACCGAGGCGCGGGAATTCATGCAGTGTCATGCTTCGTCTCCCTTCAGGAAATAGATCGTGTCCGTGGTGATGCGCCGGGCTGCGCGCACGACATCCTCGACCGTCAGAGCGGGGAGCTTCTGCAGCATGGTCTCGGGGTCGTCGCACGGCTCGATGGACATGCCGATATACCAGTCGTCGAGCGCGGCGGGCGTGTCCAGCCCGGCGCGGACGGCGGAGATCAGCGAGCGGCGGGCGGATTCCAGCTCCTCCGGTGTGATCTCACCGCGGCGGCAGGCGTCCAGCTCGGCCAGAATGGCGTCGCGCGCCGTTTCATACTGATCAAACGAGATACCGGACGACACGATCATCAGACCCTTGAACTTCTCAACGGCGGATGAGGCATAGTAGCACAGTGAGCGCTTTTCGCGGACATTCACGAACAGCTTGCTCGTCACGCCGCTGCCGTAGACGGAGTTGAGCAGCACGAGGGCGGGATAGTCCGGGTCGGAGGCGGTGATGCCGGTGCGCATGCCGATGACGAGCTTGCCCTGCGTGACATCCATGGACTCCGTAACCTCGCGCACGGTCTCCGCACTGCGGCGCACGACCGTCGGCGGGGGAGAGACGGGGTCACGCTCCAGTCCGTCAAACAGCGGACGGAACAGGGCGGCGGCCTCCTGCGGCGTGCGGCGGCCTGCGTAGAACAGCATGATGGGAGCGGTGCGCAGCACCGTGCGCCAGTGCGCCGTCAGGGCCTCCGGCGTGATTGCGGCGACGTCCTCAGCATAGCCGAGGCGGGGGATGCTGGCGGCTTCGCCCTCGCACATGATCCGGCGCATGCGCATGGCGGCGTAGACGCGCTTGTCGTTCTGCGCGGACTCGATGGCGTGGATCAGGTTCTGCTTTTCGCTTTCGACATAGCGGGCGTTCAGCAGGCCGTTTTCCAGCGCGGGATGGAACAGAATGTCGCGGAAAAACTCCACCATCGGGGCAAAGACGGCCTCGCCCGCCGGGAGGAAGGCCTCTTCAATAAAATCAGCGTAAAAGCCGGTCAGCTTCGTTTCGCCGCGCAGGCGGACGAGCGTGCCGAGCGTTGCGCCGTACAGCTCGTCAAGGCGCATCGAGATGGCGCGCATATCCGGCCAGCGCTCCGAACCGCGCAGCAGCACACTCGGCAGCAGAGCATCGAGCGGGGCGGCGGCCTTCGTGTGCGGGCGCATCAGGTTGAAGCTAAAGCAGCCGGACTTGAATTTCTCGGTCTGCACGGCCAGCAGGGTAACGCCTGCGGCCAGCTCGATCGTTTCGATCATGGGCATTCATCCTTTTTCAGCATGTTTGCCTTTATTATACACGTTTTTCCCGGAAATGAAAGAGCCGCAAAAAGATTTCGCTTGTTATTCCGGACGGAATCCTGTAGAATAGGGAGAAGTAATTTGTATTTATGGAGGGATGAACATGGAACAGTGGCTTGAAGTGACCATCCGCACGGCGTCCGGCGGCATCGATCTTCTGTGCGCCGAGCTGACGGAGGCCGGGTTTGACAGCTTCGTCATCGATGACAGCGAACAGTTCCGCCAGTTCCTCGACGGCGCGCGCGCCTATTGGGATTATGTGGATGAAAAGCTTGCCGCGCGGATGCGCGACCTGTCGCAGGTGCGCCTGTACCTGCCTGAGGAAACTGCGGAGGCTCAGCTTGCAGAGCTGCGCGCCCTGCTCGCGGAGCTGCCCGGCCGCTATCCGGCCTGTGAATTCGGCCCGCTGACGCTGGCGCTCGACCGCATCCCGGACGAGGACTGGGCCAATTCCTGGAAACAGAACTACCGCCCCCTGCCGGTGGGCGAGCGCCTGCTCGTCGTTCCGCAGTGGATGACGGTCGACGACCTGCAGGGCCGTCTGCCCGTGATCCTCGATCTCGGCCTGACGTTCGGCACGGGCGAGCATGCCTCGACGCAGCTTTGCATGCGCGCGCTCGAGTCGCTCCTCCACGGCGGAGAGCGCGTGGCAGACCTCGGCAGCGGCAGCGGCATCCTTTCCGTCAGCGCCCTGCGGCTCGGCAAGCGCCGTCGGCGTCGATATCGATCCGAGCGCGGAGCATATCGCCGCGGCGAATGCGGCGCAGAACGGCTTCGGCCCGGACCACTTCACGGCGCGGACGGGCGACGTCGTCGAGGATGCGGATTTTCTGCAGGCGCTGGCGGGCGACGGCTTTGACATCGTGTGCGCCAACATCGTGGCGGATGTCATCATCCGGCTCGCGCCCGTTGTGCCGAAGCTCATGCGGCCGGATGCGGCGTTCGTCTGCAGCGGCATCCTCACGACGCGGGAGGACGACGTGCGCGCGGCGCTTGCTGCGGCCGGGCTGGAGATCGTCCATGCGGCGCACGAGGGTGAATGGTGTGGCCTGACGGCGCGCCTGGGGGAGCGCTGAGATGCCCCGCCTTTCCTATCGCAGGCGCCTGATGCTGCGCAAGCTCCTGCGCGTGCTCGGCATCGTGCTGGCGGCGGCCATCGTCATCGGCGCGGCGCTGCTGCTGTACCTTGAGCCTTATGTCACCTATGACCGCGACGGCGCGCACCTCTCCCTGAAGAAAAACGCGCAGGATCCGGACGGCACGGGCGCGACGGCGGCGCTGCCGGAGGTCTCGGACGCGCAGATCGTCTATGACGAGGCGCAGCCCGGCTCGGACCGGATCGCCGACCTCGGCGGCGTGTATGTCACGACGCAGATGCTGCGCGACCCCGAGGCCGTGCGCGCGGCGCTCGAGCAGCAGGGGGCCTGTGCCGTTCTGCTGCAGCTCAAGAGCACGTTTGGCAATTTTTACTATTCCAGTTCCATCGACGGCGCGGAGCTGGCGGACGTCGATACGGCGGCCGTGGATTCCCTCATCGACTGGCTCAGCCAGCACGGCTATTACCTCATTGCGGAGGTCCCGGCCTTCTGCGACACGGCGTTTGCGCTGGCCAATCCTGCCGCGGCCCTGCCGCTTTCGAGCGGCGCGCTGTGGATGGACTCCAACGGCTGCTACTGGCTCGACCCCGCGAGCGAGACGGTGATGATCTACCTCAAGCAGATCGCGCGTGAGCTTTCGAGCCGCGGCTTCCGCGAGGTCGTGTTCTCGGACTTCCGTTTCCCGGCGAGCAACAGCATCTCCTATCATTCTGAAAAGTCCGGCGCGGAGCTGACGCAGGACGCGGCGCAGGAGCTGACGACGTTCTTCTCCGGAAGCAATCTCATGATCTCGTTTGAGACGGACGACACGGCCTTCCCGGCCGATGTCTGCACAGGCCGCCTGTATATCCGCGATGTGGACGGCTCGAAGATCGAAAAATTCGCGCAGGCCTATGGCGGCGCGGAAAATCTGACAGAGCTCGTGTTCCTGGTCAACTCAAAGGACACGCGCTTCGACGAGCGCGCCGTGCTGCGGCCGCTGCTGAATTCCTGAGGAGGGACGAGAATGCGAAGAACAGACCGGGAGATCACGGACCGGCAGGAGCTGCTGGACGTCATGGCGCGCTGTGACGTCTGCCGCCTTGCCCTGAATGACGAAAGCGGCTATCCCTATGTCGTGCCGCTGAATTTCGGTATGGAGGAGCGGGAAGGCACGCTGTATCTGCTGTTCCACGGTGCGCTGACCGGAACAAAGTACGATCGTATGGAACAGGACCCGCGCGCGACGTTCGAAATGGACTGCGGCCACATGCTCTGCACCGATGAAGCAAAGGGCATGTGCACCATGGCCTATGAGAGCGTCATCGGCCGCGGGCGGCTCGAGACGGTCCCGGAGGCGGAGCGCGAGGCAGCGCTGCAGTGCCTGATGGCGCACTACGGCCGCCCGGACTTTGCCTTTGACCGTGCGTCCGTGGCGCACACGCGGGTATTCCGTCTTGCGGTCGAGTCCATGACGGGCAAGCGCCGCAAAATAAAATAAAGCCGGACGGCCCGCCGCAAGGCGGGCTGTCCGCCAGACTGTCGAAAAACATGCTCAGCCGAAGGTTGCAGAGGGAAGGAAAGCCTCGCAGAGTTTGCGCTCGCAAGCGCAAAGAAAATAGGAATCATTTTCTCCGGCGGCGTGTACGTCGGAGAAAATACCGCTCGGCTCGC
>ERZ1504361.347-NODE-347-length-12198-cov-2.608663_pt1 | contig 12198 bp, 14 predicted proteins | sample MGYA00571835_ERZ1504361 | MGnify/ENA primary metagenome ERZ1504361 (study PRJEB39906, sample SAMEA3182112) | gut metagenome | biome: human; feature: gut; material: Stool; isolation source: human stools | place: Canada | collected 2013-05-06 ...
CAACTGAAAAGGGTATCGAATTGCAACGCGAAATGTGGCAAACGAACATGCAGAACCTTGCACCGTTCACGCCACTCGCTCAGCAGTACGTATCACAGTTGCAGAATCTTTCCTCTCTTCAGGGGCAAGGTCAGGCGCTTAACCAGTATTACAACTCTCAGCAGTACAAAGACCTTGCTGGTCAGGCGCGTTACCAGAGTCTGGCAGCAGCAGAGGCAACGGGTGGATTAGGCTCTACAGCAACAGGAAACCAGTTAGCATCAATCGCACCTACACTCGGTCAAAACTGGCTGTCAGGTCAGATGAACAACTACAACAATCTGGCAAATATCGGCCTTGGTGCTCTTACAGGTCAGGCAAATGCCGGGCAGACCTATGCAAACAATGCCAGTCAGTTGTATCAACAGCAGGCAGCGGCAGTCGCAGCAAATGCCAACCGACCATCTACGGGTCAGAAATTGATTGGTGGAATAGGTTCTGGTGCTGCTATTGGTGGCAGTGTTGGTGGTCCATGGGGAGCGGCAATTGGTGCAGGTGTAGGTGCTCTCGGCTCTCTTCTTTACTGATGGAGGTGAACAGTGGCAACTTGGCAACAGAGCATCAACTCCGGTGGTTTTCTGGCTGGAATTGGTGCGCAAAATGAGAATGCGCCAAAGGCGAGTGATGTAAATGAGACACTGGCTTACATTCGTCAGAATAATGAGGATGCCAGGCTTGGTCGCAACAATATCGGTCTGCAGGCTCTGCAGGGAATAACAAGCACAATGCAAGGATTGCAGCAATATGATCAGCAGAAGCAAGAGGCAGCATTCAGAAAGGATTATGCTTCTGCTATTCAATCAGGTGATCGACAGCAGGTTCGAGATCTGATGACAAAATATCCTGGTCAATTAGAGAAGATTCAGTCTGGTATGAAGTGGGCAGACGAAGACCAGCGCAATTCTATAGGAACCTTAGCGGCTGGCGCACGCCTTGCGGCCTCGTCTCCAGAAGCAATGCAATCATGGCTGCAAAACAACGCCAAGGAACTGACTCGCGTCGGTGTTGACCCTAATAACGTTGCTCAGATGTATCAGCAGAATCCTTCAGGATTTGGTGAGTTTGTTGATCACCTTGGGATGGTTGCTCTTGGTCCGATTGATTACTTCAATGTTCAGGACAAGATGGCTGGTCGTGAAATTGACCGAGGCAGGCTGGCAGAGACAATCCGCAGCAATCAGGCTGGTGAAGCACTTCAGGCGAGAGGGCAAAACCTTTCCTATCAGTCAGCAATGACTGGGCACAATATCGCAGCACAACGCTTGGCTCTGGATCAGCAAGAGTTCGGGTTTAAGATGCAGCAAGCGCAGGAAAAGGCTCAGCAGTTGATTAGTGAAGCACCTAAGCTGTCAGTAAACATGGAAAAAGGCATCGAGACGGCTGTAAACAATGCCACAGCATCATCAAACTCAGCCAATTCTATGAGTGCGGTTGCTCAACAGTTCAGAGCAGAAAAACCAACGACAGGTTTGTTCGGTAACGCACAGAACATGTTCGCAAAACTTACCGGAAGCGATACGACATTGCGTGATTTGCGCATCCGCCAAAATGCCCTTGTTAACAGTCAGGTTCTTAAATTCCTACCTCCCGGCCCAGCAACGGATAAAGACGTTGAGATCGTTCGACAGGGTGCGCCAACTGACATGGATAACCCTGAGACGGTCGCAAGATGGCTTGATGCAATGGCAAACCTTGAGCGACGAAACGCGCAGTTTAATGAATTTAAAGCCGAGTGGATGAGCGCGAATGGCAACCCTGGACAATCGCGTAATGGCGGTCAGATATTGGGGTTGGATGTTAAAAAAGGTGAATCATTGGGGAGTGCCGTTAAGCGGTATATGTCAATGAATACTGACGCAGCACCAGCGCAAGATTCGACACCTTCAGGAGAAACACCGAATCAGGTTGGATCATATACCTCAAAATCAGGCATTCAATTTACGGTGGAATGATGAAAGTAACTGCAAACGGTAAGACATTTACCTTCCCTGATGGTACGAGCACGGAAGATATTGGATCTGCCATTGATGAGTATTTTGCTGGACAGTCTGTTCAGCAACAAACTGTCAGCCAGGATAGCAATGAACCAGCACGTGAAGAACCATCATTGATGCAACAAGCTGGCGATTGGCTCACTGGTGGTCAAAGTGCAGGGCAAATTGCAGAACAGGCTGGTCGTGGTCTGGTAAACATACCATTTGACGTATTGCAGGGTGGCGCAAGTCTGATTAATGCAATCAGCCAGGGGCTTGGTGGCCCCAAGGTTTTGGATGATGTTTATCGCCCTGTCGATCGACCGACAGACCCTTACGCGCAAGCTGGTGAAACAATTGGCGGGTATTTAGTTCCAGGAGTTGGAACGGCAGGAAGCATGGCTATTGGATCACTGGCAGAGGCCGCAAATCAGAAAGGCGATTTCGCACAAAATGCAACTAAAAATGCCGGAGTTAACCTTGCCGCTCAGGGGGTTCTTTCCGCAGCAGCAAAGGGAATAGGGCGTGGAATTACTGCTGTTCGTGGCGAAATATCACCAGCAGATCAGCAATTGCTCAAGCGTGCCGCTGCGGCAGATGTACCAGTTATGACATCGGATGTAGTTCCTCCAAAAACAAAACTTGGCAATCAACTGCAGGGTTACTCAGAAGGAGTCATAGCTGGGACTGGACCAATGAGAGCCGCACAGCAGGATGCTAGAACCAAGCTTGTTAATCGCTTCACCGAAAAATACGGCGACTACGATCCATCTGTAGTCGTTGATAGTCTAAAGTCAGGCGTTGCAAGGGAAAAATCGTTAGCCAAGTCAAAACTAAACAACCTGTCAGGAAGAATGGTTGGAAAGCCAGTTGATACAAGTGGCGCCATAAGAGCTATCGACGGAGCAGTAAACGAACTTGGGAAACTTAAAGGTGTTTCTGACACCCAGACCATTTCTGCGCTTAATGATTATAAGAATGCCATTCAGGAGATAACAAATGGAGATGATGCCTTTGAGTTACTTGATAAGCTGAGAACTCAGTTCCGCATTGACGTAAAAGGCGATCGTACAGTTCTGCCATCAATGTCGCAAACAATGGTCGACAGGGTCTACAACTCGCTAACCAATAGCCTTAGTAAATCTATAGCGAAAGGACTTAGCCCAAAAGATGCTTCAGCATGGAGAGCGGGAAAAGCTGATTATGCAAAAATGGCAACACATGCAACTCAAACGCGCCTTAAAAACGTTCTAAACAAAGGAGATTTAACTCCCGAGGCTGTAAATACCATTGTGTATGGACAATATGGGTCAGATATAGCTCGATTGTACGGGAAACTCGATCAAAAAGGAAAAGAGATAGAGGGGATGTTATCTATTCTCGATGCTACCAAAAGAGCATCTGAGGCTAATGTTGTGACGAAGACTGGCATGACACTCGCGCCTTTGGTAAGGGTTATTGGTAACCTAAAAACCGGAGGCGCGCTATTGGCTGGGGAAACAGGGATTGGCCTTATGTCGAGGGTTTATGAAAGCCCTATGGCTAGGAATGCGCTCTTACGTCTGGCAAACACTAAAGCTGGAACGCCAGCCTATGAAAGAGCGCTGAATAACGCCGCAAATGCCATCAGACCAATACTTGCCAATGATGCAACTGATCGCTAAGGGTTGATGTCATGGATGTTGTTAATTGCGAATGGAATCGCGGAACTCTTTACTTGATAGAAAAGGATCTATTCTCCTTAACTCATCATAGTTTTTATTAAACTTTCTTGCTTCACCAGGGTATCTGTTGAACAAAACATTGCAGAAGAAAGAGAGCAATAACTCACATATGAATGCTAATATCCTGAAAAATAAAGGTATAAAAAGAAGGAAAGGTTCATTGAAGTCTCTATTCCAAACAAAATAGACAATCATCCCGACATACCAAATTGATATCCCTATACTGATGATTGTTCCAACAGAGGTAACTACGATCCCGATTAAGTCGGACAGTCTGTTTGCCAGTAACTCATTTGAGTATCTTGCAATCATATACCGCCAACATTTTGCAATATCATCCTGATCTGTAGAGTCTTCTGGAATGGCTAGGCTTCTACATATTGAAGCAGCTCTTTTTTTCTCAACTCTTTTTGAGAGCCATCCATTAAAGAGATACATCAACACCTGCGTTGCTATTCCTGCACCAAGTGATATCAAAGACATCCCCAAAAATCTCCACCCTGGAGATAGTGACTGGTACTGCCAAACAAAAAAAATTAAAAAACCTAATGATCCTATGACATAGGTTGATGTATCGCTATATATATCTATTTTTTTCATTGAGTAGCCACTCCTTAGTTTTGCGCAGGATATCAGATGATAATGTGTCGCTTCCCAAAGGATATCAAAGCAACGGGATTTCAAGGTAAACTGCGGTTGCCAAAATACTAACATCTTCATTTCTAACAAGAATATTAGGATACATTGGGTTTAGGGATACTAGGTTTGTCTCTATTTCACCAATGTAAACCTGTTTGAAGCTCAATATTTGCTCTTTATCCAATGATGCTATTACATAATCTTTGCTTTTAGCTTTTACTAGAGGGCTGAACGTGACAACCGATCCTCTGGGAAAGCTAATACCTGAACTTGTAGTCATAGCTTCACCTTCAATAGTCAATGCAAATGCAGAGTCACCAACATTGTATATTGCCGGATGAAATCTAGACGATGAGTGTTCACCTGTGTTTAGGTAATGCATAACTTCATCTAGTTTGAGGATTGGTATTTGCTTTACCAGAACGTCAGGCATGACGTTTTTTGTTCCCGGACCCTGACCTTCACCTAGAGCTAACCACTCAGCCGTAGTACCTAATGCGTTGGCTAATGCCTGCAATACCCGAAGCCGTGGTTTAGCTTCACCACCCTCGTATGCAGCTATTTGACGTTGAACAACACCAGCTAATTTTGACAACTGCGCCTGCGTCATACCCCTGGACTGTCTTGCCAGAGATACTCTTGATGGGAATTGATCGTCAAAATTCATTAGTTCACCATAAAAAATTCATTGACTCATACTGAGTGTGAGTGAATAATCAAACTACAAAAAGTGAGATTATGAGTTTTTTAAAAACAGGAGTGCATAATGACTGAAAAGATATCTTCCATCAAGCCGCGTCAGGTTCGTTTTACAGAAAAGGTTGATTCACATATCCGCGAATCAGCAAAAAGATGCCATAGGTCAATTCAGGCAGAGATAGCTTATCGAATGGAGTTATTGATGAAACTTGAGGCAAAGGGCGATGTTGTCATCCAATAAAAATAGTGAAGCCCGGCAGTGCGCGAACACAAACCGGGCCTCTATGTCAGTAACCGTATGCAAGGAAACTAACATGAATATTGTAGCAAAATCAGATTACAACTTCCACGGAGTTGAGTTGGTCCCCACCCGTGATATGCATGGTGTTTGGTTCACATCATCTAATATTGCATCTGCACTTAAATACGCAAATAGTCGTGCAGTAACAATGATTTATAACAAGTATAGCGATGAGTTTAGCGCCGGAATGACTCAGGTACTCGAAGTGAGTACCTCAGGAAATTATCGCAAAAAAGTGCGAGTTTTCTCACTACGCGGTGCCCACCTAATCGCGATGTTTGCTCGCACTCCTGTAGCAAAAGAGTTCCGCCGCTGGGTGCTGGATATTTTGGATCGGCAGGCAGAATGCTCACCGATTGCAAAACAGTTTACTGACGAAGAACTGGTTAATCTCTGCTACTTACAATTGTGGATGGAGAAGAGCCAACAAATGTGCAAACACATCTACCCAGGAATGAAGCAAATTGGTTCTGAGCTTTCAGGAAGGATTTACGATATTGCATATGAGACTCGCTACATGTCAGAAGAAACCAAGAAATCACTTCTTCGTGAAATGAAGAATCTTGATACCAACAATTTTGTCGTAAAGAACGCTCAGCCAATGCTGGCAAAACTGCGCGGCGAGGAATGGATTCATTGATTGGTGCGCCGGACGACGCAAAAAGAAAACCGCCAGTGTGCTGCTGGCGGCCTATGTCACACCCTTACTACCACATAAGGAATGCCTAATGACTTTGAAGAATGTAGCAAACATCGGATCCGTTGTCACGGATAAAACCATTGACAGCCAAAGTCTTCTGATGATGGTTAATGAAGCTCGCAAGTTATGTGGAGAGCCATCAGTACGTAACAACAAATTCATCGAGAAAATTGAGGATGAATTGGAGGGCGAGACCTACACAAAAAGTGTAGGTCGGAAAAACGGGGCTGACATTGATGTTATCTCCATGACTATCAAGCAGGCGCTTCGTGTTGCTGCTCGAGAATCTAAAGCAGTTCGCCGAACACTTGTAGACAAACTTGAAAGTATGCAGGAAGCACACATTAAAAGCGGTAAATCAGCGAGTGGACTTGTTGAGTATCGTCAAGCGCGAACACTGAAAATGACGGTTGAAGCTGTTACCAATCTGTTCGATTTGATGCCAAATCTTGCGCCGGAAGCAAAGCAGACTGCGGCAGCAAGCATAATCAACCCGATCGTTGGTTTTAATGCAATACCTCTTCCAGCAATAGAAGAGCATTACTACTCAGCAGGGGAGGTTGCAGAGCAGCTTGGAGTAACGGCCAACAAGATTGGTCGCATTGCTAACGCAAACAACCTCAAAACTGAGCAGTACGGTAAGTTCTTCCTGGATAAATCTGCGCATTCCAGCAAACAGGTGGAAGCATTCCGCTACAATGCGGAAGGTGTTAAAGCACTACAACACCTGATTCATGGGAGTAATGTTGCATAATGGCAAAGAAAAAATATGGCATTATGCCGCCAAGAATCAAAGGACGAGCCAGGGTAAAAGGCGATGCTGGAAGGTATCACATTCTTGGAGTTCTGTGGCATGAGAGAGCTTTAATTTTAAGTAGACCTCATGGGTACATTGAAAAGGTATCTATAGATAGAGTAGAGATTCTTCCCCTTACACCTGAAGAAGAAGAAACGTACGGACTTTTTGATAACTAACCAACTAAACCCGCTTAATCGCGGGTTTTTTCTTTTCTAAGGATATCAGCCGCAACTTCTTTTACTCGTTCCGAGATTAATGAGGCCAGCCTCTCTTCTTCATCACGATACCCGCTTACAGGTGATGGTTTGGAGAGTGATTCTTCCATCGTAGCCACAATTTCGGAATTGATAGACCTGTTATTCATTTTTGCACGCTGCTTAATCTTAGCGTGCAACTCGTGCGTAAGCCTCAAGTGGAACTGCGCCTCATCGTATTTGCTGTACATCATCAATGCCTCACCAAATGGGTGGAATGGCATCGTAAAACCTACTGTACAAATCAACAATCGTACCGTTTCGGTATGTAACAAATACTCACCGTAGCCATGCTGCGGCGATTCCTTGTATCTGGAGCAAATTAAATGACAGACATTACAGCCAATGTTGTGGTAAGCATGCCTTCGCAACTCTTCACTATGGCGCGTTCTTTTAAAGCGGTTGCCAATGGCAAAATTTATATCGGTAAAATTGACACTGACCCGGTAAATCCTGAAAACCAGATTCATGTTTATGTGGAGAACGAAGACGGCTCTCACGTTCCTGTTTCGCAACCAATCATCATTAACGCTGCTGGTTATCCGGTATATAACGGACAGATTGCCAAGTTCGTAACTGTGCAAGGCCATTCTATGGCTGTTTATGATGCTTATGGGGCGCAGCAGTTCTATTTTCCTAATGTTCTGAAGTATGATCCTGATCAGTTAAGAACCGAACTATCTATTAATGGTGGTGCCGGATTAGTTGGCGCAGGAGTTATATCTAGAGGTAATGATAAGTTTTCAATAATGCAGGGCAGGACATCAGAGTATTTAAATGATGGTCTTACATACGGTATTGGTATCATTATTAATGATTCAATTGTTGGTTCTGTTCCTAATGCAAGCACAGCTAAAATAAACTATATCATGATTAATGATGACAGAATTAATGCTGTTGATGACCAATCGGCAGGAACAAAAGTTGACGGGTTTTTAGTTCACCATAATTTCGGATATCAAGAAGCAAAAGGCGGCAGACACGCCGGAGAGTTTGTTTTAACTCACGAAGCAGCCACAAACTTAGAAAATCCTGATAGAAATTATGTTGGTGTTGTTGGTCTTGCGGTTTCACAAAATGGTGATGGTGGAACGATATCATCATCACCTGGTACATTCAAAGGAGCATATTTTGGCGGAAATATGTATGGACGCCTGGATTCTGCTGCGGTTGGAGTTTATAACGTTACAGGATGTGAGTTTAATGTTTCCGCGTTAGTAGGTTCATCTGTATGGTATCGATCAGGTATTCAGATTGTCGGTGGTGGTGATGTTCGAGGTACTGCTGTAGATACTGGTATTGCCTTATCAAACCTTTCTACTTCAACCGTTCGCTGGAAAAACGCTATTCGCATAGGCAACATGAATGGGGGGCACGCCCTAGCAGGAGATAGTAAAATACTTGTTGCATTTACAGATGTGCCATCCATAACATCAGGATTCGAGATACCAAAATGCTCATCAATGATATTGATGTCAGGTGACGTTACTTTACAAAATAGTAAATTGAATATCGCATCTGTTGGCTCATCTATTGAACTTGGTAGTACAACAGATTCCGGTGTTTCATATATTGACTTTCACTCAAGCGGAAATAATGTTGATAACGATGGAAGGATTTTCTGTTCTGGTGGTTCTGAAGATTCTGGTGATGGGACTATTGGATTTAATTCTTCAATCATTCAACTTAACTCAAAAACAGAAATAGTCATGGGGTCTGGCATTAGACCATCTCTTGACAACACCTATGATTATGGAACAGCTTCCAAAAGAGGAAGAACAGCGTATTTTGGTACCGGGTCAATTAATACATCTGACTCTCGCCATAAACCCATCAAAGAAAAAATACCAGAATATATTCTTGACGCGTGGTCAGAAGTAGACTGGGGGACATGGTTTAAATTTGATGACGCAATAGCGATAAAAGGAGAAGATGGTGCGAGATGGCACTTTGGACTGATTGCGCAGCGTGTTGAAAAAGTTTTTTCATCACATGGAATAGATGGATTTAAGCTTGGCTTGCTATGTTATGACTCATGGGATGACGTTTACGTTGATGTGCAGACAAATATAGGGGAGGTGGTAAAAAAAACAAGAGAAACGAGCGGTGGAAATACAGAAGAATATACTGAACCTGCCCCTGCAAAATTTAAAAAGGTTCTTGATACACCAGCTGGTGAAAGATACGGAATTCGTTATGAGGAGGCATTGTCTCTCGAGGCTGCATTACAACGACGTAACTACTCTCGTTTGTTGGAGAAACAAAAAGAGTTAGCTATGCGTATTGAGAAAATAGAGGAGTTACTTGGAAAGTAAATTTATATATCACAGTATATCTAGGCACATTCTGTGTCACTTACCTATATGAATGGCGTGGCAACAAAAACTGTGGCATATAAGCTTTGCGCTGGATTGCAAGGCTTTATGCCATTCGATAGTTAAGGTGGATTACTCCACCTTTTCATCAATCCAGTCCGCCCACCACTGCATCATCTCCCTGCGCTTATCGAGATACTGAGCATGGTTGTAAATACCGCGCACAGATCCGCCGTTGGCATGTGCCAGTTGCACTTCAATAGTTTCGTGATGCAACCAAGTAATCAAAGTCATGAAGTTTAACATCCAAGCCTCCATCTATCGATACTTGCGGTAGTTGATGTGGAAAAACTATGGTACACAAGGCGTTGTGCTATTCTGGTGGCTACATGTTTGAAGATTGTTGTGCCGTATTTGTGACATACACATGGCAACATCATGCATCAACTTTCTGTTTGTGCCATCAACTATAGGTTAGTGAATGCGGTTAATGCTTGCTAAAACAGATAGTTATGATTGGTGCTACAGATTCGTAATGCGAAGGTCGTAGGTTCGACTCCTATTATCGGCACCATTAAGAAAATCAATAACTTAGCTTAACTTCTCTAAGAAATTGTATCTTCTGTTATCACTTACAAACGCCTATACGTTGTTATGGGCTTTGGTAGTGTAACACGTATGGGCGAGTAGTTCACAGGCTCAACCTCGTAACAAGTTCCTTTGAAGCTGGAAGACGTGCCACCGTCTCTAAACCTTCTACCAAAACTCTTAGCAAGATGTTCCACACCTGGCGCGGTGTCCAATGATGCTACACGTCGTGAGACGTTGCAGAGGATAAACAGGCTAAATGATGGGAAGAGTTTTAAGTGCATAGTGGATTAAAGCCCACCTCTTCAAAACCTAACTTGATCGGGAAAGAATCAAGCTCTAGCACGGTTTCGTCCACCGGAGTACAACGGGTGCCTGATAAGAGAAGAACTGCTAAGACTTCATAGCTTTTGTGAAAAAGCCCTTTTTAGTGGATACGCCTACGGCGCTTATTTTTTGGTATAACCATCAAAGGCGCTTTATGGCTCCTATTGTCTTGAAAATGTATCTTTACTTGTATTGTGTTTTATGCGTAGCCTTCCTGTGTAGTATGTAACTTGTTAATTTTCATATGAATACAGAGGCACACGATGAAAAACATTGCAGCTATCAAACGTAATAACCGCAAGATTCACGCTCGTAAGTTCCTGTCTACGCCAGAAGGAAAAGCCTGGCTAGAGCGTAAACAGCGAGAGAACGAAGAAAGAAAACTCCTTAGTGAGTTGAAATGGCTTAAGGATTGAATCACCAGTAGGCGCATAACACATCCAGCGATCAAAGATGTGTTTATGCACCTGATAGTGAAATTATTAAAGTCGTTTAGTTAACATCGCCATTGCTTGAGCAATAATTGCAACAGCGTCCATCTCTTCACTGGAAGCGATGCAAATGCGGTAACTAATAGCCACAACGAATACATCAATAACGAGAAAGTGAATAGTGTGAAGATGTTTTGAAAGTAAATGCATAACTTCCTCCGGTTTTACGATAGGAAGATTAGAACATGCATTAAATGATGTTACAAGGGTGGTAATTTACCCTAATAGTCTACTATTCACCTCAATCTACGTCAACCAATATTTGATGTAGATTTAATTTTCTTTTAAAAACAATGTGTTGCAATTTGTTGAATTTTGGGGTTAGGTTGTTTTTTGAACGTTTTCATCAAGTGTAAAGATACGTTTAGCCTTCATAGTGAGTTCAGTTACTGTCTTTTTCTCTGAAATCGGCGCAGACGTGATCAATGTTTAACGCGAAGATCAGCGGCGTCAGGTCCACGCAGCGACAATTCTCAAATATCAGGAGGCATTACGCTTCCTGCTCTTTCTTGATACGTTGCACCGTCTGTGTGCTGACACTGAAATCTTTTGCTACGCTCCGAATTGATCCACCATTCGCGAGAGCGGCAACAATTCCCGCTCGATCAATTGCTTTTCCATTACCACGTTTTGCTATACGTCCAGCGGCCTTAGCTGCGGCGATCCCCTCACGCTGCCGCTCAAGCATCATTTCACGTTCCATTTGTGCCACTGCTGCAAGCACTGTGAGCATCATATTCCCTGCGGGAGAGTTCTTCCCTGTCTTAAAGTCTTCTTTATGGAAATGCACAGACACGCCGCGCTCTGTTAATTGCTCAACCGTTGCCAGTAGGTCGGCTGTATTACGGCAAAGTCGATCAATGCTGTGAACATGCAAAACATCACCTTCACGCACATAGTTCATCATTGCCTCAAACTGTGGGCGCTGGGTATTCTTGCCTGACGCTTTATCTTCAAAGACTTTATCAAGAGTTACTCCAGCTAATTGACGGTCTGTGTTTTGTTGGACAGTCGATACCCTAATGTATCCAATATTAGCCATTTTCATTTTCCTTCTGTGTTGATTTGTGTGTAGTGATTATTGATCGTGTTGATTAGGTGTGTAAAGGACTTTTTTCACTACGAAATTCGAAGGTTTTTAGTGTGGTGATTTAGCCTGCTTTATCACTACACGTCTTGCATGAGAATCATGTAGTTACGTTTTGGTAAAATTAGCAAGCTATTAAATAGTGTGTTTATTTTGAAAAAATAATTTTTTGTTGCATTAAAGAAACTTGTTCGACAAATGATAGAACGTTTATTGAGCAACAATTTTGCAGTGATGCGCTATATGCCGCATTACACAAGGC
>ERZ1504361.420-NODE-420-length-10606-cov-5.836034_pt1 | contig 10606 bp, 10 predicted proteins | sample MGYA00571835_ERZ1504361 | MGnify/ENA primary metagenome ERZ1504361 (study PRJEB39906, sample SAMEA3182112) | gut metagenome | biome: human; feature: gut; material: Stool; isolation source: human stools | place: Canada | collected 2013-05-06 ...
TTTTTTTCAGATAAAAAGCGCAATCATTCATAAACCCTCTGTTTTATAATCACTTAATCGCGCATAAAAAACGGCTAAATTCTTGTGTAAACGATTCCACTAATTTATTCCATGTCACACTTTTCGCATCTTTGTTATGCTATGGTTATTTCATACCATAAGCCTAATGGAGCGAATTATGAGAGTTCTGGTTACCGGTGGTAGCGGTTACATTGGAAGTCATACCTGTGTGCAATTACTGCAAAACGGTCATGATGTCATCATTCTTGATAACCTCTGTAACAGTAAGCGCAGCGTACTGCCCGTTATCGAGCGTTTAGGCGGCAAACATCCAACGTTTGTTGAAGGCGATATCCGTAACGAAGCGTTGATGACCGAGATCCTGCACGATCACGCTATCGACACCGTGATCCACTTCGCCGGGCTGAAAGCCGTTGGCGAATCGGTACAAAAACCGCTGGAATATTACGACAACAATGTCAACGGCACCCTGCGCCTGATTAGCGCCATGCGCGCCGCTAACGTCAAAAACTTTATCTTTAGCTCCTCCGCCACCGTTTATGGCGATCAGCCCAAAATTCCATATGTTGAAAGCTTCCCGACCGGCACACCGCAAAGCCCTTACGGCAAAAGCAAGCTGATGGTGGAACAGATCCTCACCGATCTGCAAAAAGCCCAGCCGGACTGGAGCATTGCCCTGCTGCGCTACTTCAACCCGGTTGGCGCACATCCGTCGGGCGATATGGGCGAAGATCCGCAAGGCATTCCGAATAACCTGATGCCATACATCGCCCAGGTTGCTGTAGGCCGTCGCGACTCGCTGGCGATTTTTGGTAACGATTATCCGACCGAAGACGGTACTGGCGTACGCGATTACATCCACGTAATGGATCTGGCGGACGGTCACGTCGTGGCGATGGAGAAACTGGCGAACAAGCCAGGCGTACACATCTACAACCTCGGCGCTGGCGTAGGCAGCAGCGTGCTGGACGTGGTTAATGCCTTCAGCAAAGCCTGCGGCAAACCAGTTAACTATCATTTTGCACCGCGTCGCGAGGGCGACCTTCCGGCCTACTGGGCGGACGCCAGCAAAGCCGACCGTGAACTGAACTGGCGCGTGACGCGCACACTCGATGAAATGGCGCAGGACACCTGGCACTGGCAGTCACGCCATCCACAGGGATATCCCGATTAAGGAACGACCATGACGCAATTTAATCCCGTTGATCATCCACATCGCCGCTACAACCCGCTCACCGGGCAATGGATTCTGGTTTCACCGCACCGCGCTAAGCGCCCCTGGCAGGGGGCGCAGGAAACGCCAGCCAAACAGGTGTTACCTGCGCACGATCCAGATTGCTTCCTCTGCGCAGGTAATGTGCGGGTGACAGGCGATAAAAACCCCGATTACACCGGGACTTACGTTTTCACTAATGACTTTGCGGCCTTGATGTCTGACACGCCAGATGCGCCAGAAAGCAACGATCCGCTAATGCGTTGCCAGAGCGCGCGCGGTACCAGCCGGGTGATCTGCTTTTCACCGGATCACAGTAAAACGTTGCCAGAACTGAGCGTTGCGGCATTGACGGAAATCGTCAAAACCTGGCAGGAGCAAACCGCAGAGCTGGGAAAAACGTACCCGTGGGTGCAGGTCTTTGAAAACAAAGGTGCGGCGATGGGCTGCTCTAACCCGCATCCGCACGGACAGGTTTGGGCAAATAGCTTCCTGCCTAACGAAGCTGAGCGCGAAGACCGCCTGCAAAAAGAATATTTTGCCGAGCAGAAATCGCCAATGCTGGTGGATTATGTTCAGCGCGAGCTGGCAGACGGTAGCCGTACCGTTGTCGAAACCGAACACTGGTTAGCCGTTGTACCTTACTGGGCTGCCTGGCCGTTCGAAACGCTACTGCTGCCCAAAGCCCACGTTTTGCGGATCACCGATTTGACCGACGCCCAGCGCAGCGATTTGGCACTGGCGTTGAAAAAGCTGACCAGTCGTTATGACAACCTCTTCCAGTGCTCCTTCCCCTACTCTATGGGCTGGCACGGCGCGCCATTTAATGGCGAAGAGAATCAACACTGGCAGCTGCACGCGCACTTTTATCCGCCTCTGTTGCGCTCCGCCACCGTACGTAAATTTATGGTTGGTTATGAAATGCTGGCAGAGACCCAGCGAGACCTGACCGCAGAACAGGCAGCAGAGCGTTTGCGCGCAGTCAGCGATATCCATTTTCGCGAATCCGGAGTGTAAGAAATGAGTCTGAAAGAAAAAACACAATCTCTGTTTGCCAACGCATTTGGCTACCCTGCCACTCACACCATTCAGGCGCCTGGCCGCGTGAATTTGATTGGTGAACACACCGACTACAACGACGGTTTCGTTCTGCCCTGCGCGATTGATTATCAAACCGTGATCAGCTGTGCGCCACGCGATGACCGTAAAGTTCGCGTAATGGCAGCCGATTATGAAAATCAGCTCGACGAGTTTTCCCTCGATGCGCCCATTGTCGCGCATGAAAACTATCAATGGGCTAACTACGTTCGTGGCGTGGTGAAACATCTGCAACTGCGTAACAACAGCTTCGGCGGTGTGGACATGGTGATCAGCGGCAATGTGCCGCAGGGTGCAGGGTTAAGTTCTTCCGCTTCACTGGAAGTCGCGGTCGGAACCGTATTGCAGCAGCTTTATCATCTGCCGCTGGACAGCGCACAAATCGCGCTTAATGGTCAGGAAGCAGAAAACCAGTTTGTAGGCTGTAACTGTGGAATCATGGATCAACTGATTTCCGCACTCGGCAAGAAAGATCATGCCTTGCTGATTGACTGCCGCTCACTGGGGACTAAAGCAGTTTCCATGCCGAAAGGTGTGGCTGTCGTCATCATTAACAGTAACTTCAAACGTACCCTGGTTGGCAGCGAATACAACACCCGTCGTGAACAGTGCGAAACCGGTGCGCGTTTCTTCCAGCAGCCAGCCCTGCGCGATGTCACCATTGAAGAGTTCAACGCTGTTGCGCATGAACTGGACCCGATCGTGGCAAAACGCGTGCGTCATATCCTGACTGAAAACGCCCGCACCGTTGAAGCTGCCAGCGCGCTGGAGCAAGGCGACCTGAAACGTATGGGCGAGTTGATGGCGGAGTCTCATGCCTCTATGCGCGATGATTTCGAAATCACCGTACCGCAAATTGACACTCTGGTAGAAATCGTCAAAGCTGTGATTGGCGACAAAGGTGGCGTACGCATGACCGGCGGCGGATTTGGCGGCTGTATCGTCGCGCTGATCCCGGAAGAGCTGGTGCCTGCCGTACAGCAAGCTGTCGCTGAACAATATGAAGCAAAAACAGGTATTAAAGAGACTTTTTACGTTTGTAAACCATCACAAGGAGCAGGACAGTGCTGAACGAAACTCCCGCACTGGCACCCGATGGTCAGCCGTACCGACTGTTAACTTTGCGTAACAACGCAGGGATGGTAGTCACGCTGATGGACTGGGGTGCGACTTTACTTTCAGCCCGTATTCCGCTTTCCGATGGCAGCGTGCGCGAGGCGCTGCTCGGCTGTGCCAGCCCGGAATGCTATCAGGATCAGGCCGCGTTTCTGGGGGCCTCTATTGGTCGTTATGCCAACCGTATCGCCAATAGCCGTTATACCTTTGACGGTGAAACCGTGACGCTTTCGCCAAGTCAGGGCGTTAACCAGCTGCACGGCGGCCCGGAAGGGTTCGACAAACGTCGCTGGCAGATTGTGAACCAGAACGATCGTCAGGTACTGTTTGCCCTGAGTTCAGATGATGGCGATCAGGGCTTCCCGGGTAATCTCGGTGCGACGGTGCAATATCGTCTGACCGACGATAACCGTATCTCCATTACTTATCGCGCCACAGTTGATAAACCTTGCCCGGTGAATATGACTAATCACGTCTATTTCAATCTTGACGGCGAGCAGTCTGACGTGCGCAATCACAAGTTGCAGATTCTGGCGGACGAATATCTGCCGGTTGATGAAGGCGGCATTCCGCTCGACGGCCTGAAATCTGTCGCCGGAACCTCTTTTGATTTCCGCAACGCCAAAATCATCGCCAGTGAGTTTCTTGCCGACGACGATCAGCGCAAAGTGAAAGGTTACGATCACGCGTTCTTGTTACAGGCCAAAGGCGATGGCAAGAAAGTGGCGGCGCATGTCTGGTCAGCAGATGAAAAATTGCAGCTGAAGGTCTACACCACCGCTCCGGCTCTGCAATTCTACTCCGGCAACTTCCTCGGCGGCACACCGTCGCGGGGAACCGAACCTTACGCCGACTGGCAAGGGCTAGCTCTGGAAAGCGAGTTTCTGCCGGACAGCCCGAACCACCCTGAATGGCCGCAACCGGACTGCTTCCTGCGTCCTGGCGAAGAGTATTCCAGCCTGACGGAATATCAGTTTATTGCTCAGTAATGTTAAGCCCTCGTCATGAGGGCTTTATCTTCATATTGTTCAAATCACCAGCAAACACCGACATATTTGCAACTCAATATTCACAACAACCTTACACTGCGACACTATTTTCGCTATGGTTATGCGTAAGCATTGCTGTTGCTTCGTCACGGCAATATAATGAGAATTATTATCATTAAAAGATGATTTGAGGAGTAAGTATATGGCTGTAACTAAGCTGGTTCTGGTTCGTCATGGCGAAAGTCAGTGGAACAAAGAAAACCGTTTCACCGGTTGGTACGACGTGGATCTGTCTGAGAAAGGCGTAAGCGAAGCAAAAGCAGCAGGTAAGCTGCTGAAAGAGGAAGGTTACAGCTTTGACTTTGCTTACACCTCTGTGCTGAAACGCGCTATTCATACCCTGTGGAATGTGCTGGACGAACTGGATCAGGCATGGCTGCCCGTTGAGAAATCCTGGAAACTGAACGAACGTCACTACGGTGCGTTGCAGGGTCTGAACAAAGCGGAAACTGCTGAAAAGTATGGCGACGAGCAGGTGAAACAGTGGCGTCGTGGTTTTGCGGTGACTCCGCCGGAACTGACTAAAGATGATGAGCGTTATCCGGGGCACGATCCGCGTTACGCGAAACTGAGCGAGAAAGAGCTGCCGCTGACGGAAAGCCTGGCGCTGACCATTGACCGCGTGATCCCTTACTGGAATGAAACCATTCTGCCGCGTATGAAGAGCGGTGAGCGCGTAATCATCGCCGCACACGGTAACTCGTTACGTGCGCTGGTGAAATATCTCGATAACATGAGCGAAGAAGAGATTCTTGAGCTGAATATCCCGACTGGTGTGCCACTGGTGTATGAGTTCGACGAGAATTTCAAACCGTTGAAACGCTATTATCTGGGTAATGCTGACGAGATCGCGGCGAAAGCAGCGGCCGTTGCGAACCAGGGTAAAGCGAAGTAAACGTCATTCGCTTAAAAATGAGAAAGCCGACTGCAAGTGAGTCGGCTTTTTTGTTTGTCGTTGCTAACAATGGAGCACATTGCCTGATGCGACGCTACGCGTCTTGTCAGGGCTACGGTGATTCATCGGATACGCCACTCTGACGGCGCATCCGACAATTAAACCTTACCCGCGACGCGCTTTTACTGCATTCGCCAGTTGACGTAATAGAGCATCGGTATCTTCCCAGCCGATGCAGGCATCAGTGATGCTCTTTCCGTAGGCCAGCGGCTCCCCGCTCTCGAGGCTCTGATTGCCTTCCACCAGATGGCTTTCCACCATCACGCCAATAATGGCCTTTTCGCCACCGGCAATCTGCTGGCAAACGTCAGCACAAACATCCATCTGCTTTTTGAATTGTTTGGACGAATTAGCATGGCTGAAATCGATCATCACCTGTGCTGGCAGGCCTGCTTTGTTCAGCCCTTCTTTCACTTCAGCAACGTGCTTCGCACTGTAGTTAGGCTCTTTACCGCCGCGCAGAATGATATGGCAATCGCCGTTACCGCTGGTATTCACAATCGCCGAATGCCCCCATTTCGTTACGGACAGGAAGCAGTGCGGCGCACCGGCGGCATTAATGGCATCGATAGCCACTTTAATCGTACCATCAGTGCCATTTTTGAAGCCTACCGGGCAAGAAAGCCCTGATGCCAGTTCGCGGTGCACCTGCGATTCCGTAGTACGTGCGCCAATTGCGCCCCAGCTCATCAGGTCAGCGAGATATTGTGGGGTGATCATATCCAGGAATTCACCCGCCGCTGGCAGACCGCTGTCGTTAATATCGAGCAGCAATTTGCGGGCAATACGCAGACCGTCGTTGATCTGGAAGCTGTTATCCATATGCGGATCGTTAATCAGCCCTTTCCAGCCCACCGTAGTACGCGGCTTTTCAAAATAGACGCGCATCACGATTTCCAGCTCATCTTGCAGCTCTTCACGCAGCGTCAGCAAGCGAGCGGCATACTCTTTAGCCGCGACAGGATCATGAATTGAGCACGGACCAATCACCACCAACAGGCGATCATCATTACCTTTCAGGATTTTATGGATCGCTTTTCGGGCATGGGCGACCGTATTCGCGGCATTTTCAGTAGCGGGGAATTTTTCCAGCAATGCGACAGGAGGAAGTAACTCTTTGATTTCTTTGATGCGTAAATCGTCGTTCTGATAATTCATGTCTGTTCCAGTGTTGCCATACTTATCTTAGTGAATGCAATACTTCCAATCTATATCTTCCGTCAGAATGTGTAAACGGGGTTTTACACTATGAACGGATTAATCCTGGAATTAGCAAGAAAAACGCCAGATTGTCGCGAAAAACGAGATCTCTCCTACAATTTCTAACTGTAACTCCTTTGTTTGTTAATTATTTCAAGATTCTCTGCTGGGTATCTTTGCCTGGCTGAAATCTTAAACCATTGCCTTATATTCACCTGCAAATGCACTGTTGGAAGAGGTTATCCGACATAACGACCATAACAGGAGCATCCTATGAAAATGACAAAACTGGCCACACTATTTTTGACTGCCACTCTAAGCCTTGCCAGCGGTGCCGCACTGGCTGCCGATAGCGGAGCGCAAAGCAATAACGGCCAGGCAAACGCCGCAGCTGATGCGGGCCAGGTAGCCCCTGACGCCCGTGAAAATGTCGCGCCAAATAACGTCGATAATAACGGGGTAAATACCGGTTCCGACGGCACAATGCTGCATCCGGATGGTTCTTCAATGAACAATGACGGCATGACCAAAGATGAAGAGCACAAGAACACCATGTGCAAAGATGGTCGCTGTCCGGATATCAATAAAAAGGTACAAACTGGTGATGGCATCAACAATGATGTCGATACCAAAACCGACGGTACCACGCAGTAACCCTGCGAAATAGCCAATAATGGGAGAGCGGAGTCTCTCCCTTTTAATTTTTCCCTTCTAAAAGCAGTATGATGTCATAAAGTTAAGTGAGAATAATTAAGGGATGACTCGTCATGGCGCACTCACACTCACACACTTCCTCACACCTGCCAGAAGATAATAATGCTCGTCGCTTGTTGTATGCTTTCGGCGTGACTGCCGGGTTTATGCTCGTAGAAGTCATTGGTGGTTTTCTTTCCGGTTCTCTGGCATTGCTGGCCGATGCGGGTCATATGTTGACCGATACTGCCGCCCTGCTTTTCGCCCTACTCGCAGTGCAATTTTCCCGTCGTCCTCCCACCATTCGCCACACTTTCGGTTGGCTAAGATTGACCACGCTCGCGGCGTTTGTGAATGCCATCGCCCTGGTGGTGATTACTATTTTGATTGTCTGGGAGGCGATAGAACGCTTCCGCACTCCGCGTCCGGTCGAGGGCGGCATGATGATGGCAATTGCCGTGGCTGGGCTGCTGGCAAATATACTTTCTTTCTGGTTACTTCATCACGGCAGCGAAGAGAAAAACCTCAACGTGCGAGCAGCGGCACTGCATGTGCTCGGGGACCTGCTGGGTTCGGTTGGGGCTATTATTGCCGCGTTGATTATTATCTGGACCGGCTGGACACCTGCTGACCCCATTCTCTCAATACTGGTGTCGCTTCTGGTTCTGCGTAGCGCGTGGCGACTGTTGAAAGATAGCGTGAATGAATTACTTGAAGGTGCACCGGTATCGCTGGATATCGCCGAACTGAAGCGTCGTATGTGCCGGGAAATCCCGGAAGTCCGCAATGTGCACCATGTACATGTATGGATGGTAGGCGAGAAGCCGGTGATGACGCTGCATGTGCAGGTGATCCCGCCACACGATCACGATGCCTTGTTAGATCAGATCCAACACTACCTGATGGATCACTATCAGATTGAACACGCCACTATTCAGATGGAATATCAACCTTGTCATGGGCCAGACTGCCACCTGAATGAAGGGGTGTCTGGCCATTCACATCATCACCATTAATGGGACAGCGCGCGTGAACCTCTTTCGCGTGCGCTGTTGATCCACATCCGGCTGCCGTTGAGGGTAATAAAGGTCAGGATGATGTACTCCAGAGACATGGCGTAAACGCCCTGAAGTGCAAAAATAACGACGCTAATCACGTTAATAATCACCCACAACAGCCAGTTTTCCACATACTTACGCGTCATCAGAATCATTGCCACGATAGATAACACCATCATGCAGGAATCCCAGAACGGGAAAGCGTCCGGCTGTAGTTCAGGCATCGCAACCTGTAATCCTAATGCTTGCATGATCATGACTGCCACGCGGGTCAAAAATGCAAACACCGGATTGATAAATACCGTCATCAGACCAATCGAAACAACGCAAACCGCCAACCAGCTTAGCGCCTTCGGCAATGGCAACCAGCGAATTTTCAACTCCGCCTCGTTCTGACTGGTTTGTCGCGACCACGCATACCAGCCGTAAATATTCGCGGCAAAGAAAAACACCTGTAATAGCAGGCTGGCATACAGCAGAATCTGAAAGAAAATAATGCCAAACAATGTGACGTTGATCAGGCCAAAGAAGTAGTTGCTGATCTTCTCCAGACTGGCAAGGCCAATACACAGCAACCCGGCGATCGTGCCTACCGCTTCGATCCATGAGAGATCATAACCGCCTGCTCCTATTGGTATATGTACCAGGATATTCTGCACACTAAAAAAATCCATCTTTCCCCCAAAGCGTAACGTTACGCCTTATTATTCGTTATCCACGTAGTGTAGCCGCAAAATCCAGCATACGATTGAGCGGCACCAGCGCCCTCTCTCGCAGCCTTTCCTCAACATGAACCTCGTGATTGCTTCCTTCCTGTTCTAATGCCTCTGCGATGGCCTGAAGGCCATTCATGGCCATCCACGGGCAATGCGCGCAGCTGCGACAGGTTGCGCCCTCACCCGCGGTTGGTGCTTCCAGTAACTCTTTATCTGGCACCGCCTGCTGCATTTTGTAGAAAATGCCCCGATCGGTTGCCACGATAAGCCGCTGATGTGGCAATGTTTTCGCAGCAGCGATCAGTTGACTGGTGGAACCGACCGCATCCGCCATCTCTACAATAGCTTGCGGTGATTCTGGATGCACCAGTATGGCAGCATCCGGGTATTCTTCTTGCAAGCGGGTTAACGCCTGAGTCTTAAATTCATCATGCACAATGCAGGCACCCTGCCAGCATAAAATGTCTGCGCCCGTCTGTTTTTGCACGTAACGCCCCAGATGTTTGTCGGGTGCCCAGATGATTTTTTCACCCAAACTATCCAGATGATCAATAAGTTCGACGGCAATGCTTGAAGTTACCACCCAATCTGCCCGCGCTTTTACCGCAGTAGAAGTGTTGGCGTAGACGACGACAGTATGATCGGGATGGGCATCGCAAAACGCGTTAAATTCTTCAACAGGGCAGCCGAGATCCAGTGAACATTCAGCCTGAAGTGTCGGCATCAGAATTGTTTTTTCCGAACTGAGAATTTTGGCGGTTTCTCCCATAAATCTCACCCCAGCGACTAACAACGTAGAAGCGGGATGCTTTGCACCGAAGCGCGCCATTTCCAGAGAATCAGAAATACAGCCACCGGTTTCTTCTGCCAGTTGTTGAATTTCGGGATCGGTATAGTAATGGGCAACCATCACCGCATTACGTTCTTTTAGCAGACGTTTTATCTTCTCGCGGTAATACGCTTTTTCATCAATGCTTAACGGCGTCGGCTTCGGGGGGAAAGGATAAATCGCCGTGTCTGGATCAAACATCACGCTCATCTTACCATCTCGTTTCACAGGCTTAACGTTAAAACCGACTTAAGCGTGATATTCGCTATTATCGGCGTAATTTGTTTTATATACTAAACAAGATAGTCGAATGGTGGGGAAAAGTCACTCGAATTACGTATGAGATGCCGAATGCCACACTTTGCGTCTTATTCCTCCGACGTAGAGTTGTTTACGCAGCAAGCGCGGAGTATGTCATCAGGGTTAAGAATTGAAATTGAGAGATGCCTGAATAGCAAAAAAGCGCCTTTAGGGCGCTTTTTTACATTGGTGGGTCGTGCAGGATGACTCGCTTCGCTCGCCCTTCGGGCCGTCGCCGCGAGCGGCTCCGTTGTTTCGCTGCGCTCAACTCGAACCTGCTGCAGGTTCGAATCTTTGAGTATCGCAGATAGCAAAAAAGCGCCTTTAGGGCGCTTTTTTACATTGGTGGGTCGTGCAG
>ERZ1504361.423-NODE-423-length-10559-cov-4.578256_pt1 | contig 10559 bp, 10 predicted proteins | sample MGYA00571835_ERZ1504361 | MGnify/ENA primary metagenome ERZ1504361 (study PRJEB39906, sample SAMEA3182112) | gut metagenome | biome: human; feature: gut; material: Stool; isolation source: human stools | place: Canada | collected 2013-05-06 ...
GCGCGGTGTCAGCGCAGATTTCATGCCAGGAAAAATGTACGCTATCATCGGTTCCTCCGGCAGCGGCAAAACTACATTTTTGTCTTTGCTGGCGGGGCTGGATGTGCCGTCGGCCGGTAGCATTACCTGGAATGGGGAAGCGACTGCCCAGCTTGACCGGGATGCCTACCGGCTGGAACATGTCTCGGTGATCTATCAGAACTTCAACCTGTTTTCTCACTTGACTGCGCTGGAAAACGCTGCTTATCCCCTGTATGTCCGAAAAACGGCGAGAAAAGAAGCGGATATGCTGGCCCAGGAAAAGCTGTTGGCTGTAGGTCTGGAGGAGGAGCAGCTTGGGCGCTTTCCGAACATGCTCTCAGGAGGAGAGCAGCAGCGGGTGGCCATCGCCCGTGCTTTGGCGGCAGGCAGCGAAATCATTCTGGCCGATGAGCCAACCGGCAACCTGGACAGCGAGAACAGCCGCAACATTGTGGAAATTTTGCAAAAACTTGCCTACGAGGAAAACCGCTGCGTCATTATCGTTACCCATGATCCTGCGGTTGCGGAAGCTGCGGATACGGTACTGCATATGCAAGACGGCAAGCTGGCTATGTAGACGTCAATGCAGGAAAAGAATGGATGAGAGTTCCCAACCATACATAAACATCCCCCTCTTTTGCATTGCGCGGAAGAGGGGGAATCACTTGCATTCTGAGTTATTTTCCACGTAGCACCAGGGTCTGGCAACAGATGCAAAGCTGCCGCTCCCAGTAATGACTACGGGATTCAGGCTGCCGCTGGTGCAGCGGATGATCAGTAGATTGCCGTTGTTGTCCCGGCCTCCCATTGCGCGGGAATACCGGGATTGCAGCGCCACATTCTCAGAAATGTGAGGAACAGGTGGTTCCCAGGGCAACAGCATTTACTTTTTGAAAAGACGAGTAGATATGCTATAATAAGCTGGGGCGATGAAGGTGGAGATTCAGAAATTGCTGGAAGGAATCAGACAGTAGAGGATCTCCGGCGCAGTTGGGGGAATTTGCGGCACAAATTAGAGGATATTTTTGTAATCTGGCTGCGATCTGTACGGGCAAGGATTTCGAGGTATGGAGCTGTTTGGACAAGAGCGAGAGGAGTGGCTACACACGTTTTTAGAACTGCCCAATTGTTGATTCTTTGTATTATTTTGACAATTTGACATGTCTTAATAGGTGAAAGCCGTAAGAAACAGCCAATTACGAAAGGGAGGAAAAACACAATGAAAGGAATTCTTATGAAACGCTATACAGTAGCATTTACAATGCTGCTTACCTTTGCACTGCTGTTTGGCCTAGCCGCTTGCCAGCAAAATGAGGCTGTAAGTCCTGCAACCGATGGAGTGACGGAATCGGCTCCGTCCTCAGAGCAAACAACTGTACCGGAGATCACTGATTCTGAACCGACGGCATTCACTGTTACCCCAGATTTTGAAGTGCGCCGGGAGCCAGAGGAAATCTCCTTATATCCCTTTACCGCAGAAGAATTGGACGCCGCCCTGAAAACTGTGCAGGAGTATCTGGACGATGTTTTCAAGGAACTTGGTGTGCTGACTTACGAGGTGGAATGCATTGCCTACGACCCCATCATGACGGATGTCCATGTCCGGCAGCGCATGGTTGGCACTCCTGTGGATGGTTGGGCAGAGAGTGACTATTACGAACGTCAAATGAGCTTTGCTGTCACCTACAGCGATGCCTATAACCACGAGAAATCCAATGTCATCAGCGTCAGCCTGAGCCGGAAGAATGCCCAGTCTCCTTGGGAATTTCAGGCCAGCGGCGTATCGGTGGAACAATACTCAAGCCAAGCCATGAGCGCCGGGGAACTGAAAAATATCACAGACGTCAGTGGACGGGTGCTGGCTGGATATGAGGCAGGCGATGATGGATACTGGCTCTATCTGTGCGATGACAACACAGGCAAGACCCAGTTGATTCAAAAAGCCTGCAATTTGCAGACCACAAAACCGGAAACATTAGAACCGGATCCAACTGTCCCGATTCCCACAGAGCCTCCTATCCAAAATTCCGTTCCCTTGGCGGTGTGGGATGAATCCACTTACCAGGTAGGTTCTCCTGTCAGCCCCCAGCCGGGAGATACTGGGGGCAGCTGGAACCCCTCCTTAGCGGACGCATACCCGTCGGATGGAGACTGTTCTGCCATGCAGCTGCTGGAAAAATGGATGGCTGTGGAAGGGCTGACCATGGAGGATTTGGACGAACGTGGATGCCAGCAGCTGGTATTGGTCGTAGCCCGTGAGACGGACGGCGTTCAGACCTACACAATCTGTTATCAGAAACAGGCAGACGGTTCTTGGGATTCTGTCAATGGATTAACCTGGATGCAGGGCTGGACGGGGAGCAACGGTATTATGCACGGCCGCAAGCGCAACAGCGATACCTCTCCCGCCGGGCTTTGGTCCTTGGGTTTGGCGTTTGGAAATTCACAGAAGCCGGCAGGGCTGAAAATGCCCTGGCGGGATGTGACGCCAAATACAGACTGGGTATGCGATGCGGATTCCATTTATTTTAATACATGGCAGGAACGCGACGATCCCACAGTGACGGAAGCCTGGAGCGATGATGTGGAGCATCTGGAAGACTATCCAAACGCCTATGCCTACGCCTGCGTGATCCGCTTCAACACGCCGCCCTATACCATCCCTGAACGGGGCTGCGCCATTTTCTTCCATTGCAGTAAGGGCGCCACCGGTGGCTGCATCGGATTGCCAGAAACGGATATGGTAAATACACTGCTGTGGATGGATACAAGGTTGAATCCTTACATTCTGATTACCGGCTATCAGAAGGAGGTAAATTAGGAGAAATTGTAGATAGAACAAGGGGCCTTCGAACGGAAATGCGGAGAATATAAAATCCGGTTTGACTGGGCAGGAGCTTGCATCCCTTCATGAAGTTGCGGAATTTGGGCCGCTGCCTTTTACAGTCGGAGAATCTCAGCGGACAAATACCTATGTGAATTTTGAACGTAAAATCGCCATAAAAATGGGAACTGTTTAGTAGTAGATGTACACCCGATTTTGTTCATCATGCCAGCCGTTTTTTGCGGAAAGTCCCATCCGGTCAAGCAGGAGGCCGTAAAGCAGCTGGGCGTCTGTGGAGAGATTCTTGAACTGCGCGCCTGTCACCAGCAGACGGGGGGATGCGGTAGTAGCTGAATTGCTCGGATTCTTCGCCGTAGAAGTAAGAAAAGGAAACTGCTTGCTCCAAATGGCACACCTCCTGAAAATGGGTACAAAAAAAGAGGCGTCCCGTAAGAATGCCTCTGAAACGCAAAAAGCACCTCAAAAAAGGGGATGCTCTTTGAACAGTATAAGATTGAAAAACAGGGAAAATTGGGGGTAAACATCACGCGGGCGAAAAACGCGGAGGTATAGCTGACCTGGGCGCAAAAATGGGGGATTTTTGGGAGGCAGGATATGTCAAGTTCATTAAAAAGGTTAGAAAAAAGGCTTGTTTTCAGATGAAAACAAGCCTTTTTGCCTCTCAAAATGGTGGAGATAAGCGGGATCGAACCGCTGACCTCTTGAATGCCATTCAAGCGCTCTCCCAGCTGAGCTATACCCCCATATTCACTTCAGCTTGTGTGCCTCACAAACCGCTCCTATATGATACCACAGATTGGGAGAAAGTCAAGAGAGAATCGGAAAAAATTTTGATTTTTTTGCCGGAAGGGAAGACCGCAGGTAGGGCCTGCGGTGGGTTATGTTTTCTTGACGAATTTCTCTTTGCATCTGGGGCAGGTGATGGAGATTTTTCCCTTGCCTCTGGGGACGCGCACCAGTTGCTTGCATTTGGGGCATTTAAAATACCGGTTTTTCCGGTCTTTGATGCGGTCCACTAGTTGCAGGAAGCGGCGGTTTTCCTGATAACGGCGGTAGGTATTTTTGGAGAGCATCCGGTAGAGTACCAGAACCATGGGAATGTAGGCCAAGAGGTTCAGCCACCCGTTCCGGGTGAACGTGCCTACCAAACATAAAATGAGATCCAAAACCAAAATGGCCAGACTCAGCTGGTCCACACCATAGCGGCCCGCAAATGCCTGACGGAGCCAATTGCCCAATTTTTGCTTCATACTTGAATCACCTTGGAGAGAAATTGATATGGTCATTATATGGCAAATTCCGCAAAATTCAACGGTCAGGCGGGAATGTTTACGAATTGTTTAAAACCGGCGCTAGGTATGAGCTGATGGGAATATGTCACTTGACATGTATGCCGTAATTTTGAGGAAACTTGTCGAAATTGCACGTGGACTTTTGCGAAAAGCGGGTGTATAATTGGCGTGTAATCTAGAGGGCACATGGTATAATAGATTAAGACATTCTCAAAATACACCTGCACTAGATGTTTTGAATAAAGTAGGGGGGTAGGTAACGTGGATGATAGGAGCTATACATGTTTCGTAATTTCGCAGATTGGAAAAGAAGATAGCCAGGAACGGGTTAATGCTGATAAGGTGCTAGACTATTTGGTTATTCCAACACTGACTAGATGTGGCTTTTCAAAGGACAGCATTGTGCGTTCCGATAAAGTAGCTGAGCCGGGCAGAATTTCTGAACATATTGCCAGATGCATCGAAAACAGCGATCTATGCATTGTTGATCTTACCGGACTAAATGCTAATGTTATGTATGAGTATGGGTTAAGAAAGGGGTACGGAAAGCCATATATTGTTTTAGCACAAAAGGAACAAGAACTACCTTTTGATACATATGATGACCGAGCTATATTTTACGACATTTCACAGGTACCTGGGCTAATGTGTGCGCAAGAAATGTTGGAGAAGTTTGTGGGAGCAATTAAGGCGAAGGGCTTCATTGAATCTGAAGGGCCAGAGAGTGTAGCATCTATATCTGAGAGGCTGAAGACGATTGAGGCAAAATTAGATAGTGCCTTGAATGTCATACAAAGTACTACCAAAACCATGGGCAATGTTACGTACCGTGGTGCAGAGTTAGACGACATTTTGACCCAGCTTTCTCCCATTCAGGCCTTCAATTACGCCCTCACCCAGCGGGACCTCAAATTGGGGGAGGACCTGATGCCGGTTTTGGAAGGTGTTCTGAGCAAAGAGCGGTTCATTGACCAGGTGGTGGCGCAGCTAACGTCTATGGGATCAGCAAAAGCAGCCCGGATTCTGGAGGAGAATTGGGACTACATTGCCAGCAACTTCACCTTCAAGCAGCGCTACGAAGAGGTAGGCTGCTACATCAGCTATTGCAACCGGGCCGACTGTGAGCCGGAGCACTTGGAAAAGCTTGTCGCGACCATTGAGGGGCTTTTAGACGAGGCGCCTTCGCCAAAGGACCGGGCGGGATTGTATAACCAGAAAAACCGGCTTTATTTTGGGGCCTACACCACGTTGGAGGCAAACGGAGAAGTACATCCGGAATATTTGGAGATTGCCATCCAAGCTCTGGAAAAGGCCATCAAGCTGAACGGCGACGAGCCATCTTACTATTATAATTTGGCGACCTGTCAGCGGAAGAAGGACGACTTAGACGCTGCGGTAGATGCCATTTCGAAGTGCATGGATCTGGACAGCAACGATGATGACCACCTGAAACTGGCCTATGAGCTGTACTCAGAAAAGAAGGACCCCAGGGCGAAGGAGACGCTGGAGAAGCTTGCAGAGGTGAACCCCTACCTGGCCAAGCTGGTGCAGAAGAAGAAAAAGTCCTGAGTCACAGGGAATCGAGTATCAAAACCCGCTGATCAGATGGAATGTCTGTTCAGCGGGTTTTATTTGGCATCAGAATCGATTATTACAGTGTGGATCCATCCAGCTTGGTACCGCAATTATTGCAGAACCGGGCGGATTTGGGCGCTGCTTGACCGCAGATGGGGCAGTACTGTACGTTGACGCCTGCTGAGCCTTGGGGCTGCTGACCGGCGGCTGGTGGGATGTAAGCGGGGGGTGCAGGAGGCGCGTATCGGGCGCTGTAGGCGGGATCCGCCAGGCAATGCTGCACCTCATCATAAAACCCGGCCTGGGCAAGACCGGCGAGCAGGGGCGTCAGAGCGGCACCCAGTAAGGTGGCCAGGATCAACAGGGCGTAACATGGAACCCGCAGAAACGGAATTTGGGCCAGCCCCAAAAGCACAAGGAGAAGCAGAGACCAACTGCCGTAGATCAGAAGGTCTGCCAAAAACATTTTCCCTCGATATCCCCGGGTTTCCTGGGCAGAAATCCGGATTGCGTCGGTGGCCTTCACGTCCGGCCGGGTCATGAGAATGTATGGAGCGAACCGATAAGTATAGAGTTTCACTGGTCCCAGGATCAATCCGGCTACGGGAATGAGAGACCACAGAAAGACCCAGAGACTCATCCAGGCCATGCCACCCACGACATGGGGCAGCTGCTCCCGGCGAAAGGGGGAGAAGAGATCGCCCACTGCTGGAGCGGCTCCCTGATAGGCTCGAAGGAAAATCAGGGCCATAGATCCGCTGAATACCAAGTCCAGGAACCAGGCCACAGCGGGGATGGCCCAAAATCCAATGGCTGCCAGCCAGACCAGAAGCCCGGCCAGCAGACTGATGCCCCAGAGTTGCACCGGTTTGGTTTGCAGAAGCTTTCGTATTTTTCGATAAATCCAAAATCCCATACAAGTTCCCTCCTCTGAAAAGAAAGCGGTATGTTTCTGCCTCTAGTATAACTGCCTCCGGGTTCCTGTCAAGGGAGGAGAGGGAATCTTAAAAAAATCTTCTGATTTCCAGGTCCTCAGGCAGGGGCACCCCTGCGCAAAGGGCTACCACGTGGTTTTTCCATTCCCACAGGCGGAAGTGGAGATCCCAACCCTCCAGGGTGGGGCCCTGCAGGTCAAAATTCAAGTGGTTGGGATAGCCGCGAAGTCCGTCGCCGGTGTATTTTACCGTTGCTTCTTTCAGGGTCCACAGTGTGAGAAATACCCGGTCCGGCTCCTGAGCTTCCTGCCAAAGGCGGTATTCCTGCGCAGAGAGGACCTTTCTGACCAATGCGGGTCTGGTATGGCGGCTCAGCTGCTCGGCATCCAGCCCAATTTCTCCTTCAGACAGGGCACAAAATGCCATGGTACGTGTATGCGTGATGGAGCAGTGCAGGGGACCTTGGGAGAAGTAGGGCTTCCCATGCTCATGGCGCAATAACGGCGGCATAGGCTGACCTGCAGTCTCCTCATATAGCTGGTTCAGAAGGCGGCGGGCATCCAATCCGCCACGGCTGGCGGTGGTGGGGGTAGCAGCAAGGGAAAACAGAGGGGGCATAGGAACTCCTTTCCGGCGCGAGATTGGGACTGGGTGGTAAAAAGAGGGGTGCTGCAAGTGTGCAGCACCCCGTCGATTGGTTTGCAGAGAAATTAGCCGTTGCCGCGCATCTGAGCGAAGCACTCGCTGCAGTACACAGGACGGTCGGACTTGGGCTCGAAGGGAACCTTGGCCTCACAGCCGCAACGGGCGCAGGTGGCAGTGAAGTACTCACGGGGGCCACGGGCGGCGTTCTTGCGGGCGTCACGGCAGGCCTTGCAGCGCTGGGGCTCGTTCTGGAAGCCGCGCTCTGCGTAGAACTCCTGCTCGCCGGCAGTGAAAACGAATTCGTTGCCGCACTCTTTGCAAATTAAAGTCTTGTCTTCGTACATGGATCAATTACCTCTCTTTGGATAGTTGTGTTAGCCCCGTAAAGTGCCCATCAAGTAATTTGCTGGTCTGTTGTCCAGGGTTTTATGCGAACGGCTTTGCCGTTGTCGCCAAGAAAGCCGGCGAGGAGCCGGAGAGACTTTGGGAGAAGGTACTGGGGGACGGGCATCCCTGCCAACCTCCAGGCACATCTCCCATCTAATTGCACATTATAGCAGAAAAAAAGATTTTGTCAATAGTGAATAAGATTTTTTCCTTAGGAAACGCAAATTTGGTCAAATTTACGATCCGAAACACGGCGCTACAGAGACAGCTGTGTTTGACCGGTGAAAGGGATTCCCAAATGGGCATAGGCCAGCTGGGTGGCACACCGTCCCCGAGGAGTCCGGGTCAGGAAGCCCAATTGCATGAGATAAGGCTCATACACATCTTCCAGGGTGACGGCCTCCTCGCCGATGGTGGCGGCCAAGGTTTCCAGGCCCACAGGGCCGCCGCCGTAGTTCTGAATGATGGCAGTGAGCATTCGACGGTCAATGGCGTCCAGTCCGAGATGATCCACCTCCAGCCGTTCCAGAGCCAGATTGGCCGCTTCCCGGGTGATCACGCCATCGGCACAGACCTGGGCAAAGTCCCGGACCCGGCGCAAAAACCGGTTGGCAATCCGGGGGGTTCCCCGGCTTCTGGCTGCAATTTCCCAGGCGCCCTGGGGGTCGATCTCCATGCTCAGGAGGGTAGCAGACCGGGTGACAATGCGGGACAGCTCTTGTATGGTATACAGCTCCAGCCGCAAGGATACGCCGAACCGGTCCCGCAGAGGGCTGGAGAGCTGCCCGGCCCGGGTGGTGGCTCCCACCAGGGTAAATTTGGGCAGATCCAACCGGATGGAGTTGGCAGAGGGCCCTTTGCCTACGATGATGTCTATGGCGTAGTCTTCCATGGCGGGATACAGGATTTCCTCCACCACCCGGTTGAGCCGGTGAATCTCGTCAATGAAGAGGATGTCTCCCGGGTTCAGGTTGGTGAGCAAGGCTGCCAGATCGCCAGGCTTTTCAATGGCGGGGCCGGAGGTGATGCGGATGTTGACTCCCATCTCATTGGCGATGACCCCGGCCAGGGTGGTTTTGCCCAGGCCCGGGGGACCGTAGAGGAGGGTGTGGTCCAGGGGTTCTCCCCGCCGCCGGGCGGCTTCAATGTAGACGGACAGGTTCCCCTTGGCCTTTTCCTGCCCGGTGTAATCTGCCAGGAGCTTGGGCCGCAGGCTCACTTCTCCCACGTCCTGACCGGTCAGGGTGGGGGTGATGATGGGGGCGTCCAGCTCCTGGGAAAATTCGATGCTCATACTTGGTTTCCTCCTTGCTCCAGGGAACAAAACAGGGTGACAAAATCCGGTTGTGGGAGAACCGGGGGACTGAATCGACAGACGGGAATGGCTTGGCCAATGCCGGCGGGCAGACGTCGGAGGCTCATGACCGGCTTACCATAGCGCGCAGGGCGTAGCGAATCATCTCCTCGGTGCTGGCGGCGGCGTCACAGCCCTTGAGGGCGGCGGCAATTTCAGCGGAGGAATAGCCCAGCTCTTGCAGGGCGGCAGTGGCCAGGGTGACGTTGCTGTCCCCGGTTGGAGCGGCGGTAACTGGGCCGGAAAAGTCCAGCTCGGTGGCTGCGCCGCCGATTTTGTCCCGCAGCTCCAGAATGATGCGCTGGGCCAACTTTTTTCCCACACCCTGGGCAACGGTCAGGGCCTTTTCGTCCCCTGTCATGACGGCTAAGGTGAAGCTCTGTGGCCCTCCGGCGGAGAGAATGGACAGAGCTGCTTTGGGCCCCACGCCGTTCACCCCCAGAAGCAGCTGGAAGCACCGGAGCTCCTCCCGGGAGGCAAAGCCGAAGAGGTCAAAGGCGTCCTCCCGGATGTTCTCGTGGATGTAAAGCCGGGCAGTTTGATTGAGCTTCAGCTGTGCGGCAGTATAAGCTGTGACGGCGCAGGCATACCCCACCCCGCCGCAGTCCACCACGGCCAGATTTGGTTCCAAGATGGCAATGGGACCTTGCAGATAGTAAAACATAGAGAACCTCGTAGTACAAAAAATTCCGTCTTACCGCTCAGCGGCCTTTGCCCGGTTGAGCAGGGAGGTGGCGGAGCGGGCATGGCACAGGGCGATGGCGATGGCGTCGGCGGCGTCATCGGGGCGGGGCCTTGCGCTCATTCAACGTCTCTGAAGCCGTCGTCCTCGGGTTCGAGCTGGCGCTTGAGGGCGCGCAGCCTGCCTGCGACGTCGTCACCGGGCTCATCGAGGCGCTTCTGCATCTCCTCAAGCAGGAAACGGGAACCTGAGAGCATGGTGTAGGTGGCGCTGCGGGCCTTGCCGGCCTTGGAGAGCTCCTGCAGGTTCAGGCGCACGAGTTCGAGCTCAGCGCCGACGCTCTCGTAGAGGTCCTCATACTTGCCGAGGGCGGCGAGCAGCTCCTCAGGGCTGTGCTCTCCTGCCGTGTAGCCGCCGCCGGGGGCGGGCTGGGTGAGTCTGTCCATTTTTGAATTACCTCCGGATATCAGTCATCGCCGCCGCCGAGGGCCTCAAGCTTGGAGACCGGCGTCGGCCTGTTGTCGCCGTGCTTCACGAAGAGCATCGTCAGGAAGGCCAGCAACACGCATACGCTGCCGTAGGGGAAGAGCACCGTCATCCCCAGCTTGTCCATGAGGAAGCCGGAGAAGATGGGCGTGATGGTCTGGGCCGCCATGCTGGCGGTGTAGTAGAAGCCGGTGTAGCGGCCCACGTCGCCTCCGCGCGAGAGCTCGACGACCATGGGATAGCTGTTGACGTTTATCGTCGCCCAGCCCACGCCCGCGAGGGCGAAGAGGATGTTCATGACGAGCGGGGAGCTGCCCGCGCGGATGAAGCTGCCCGC
>ERZ1504361.486-NODE-486-length-9765-cov-5.676725_pt1 | contig 9765 bp, 8 predicted proteins | sample MGYA00571835_ERZ1504361 | MGnify/ENA primary metagenome ERZ1504361 (study PRJEB39906, sample SAMEA3182112) | gut metagenome | biome: human; feature: gut; material: Stool; isolation source: human stools | place: Canada | collected 2013-05-06 ...
GGCCATCGCACCTGAACCTTGCGAAAAGTCTTTCCCGAATGCCTCAATAATGTTCGTTACAGCCTGGTTATTCGTTGAAGTCGCGATAATAACCGGAGGCTCAGATTTTTCGAGAGCCGCTCTGGCCCACTGCGTGGCGATGATAGAAAGCACCAGCGTGGTTTTTCCGGTTCCCGGAGGGCCATTAACAGCAAGGATATCGCCATGTCTAGCATCCAGAAAATGGCTTAAGGCATCGCGCTGAGCCTTTGCCAGCGGAAACTTATCTCCGGAGTGTCCAAGCCTGTCGCTGAATTTTGCTCCAGGGGCCAGCAAAGACTCTGCAGCATGAACCTCTCGCGAGGCGAAGCGATTGAAGAGCGGCACATCCTTATTGCAAACAAGCAGGTGATCATAAAGAGAAAGGATATGGAAACTGGCACCGCCAGATTGAGCCGTTTTAACAATATAACCGTGCTCAGCGAGTTCATATTGCTCAGGTTTTTCAATCCAGTCGCCGGCAACGCTCTTCAGTAGCCTCTCTGAGTCATACAGATATTGACGCCACTCCTGCTGCAAGGCGGCATATCGTGCTTCCCGTTCTTCATCCGTTTCGGCAGTCTTATCAACGCTGTCATCAAAGTTGATAGAGAACGTGGTATGGGTCGTCTTGTATTTGTCATACTGCCCAATCTCACCAATCGAAAATGCTCCTTTTGGCAAAGGTTCAAGCAGGTCTCTGGGAATGGAGGTCGCTGGCGTCGGATATAAAAAACCCTCACGGCTTAGCAAGGCTGGCGTCACTATCGGGGTAACAATATCAGGCGCACCTGCAGAACGGTCCTTACCATGCTGCAATAACCGGAAATAAACTTTTGGGCGCAAGATGACATCGACCGTTTCGACATCGTCTTTTTCTCCCTTAAAAAATTTACTGACAATCGCTTCGTCAAGACGTCCCGCCGCTATCCCATGCCAGTGAGTGAAATTTTTGGCGTCTTTCCGTTCAAAACTGCCCTTTCCTGACTCAGCATCCGCAAGCGAGTTGCGCCAGTATGAGGTAAACCCTAAAGCATTTTCATCCATTACCAGTCCTGTGACTCAATGAAATCCATTGATTTATCGAATATAAAACCACCGAATGGACAACTATTGTCCATATTGAAAAAGTTGGATGCAATGTTTTGTTTATAATTCGGTATCAAATGTACTGGTTGTACAAGGTTCAGAACACAAGCACATTCAACAGTACGTCAGGACTATTGATTTCATAACAGTGAATACATTTTTTACCGTTTATAATGACTGCCTGTGTTGGACAAGGATACCAGAACAGCCGAAAACACCGGGGGTTATTACCTGCTCTCATGGAAACCAGATATTCCTGGTGCTAATCACAGTCATAAATAGCCTGAAGAACATGACGAAGGGACTTTAATGGACGCCGGAGTAACTTGTCAGAACATCAATCTTCGTCATCATTTACAAAGAAAAATAATCAGTTAAAGCAGTCCGGGCAATCAGCCCGGACTGCTTACTATTTTAATGGATTGTTAATTTTTGCATAGTCAAACGGACTGATACCCTTCTCCCGGTTCGCATCCAGAAAATCAGCCCACCACTGTAGCATCAGTCGACGTTCTTCCAGATGTTCTGCTTTATGGATATACGCAGCCCTCACTGAATTTCGCTCCATGTGACTCATCTGACGTTCAACAGCATCACGAGACCACAAACCTGATTCGATCAATGAACTACAGGCCATTGTTCGGAAACCATGACCACAGACCTCAACTTTTGTATCATACCCCATGACCCGTAACGCACTATTTACTGTATTCTCACTCATGGGCTTGTGCGAATCGTGATCACCAATAAATATCAAGTCATGAGCCCCACAAAACTGTTTTATCTGCTTTAAAATTGCAAGGGCTTGCCTTGAAAGAGGCACTAGATGCGTTGTACGCATTTTTGAGCCTCTATGGGAATGTTTCACTCCAGGAATAGGCTCCCGCTCCGGTGGGATAGTCCATATAGACGCTTCGAAATCGATCTCTGACCAACGAGCAAAACGCAGCTCACTGGACCGAATAAAGATCAGCAAAGTGAGTTCTATCGCCCATCGGGTTAGCGGCCTACCAGTATAGCTATCTATTTTTGTAAGCAACTCAGGGATGCGCTTTAATTCAAGCGCGGGACGATGTTGTCGATTACAGGAAGCAACCGCCCCAGCCATCTCTTGTGCCGGGTTATAATCAATTAACCCACTTTGCACTGCATAGCGCATGATGGCTGTAGTACGCTGTTGAAGACGAGCAGCCACCTCAAGACGTCCAGACATCTCCACGGCTTTAATAGGGCTAATAAATCTCGAGTTTTTAACTCAGCAATATTACGTTCACCAAGCGCTGCAAAAAGATTATCTTCCAGACTTTTTAGCACACGATGGGCATGATCTTCTGACCACTTTTTATTGGTGCCATACCACTCGATCGCGACTTCTTTAAAGGTCCGTGCTTTACTCTGTTCAACCTTATCATTTTTCTTTTTGTCTCCCGGATCGACGCCATTCGCAAGCAGCTTACGCGCCTCGTCACGACGTACTCTGGCATCCGCTAGTGTGATTTCAGGATAAACCCCAAGTGCCAGCATTTTTTGCTTTCCCTCATAACGGTACTGCAAACGCCAGTACTTAGAACCATTTGGATGGACAAGCAGATGCATACCGCCACCATCAGTCAGCTAATATTGCTTATCCGTTGGCTTGGCTGCTCTGACTTTGATATCTGTTAATGCCATCGTATTCCCTCCCTGTTGGTACAAGCATTATCGAACCGGAAATACCATCATCTGTACCAACATGTGTTGGTAGATGTACGTTGATATCGGTTGACCTTGAGAGAGTTAATATAGCGGGAAAGATAGATAAACACTGGATTTCAGGCATAAAAAAAGACCTCAGTTGAGGTCTATTTACATACTTTTGGTGCCGAAGGCCGGACTCGAACCGGCACGTATTTCTACGGTTGATTTTGAATCAACTGCGTCTACCGATTTCGCCACTTCGGCACTGAAGAGGTATGCGGAAAACGTTGTGGATTATACCTGTCGCACGCCACCATGCAAGCGCCAGCTTGCTCGCACCTCGCTAAGTGCTGAAATTTTCAGCATTGCATACAGCGATGTGTAACCTTTGTCACACTCCAGGCACCCCGCCCTGCCATGCTCTACACTTCCCAGACCACACCAGAGAAGGACCAAAAAATGTCGATGATAAAAAGCTATGCCGCAAAAGAAGCGGGTGGCGAACTGGAAGTTTATGAGTACGATCCCGGTGAACTGAAGCCACAAGATGTTGAAGTGCAGGTGGATTACTGCGGGATCTGTCATTCCGATCTGTCAATGATCGATAACGAATGGGGATTTTCACAGTATCCACTGGTTGCCGGGCATGAGGTGATTGGTCGCGTAGTGGCGCTCGGGAGTGCCGCGCAGGATAAAGGTTTGCAGGTCGGTCAGCATGTCGGGATTGGCTGGACGGCACGCAGCTGCGGGCATTGCGATGCCTGTATTAGCGGTAATCAGATCAACTGCGAGCAAGGTGCGGTGCCGACGATTATGAATCGCGGTGGCTTTGCCGAGAAGTTGCGTGCGGACTGGCAATGGGTGATTCCACTGCCAGAAAATATTGATATCGAGTCCGCCGGGCCGCTGTTGTGCGGCGGTATCACGGTCTTTAAACCACTGTTGATGCACCATATCACTGCTACCAGCCGCGTTGGGGTAATTGGTATTGGCGGGCTGGGGCATATCGCTATAAAACTTCTGCACGCAATGGGATGCGAGGTGACAGCCTTTAGTTCTAATCCGGCGAAAGAGCAGGAAGTGCTGGCGATGGGTGCCGATAAAGTGGTGAATAGCCGCGATCCGCAGGCACTGAAAGCACTGGCGGGGCAGTTTGATCTCATTATCAACACCGTCAACGTCAGCCTCGACTGGCAGCCCTATTTTGAGGCGCTGACCTATGGCGGTAATTTCCATACGGTCGGTGCGGTCCTCACGCCGCTGTCTGTTCCGGCCTTTACGTTAATTGCGGGCGATCGCAGCGTCTCTGGTTCTGCTACCGGCACGCCTTATGAGCTGCGTAAGCTGATGCGTTTTGCCGCCCGCAGCAAGGTTGCGCCGACCACCGAACTGTTCCCGATGTCGAAAATTAACGACGCCATCCAGCATGTGCGCGACGGTAAGGCGCGTTACCGCGTGGTGTTGAAAGCCGATTTTTGAAAATCATTCGCAGCGCTGATCTGAGGCGCTGCCCTCTTTCGCACATATTCTGTTTTGTCGTATCGCCAGCACAGCCTGCCGACATTGTTCGGTGACATTGGCAATATCATGGTTGATATCAATGCGCACAATATCCTGTTCATCTGCTTGTGGACGCTCCAGTGCCTCAAACTGACTTTTTAGTAACGCTACCGGCATAAAATGCCCAGCCCGACGCTGCATTCGCGCGAGAATAGTTTCATAGTCGCCATCTAACCAGAGGAAATGAACATGGGGGCTACCCTTGCGTAAAATATCACGATACTGTTTTTTTAATGATGAACAGACAATAAATCCTGTTTCATTCTTTTTATAAAGACTGTATGAAGCATCATTTAAGCGTTCCAGCCAGGGAAGTCGATCTTCATCAGATAATGGAATACCCTGCGACATTTTATCTATATTTTTGGCTGGATGAAGATCGTCACCATCAATAAATTTAGCAGATAATAACGCGGCAACCTTGCTACCAATTAATGTTTTACCACTCCCTGAAACGCCCATCAAAATAAAGCTTTCACCCGCCATTTAAAATCTCCTGAATCATCTTACCTGCTGCGATACTACGCCTGGCGGCATAATAATTTCACGTTTTTTTATTTCTACTGATAAGAATTACAAGGCACATCACGTTATGCGTAACATAGTAATGTAACAATTTTCTGACGTGATCTTCATCACAAATAATGACAATTAAAACCGCTTAAATGCTTCCGAGGTGTCTACCTGACCAGTGAGGAATTTATGCAAGTGAAAACACAGTCCTGCGTTGTTGCGGGCAAGAAAACTGTTGCCGTTACCGAGCAGACGATAGATTGGAATAATAATGGAACATTAGTACAAATAACCCGAGGTGGAATTTGCGGTTCCGATTTACATTATTATCAGGAAGGAAAAGTAGGTAATTTCATGATAAAGGCACCGATGGTGTTAGGTCATGAAGTTATCGGTAAAGTTATTCATAGCGACTCATCAGAATTACATGAAGGGCAAACGGTAGCCATTAATCCGTCTAAACCGTGCGGTCACTGCAAATACTGCATTGAACATAACGAGAATCAGTGTACAGATATGCGTTTTTTTGGCAGTGCCATGTATTTCCCTCATGTTGATGGTGGTTTTACCCGTTATAAAATGGTCGAAACGTCGCAATGTGTCCCTTATCCGGCCAAAGCTGACGAAAAGGTTATGGCTTTTGCCGAACCTTTAGCCGTCGCGATTCATGCCGCACATCAGGCCGGCGAGTTACAGGGCAAGCGAGTATTTATTTCCGGTGTTGGACCCATTGGCTGCCTGATTGTCAGTGCAGTGAAAACACTGGGGGCCGCGGAAATTGTCTGTGCTGATGTGAGTCCCCGTTCCCTTTCGCTGGGCAAAGAGATGGGGGCGGATGTGCTCGTAAACCCACAAAACGACGACATGGATCACTGGAAAGCGGAAAAAGGCTATTTCGATGTCAGCTTTGAAGTGTCCGGTCATCCTTCATCAGTGAATACCTGTCTGGAGGTCACTCGTGCACGCGGCGTAATGGTGCAGGTAGGGATGGGAGGCGCGATGGCAGAATTCCCAATGATGACGTTGATTGGTAAGGAGATTTCACTCAAAGGCTCTTTCCGTTTTACCAGCGAATTTAATACCGCAGTGTCATGGCTGGCGAATGGCGTTATCAATCCACTGCCTTTACTGAGTGCTGAATATCCCTTCACTGACCTGGAAGAGGCGCTACGTTTCGCCGGTGATAAAACCCAGGCAGCAAAAGTCCAGCTTGTTTTCTAAGAGATAAATAAAGGAATAATACAATGAACGATCTATTTTCACTGGCAGGAAAAAATATCTTGATTACCGGTTCAGCACAGGGCATTGGCTTTTTACTGGCAACCGGCCTGGGTAAATATGGCGCACAAATAATTATTAATGATATTACTGCCGAACGCGCAGAACTTGCTGTAGAAAAACTCCACCAGGAGGGTATTCAGGCCGTTGCCGCACCTTTTAATGTTACTCATAAACATGAAATTGATGCCGCCGTTGAACATATCGAAAAGGACATCGGCCCCATTGATGTGCTGGTGAATAACGCCGGTATCCAGCGCCGTCATCCTTTTACTGAGTTCCCTGAACAAGAGTGGAATGATGTGATCGCAGTAAACCAGACCGCCGTGTTCCTGGTATCGCAAGCGGTAACTCGTCACATGGTTGAACGCAAGGCAGGTAAAGTTATTAATATTTGCTCGATGCAAAGCGAACTGGGACGTGACACCATCACCCCTTATGCCGCATCGAAAGGGGCGGTAAAAATGCTCACCCGCGGCATGTGCGTCGAGCTGGCGCGCCACAATATTCAGGTCAACGGTATTGCGCCGGGCTATTTCAAAACAGAAATGACTAAAGCACTGGTTGAGGACGAAGCCTTCACCGCCTGGTTGTGCAAACGGACCCCCGCCGCACGCTGGGGAGATCCGCAGGAACTGATTGGTGCTGCGGTGTTCCTTTCTTCAAAAGCCTCTGATTTCGTAAACGGCCACCTGTTGTTTGTTGATGGCGGCATGTTAGTGGCTGTTTAACACCTACTACCCTACGTGCAGCGCGAAAGCGCTGCTTTTCTGGCACTAATAAGAGATAAAGACTATGCCATTAATCATTATTGCGGCAGGCGTCGCGCTGCTTCTTATCCTGATGATCGGCTTTAAAGTTAACGGCTTTATTGCCCTCGTTCTGGTAGCTGCCGTCGTCGGATTTGCCGAAGGGATGGATGCACAGGCCGTCCTGCACTCTATACAAAATGGTATCGGCAGCACGCTCGGCGGGCTGGCAATGATCCTCGGTTTCGGGGCCATGTTAGGCAAGCTGATTTCTGATACGGGTGCGGCACAACGTATCGCCACTACGCTGATTGCTACTTTTGGTAAAAAACGCGTGCAATGGGCGCTAGTGATCACCGGTCTGGTTGTGGGCCTCGCCATGTTTTTTGAAGTGGGTTTTGTCCTGCTGTTGCCGTTGGTATTTACCATCGTAGCATCATCAGGATTACCCCTGTTGTATGTTGGCGTACCAATGGTAGCAGCGCTCTCTGTAACCCACTGTTTTCTGCCGCCACATCCAGGGCCTACTGCCATCGCGACTATCTTTGAGGCTAATCTCGGAACGACTTTACTGTATGGATTTATCATTACCATTCCGACAGTTATTGTCGCAGGACCGCTGTTTTCTAAACTGCTAACTCGCTTTGAGAAAGCACCACCGGAAGGCTTATTTAATCCTCATCTGTTTAGCGAAGAGGAGATGCCCTCCTTCTGGAACAGTATTTTTGCTGCAGTGATCCCGGTCATCCTGATGGCTATCGCCGCCGTTTGTGAAATTACGTTACCGAAAACTAACACCGTGCGCCTCTTCTTTGAATTTGTCGGTAACCCTGCCGTTGCGCTGTTTATTGCCATTGTTATTGCGATTTTCACACTGGGCCGACGTAATGGACGCACCATCGAGCAAATCATGGATATCATTGGGGATTCTATAGGCGCTATCGCGATGATTGTGTTTATTATCGCTGGCGGCGGCGCGTTTAAGCAGGTATTAGTAGATAGCGGTGTCGGGCACTATATTTCACACTTAATGACCGGAACTACACTTTCGCCGTTATTGATGTGCTGGACTGTTGCGGCGCTGTTGCGTATCGCTCTGGGCTCTGCCACCGTCGCGGCCATTACCACCGCGGGTGTGGTGTTGCCGATTATCAACGTTACCCATGCCGATCCCGCTTTAATGGTACTGGCAACCGGTGCGGGCAGCGTGATCGCGTCACACGTAAACGACCCTGGCTTCTGGCTATTTAAAGGGTATTTTAATCTGACGGTTGGTGAAACGTTGCGTACCTGGACGGTGATGGAAACCCTTATTTCTATTATGGGTTTGCTGGGCGTGTTAGCCATTAACGCCGTATTGCACTGAAAGAATAAAATATTGTGATGTAGTTTCGGGGGAAGATTGAAGATTCCCCCGACGTTGGGAGAAGTTATGCGCAATCACAGAATTTCTTTACAGGATATCGCTACGCTGGCTGGCGTAACAAAAATGACCGTGAGTCGTTATATCCGCTCGCCGAAAAAGGTGGCAAAGGAAACAGGCGAGCGCATCGCCAAAATTATGGAAGAGATCAATTATATCCCTAATCGCGCTCCCGGCATGTTGTTGAATGCACAAAGTTATACCCTCGGTATCTTGATTCCGTCATTTCAAAATCAACTCTTCGCTGACATTCTCGCGGGAATAGAATCCGTCACCTCTGTGCATAATTATCAGACCCTTATTGCTAATTACAATTACGATCGCGATTCCGAAGAAGAGTCGGTGATTAACCTGCTCTCTTATAACATTGACGGGATTATACTTTCGGAAAAATATCACACCATCAGGACGGTGAAATTTCTGCGTTCAGCCACCATTCCGGTCGTGGAATTGATGGATGTACAGGGAGAACGGCTGGATATGGAGGTCGGTTTTGATAATCGGCAGGCTGCTTTTGACATGGTGTGTACCATGCTGGATAAGCGAGTCAGGCGCAAAATTCTGTATCTCGGTTCCAAAGATGACACCCGCGATGAACAGCGTTATCAGGGGTATTGCGATGCGATGATGCTGCATAATCTTTCCCCATTACGCATGAATCCACGCGCCATCTCATCCATTCATTTAGGAATGCAGTTAATGCGTGATGCCCTTAGCGCAAACCCGGATTTAGACGGTGTATTTTGCACCAATGACGATATTGCGATGGGTGCGCTTCTGCTGTGCCGCGAGCGAAACCTCGCCGTGCCAGAACAAATTTCCATTGCGGGTTTTCATGGGCTGGAGATTGGCAGGCAAATGATCCCAAGCCTCGCCAGCGTAATTACTCCCCGTTTTGATATTGGTCGGATGGCCGCCCAAATGTTGCTGAGCAAAATTAAGAATAACGATCACAACCACAACACTGTTGACCTCGGGTATCAGATTTATCACGGCAACACGCTTTAGGTTATTTTCTCTTCATTACACGTATTCTCTTTGCCGGACGTTGCCTATACTCCAGGCAGGAAACTGGAGGATATCTCATGAGTGAACCCCTGTTAATTGCCCGCACGCCGGACACAGAACTGTTTTTACTGCCGGGAATGGCTAACCGTCATGGGCTGATTACCGGCGCAACGGGGACGGGTAAAACCGTTACGCTGCAAAAACTGGCGGAGTCATTGTCGGAAATCGACGTGCCGGTGTTTATGGCTGATGTGAAAGGCGATCTGACCGGCGTCGCGCAGGCAGGAACGGTGTCGGAAAAACTGCTCGCAAGGCTTAAAAATATCGGCGTCAATGACTGGCAACCGCATGCCAATCCGGTGGTGGTGTGGGATATCTTTGGCGAGAAAGGCCATCCGGTGCGGGCGACGGTTTCGGATCTGGGGCCGCTGTTGCTGGCACGACTGTTGA
>ERZ1504361.507-NODE-507-length-9560-cov-3.184324_pt1 | contig 9560 bp, 9 predicted proteins | sample MGYA00571835_ERZ1504361 | MGnify/ENA primary metagenome ERZ1504361 (study PRJEB39906, sample SAMEA3182112) | gut metagenome | biome: human; feature: gut; material: Stool; isolation source: human stools | place: Canada | collected 2013-05-06 ...
TCAGCGCCATCCCCTCGATGTACCTCTGGTACCGCCTTATCAACCGGCTGGGCACGCTTAAATGCTGGCGCATCGCGCTGGCGTGGCTGGGACTTTCGCTGGTGCCGATGTACTTTGTGCACAGCCTGCTGCCCGCGTGCCTTGCCGGCGTATTGGTGGGTGTGGGCATCGCGGGCGTGACCGCCAACCTGGACATGGTGAATTCCGTGCTCATCGAGGACGACGCGGCCCGCTATGGCGTGCGCCGCGAGGCCACGTTCTTCGCAGGCATCAGCTTTATCACCCGTCTTTCCAGCCTGACGCGCAGCGGCGTTTTTCTTCTGCTGTTCACGCTGTTCGGCTTTGAATCCGGCGAAAACCCCGGCGCAATGCCCGGCACTGCCGCCCGCTTTATGATGATCGTCTTTCCCATCGCGCTGATGGCGCTCTCTGTGTGCGCCTCTCTGCTTGTGCGCTTCCGCGCTCCCGCCGCCAGGGCCGCAAAGCCCGCGGCAAAGCTGTAGATCCCTCCGCCGCCCGGCGCTTCTGCGCATTTCCGGGCGGCGCTTTTTCTTACCGCTCTTTTCTCCTGCGGGGAAATATGGTACAATGCCCCGCAGAAGAGGCAGCGGCGCACAGGGCCGCCGGGGAAAGGGGAAATGGAGCATGGACTATACGCTCGTCAAGCAGGTGCGGGACAATGCTCCCCTGCGGGAGAGTTTTTTCGCACTGGCCCGGCGTGTGTTCGGCCTTTCGTTCGAGGAATGGCACCGCGCGGGCTGGTGGACGGACCGCTACGTTCCCTATACGATGGTATACCGGGACGGCAGCGCGGCAGCCAACGTCTCGGTCAACCGCATCGACACGGTGTGGCGTGGCGAGGCGCTGCGGCTGGTGCAGCTGGGCACGGTGATGACGGCTCCGGCGCACCGCGGCAAGGGCCTTGCCCGCAGTCTGATGGAAGCCGTACTGGACGACTGGGGCCGCACCTGCGACGGCGTTTATCTTTATGCCAACGGCACGGTGCTGGAGTTTTACCCCAAATTCGGCTTCGTCCCCGCGCGGGAGCATGTCTGCACACTGCCGCTGCCCGCCCAGGTCACCGCTCCGGCGGAGGGCGGTTTTGCGCGGCTGGACATGGACACGCAGGCCGGGCGCGCGCTGCTGCTGCGCTGCTATGAGCGCTCCAACCCTTTCTCCGCTCTGCCCATGCTGGATAACCCCGGCCTGCTGATGTTCTATTGCAGCGGCTTTTTGAAGGACTGCGTCTATTACTCTTCCGCTTATGATCTGGCCTGTGTGGCCACGGAGGAGGACGGCGTTTTCACCTGCTGCGACTTTTTCGGCACGGGCCGCTGCACGCTGGAGCAGGCAGTGTGCGCCGCTGCCTCTGCCGCTTCGCCCGGCGCGGCGCGGGCCGAACTGGGCTTCACGCCCGCAAGTGCCGCCGCATACGCCCGCGCGCCCGTGCAGGGCGACGACCATTTGTTCGTGCTGGCGGGCGGAGCGAATATTTTTGCGGAAGACCGCGTGATGCTGCCGCTGCTTTCCCATGCCTGAACGCGGCGCCGCAAAACATTAAAAAAAAGGGAGGGCAAAAAAAGGCGTCTCCCTTTTCCCCCTCTCCCGTTACAGGCGCTCTTACAGGCGTTCGCCCTGGGTGGGCTTTAAAAACCATAGGCACACAAAGCCCGCCGCCGTGGCCGCAATGGCAATGAAATGCCGCACGGCCTCGCCTTCAAAGCAGCGGGCCAGCAGCGGGAAGCCTACGCTGCCCACACTCATGCCCAGCGCCAGAAAGCCGTAGTTGATGCCCGCGTTCTTCTGGCCGAACAGGTCTGTTCCGGCCGCGGGAATGACAGCGGCCTCGCCGGAATAGCAGAACGTAAGCAGACTGTACACCAGGATCACCCACCAGCTGCCTGCATAGATGAACCACACCGAAAATCCGCACAGCGCAGCCAGCAGAAGCATGTCGGTATACCGCCGTCCGATCTTATCGCTGAGCCAGGGCATCAAAAGCCGTCCTGCCGCCGAAAAGACCGAGCCCACCACGATGCAGGCCAGCGCCGCCGTCTGCGAAAGCCCGCGCTCCTGTGCCAGCTCCACGATGATGGGGCTGAACAGCAGCACGGCCGGCGTTGCAAGCCCCACTACGGCGAACATCAGCCAGTATTGGTTTGTTTTGAGCATTTCTTTTACGCTGTAGTCCCGCGGCCTTTTGGGTGCCGGCCCTCCGCCGCGCTTCTGCTTCGCTGTTTCCCGGGGCGGCTGCTCCGGGTTTTCCAAAATAGCCGCGCCCGCGCCGCACACCGCCAGCATCAGAAGGCCCAGCACCCAGAACGCGGTGCGGATACTCCAGGTGCCGATGAGAAAGCGGCCCAGAAACGTGAGCACCGCGCCGGACGCGCCCACCGCGCCGCCGATGACGCCCGTGGCCAGGCCCTTGCGGTCCGCATACCACTTCTGCGCGCAGGACATGACCGAAGGATACAAAAACGCACAGCCCAGCCCCACAGGCACGCTGAACACACCGTAAAAGAACCACGGATTTTCCCCCGGGATGAAGCCCGCGCCGCAGAAGCCCGCCGCCAGCAGCACCGCGCCTGCAAGCCCGGCCGTGCGCGGCCCCTTTTTGTCCTGTAAAAGGCCGCCCAAGATACACCCAATGCCGAAAAAACAAATGGTGAGGCTGAAAATCATGGCCGCGTTCTCTTGCGAAAGGGAATAGCCCTCGCACACGCCGCGCTGAAACACGCCCCAGGCCGCGGGCACGCCCGTCAGGACCTGGATGGCCGCGCCCGCGGCGAGGATCACCCATCTGTGCTGCTTTAAAAACGCCTGCATTATTCCAACTCCTTTGCGGGCGGCGCACGCGGCCCCGCCTCCGGGATAGTATGCGCACAGGCCCGGGGGATTATTTCTCTTTTCTCCGCTTGACGAGGCTCTGGTTTGCGTGTAAGATTTTTTCATAACAGAAAAAGGGATGGGACATATGAAAAAAACGACGAAAATCGGCATCATCGGGGCCGGGCATGTGGGCAGCCACGTGGCCAGCAGCCTGATGACCCAGGGCCTGTGCGATGAGATCGTGCTGCTTGACACAGACGAGGGCAAGGCGCGCCGCCATGCCGACGACATCGCGGACAGCGTGGCCTATATGCCGCTGCCCGCAAAAATATACGCGGGCGGCTATGAAGCGCTGGCGGACGCGGATATCGTGGTGCTCAGCGCGTGCAGCACCATTTTTGAACAGGACCGCCTTCTGGAGCTGGACGCGACGGTCAAGGTCATTGCGGAGATCGCCCCGCAGCTTACCGCCAGTGGTTTTTCGGGCATCGTAGTCTCCATCTCCAACCCCTGCGATGTCATCGCGCAGTATTTTGCCCGCATCACCGGGCTGAACGTGGTGGGTACGGGCACGGCTCTGGACTCCGCCCGGCTGTGCAGACGTCTGGCGGCGATGCTGGGCGTTTCGCCTCACAGCGTCTGCGCCTATGAGCTGGGCGAGCACGGCGACAGCCAAATCGCGGCGTTCAGCGCCGCCACTGTGTGCGGCAAGCCGCTGACGGACTGGATGGCGGAGCAGCCGGACACCCGCGGCCAGGCGGATCTGTACGGAGCCTGGCGCTCTACCGTGGCGGCCGGCTGGGACATCGTGCAGGGCAAGGGCTGCACAGAATTTGGCATTGGTGCGGCGGCTGCGGCGGTCATCAAAGCCATTCTGCACGATGAAAAGGCCGTGCTTCCCTGTTCCACGCTGCTGGACGGACCTTACGGCCAGCACGGCGTGTACGCCAGCGTTCCCTGTATTCTGGGCGCTGCGGGTGTGGAAGAGGTCATCGAACTGACGCTGAGCCGCGGCGAGGCGGAGGGCTTTGCCAAAAGCTGCGCCATCATTCGGGAGCACTGCGAAAAGCTGTAAAAAGCAGCTTGCTTCCATTTTGAGGCTACGGGCTGTTAAGCGCCGAGCAATAGTCATAACCACCCGCTAATGGTGGTTTCCTTACTCAAAAGAAAAACCGCGGGCGGTGCGCATTGCACCGCCCGCGGTTTTCTGCCTGTGCTACAAATCGTCTGCGTCCTGCACGGGCCTTTCCGTTTCGTCCAGCGGCTTGCCCGTATAGCTGCCGCTGGGGTCCGTCCCGCTGGGCGGCTGCAGCACAATGGCCCGCACCGTTGGGTTCTGGATGCGCGCGGCAGCGTCCCGCTGGGGCTGCGTGTTCTTTTCCATACCGTTCTCCCTCCCGCTTTTTGTATATAAAGTGCGCCGGACGCCCAAGATATATACAAAAAACGGAAGGAGGCACGCACGTGAGCAGAGCAAAAGCGTTCTGGCTGGGGCTGGGCTGCACGCTGGCCGTGCTGCTGCCCATCTATCTGGCGGTGGCCGCCGTCATTTTTACGCGCAGCGCGCCCGCCGACACTGTACAAAGCGGCGTGCCCATTGCGCAGCCCACGCTGGGCGATGAAAAAAACTTTTTGCTGATGACCGGGCCGGAGCAGCCCGAGACCTTTGTGCTGCTGCGCTTCGATGCGCTGGAGGGCAATTTGTGCTCGGTGGCCATCCCCGGCGAGACCGTGGTGCTTGTGAACGGGCGGCCCGCCACGCTGGCAGATGCGGCCGAACAGGCGGGCCCGGCCCAGGCCGCGGCGGCTTTGATGGAAACACTGGACATTGAAATCGACAATTACCTTTACTGCACCGCGGACCGTCTGGTGGATCTTGCGGCGGGCTTCGGTACCGCGCGCATCCCGCTGGCCAATTACATGACGCCCGAGGCCCTGGGGCAGCTGCAATTGAACATCCCCGGGGTACAGACGGTCTCGCTGACGCCGCAGATGCTGGCAGACGTGCTGGCTGCGGGCGCGGCTACGCCGGACATGCAGGCACTGCTGCGCGCGGAGGGGTATCTTGCCTTTCTGCGCATCGGCGGCGACGCGCTGGCAGACACAGTACCGGATGCCGTGCGCGCGGTTCTGGCGCAGAGCTCCACCAACCTGACGGCCACCCAGATCTTCGACTATGAGCGTATTTTCGGTTTCCTGCGCAAGGAGCCTCCCCAATACCGCGCGGGCGTACTGCCCGGCACATGGGCGGACGGGCGCTATGAGCTTGCGGAAAATTCCGTCACTGTCGCGGCGGCCTACTTCAAGCGCGCCTCCTCGTACAGTGCGTGGAGCGGCGACGGCGTATCCGCCGCCCCGGACAGTGTGCCTCAGGGCGCGGCTGGAGACGCAGACGGACAGCCCGTCTCTCCGTCTGCGGCAGGCGGCGGGACAGGCTCCGGCAGCGCGGCGGCGGGCCCCGGCCCGGAAGAAGCAGCGGGCGTTCCGCCGGACGGCGGAGCGGGGCCGGAAGATGACGCCGCGTGACCCCCTGCGCCCGGGCCGCCTTGCCGCTCAAAAGCTCCCCGTGCTATAATATACCGGTTGATGCCTGCCGTCGGCGCGGCACACATTGCATTTTACCGAAAGAGAGGGAATGCTCATGATACCCGCAAAGCTCCGCCCGGGGGACACCATCGCGGTGTTTTCCCCCTCGTCCCCCGCCACGGCGACGGCCGCGGCGCGCTACCGGCGCGGCAAAGAATATCTGGAAGCCAAAGGCTTTCGCTTTTTGGAGGGTTCTCTGACAGGTCGGCGGGATTTTTACCGTTCCGGAACGATCCGGGAGCGGGCGGAGGAATTCAACGCGTTGGTCCGCGACCCGAACGTTCGGTGCATCATGGCGGCCATCGGCGGCAACAATTCCAACTCCCTGCTGCCGTATCTGGAGTATGAGGGCCTGTGCAAAGACCCGAAGATCATCGTCGGCTATTCGGATGTGACGGCGCTGCTGCTGGGCATTTATGCCCAGACCGGGCTCACGACTTATTATGGCCCCGCCGTGGTGGCCTCCTTCGGCGAATTCCCACCGTTTGTGGACGAGACCTATACATATTTTACCGACATTGTAACAGAACGGCTCACCCTTCCTCACACCCTGCCCACGCCCCCGCAGTGGACCGACGAATTTATCGACTGGAATTCCCAGGACAAAGCCAAGAAAGGGCGCGTCAATGCGCTGGTGACGCTGCACCCGGGATCCGCGACAGGCACGCTCATCGGCGGGAATCTGAACACCATGCAGGGGATTTGGGGCACAAAATATTTTCCGGAGATCACGGACGGAACGATCCTGATGATCGAAGATTCCCTCAAGGACGCGGCCACGGTGGAGCGGAGCTTTTCACTGCTGAAATGCGCCGGCGTTTTTGAACGCATCTCCGGGCTTATTTTGGGCAAGCATGAAAAATTCGACGATATGGGCACGGGCCGCCAGCCCTATGAGATTCTTCAAGAGGTGATGGGAGATGTAGATTTTCCCGTGCTGGCGGAATTTGACTGCTGCCATACCCACCCCATGCTCACGGTCCCCATCGGCGCAAAGGTCCGGCTGGATGCAGACGCGCAGACGGTCACGCTGCTGGAGGAATAGCGCTCCAGCCCCGCTTTGCCGCCTTGCGGTTATACATTTTCCTGTATCAAAATCATGACCTTTGTAATGTATTCGTCTGGGGCTGAGATCATGAATTCATTCATCCCTACCTCGTAGGCATATCCGGAAAGCGTCAGGCCATTTTGTTCTGCATATTCGGTCATTGCCTCGTACAGCAGCGGCAGCCTGCTCCAAACGCCTTTCTGATATCCGCACAAATAGTTCCCCTTTGGGCGCGTCAGGCTGTCCGCCGCAGACGCGCTGCTCAACGCGGGCGTATAGATTCCATCATAAGCCTCAAAGTTTCCGCTGTACACCTTGTCCAGCGAAATAAAACCGCCGATGCCCATACGGATCTGCTCTATGCTCCATTTCTCTTTGGCATGGGCGAACACCCGCTGCATGTCGTCCTCTGCAAAGTCATAGGGCAGTACCAGAAGCCTCTCGGCCCTGCACGCTTCTATTCTGATCTCCCGTTCCCGCAGCTCTCCGCAAAAAGCGGCCTGTTCCCTTTTTGCGCGCAGTACCTTTTGGGCGTGCCGCAGCTTTTTGATCTGCCGGCCGATCTCTTCTTCCTTGGCGGACGCTATTTCAAGAAAGCGGGCGGGTGTGGGCGCTTTGCAGTACGCTGCAATCTCATCGATGCTCATGTTCAGCTCCTTGAGCATGCGGATGTATTCAAAATCCAGGCTTTGGGCGGCGTCGTAAAAGCGGTAACCGTTTTCTCCCTTTGCCCGCGGGCTGAAAAGGCCGATGTCATCATAGTAGTGCAGCGTGCGCTTGTTCACCCCGTGCAGCTTTGCAAACTGGGCCGTTGTCAGGCTTTTAAAACTTTTCTTCATTTGTGCAGCTCTCCCTGTTGACTTTACAGTTACTGTATCCTTTATCTTATAGGATACCGAGATATAAAACAAGGAGGCCCTTCATGCCGCTGCAATTGAGAGAATATCAAAAAAATGACTTTATCGCTTTAAAAAACATCATCCGCAAAACCTGGCGCTACGACGAATTCAGCAGCCCAAAAACCGCGTCCCGGCTGGCCGACGTATTTTTGAGCAGTTGTCTGACCAATTACACATTCTCCCGGGTGGCCGTGCTGAACGGCAAACCCGTGGGCATTATTCTGGTAAAGGATATCGCGCGTCACACGTGTCCGCTTCCAAACAGATTCCGGCAGCTTCGGGCCGTTCTGTCGCTCTATCTCACCAAAGAGGGCCGGGCCGTATCCAAAATTTTTGAAAACGTCACGGGGATAGACAGGGAATTGCTGCGCGAAAGCGGCAAGAACTATCCGGCGGAGCTTGCATTGTTTGTGGTGAGTCCCTCGTGCCGCGGACAAGGCGTAGGCAAAGCGCTGTTTCAGGCGGCTCTCGATTATACCGGCCAACAAAAATTAGACGAAATTTATTTGTTCACCGACACAAGCTGCAACTACGGCTTTTACGAACACCAGGGCATGCGGCGCCGCTGCGAAAAGGAGCATCTGTTCCATATCAACGGGAAAGCCGCTTCCACGCGCTTTTTTATTTACGACTGCAAACGAACAAAAAGCCTGCACGGCAAAGGTGCCTCCACGTAAACAGACGCGCCGTGCTTTCAAACAAAGCGCCCCGGACGCGGCCGGCATCGTTCAGCCGGGCGCCCGGAGCGTTTTTTGCCGCTTTGCGGTTGCTTTTATGCCGGCCTCTGCGGCCGCACCGTCTCAGCAGCCCGTGAAAGACGCCACCGCGTCCCGCAAAAAAGCCGCGCAGCCCGGCGTTTCAGCGTCGTAGTAGGCAGTGAAGCGTTCGTCCGCCACATACATTTCTGCCAGGCCGAGGTGTGCCTTGGGCGTGTACTTGGGCCAAGTGAAGCACAGCCACTGCTTATGCAGCCCGGCGATGCGCCGCCCCTCGGGCCCGTCCGGCGCTTCGCCCGCGCGCACCGCGGCGGCCAGAGCGGCGTTGATCCGCGCGCTCAGCTTCTGCATCTCGCCGTACTGCTCGGGCGAAAGCCCCATCAGCTTCGCGTTGGAGGCATCCACGGCCATGTCTCCGTATTTGCCCCTTGCCTCTGTGCCGTATTCGGCCTCGTTTTCCGCCACGAGCTTCTGTTTGAAGCCCTCAAATTTCTCTGCGTCTGTCATCGCACATTTCCCTTCTTCCGTCAAAATGGTTTTGTCCAGCGTGGCCAGCAGGGCGTCCAGCTGCGCTCGCCGGCAAAGCAGCGCGGCGCGATGGCTCTGCAAAGCGGCCAGCCGTCCGGCGGAGGCGTCCGCCATCAGCGCACCGATCTGTTTGAGCGGCACGCCAAGCGCCCGGTAGAACAGGATGCTCTGCAGCGCATCCACCTCATCCGGGCCGTACATCCGGTAGCCCGCTTCGGTGACGCGGGCCGGGCGCAGCAGGCCGATCTCATCGTACCAGTGCAGCGTGCGTACGCTCACGCCCGCCAGCCGTGCAAGGCCGTTTACGGTGTATTCCATGGCTGTTCCTCCTTTCTGTCCGGGAGGCAGGCGGCGGGGTGCCGCCGCCTCCATGCCTCCCAAAAGCTACAATACACTATGACGCACCGTCAGAGTCAAGCAAAAATTTTGCCGGGGCGGAAAAAATCCGTCCCGGCCTGTCCCGTTCAAGGCTCCTGCTGGCCGCGGATATGGTGTTCCACCCGCTGGATGATCATATCCAGTGCAACCAGATTTTTGCCGCCCTCGGGCACGATGATGTCCGCACAGCGCTTGCTCGGCTCCACAAACTGCTCGTGCATAGGCTTGACGGTCGTAAGATATTGCTGCACCACGCTCTCCAGCGTGCGGCCGCGCTTCTTCACGTCCCGCACCACGCGGCGCAGAATACGCACGTCCGCGTCGGTATCCACAAATATCTTCACATCCATCAGATCCCGCAGCTTGGAATCCGCAAAAATGAGAATGCCCTCAAGGATGATGACGCTTGTGGGCGCAATGAGCAGCGTGTCCTCGGAACGGTTGTGCACCGTAAAGTCGTACACCGGGCAGGCGATCGTCTCGCCCCGGCGCAGCGCCTGAACCTGCTCCACCATCAGATCTGTATCGAATGCGTCCGGATGGTCGTAATTCAGCCTGCAGCGCTCCTCATAGGGC
>ERZ1504361.517-NODE-517-length-9442-cov-3.065303_pt1 | contig 9442 bp, 10 predicted proteins | sample MGYA00571835_ERZ1504361 | MGnify/ENA primary metagenome ERZ1504361 (study PRJEB39906, sample SAMEA3182112) | gut metagenome | biome: human; feature: gut; material: Stool; isolation source: human stools | place: Canada | collected 2013-05-06 ...
CCGCGAAGCGGCCGCATTCGTCCACCGCCACCACGGCCGGGTCCGACGCCTTATTCCCGGCATAAGGCGCGACGGCGCGCACCGCGATGCCCGCCGCGCCCACATAGACAAGCGCGTCCGCGTTGGCAAAGGCGTCGGCTGTCCAGGCGTCCAGCGTGCAGCCTTCGCCGCAGCGCGCGGCCTCGCCGGATAGCTCCGCCGCCAGCCGCCGGGCCAGCTCCATGCCCTTTTGGGTGAACGCCAGCAGCCGCACGGTCACGGCTTCGCCTCGCGGAATTCTGTCGCAAAGGAGGGGTCGTACAGCTTGCTGCGTTCATAATCCGGCGCGAGGAAATCCCCCACCAGCACCAGCGCCGTTTTTGAGATATTGTTTTCGCGCCCCGCCTGTGCCAGCGCGCCCAGACGGCAGCGCACCACCTTTTCCTCGGGCCAGGTGGCCTTGTATACCAGCGCCGCCGGGGTGTCGGGCGTGTACGCGCCCTGCAGCAGAGCGGCCTGCAGGCCGTCCAGCATGCCCGCCGAAAGAAACACCACCATCGTGGCGCCATGGGCGGCAAGCGCCGCGATGCCCTCGCGTTCCGGCACGGGCGTGCGCCCGGCCATGCGCGTGATGATGACCGTCTGGCTCACGCCCGGCAAAGTGTATTCCGCACAGGCCGCGGCCGCCGCGCCGCAGAAGCTGGAAACGCCGGGGGTATCGTCATAGGGAATGCCCAGTGCGTCCAATGCGTCCATCTGCTCCCGGATGGCGCCGTAAAGGCACGGGTCTCCCGTGTGCAGGCGGACGATGTCCCTGTTTTCCGCATGGGCGGCGCGCACCACCTCCAGCACCTGTTCCAGCGTCATCTGCGCGCTGTTGTACACCGAGCAGTCCTGCCGGCACAGGCCCAGCAGCGCCGGGTTGACAAGGCTGCCCGCGTAGATCACGACGTCCGCGGCGCGCAGCAGCGCCGCGCCCCGCTGCGTGATGAGGTCCGGCGCGCCGGGGCCGGCGCCCACAAAATGCACCATGGGTCAGTCCTCCTTTACGATGATCGTTGCAAAATAGCCCGCGTCCTGTTCGCGCGGGAACACGGAAAGGTCGGCATAAACCTGTTCTCCGGGCAGCCCGCAGTTGCTCACCAGCGCGCTGCGCTCCAGCAGGCCGCGCCGCTCCAGCGCCGCCAGCACGCCGGGCAGCTGCCTGCCGGACTTCATCAGCACCTTGGCGCCCGGCTGCGCCAGGCATTCCTCCAGTGCGCCGCAGCCGCCCGGCACGATGTGCAGCGGGGTATCGATGCCCGTCAGGCTGGTGTTCAGCCGGGCCGCCACGGCGCAGAAGCTCGTCACGCCGGGCACCATGCGCGTTTCATAGCCATCCGCGGCCAAAATGTCCGCCAGGTAGGCGGCCGTGGCGTAGATGGAAACGTCGCCCAGGTTGAGCATGGCGACGTCCCGCCCCGCGTCCAGATGCGGCCGCAGCGCCTGCGCCGCCGCAAGGTGCGCGGCGTGCTGCTGCGCCTTGTCCCGGGACATGGTAAAATGCAGCGGCACAACGGTTTTGCCTTCCAGCGAAACCGCCTGCTGCGCGATGGAGAGCGCCAGCATCTCGCCGTTTTTCGTCTGCGGCGCGGCCACCACAGGGCAGCGCTCCAGCGTTCGCACGGCCTTGAGCGTGATGAGCTCCGGGTCTCCGGGGCCAACGCCCACACTGTAAAAAACGCCTTTTTTCATTGTTTTTTCCCCTTCCATTCCGCCAGCATCTCCGCGGCCGAAGCCGTCCGGCCCAGCAGACCGTATTCATTGGAAAACAGCACCGCGCCCACCCGGTATGCGCCCGCCGCCCGGCGGACGAGATGCCGCTCCACGGCCCGCAGCAGGCTGTCCAGCACAGGCGCGCGCAGCCCCGCTTCGTCCAGCAGCGCTATGCATGCGTCCGTGGTGGCCGCGTCCAGCAGCGCGGCGCAGGTCTTCTGCGACGCGCCGCACACTGCTGCGTGGGCGCACAGCAGCTCCGTGCGGCAATCCGCATATCGGCTGTGTGTATTCATGACGCCTCCCGCCAGCTTTGCCAGCTTGCCGATGTGCCCCACCAGCAGCACGTCGGCAAAGCCGAGCGCAGCGGCCTCGTCCAGTGCGCCGCCAGCCCCTGCTCACGCAGAAAATCCACACCGTAATTGCCGGGCGTCAGCAGCACGCGGGCGGCCCCCTGGGCCCGCGCCTGGCGCAGCGAAAGCGCCACCGTGTCGATGAGCGCCTGCATGCTCATGGGCTCCACGATGCCGGAGGTTCCCAGAATGGAAATGCCGCCCTCGATGCCCAGCTGCGGGTTGAAAGTTTTTTTCGCCAGCGCCGCGCCCTCCGGCACACAGATGGTCACCCGCAGGCCGCCGTCCCAGTTCAGTGCATCGCACACGGCGCGCACCGCCTGCTCGATCATCCTGCGCGGCACACGGTTGATGGCCGCCGCACCCACGGGCTGGTCCAGCCCGGGCTTTGTCACACGGCCCACGCCCGGGCCGCCGTCTATCACAACGCCCGGCTGTGCCGCGCGCTCCACCCGCGCCTCAATCAGCGCGCCGTGCGTCGCGTCGATGTCGTCGCCGCCGTCCTTTTCCACCGCGCAGCAGGCGGTTTCCCCTGCCATGCGGCAATACCGGGGCGCAGCCGTAACAGGCAGGCCGCCGGGCGTCGTGAGCGTGACACTCTCCGGCGCGCGCCCGCCCAGCAGCAGGCGTGCCGCGCCCGCGGCCGCAAGCGCCGCGCAGGTCCCGGTGGTATAGCCGCAGCGCAGCCGTTTTCCGCCGGACTGGATATAATGCTCAAACGGCATCCTGTCACCCGCCTTACAAATTTATACTATCTCCCGCAGCCGCGCACCGTACAGCGCCTGCACCTCCGGCAGCGCGCCCAGGCCCCGCATCCGGCAGCGCACCCCGACGCCCGCGGCCTCGAGCCTGCTTTTCCAGCTTTTTGGGCCGTCCCCCGCCATATCGTTCAGGGCGTGGTCGCCCGCCACCAGCATGAACGGCACAAGCAGCGCCTGCCCGCAGCCGTCTTCCTTCAGCTGCGCCAGCACCTCGTCAAAGCCGGGCCAGCCCTCCACCGTGCCCATATAGGCGCGCCGCCCGCCCGCAAGGCGCAGGGCCGTCTGCATGGCGGGATAGACCATGTTGGCGAAGTGCTCCGTGCCATGGCCCAGCAGCACCAACGCCCCGCCCTCCGGCTGCCCGAAGCGCCGCGCCATGCACGCAGCCAGCGCGCGCAGGCTTTCGCTGTCCGCGGCAAGGGGCCGCCCCAGGGCCAGCCGGGCGAAGCGCCCCGCAAACGCCGCCGCGTCCGCTTTGAGCTTATCGTATTCAAAGCCGTACAGCAGATGGGTGGGCTGCACCGCCACATCCTCCACCCCCGCGGCCGCAAGCGTCTCCAGCGCCTCGGGCAGGCCGGACACGGGCTCTCCCCGTTCGGCCAGGATGCGGCGGATCGTCGGGCTGGTGTACGCGCGGCAGAACGCACGCTCCGGCGCCCCGGCGGCAAGCACGCGTTCCACCGCCTCGATATCCTGCCGCGCGCGCGGCACGCTCGTGCCGAAGCTGACGGCCAGCAAAGCCTGTTTCATGGTTTCCACTCCTGTTCCAGTTCCTCCACAGTGTGCGGCGGCGCGGCAAGGCCCAGCACGCGCCCCACGCGGTACAGCACCGGCTGCTCCAGCCCGCATGTCCGCAGCAAAGAAACATTTTCAAAAATCTCCCGCGGTTCCCCGTCCCCCGCCAGCCGTCCCCCGCGGAACACCAGCACCCGGGTGGCCCAGCGCCATGCGAAATCCACGTCGTGCGTTGCAACCATAAGCCCCAGGCCCTGCTCCGAGAGCATTTGAAGATTTTGTTCCAGCAGGCGGGTATTTGCCGGGTCCAGGCTGGCCGCTGGCTCGTCCAGCAAAAGCATCTGCGGCTCCATAGCCAGGGCGTCGGCCAGCGTCACCCGCTTTTTCTCCCCGCCGGAAAGATACTGCGGCGCACGGCCCCGGTATTCCTCCAGCGCAAAACTGCGGATGGCCGCATCCACGCGGGCGCGTACCTCGCCTACGGGCAGGCGCAGGTTCATAGGGCCGAAGCTGACCTCCTCCTCCACGCTGCCGCCCAGCAGCTGCACCTCCGGGTCCTGGAACACAAGCCCCACGCCCCGGCGCAGCACGTTCAGCTGCTTTGCGCCGCCGCCCACCGGCGCGCCCCGAAACAGGATGCGTCCCGCACCGGGGCGCAGCACGCCGTTCGCCAGAAGGAAAAACGTGGACTTTCCCGCGCCGTTGCTGCCAAGCACCGCCACGCGCTCGCCGGCGCACACCTTCACGCACACGTCCAAAAGCGCCTCCCGCTCTTCCTCGTATGCATAGGAAACATGTTCAAACCGAAGGATCTCTTCCATTTTCCCTCCTGCCAACCCTTTTACAAAACCGCCGTGTCATGCGCCGCACACAAGCGCCAGCACCATGCCCGCCGTCAATGCGCCGCACACAAGCGCGTGCGGCGCGCGCACGGGCTTTTCCCGCGTCAAAAAACGGATGCCGCCGTCATAGCAGCGGCTCTCCATCGCGTCAAAGCACGCCTGTGCCCGCCGGAAGCTGTGCGCCAGCAGCCCGCCGTATACCCGGCCCGTCGTGCGCAGGCTGCGCACCGGCCCGGCATAGCCCAGGCGGCTGGCGGCGGCGTCCCGCATGCTGCGGAACGTGGCAAACAAAATAAAGATGTAGCGGTAGATCAATACCGCCAGATCGCCCACGACCTCCGGCACGCGGGCGCGCCGCAGCGCATCCAGCAATTCCGGCACGGGGGTGGACAGGCTGAGGAAATACAAGCAGCCCTCCGCGCCCAGCGCCCGCGCCATAACGAGCCGGGCCGCCGTTTGCGCCGGGGCGCGCAGGACAAAATACCCGCCCAGAAACGGGACGTTTGCCACGCCGCCGGGCGCAGACGCGTATTCCCACAGCAGCGCAATACCGCTCAGCAGCAAAAATGTAGCAGGCGCGCCCAGCAGCGACAGATAGGCGCGCGGGCGTACGCCGCCCGCCGCCGTTAACGCGGACGCTGCAAAAAACAACGCCAGCGGCGGCCACGGGGTGCGCGCCAGCAGGCACAGCGCCAGCAAGGCCGCGCAGCACCAAAGCTTCAGGCCCGGGTTTACCGTCAAAAAGCGGGAACGCCGCGCCAGCACGTCCACCGTCAGCGCCGCGCCGTGCGTGTGGCCGTGCAGCAGCAGCAGCAGCAGCGCGCCGCCCAGCGCTAAGGAAGCTGCGGCCGGCCAGGGGCCGGGCAGCGCGCCGGCCGTCAGGCTCCACGCCACAAAGCTCCCAAGCAGGGCGTTGAACATATTCCCACCTCCTGCCGGACTTTTTGAAAAAGCATGTTCACCGGGAGCCCCCGCGCAAAGCGGCGTGCGAAAGAGCCTCATTCCAAGGACTGTGCGGAATATTTTTTACGCGCGGCAAAATAGCCGAAGCCGTAGGCCAGCACGCCCACGCCCACGCCTGTCTGGATGCAAAACAGCAGGCTCTCGATCTCTCCGGGCAGCTCGCCGCCGAGCAGTGTTTCCAAAACCGGCGTGAACCACGGCTCATATGCTTCACCCTGAATCTCCTCCACCATCCGGCTTCCGGCGTCATCGCTGCCGCCGAACTCCGCGCCCGGCGCAAGGAAGAAGGGCACGACAGCCAGTACCAGCACAGCGGCCAGCAGCGCCAAAACGGTTTTTGTATTCCTGCTCACTGCAATCCCTCCTTCAAAAAGCCGATCTCCCGCAGCTCGGGCCTGGCACAGCTTTCCAGCCCCATCACCACCAGAACGGTCAAGATGCCCTCGATCGCGGCCAGCGGCAGCTGCGTGGGCGCGAAAACGCCCAAAAAGCGCACCGCGCTGGCTGCCACGCCGCCTTCCGCAGCGGGATAGGCCATCGCAAGCTGCAGGCTTGTAACGCAGTATGTAAACAGATCGCCCAGAGACGCCGCCAGAAATATCGCCAGCTTACGGTTCACACGCGCCTTTTTGCACAGGGCATAAACACCCCAGGAGACCAGAGGCCCGGCGATGGCCATGCTGAAGGTATTGGCCCCCAGCGTGGTGAGGCCGCCGTGGGCAAGCAGCACCGCCTGGAACACCAGCACGATGAGCCCCAGCACCGCAGCGTAAGCCGGGCCAAACAGAATGGCGGCCAGGCCGGTGCCCGTCATGTGGCTGCAGCTGCCTGTGACGGACGGGATCTTGAGCGACGAGATGACAAAAATAAACGCGCCGGACATCGCCAGCAGCAGCAGGGCTTTGCGCTGCGCTTGCACCGTGCGGCGCAGCCGGACCACACCTGCCGCCAGGAACGGAAGGCACAGCGCCCCCCATGCCGCACAGTATGCCGGCGGAAGATACCCTTCCATGATGTGCATGGCATAGGCGCTTTGCGGTACAAACAAAACGCCGCCCATGACCACAGAAAACGCCAAAAATCGTTTTTCACGCCTGGTCATTAAACATTCCTCCTGTTTCTTTTGTTGTGCGCCGCAAAAAAACCGGACCTTTCTCATTTATGAGAAAGGCCCGGTCAAACAAAGTGTCCTAAAAAACGGCGCACCCTGATTTTTACCGCGCAGGCGTTTTGTCCGTCCGCCGCGCGTCCCTGCCCTTCCGGCAGCATCGCCGCAGGGCAGGTCTTCCGGCTTGGGCGTCAGCGCCCCGGCTTCGTCTTCCCGTGTGTACCCACAGTGACGTTTTGAAGCCGGAACTGTTCCCTTACGGCGGCGGTCCCGCACAGGCTTTGCACCTGTTTCCCTATTCTCCCGGCCGCCTCAAAGCGGCCGGGCACCCTGCAGCATTTTGCCTATTCACAGTAACACAGTTTTCGCTCCGGCGCAAGCGCGGAGAAACAACCCGTCAAAAAACTTCCAAAGCCATGGCTTTTTTACCAAGCGCACAGGGCGTTACGCGCCTTTGCGCCGCTGCCCGTCCTGTGCGCCCCACAGGGCGCCGGTGCGGCTTTTGCGGTACTGGCTCGGCGTCTGCCGGAACCGTTCCTGAAACACACGGTTGAACGTCCGCAGGCTGTCGAAGCCGGATTCCATGCTCACCTCCAGCATGCTCAGCTCCGTCGCAGCCAGCAGGTCGCGGGCGCAGTCCAGCCGCAGGGCGTTTACATATTCCCGGAAGCTGGTGTGCAGCCGCGCGGAGAACACGTGCGACAGGTGATATTTGCTGACGCCCAGCTCCTTTGCAATGTGCTCCAGTGAGAGCGGCTGACGGAAGTTCCGCATGATATAGCGCACCACGCTGCTCGTCAGATCCATGGCTTTTGGCTCCGGCGCCGGCTCCAGTGAGAGTTCGGGCAGAACGTGCGCCAGGATCAAATGGAGCAGCGCGCGGGAAATGCTGCTGTCCGCCCCGGTACACCGGCAGCGGTAAAGGCTGTGCAGGGCGTACAGCACATCCGGGTCCAGCGCTTTCCCGCACAGGTACGGCCGGCGGGGGCGGCACTGCGTCAGGCTGGGGAAATAATCGCCCAGCAGAGACGTGCCGCAGACGGCCATCATATACCGGCTGTCCGCTTCCCGGCACTGGTAGCTGTGCACCGTGTTGGGAAACACCACCGCCAGTTCTCCCGCCTTCAGCTCACGGAATTCCCCGTCTATCCCGACGCAGACGCAGCCGCTCTGCACCAGAAAAAGTTCCAGTTCACCATGCAGATGGGAGGGGAAATTGAGCCGTTTGCCCATCTCCACCTGAAGCTCACGTCCGCTTCGTTCCTCGTAATAAGCATAGGCTTTTCGTTTTTCCATATATGCCTCCCACGGGATGCCCCAAAACGCAATATTTGGCCACAAAACGATTCCTTCTGTCCGGTATTATATCATACCGGATGATATAATACAGCCAAATAAAGCACAAAAACCGGAATGATTTTTCGTCGTCCGGCGCTTTTGAATTTTACAGGTTAGAAGGTCTTTACAATGCAACAGCTGCAATGGCTTTCCGGCTGCATGAAGGACAAACGGAAATGGTTCTGGCTGGCGATGGCGCTGGCCGTTGTCTCGGCGGGGCTGTGCGTGGTGTTCCCGTTCATCACACAGCAGATCACGGACCGGGTGCTGGTGGGACAAACGCTGCCGGACGGTTCCGTGCAGCGCCAGACACAGCTGCTCGTCCCGCTGGTGTGCGTTATGATCGGCGCGCAGCTTTTGCGCTCGTGCGTACGCTACGGCATGACGGCGTCTCTGGAATATGTGTCCCAGAACGTCCAGCAGGACATCCGCCGCCATTTGTACGACAACCTGTGCACCCAGGACGCGGGCTTTTATACGCGGTACCGCACGGGCGACCTGATGACGCGCCTGACGGGCGATCTGGACATGGTGCGCCACACGGTGTGCTGGATCTCGTACAACGCGGTGGAGAGCACCTGCCTGTTTCTGTTTTCCATGACATATCTGTTCAGCGTGAACGCCGCGCTGACGCTCCTTCTGCTGGCCGTTGCCCCGGTGATCCTTGCATGCTCGTTCCTGTTTTCGCGCACGGTGTATCCTCTGTATGCGTCCCTGCGGGAAAAGCTGTCCCGCATGAACTCGGTGGCGCAGGAAAACATCGCGGGCAACAAAACGGTGCGCGCGTTCGTGCGCGAGGCCTATGAAAACGAAAAATTCGAGAACTGCAACGAAGAATACCGCCAGGCAAACCTCAAGGCCAACTTTCACTGGCTGAAATTCTTCCCCTACATCGAGGGCTGCGCCCAGCTTATGGGGCTTTTGTCTGTGCTCTTCGGCGGCCTGTTCATCATCCAGGGAAAAATGACGGCCGGCGACCTCGCCGCCTTTTCGCTGATGTCCTGGGGCCTGTCGGAGCCGATGCGCGCGCTGGGCACCTACCTGAACGATTTTCAGCGGTTCCTCACCTCCGCCGCAAAGGTCATTGAAATTTATTTTGCCCGCACGCGGATCGAGAACCCCGAGCACGGGCGCACCGAGGGCGAATGCCGCGGCAGCGTGGAGTTCCGCGGCGTTACCGTCGCTTACCCCCACAACAGCGCCCCCACGCTGAAGGACGTCAGCTTTTCCGTAACGCAGGGGCAGACGCTGGCCATACTGGGCGCCACAGGCAGCGGCAAAACCACGCTGGTGGACGCCGTCACGCGCATGCTGGACGTCAGCGGCGGCACGGTGCTGGTGAACGTCGAGGCCGGGGCCGACGGCGCTCTGCGTGAGACGGAGCACAAGACCGGGCGCTGGGCCTGGCGCGCGCCCGACGGGACGCTCACGCCATTGCGCGGCGACGTGCGCTTTGAGAGCGTGGACTTCGGCTACGAGCCGGGGCACCCCGTGCTGCACGGCATAAGCCTCTACGCCAAACCGGGGCAGAAGATAGCCTTTGTCGGCCCCAACGGCGCGGGCAAGACCACCATCACCAACCTCATCAACCGCTTCTACGACATCGCC
>ERZ1504361.562-NODE-562-length-8919-cov-6.283281_pt1 | contig 8919 bp, 8 predicted proteins | sample MGYA00571835_ERZ1504361 | MGnify/ENA primary metagenome ERZ1504361 (study PRJEB39906, sample SAMEA3182112) | gut metagenome | biome: human; feature: gut; material: Stool; isolation source: human stools | place: Canada | collected 2013-05-06 ...
TAACCAATGTCGCTGGTGTGGCGGAACAGGCAGACGCAAGGGACTTAAAATCCCTCGGTAGCAATACCGTACCGGTTCAAGTCCGGTCACCAGCACCACTAACAGAAAGTCGCTTTTGCGACTTTCTTTTTTTGCAAAATTATAATTTTAAGCACAATTGTTATATTGACTTTGCCATTCTATTTTTGTATAATGTTTTAGAAACACGCCGGCGTGATGGAATTGGCAGACGTGCCGGACTCAAAATCCGGTCCTGGCGACAGGGTGCGGGTTCGACCCCCGCCGCCGGCACCAAAAAAGAGCCTGAGAATTTACTTTCAGGCTCTTTTTTAGCGCGATTTTATAGATGGGAGGAAAGAAATATGTCTGAAAATCCGTTAGGACATGAAAAAATCTCAAAACTTCTTATGAGTTTTGCTTTACCGAGCATAACAGCTACACTTGTAAGCTCGCTCTATAATATTGTTGACCAAGTATTTATCGGGCAAGGTGTAGGCTATCTGGGAAATGCCGCAACAAATGTTTCGTATCCCTTTTCTACTATCTGCCTCGCTATATCACTTCTTATAGGTATCGGCAGCGCCTCCCGCTTTTCTCTTTGTCTTGGCAAGAAAGAATATAAAAAGGCATCATTAATTGTAGGCAACGGCATAATACTGATGACGGTGTCAGGACTTATTTTTGTTATAGTTTGTGAGCTGCTCTTAACACAGCTTCTCAAGATTTTCGGAGCAACTGCTGATGTTATGCCTTATGCACAGCAATATGCCGGAATTACTTTGATAGGTATGCCGTTTTTGATTATAACAAACGGAATGAGCAATCTGATTCGTGCAGACGGAAGCCCGAAATATTCAATGGCTTGTATGGTAACCGGTGCTATAATCAACACAATTCTTGACCCGATATTTATATTTGTGTTTGATCTTGGTGTTTTCGGCGCTGCACTTGCCACAGTTATCGGACAGGTCGTATCGTTCATAATGGCAATCGTATATGTACGTAGATTTAAAACTGTTAAAATTGACAAAGAAAGCTTTAGATTTAAGTTTAAGGATAATTTAAAAACCTTTTATATGGGTACAAGCAGCTGCATAAATCAAGTAGCTATTACTATCGTTCAGATAGTTTTAAACAATTCGCTTGTTCATTACGGTGCTTCATCAGTTTATGGGCAGGAAATTCCTCTTGCCGCATGCGGTATCGTTATGAAAACAAACGCTATTTTACTTTCCATTATTGTAGGAATATCTCAGGGTGTTCAGCCGATAATCGGATATAATTACGGCGCAGAAAAATACGATAGAGTTAAAAAAGCATTTGTTTTGGCAATTAAATGGAACTTTGTTATTTCTGCAATAGGTTTTTGTGCTTTTCAGTTTTTCCCCAAGCAAATTATATCTATATTCGGAAACGGCGATGAATTGTATTTTGAATTTGCAGTTATGTTTATGAGAATATTCCTGTTTATGGTAATAATAAACGGCGTTCAGCTTCTTTCTTCAAACTTCTTTACGGCAATAGGAAAAGCAATGAAAGGTTTGATACTTTCACTTACACGCCAGGTATTATTTTTGATTCCCCTACTCCTTATTCTTCCTATTTGGTTCGGAATTAAAGGTGTTCTTTACGCCGGCCCTGTAGCGGATTTCATTGCTTTTGTAGTTTCTGCTGTTTTGGTAATACAGGAATTCAAAAAAATGAAAGAGATAAATAATTAATCTTTTGATTCTATTTTATCGGTATTTGTTTCATTTTCTCTTGAGAGCAGTTTTTTATATGAGAAATCAATTCCGATAGCTCCCAGAGGTGCAGTTATTATTATAGCAAGCACAGCAACTGAAAGTACTGTTTGACCGCACGAAAGCCCCATGGCAAGAGGTACGGATCCTATAGCTGCCTGCACAGTTGCCTTAGGCATGTATGCTATTATACAGAATAGTCTTTCTTTGGCGGTTAAATTTGTTTTTACAAGGCAAAGAGAAACACCGATGCCTCTGAATATAAGTGAAATAAATATCATGGCAATAGCCGCAATACCTGCTTTCATTGTGTAGCGAATATCAACCGCTGCACCTACCAGTACAAACAGTATTACTTCGGCTGCTATCCAAAGTTTACCCAGTTTTTCAGACAGCCTTTTTGAAACAAAAGCAACGCTTTTAAGTTTCAAAACGCATGCCATGCTCATAACAGCCAGTAAACCTGAAATTGATACAACACCTTCAGCCCATGTTTCAACAGCCATCAGAAGAAATGACACACCAAGTATTATAATAATTTTCACACTGTTTCTGATACAGTGTTTATGTGCAAATGCTGTTTCAAAAAATTTTGAAAGAATAAAACCGGTTAAGGCGCCAAGCAAAATTCCGAGAATTATCGATACGGGAATGTTTATAAAATCAATAATTTGTGCACTGCCGCCCTGAGCCATACTTACAAATGTTGAGAAAAGGACTATGACATATATATCATCACAGGAGGCTCCCGCAAGAAGCATCTGAGGAATACTTTTGTTTGTTCCGTATTTTGATTCAGTCAGCTGTACCATACGAGGCATAACAACTGCGGGAGAAACTGCGCCTATAACAGCGCCCATTACCGCTGCTTCAATTCGTGTAACTCCAAGCAGGTACGGAGCAAATATGAAAAAGGCAAGTATTTCAAAGCTTGCGGGCACAAAAGACATTAGTATTGCAGGTCTTCCCACTTTTTTCAGATCGGTTAAATTTAATGAAAGGCCCGCTTTGAGAAGTATTATTATAAGTGCCATCTGCCTGAGCTCAGAAGAGATCGACAGGATAGTCGGATCAAGCATATCAAGGACATACGGTCCAAGAACTATACCGGTAATCAGCATACCTATTATGCCGGGTAGTTTCAGCTTTTTACATATTGCAGACATTGACAGTCCCACAAGAAAAATATAGGCAAGTGATGTTAACATGTTTGTTCCTCCTGACAATAAAAAAACAGCTTCGCAATAAGCAGAAGCTGTCTGAAAATAAAAAGAGACTCCTGCTGTTAAGCAGAAGTCATCAGCTTAAAAAGCGGTTTCGGCATAGCCGAGGGAGAACTTCATTCCCTTTGCTGTAATTATAAATATGTTTTTGCTCAAAGTCAATATTATATATGCATTTTTCTTACATTTAGGCTCGTTTTGGCTTATTTTTCTTGATTTGATTAGGAATTTAATGTATAATACCTGCATATTGTTCTATTTTTCGGAGGAGTTATATGGAAAACACATCACAAATTCAGATAATGATTACAATGATTGCCTACATGGCTGTTGTAATTATCATCGGTATTGCTTTTGCTAAAAAAGCAAATAAAAACACGGATTCATATTTCCTCGGCGGTCGTTCTCTCGGCCCCTGGGTAACAGCAATGAGCGCTGAAGCGTCAGATATGAGCGGATGGCTTCTTATGGGCCTTCCCGGTGTAGCTTACTGGTGCGGAATTTCAGACGCTGCTTGGACGGCTATAGGTCTTGCAGTCGGTACATATATCAACTGGCTCATTACATCAAAAAGACTTCGCCGTTACAGTGAAAAGGCAGATGCTATCACATTGCCTGAATTCTTTTCCAACCGTTTTCATGAGAAGAGCAAGGTAATAATGACCGTTGCCGCTTTGTTTATACTTATTTTCTTTACAGTATATGCTGCAAGCTGTCTTGTTACCTGTGGTAAGCTGTTCTCAACTTTGTTTGGTTTTGATTATGTTCCCATGATGATAGTAGGCGCTGTGTTTGTGCTTATTTATACTATCATCGGCGGTTTCCTTGCCGAAAGTGCTTCTGACTTTATGCAGTCTATTGTAATGATTATAGCGCTTGCTGTTATTGTAATTGCCGGCACAGCCGCCGCAGGCGGACTTGATGCTGTTGTTGATAATGCAAAATCAATTCCCGGATTTTTCGAATTCTTCGGCATAGCAACTCCTGTAACTGTTGACGGCGTTCAGCAGTCTGTTAACGGTCAGCCGTTATTCGGCGAAGCAGGTACTTACGGTATTTTAAGCATAGTTTCCTGCCTTGCATGGGGCTTGGGATATTTCGGTATGCCTCAGGTACTCTTAAGATTTATGGCTATTCGTTCAGAAAAGCAGCTTAACAGCAGCAGACGAATTGCAACTGTATGGTGTGTTATTTCTCTTATTGTTGCAGTATTTATAGGCGTTATAGGAAGAACACTTTATCCTACAGCACTTACAACATCTGCTGAATCGGAAAATGTATTCATTCTCCTTTCAACAAATCTTCTTCCCCCGATTCTTGCTGGTCTTGCTATGGCAGGTATTCTTGCCGCTACTATCAGTTCTTCTGATTCTTATCTGCTTATTGCCGCTTCAGCATTTTCTAAAAATATCTTCCAGGGTCTTATTCATAAAAAAGCTTCTGATAAACAGGTAATGATTATATCAAGAATTACACTTCTTGTAATCACAGCAATCGCAATTATTATTGCCCTTGATGAAGACAGCGTCATATTCACTATAGTAAGCTTTGCTTGGGCAGGATTTGGCGCTACATTCGGCCCGCTCATGCTTTTCAGTTTATTCTGGAAACGCATAAATAAATGGGGCGCTATCGCAGGAATGATCGGCGGCGGTGTTATGGTGTTCGTTTGGAACCTTGCTATAAGACCTCTCGGCGGTGTATGGGATGTATATGAACTGCTTCCGGCATTCATTTTCTCCTGCATCTGCATAGTGGTTGTTTCACTTCTGACTCCTGCACCCTCAAAAGAGCTTCAGGAAGAATTTGAAGAAGTAAAAAAAGGTGTATAAATTAAAAAAGCTGCCTATTGGCAGCTTTTTTTAATATCGGCTTTAATTTCACCAATAATATTAAGGGTGATAAAAATGAATAATCAGGATACAGTTAAATTACTTCGTGAATGTGACGCCGGGGTTAAAATGGGCTTATATTCTTTTGATGAAGTGATGAATTATGTTCATTCAGACCGTCTGAGAAGCTGTATAAGCGAGTGCAAGGCAGAACATGAGGAATTTGCTGACGAAATGCAAAACCTTCTTGAAAAGCACTCTGATGACGGTAAAGAGCCAAATCCAATTGCAAAAAGCATGAGTTGGCTTAAAACGAACGTAATGCTCAGTGTAAATGATTCGGATTCCGTAATAGCAGACTTGATGACTGACGGCTGCAATATGGGAATTAAAGCATTAAGCAAATATCTGAATGAATACAGCGAAGCAGATAAAACGTCAAAAGACCTTGCCAACAGAATAATAACATCGGAAAAAAGACTTGCTGAAGATGTAAGAGAATTTTTATAAAAATAAAGCGCTGTTTAAATACAACGCTTTTCTATTATTCTGATATAATTTTGCTCTTTACTTTTTCATATATCTCAACGATTTTGAATCTTACTTCATACTTGCTGTCGGAATTTACGAGCTTCTGTTCATCTTCTGAAAGATACTTATTCAGTTCGTCATCAGTTACGCTGGAAAGACAAATGGCGGGAAACATTACGCACCACCAATTGTGACCTTTCCCCTGCCCTATTTCAATTTTCAGCGCGTTATATATTCCGCTCGGCAAAGTTATCTCATCGTATTCACGTGTGTTGAAGTATTCCTTGTCAACATACACTTTCACTTCATAATCGCTGCCGTTGTCTTTCAGACACTGCTCCGCAGTCTGCTGAAAAAGCGCAATATTATTTTTACATAATTCAATCGTTTCTTCAAGTGAGTTTGATGATGCAAAAACGGTTTCGCCTTTTTTCAGTATTTCATCACGCACTTTAAGTTTTAACTGCTGATCCTCAGCGCTGTCTGAGTTTGCAAGTATATGAAGTCTGAATACTTGATCGGAAATATTTTCACTTGTTTCAATGAACGGTGCAATATATGAAAACATAAACACAAAAACAAGAAATAATGGTACAAATATTTTAAGTGTTTTATTCATAAAAAAACCTGCCTTTCGCATTGAGTATAGGCAGGTTAAAAATTTTTATTCAGTTATTTCCATAATTTTACAGCCTTTTCTGACAGGCGTGCAGATATCAATGTCTTTTGCAATATCCTTTAGTTCATTCGCGGCTTTCTCAGCGTCTTCTTTATTTTCAAAAATGCCGAAAACTGTAGGCCCGCTTCCGCTCATGCAAACGCCGAGAGCAGAGTTTCTTTTGAGAATTTCTTTTATATCAATTCGCTTGGGAACCTCTATAAACTGCTCAAAAACATTTTCCATTTTAGAACATATATTTTCAAGACTTCCCGACTGAATTGCACAGAGCATTCCGAATTTATCAGGAGTACGTGTCTTTCCGTATTCGTCAAACTGGCTGTATGCATAACCTGTATTAACGTCATAATCAGGTTTTGCAAGAACGATATAGCATTTTTTAAGTGCTTTAACTTTGCTCAGCTTATCACCTATTCCCTGAGCAAGTAAAGTTCCGCCAGTAAGGCAAAACGGCAGATCTGCTCCGATTTTCACACCTATTTCGCAAAGTTCTTTATCAGCAAGAGCTGTTTTATAAATTTTATCAAGTGCAAGTATTACCGCTGCACCGTCGGCGCTTCCGCCTGCAAGACCGGCAGCATGCGGGATTTTTTTCTTGATATCTATTGAAATACCTTTATTCTTCTTTTTTGTATACTTAAAAAAGGCTTCTGCGGCTTTCCAGCATATATTATGCTCGTCAAGAGGTATTCCTTCGGTTTTGCACGTGATTTCAATCTGTTTTGTTTTTGTTTCAGTTACCGTAACTGTATCGTGTGTGCTGACGCTCTGCATAATCATGAAAAGATCATGATATCCGTCTTTTCTTTTCGCAATAATATCAAGCATCAGATTAATTTTTGCATATGCGTTAATTTTAACTTTCATAACGTTGTTCCCTGTTATTTTAATTCTTCTATAAATTCCTTTATTCTTTCAGCTGCTTTTCTGATATTATCTATTGAATAGCAATAAGAAACTCTTATATAACCTTCCCCGCTCTCACCGAAAGCACTTCCGGGTACAACAGCAACTCTTTTTGAAAGTATAAGTTTTTCGCAAAATTCGTCGCTTGTAAGCCCTGTTGACTTGATTGACGGAAATACGTAGAAAGCGCCTTCCGGCTCAAAGCAACTGAGCCCCATTTCATTAAATGTATTAACAGTATAACGGCGGCGCATATCATAGTCATTCTTCATTTTCTCGATATCCGTATCACCATTTTTAAGAGCATCAACAGCAGCCTGCTGAGAATTAGTAGGAGCACTCATAATCGCAAACTGGTGAAGTTTTGTCATCTGAGCGATTACCGGAGCAGGGGCTAAAGCGTATCCCAGACGCCATCCTGTCATTGAATATGTCTTGGAAAAGCCGTTGATTACAATCGTTCTTTCCTTCATGCCGTCAATTGAGGCTATAGAGCAATGCGATTCCTCGCCATAAGTAAGTTCGCTGTATATTTCATCTGAAATAACAAAAATATTGTGCTTCTTTATAACCTCGCAGATTTTCTCAAGATCTTCTTTTCTCATCACAGCACCGGTAGGATTGTTGGGATAAGGGAAAATAAGCAATTTTGTTTTGGGAGTTACTGCTTTTTCAATTTCTTCCGCAGTAAGCTTGAACCCGTTTTCTTCTTTGGTAGCTATACTTATGACATTTGCACCGCAGGTTTGAGCAATTGGACGATAACAAACGAATGACGGCTCAACAAGAAGAACATCGTCTCCGGGATCTATAAGTGTTCTTATAGCCATATCTATTCCTTCAGAGCCGCCGACAGTTACCAGAACTTCGTCCTTAGGATTAAATGAAATATTATACTTTCTTTCATAAAAATCTGCTATTTCTTCTCTGAGTGTAAGCAGACCGGCATTAGCGGTATAACGAGTTGCGCCTTTGTCAAGATAGTCAATTGCCGTGTTTCTTATATGCCACGGCGTTAAAAAATCAGGCTCACCCACTCCGAGCGATATAACATTATCCATTTCCTCGGCTATTGAAAAGAATTTTCTTATGCCGCTTGGCTTAACATTCTTTATGCTTGAATTCAAAAATTCATCATAATTTATCACAGGGAAATATTCCCCCTGTCATCGCGCGGTTCATCAGTAAGGAACACACCGTTTTCCTTATATTTTTTAAGGATAAAGTGAGTAGCAGTGGAAACTACGCCCTCAAGCGGAGATAACCTTTGAGCAACAAACATAGCTACCTCATGAAAAGATTTGTCTGTAACAAGAACAGTTAAATCAAATGCTCCGCTCATAAGATAAATGGATTCTACCTCTTCAAGGCGAGATATTCTTTCTGCAACATCGTCAAATCCATGTCCGTATTTTGGCTGAATTTTAAGTTCGATCAGTGCAGTAACTGTTTGGTGGTCGGTTTTATCTCTGTCTACAAATGCTTTGTAGCCTTTAATAACGCCGCTGTCTTCAAGCAGCTTAATCTCATCAGCTACTTCTTTTTCCGTTACTCCAAGCATAACGGCTATATCTTTATTTGAAAGTCTTGCGTTTTCCTCTAAAATTTTAAGCAGTTTTTCTGTCATTTTCTAACCCCGCATTTATTTTATTTCGATTAATTCCGGCTGTCTGTTGTTATATACGGTAATATGAGAGAAGCCGCATTTAAGAGCAGCGTCCATGCCCTGTTCTATCCCCATTCCTATTTTATCACAATAGTGAGAATCTGATCCTATAGTAAGATATTTGCCGCCAAGTTCCTTAAAGCGTTTTACTATTGAGGCATTAGGTAAAATATCTTTCATCTCATTAAAATATCCCGAAGTGTTGATCTCAAGAGCTTTTTCGTTTTTAACAATAAGCAGTAAAATCTCATCAATAATATCGTTAAATCTTGATAAATCTACTTCAATTTTATGTTTTCCGGTGATATATCTTAACGGATATGTCAGATGAGCAAGCGAA
>ERZ1504361.641-NODE-641-length-8225-cov-4.123745_pt1 | contig 8225 bp, 3 predicted proteins | sample MGYA00571835_ERZ1504361 | MGnify/ENA primary metagenome ERZ1504361 (study PRJEB39906, sample SAMEA3182112) | gut metagenome | biome: human; feature: gut; material: Stool; isolation source: human stools | place: Canada | collected 2013-05-06 ...
CCATCGTGTAGGTCTTCCCGGCCCCGACAACGTGTGCAAGCAGCGTGTTGCCGCCGTAAAGGATGCGCGCCACGGCGTTGCGCTGGTGCTCCCGCAGCACGATTTCCGGCGACATGCCGTGAAAGGAAATATGGCTGCCGTCATACGCCCGCCCGCGCAGGCAATTGAATTTTTCGTTGTACAGCTTCACAAGGCGTTCACGGCGGGCCGGGTCTTTAAAGAGCCAGTCGCGGAACGCCTGCCTGATGGCGTCCTGCTTCTGCTGCGCCAGTATCGTTTCGTTTTTGTTCAGAACCCGTATTTCCCGGCAGGATACGGTGTCGTATTTTGTGTCGTACACCTTTACCGTGCGCATATTCAGCGACGCTTCCAGAATGTGAAATCCGTTGATGCGCTCTGTACCATATGTCTCGTTTGCTTTCACATTGGCCGCCGCGCCCTTTGCCTTGTTTGTGATGTTCCACTGGCCTGTGTATGAGACATATATCACTTCCATCACCGCTGCGGCATTCCAGGACGGCTCCAGCAGCTCCACCATGAAATCCTTCACAACATCCACCGGTATCCATGTAGCGCCCAGATGCACCTCGATGTCCCCGGCTTCAACGGGCGCGGGCTGCACCTGCTCCAGAGCGGATACATTGACTACATACGCCGCATCCGCTTCCGCCGCTTTTTGTGCCGTGTGCAGCTTTTCCCGCACATTCCCGGACAGGTATTCGTCCGCCGTCACCCAGCCGCTTTCCGGGATACCCTCCCGCACGCGCGACGGGTCTCGAAAAATAGCGCCCTGCAATGCACGGATGATCCCGTCCTGGTCCTCCGTGCGCAGGAGCTGCGCCATATATGGAAGGTCCACGCACGCGCGTTCGGAAATGGAAACAGCCAGCGCTTCGCTGGCTGTCCCCACCTCGGTCGCAGGCCTGCGCGCCTGAATGGTGCGCTTTGTGAACATGTCCGATTTGCACTTGAAGTTCCCTTCGTCATCGAACACCTCCAGCGCGCACAGAAGGAAATATCCGCTGTCGTCCCGGAATACGCCCGCGTTCCCACGGCTGTTGATGCGGCCATACCGCCGCACAAAATTGTCGTACAGCCGGTTCAGCCTGTCCTGCTCCAGCTGTACCGCCGCGTCTCCGCACCCGTCAAGCTGTACCTGCATGAGCCTGCGCGTCTGGCCGCGCAGCGCGATCAGCTCCCGCACGCGGCGCGTATTCGCCCCGTCCAGCTCCACCGCGCGCATGACGGAGTTTTCCCGGAAGTACAGCCTGCCGTCCACCTCCGTGAAGCTGTAATTGCGCACATCCGGGTCCGCGGGCAGCACCTCGATCTCCTGTTCCGCCTGTTCCAGCGGCAGCGCCGCCGGGAGCCGTGCGTCCAGCCCTTCCAGTGCGGCGTGCAGCGCCGCGCCCAGGTCCTGTCCCGGACGCGGGCGGCAAACGGAGCGGGGACCGAACGGGCCGCTTTCCATCACCATATCGCCCAGCACCATTTCCGGATGCTCCGCAAAATACTGGTTGATGGGCACGCCGTCCCCGGTCTTTCCCACATGCAGCCACGGTTCATCCCGGTCCGCCATGCGTTCGCGCTTTTGCAGGAACAGGATATCCGACGTCACCTCTGTGCCCGCGCTCTGGCGGAACGTGTCGCTGGGCAGGCGCACCGCGCCGATCAATTCGCACCGCTGGGCGATGTACCGCCGCACATTGCCTGACGCCTTGTCCAGCGTGCCGCTTGAGGTGATGAACGCGATGATACCGCCCGTGCGCACCTTGTCGATGGTCTTGCCGAAAAAGTAATCATGGATGAGCCAATGCTCCCGGTCGTACCGCGTGTCATGTACGCCGAAGCTGCCGAACGGAACATTGCCCACAGCGCAGTCAAAGAAGCTGTCCGGCAGTGCTGTTTTCTCATAGCCGCAGGCATAGATGTGCGCCGACTGGTAGAGCTGCCCTGCAATGCGCGCGGAAATATGGTCCAACTCCACGCCGTAAAGCCCGGTGGGGTTTGTATCAAACTGCTCCGGGCGGCAGCCGAAAAACGCGCCCACGCCCATGGACGGCTCCAGAATGTTTCCGCCCGTCACGCCCCAGCGTTCCAGCGCGCTGTACATAGCCCGTATCACCGTGGGCGGCGTGTAGAATGCCGTCAGTGTGGATGCGCGCGCCGCCATGTATTCCGATTCATCCAACAGGGATTTTAATTGTGCGTACTCCTGCGCCCATTCGGTTTTTTCTCTGTCAAAGGCGTCCGCAAGGCCGCCCCATCCCACATACCGCGCCAATATGCCCTGTTCCTCCGCCGTGGCCATACGGCCCTCGTCCTCGATACGGCGCAGGGTCCCGATGGCCGCGGCATTCAGCGCAAACCGCGCCTTGGGGCCGACCGGAGATGCATTCTCCGTGGGATAGCGGTAATCCAGCTTTGGCACAGGCGGGGTATCCTTCTGTACCTGTGCCGCCTGCGGCAGCTCCGCCATCCGCTGGCCGTCCTCCTGAAATGCGTCATAGGCGCTGGACACGTCCATCGTCGTATACCGCGGCTGGCCCGGCTCCGGCTCCATGTCCTTGAGAATGACCGTCCGCGACTTGAAATTGACTTCCGTGATGCTGTGCTCCCGGCCCTCGATCTCGATGATGCCGCCCCGCGGCAGCGCCTCTGCCGCACGGCACAGCCTGACCGGCTCCGGCTGGCCCGCGCCCGGCTCAAACAGCGCCGTATCCACGCCCGCGCACAGCAGCTTTTTCAAATATGCGGGCCATTGCTCTTTAAGGAAGCCCGTAACATCCACTTCGCCCAGCGGCGGCACATCGGCATGCAGCACCTTTGTGTGCAGCGCTCCCGATACAACGCGCGCGTCCTCGTCGTAAAACAAAAAATACGCATCGTTTCCGCAGCCCAGCGCGTAACGGTTGTATTGATCCTTCAGGTCCAGATAACGGTCCCCGCTGAAAGGCAGCGAAAGGTCCCGCGGGGCTTCTGTGTACACAGCCTGCCCGCTCGCCGGACCGGGCGGCAAAAGCTGCGCGTTGCGCGTGTCCGCCCGGAGCAGCGCTGCAAAGGCTTCCATGCTTTCCTTCCGCATGAGCAGCGGAAAATCCGCGTCCTCCAGGCGGACGCCGTCCCCGCTGATCTCCACGATGCGGAACGCCTTGCCGTCCTCCAGGTATACGGTGTCGTCCACAGCACAGGGACGCTGCGGGGCGGGCGGCTCGCGGGCAGCATCCCGCCGCACGGCTTTCAACTTTTGCGCCTGTTTTTCCCGCTTCCATTCTGGATATTGCTGTTCTTCCTCGTCCGTCAGGTACAGGCCGTCTTTCACAAGCCGTCCGATGCGCCGGGCCGCCTCCGGCCATTTCAAAAGCTGGTACGGTGCGTCCATACCCGTGCCGCGTATCACGGAAATGCCCGGCCTGCCGTACATGTTGTAGTCCACACTGCCGTGTGTGCCGTCCAGAAATTTCCATGTCATCCCGCCGACGCCGTATTCGTGCTTCAAAAAATCCGCGGTCTCCTTTTCCGTGTGCTTTCCCCCATACCATTCGGCAATGCGGAATTTCCCCTTCGAAAAACCGGAGCCATGGCAGAGCACCGCGTTGATCTCAGCTTCGCTGAACCCGGCCCGCGCCGTTTTCGGGGCCTCCGTTCCATCCGCTTGCTCCTCCCTCGCGTCCTCCACGATGGGAAATGCGGCGGGCGGGGCCTCGCGCCGGTATGTTCCCTGTTCAATGAGCTGCGCCGCGCGCTCCGCCACTTCCAACAGCGTGAGCGTTGTTTTCGCCCGCGCGGACAGATAACCGCCGCGCCAGAATTCCACTGTGCCGTTGCCCCGGTTGCAGTATCCGTAACGGTGGTTTCCGATGAACAGCTCCGTATATATATGTCCCATGGCGTCCGCCAGAAAGGCTTTGCGTTCCTGCATATCCATGGTGGTGCTGAAAAAGGATTCGATATCCTGTTTTTTGCAGCCTTTTTTGTATTCCCTGTCACAGCGCAGGATATCGTCTATTTCATCCGGAGACAAAGAAACAGGACGCTCCGTGTCGGAACGCCCTGTTTCCTGTATCTCTTCTTCTGCCGGGAACAGGCTCAGCTGCCGTAGATCAGTTCCATCGCCGTTTCCTCCGCCTGCTGGCGCAGGCTGTTCATCGTCCCGGCCCAGCCAAGCGGGTCCGTCTGTTTGTCCGGCAGCTTCGTGCGCTGTACCAGACGCTCCATCGTCTGCTCCACCTGCCCGCGCACCTGACGGTCGATCTGTGCCAGATGGCTGTTCAGCGCGCCCTCCAGCAGCAGGATGTTCAGCTGACCGGGGTCGCTTTTCTCCAGATATCTGAGGCGCAGCAGGCCGTATTTGCCCGGTGCTGTCTCCGGTTCCTCCAGCATCAGATCCGGGTAGCGCACTCCGTTCCGTGTTGTATATGTCATTGTCCTGTACCTCCTTTGCAGCTTCAGCCGCATGTGAAAATTCCTCTCTGCCTTCATTCTGCACGCCGCGGGCCGGAAATGCAAGCCTGTCGTTTTCCCTGGCCGCGCGTTCGACATCCCGCAGCACCGACGCGGCCAGACGGCTGGCATAAGTGCCCGCGAGTGCGGCCAATCCGGAGCTGTTGAAGCGCGTGATGCTTTCCAGCGCGTCCGACGTGACCGCACCCGTTCCAACGCCAACACGGACGCCCACCATGTATGCCGCGCTGTCCGCCACGAGCTGGTGGAACTGCCGGGCCAGCGCGGCGTCGTCCTGCCCGGACCATCGGCCTTCTGCGTCCGCCGCACGCAGCATCGCCGTCAGCTGCATCGGATACAGCTCCCGCGGCGCGTTCATCACAAGCGCGTAAACGCGGTCCGCCACCACGGGTTCCCGGGAAATCCCATATTCCTGTCCCAGCCTGTCCGTCACACGCTCCAGCGCTTCAAATGGCAGGCTCCATTGCCGGAACTCCGGCGCGCCCGGCAGCGGCTGCGTTTCCCTGACGTCAAACACGTATTTGAGACGCCCGAAATGGCTGTGCGGGTCCGGCAGCGCGATGGCCTGCGCGTCCGGACGCAGGCTCCGCTTCATCCGCGTATACCACACCGCCGTCGCCTCCGGCTCCTGCGCGTAGATCAACACCTGCTCCGGAAAGCTGTATTTGTACAGACGCGCCGCGGCGTCCAGGAACGCCCGCCACGCCTGCCCGCTGCTCGTAATGTTGTACAGCGTTGTCCGGGACAGCTCCCGGACGGTCTGCCTGTTCACCGGCATCGCCGCTCATCTCCTGTTTTCGTTTTTACCGGGCTTCGCCCCGTTCTTTTTGGAATCTCTGCTTCGGGGTCAGAATGCGCCCCTGTTCGTCATAGCTGCACGGGTCTGCGGCCTGTGTCTGCCAGCCGAACATCGAGCCTGCCACCATCGCCATGGCCTGGGCGCGGCTCACGCCCAGCTTTTCGTTTGTCTCCAAAACGAACGCGCGGTTCTTCTCCCGCCCCATGTCTGGAAGATCGGTTTTGAAAAAGCCGGTTTCTCCCTTTTTAACAAGGATGATCCCGCCCGTGCTGGGCAGGAGGTTGTAGCACTGCTCCGGCAGGGACGAGCGCAGCGGAATGACCGTGCCGCCGTTTTGCCGGAGCTGCTCCGCAAGCTGGCAGATGTGCCGGATGCCGTCCATGCCCCGGCCCAGCTCCAGATGGCAGTCGTCAATATATCTGCAGGTATGCTCGATCCGTTCCCCGTCGCTCCATGTGATCCGGACCTTATCGCCGTCCGGGATTCGGAACAACTCTTTGTAGTCCGGCGTGATGAAGCGGATACCGCGTCCGGCGTTCTCCATGTGGCGGCCCAGATGCTCCGTCATATACGCGAACAAATAGAAATTGTAGTCGCCCGGATTGGCATGGCAGCGCAGCAGATAGCTGTACTGCTGTGTGTTGATCCGAAATCCGTATTCCCTGCAGTAGTTCCCGTCAAATCCTGCGTCTGCGTGGTCGTGGCAGAAGCGCGCCATTTCACTTCTGCCGGAAAACAGGCCGCCGGGCTGCCGCAGGGTATTGACCACCCGGTCGAACTCCTGTCTGAACGCACCGGTTTTGTACCGGCCATGTCCGTCCTCCCAGGTGGTGAAAAATTCCCGGCCATTCCTGCCAAAGTCTCCGCGCAGACGTCCGATGCCGCCTGTCTGGCCCTCAAGCTGCGTGCTCTGCCTGTATGCGTACAGCCGTTCCCCCGGCTGCATCGTTTGGATTTCCAGCTCCATCATCGCTCCCCGCCTTTTTCCCTTCCGCGTGTCTGCGCCGCCCGTGGGCGGCGCAGGGTTTCGCCTGTTTCCTTTTCCCTGCGTGCCGTCAAAAATTCCTCCAACCGCTGTTTTTCAGCGGCCTTTTCACGCTGGTAGTCCTGCCGCAGCGCGGCGGCCTTTTCCTTTGCCCAGCCGGGCAGACGGTCCGGCTTGACAGCCCCCATTACGTCCGTGCGGCGGATATATGTATGCTCCCCGGTATATATGTTGATGCAGAACACCTTTGTGCCGTGGCTGCCGGCACGCGCGCCGTTGCCGCCCACTGCAAAATACAGCTGGTGGGCCGCGTTCCAGTATTCCGGGCGCAGAACGCCGGGGCGCATTACAAGCACCTTGCCCTCGTAATCACCCGCGCGGCTGTCCCGGATGCAGTCAGCCTCCGTCAGGAGCTGCGGCGGCACAGGCCGTTCAGAACGCTGCGCGCGGACCTGTTCGATCTGCTTTTGCAGGCGCTGGATGAACATCTCCCAGGCTTCTGTATATTCCGTTGTGCCTTCTATTCCGCTGAACCGGGCAAGGCCCAACTCGTAGCTCACTTCCATGTACCCCACATAGAACGGAAGCGGCGCATCCTGCTGCAATATTTCCCTGTCGCCAAGATGCACGCTGTGCGTCACCTTGTGCCCGTCCACGATGTATTCTTCCTGTTCCATTTTCCTTTACCTCTCAAAAAAGGAAAAGCGGCCGGGATCACCCAGCCGCTCGTCCTTTGGTTTTATTTTCGGGTCGCAGGGCAGCGAGTACAGCCGCCCGTCCCTTTCTTCAAATTTTTCCGGAAAGTGCAGACGCCGCGAATACCGCTGCGCCTGCTCCCGCGTCAGCCCCACAAACCGGCCCCTTCGGCTGCCGCACACGATGAACCGCCCCTGTACAAGGCCGATGCTGCCCAGCGTCCGGTTGTACGGCTTTTCTGCATCCCCTCCGTACACGGCGGCGATCACCGTATTGTCAAAGGGGAACGCTGCGGTATACTGTTCCGACTCCAAAACCGCCGTAAGGGATGCGGGTGTATTCTCTATGTCCGCCTCATAGGGCGAATACCCCGGCTCTACGATCAAAACTTTCAAATTCGCTTCACCTCATCGTTCATCAACTTTTCGATTTCCGTCATGTGTTTTTACTTTGGTAGATTCAATGCTCCGTGATATGTGTGTCATGTTTGCCTATGGGACTTAAAACACATTGACAATGGCTTGAAATATATACTTGGACACACCCATATTGCGTACAAATTGTCCGCCCTCCTTTATTTCATAAAATTAGAGCACCTGAAATCGGGTGCTCTGCAAGTGATATTCTGTTTTTTCAGATATATGGTTCATCATCGTCTGCATCTTCATCATTCTCAAAGTATTGCAGTAAATCCAACGCCAGTTCGTTGACATGAATAGGGATGTCAAAGCCTTTCATCTGCTGTTTTTCACCATTTAAGTAACTGACTGAAACCGATCATGAGGGTTGTTCTTCATCCTCAGAAACTTCTATATCCGCAAGATCTTCTTCTTCGCCCAATACATCGGGCATTTCTTGAGAAAAATCTTCTTCCCAGCAGAATACCTCGTACGCATTGACGATGCGGTTAAGCAGTTTTCTCATTTCTTTCGCCGTCAGTTCGATTGTATTGGAGGCTCCAGCTTGGGTGCATGAGATGAGCCTTGTTTTGCGGTCAAGAATAAACATGATCTGTGCATCAAAGGAATCGCCATACTCGTCCCACAATTCATCCTGGACAACAAATGTCATCTCGCTGATATGAAGCTGCTTTTTTCGTTCGTTTCTCTCAGCATAAGGGAAATGCTCCGCGTAAACCATTTGGGCGGCCTCTGCAATTTCAGGGCATTTGTCCTTTTTCATTCCTTTGAGCCATGCTTTCTGTTCCGCAGACAAACGATATGGGAGATTCATCAGCCGGGCCAAAGTCATTTCCTTGGAACGCTCCGCCGGTGACAACAC
>ERZ1504361.675-NODE-675-length-7976-cov-2.651180_pt1 | contig 7976 bp, 6 predicted proteins | sample MGYA00571835_ERZ1504361 | MGnify/ENA primary metagenome ERZ1504361 (study PRJEB39906, sample SAMEA3182112) | gut metagenome | biome: human; feature: gut; material: Stool; isolation source: human stools | place: Canada | collected 2013-05-06 ...
TCCTTTCTACGCTCACCAGCAAAATCATCTGCACGATGATGGCAAACGGCATGCCCATTGAGGAATGCGTGGACACCATTGCAAAAACTTTGCCCGTGTGCAGTGTTCGGCAGGTGGCCTATTCCACATTCACCATCATCCGCATTACCGAAAACACCACGGCCGAGATCATTCAGTTCGATAACCCCAACGTCATCCTGCTGCGGAACGGCAAAAGCGTGGATTACCCCATCGTCAGCCGCGTCATCGAGGGCAAAACCATACTGGAAAGCCGCATTCCCCTGCAGCTGCATGATGTGTTCATCGCCATGAGCGACGGCGCCATCTATGCAGGCGTAGGCAAGACGATGAATTTCGGCTGGCAGCGCGAGAATATCATCGAATACGCCGAGCGTCTGTACGACGACACGCTCTCGGCCAAGATGATCGCGTCCATGATCGTGGACGAGTGCAACCGCCTGTATGAAGGCGAGCCCGGCGACGATACCACCGTGGCCGCCGTGCGCATCCGGGAACGCACGCCTGTCAATCTGCTGATGGGCCCGCCCGCAGACCCGCGCGACGCAACGAAAATGATGACGCTTTTCTTCTCGAAGGAAGGCAAAAAAATCGTCTGCGGCGGCACCACCTCCCAGATTGCGGCAAACTATCTGCACGAAACCATCGTCACCTCTCTGGATTACGGCACCGACCCCGCCATTCCTCCCGTGGGCCATATGAAAGGCGTGGATCTTGTGACAGAGGGCGTCATCACCATGAGCCGAGTGGTGGAATACGCCAAGGCCTTTGTGGAAGGCACCGACCTTACCAACCTGTGGAGCGTGCAGACGGACGGAGCCTCGCAAATCGCCCAGCTTTTGTTCGAGTATGCCACGGACATCAATTTTTTTATCGGCAAGGCCATCAATCCGGCGCACCAGAACCCGGATCTGCCCATTACCTTCGGCATCAAAATACGCCTGGTACAGGAGCTTTCCGAATATCTGGAAAAGATGGGCAAACAAATCAAAGTGAGCTACTTCTAAGCAGAAAACCCCGCCGCAAGGCGGGGTTTTCACAGTTTCGGCGGTTTCTCATATACTGATAATAACCATACGGCAGATATGGAAATCAACCGCAGATAAGGGAGGAAACCGCAATGTCAATGCCCACCATCACAACATCCCCGAACCCCATCTCCATGAGCCAGGCCATTACCGATCTCATCGAGTCCATTGCGCTGGAGGAAACGGCTTTGAGCCATATTCTGAACGCAGAGGGCGAAAAGCTGCAAAAGGTGCTCGCCATGGAAGACGTTTCGCTGAATCAGATCCTGGATGTGAACGAGACCGTCATGAACATGGTCACCACAGTCAACGAGCTGGAGCACACGCTCCGCGACAAGCTGGAGTTCATCTCCAACAACCTTTATTACCCTTCCCGGGAAAGCTGCTGAGGCATGCCGCACAGGCTTACTGCCTCCCCTGGCGGCGTGCAAAAAAGAAAAGGGCGTGTCCCCGACAGGGACGCGCTCCTTTCTGTTTTGCTGTTTCAACCGCCCAGATACGCTTTGCGCACCTGGTCGTTATTGGCCAGTTCATGCGCGTCGCCGGACATGACGATGGAACCTGTCTCCAGGACATAGGCCCGGTTCGCGATCTCCAGCGCCATCTTGGCGTTCTGCTCCACCAGCAGAATAGTCACGCCGGATTGATTCACATCGTGGATGATGCTGAATATCTCCTGCACCAACAACGGAGACAGGCCCATGGAGGGCTCGTCCAGCAGCAGCATCTTGGGTTTGCACATCAGCGCGCGGCCAATGGCCAGCATCTGCTGCTCACCGCCGGAAAGCGTTCCGGCAATCTGCCTGCGGCGCTCCTTCAGACGCGGCAGGCGCTGAAACACCATCTCATAATCCGCCGCAACGGCATCCGCGCCGTCCTTTCGGGTGTACGCCCCCAGCGCCAGATTCTGCTGCACCGTCAGCTGCGAAAACACGCGCCGCCCCTCCGGCACCTGCGTCAGGCCCAACTGGATGATTTTATGCGCTTCCATGCTGCTGATGGGCTGGCCGCAAAAGGATATCTCCCCCTGTTTGGGCTTGAGCAGCCGGGAAACAGCATGGAGCGTGGTCGTTTTGCCCGCACCGTTTGCGCCGATCAGCGTGACGATCTCGCCCTCGTTCACATCGAATGAAATGCCCTTGATGGCGTTGATGGCGCCGTAATTTACAACAAGGTCCTTGACCGAAAGCATCACGCCCATTACGCCTCACCTCCCAAATATGCCGCAATAACCTTTGGGTCGCTGCGGACGGTCTCGGGGTCGCCCTCCGCGATGATACGGCCGTAATCCAATACCGTGATATGCTCACACAGGCCCATAACAAAGCTCATGTCGTGTTCGATGAGCAGAACCGCGATGTCGAATTTATCCCGCACAAAACGGACGGTCTCCATCAGTTCGGCAGTCTCATTGGGGTTCATGCCAGCCGCAGGCTCGTCCAGCAGCAGCAGCTTGGGATTCGTTGCCAACGCTCTGGCGATCTCCAGCTTGCGCTGCTTTCCGTAGGGCAGGCTGGAGGCCGGCTGCCCCGCTTCTCCGTCCAAATCGAAGATCTTCAGCAGCTCCATTGCCTTTTCATTCATGGCCCGCTCCTTCACAAAATAGGAGGGCAGACGCAGAATTCCCGTGGCCGTGGTGTATTTCACCTGGTTATGCAGGCCCACCTTCACGTTGTCCAGCACCGTCATATCCTTGAACAGACGGATATTCTGAAACGTGCGCGCGATGCCCGCCTTATTGATGACAGCCGGCTTGAGGCCAACGATGCTTTTTCCGTCCAGCACGATATCGCCTTCCGTGGGCTGGTACACACCGGTGAGCATGTTGAACACCGTTGTTTTGCCCGCACCGTTGGGACCGATAAGGCCGTACAGATGGCCCTTTTCAATGGAAAGCGCAAATTTTTCCACGGCCTGCAGGCCGCCGAATGCGATGCCAAGGTTCGTTACTTCCAGCAAAGCCATGCATCACACCTCCTTCTCGCCCGCCGCAGCCTTCTTGCGCGGCAGCGGCAGCCTGGCGGCCAGCCTGCGGCGCCAGGCCACAAGCTGCGGACTCTGGTTGAACAGCATCATCACAATGAGCACGACAGCATACACCAGCATGCGGTAATCGCTGAAGCCGCGCAGCAGCTCCGGCAGGATGGTGAGCAGCGCAGCCGCAATGATGGAACCACGGATGTTGCCCATACCGCCCACAACGACAAACACCAGAATCAGAATGGAAGTGTTGTAATCAAACTTTTTCGCCACCAGCGAGGAGAAATTATGCGCATACAGCGCGCCCGCCAAACCGGCCAGCGCTGCGGAAATAGTAAACGCGATGAGCTTATACCGCGTGACATTGACGCCCACGGATTCCGCTGCGATGCGGTTGTCCCGGATGGACATGATCGCACGGCCCGTGCGGGAATTGATGAGGTTCAGAACGATGAAGAGCGTGATGAGAATAAGTACAAAGCCCAGCCCGAAGGTGGCGCTTCGCGGCATGCCGGTGATGCCCTGTGCGCCGTTGATGATCACATCGCCTGTCTCGTCCAGGTTCAGCGAAACATGGAAGCCGGACGCATCTCTGCCGACATAGAAGGAATTGAGCAGGTTTTTGATGATCTCACCAAAGGCCAGCGTTACGATGGCAAGATAGTCCCCCTGCAGGCGCAATACAGGAATGCCAATCAAAAAACCGAACAAGGCTGCGGCCGCGGTCCCCGCCAGCAACGCCAGCGTAAAGCAAAGCCAGCCCGGCACGGCGTCCCCAACACACACGGAGACAAACGCCCCCACAAAACCGCCCACGCTCATAAAGCCCGCATGCCCCAGGCTCAGCTCGCCCAGGATGCCCACGGTGAGGTTGAGGGAAATTGCCATAATGATATATGCGCAAATCGGAACGAGCTGCCCCGACAGGGAATTTGTGAGCATGCCCATGCCTGAAAGCAGCTGGATGGCCAAAAACATCACAACGACCATTCCATAGGTCACAAGATCGCGCCGGAAACTGCGGCTCAAAGTTTTCATTTTCATTGCGCCCACCTACACTTTCTCTCGCGTCTGCTTGCCCAGTATGCCCGCAGGGCGGACAAGCAGTACGATGATGAGCACGCCGAACACGATGGCGTCCGCCATCTGGGACGAAATATACGCTTTGCTCAGGCTCTCGATGATGCCCAGCAGCACGCCGCCCAGCATCGCGCCGGGGATGGAACCGATGCCGCCGAACACCGCAGCCACAAAAGCCTTGATGCCGGGCATTGCGCCCGTCGTTGGCATCAGCGTGGGATAGGCCGAACAAAGCAGCACGCCCGCGACGGCCGCCAAAGCACTGCCGATGGCAAAAGTGAGCGAAATGGTGGCGTTCACATTGATGCCCATAAGCTGTGCGGCTCCTTTGTCCTCGGATACGGCCTGCATGGCGTGGCCCACTTTCGTCTTGTTGACAAACAACGTGAGCGCTACCATGATGACTGCGGATGTAACAATAGTGACCAGTGTCTCGCCCGTAACGACGAGCTGCCCGCCGAAGAGACGGAGCGGTTCGATGGACACGACCGACGTGAAGGATTTCGGCGCAGAGCCCCAGATGAGCAGCGCCAGGTTCTGCAGCAGATAGCTCATGCCGATGGCCGTAATGAGCACGGCGAGGCTGGGCGCCTCCCGCAGCGGCTTATAGGCCACGCGTTCGATGGCAACGCCCAGCAGCGTGCAAACCACCACCGCCGCGCAGATTGCCGCCAGCGCGGGCAGGCCCAGCGACGTCATCATTACAAAAGCAACGTAGCCGCCCACCATGATGACGTCGCCATGCGCGAAATTCAGCATACGGGCAATGCCGTACACCATCGTATAGCCCAGGGCAATGACCGCATAAATACTGCCCAGGCTGATGCCGTTCACAAGGTAAGATAAAAATTGCATGTGTTTCGCCCCTTTTTTGTTTCCCATAAAACGCCGTGCCGCCGGCGTCCAAGAGAGGATCGCTCCACAGGTACCAGACTTTATAAGTATACCATACCGGGTGCCGCCCGGCAATTGAAAACCACAAAAAACGGCCTTGCACGCTGTTTTCCACCGAAAAGATGTCGATTGGAAAGAAGGCTGCCGGTAAAAGCCGGCAGCCTTCTTGGCCTTTTTGTAACAGAAATTATGCCGCGGTGTAAACGCCGTCCTTGATGATGTAGACAAGCGGGCTCTTGGCAGGCGCGCCGCTGGCGTCCCAGGTAATGCCCTTGCCGGTCAAGCCTTCCAGTGTGATCTCAGTAAAAGCGGCCTTCAGGGCGTCGCAAATGGCGGACGCATCCATGTCGGCTGTAACGCCGGCCTTCTCCACAGCCGCGTGGATGGCGTAAATGGCGTCATAGGCATCGGCCGCGAACTGATTAGGGTCCTCGCCGTAGGCTTCGTTATAAGCCTTTACAAACGCGGCCGTTTTGTCATCGGTAGCCGAAGCGGTGAACGGAGTCATCAGCATGACATCCTCGGCCAGACTCGTGTCGAAGTTCTCCACAGACACCAGACCATCCAGACCGTCGCAGCCAAAGAACACCGGCTCATAGCCGATCTTGTCAGCCTGCGTCAGAATCAGGGACGCCTCGGTGTAGTAAATGGGCAGGAACACCAGCTCTGCGCCTGCAGACTGGGCCTTCTGAATCTGGACTGTGAAGTCCTTATTGCTGTCGGCGGTAAACGCCTCGTCGGAAACGATCTCCAGGCCCTTTTCCTGCGCCTCGGTCACGAACGCATCGTGAATGCCGGAGGAATACGGGTCAGAACTGTCATAGATGACGGCGACCTTTGCCGCAAGGCTGTTCTCAACGATATAATCGGCGGAAAGCGTGCCCTGCTCCGGGTCGGAGAAGCAAACGCGGAACGCATTGTCGTTTGCGATGCAGCCTTCAGCGGAGCCAGACGGCGTCAGCTGGAACATATTGTCGTTTGCCGTCTCGGCCGCAACGGCGATGCAGGGATTGCTGGTGACGGTGCCCATCAGGATCTGCATGCCCCAGTCCTTCAGGCTGTTGTACGCGTTGATCGCCTTCTCGGCATCGTTCTCGTCATCCTCGAATTTCATCTCATACTGCTGGCCGCCCAGCGCGTTGATCTCGGCAATGGCGATCTCCGCGCCGTTCTTCACGGCATTGCCGTAAACCGCGGTGCTGCCTGTAACAGGGCCGATACCGCCGATCTTAATGGCCGCGCCGGAACCCGCCGTGCCGCCGGACGGCGCGGTGGACGCCGGTGTGCTGGAGCCGGAACCGCCGCACGCCGCCAGCGAAAAGGCGAGGCAGAGGGCCAGCGCTGCGCTCAGAAACTTTTTCATACTTTCTTCCTCCAATGTTTCAAACTTTCCATACACAAAGCTTCCAACAAAGCCTTTGATAGGAATTGAATCTATTTTAACGCGGAAGATGCACAAAATTCAATACACTATTTTTACATACTTTTCTTTGCTAAAGCGTTCAATTGTGTGATATTGCATAAAAAAACAGAAAAAAGCTCCGTCGCTCCCGTACATCCGGGCAAAGTTGTCCGCCGTAGACGTATATTCACTCTCTTTTTTGCACAAGAATGCACACGGCAAACGGAACCGAGAAGGCCAATTTCACCGTCACGCTTTTCCGGTCTCGGTTTCCAGCGCAAAACGCGGGGCCGGTTTACGGCCCCGCACATCGTTCTCGCGCATCGTTCATTTGCTCTCTGGAATGCTTTAAAATTTTCTTACAGCCCCCACTTCCATAGTATTTTTCGCCCTTTCATACATACAATACGCAAAATCTTATCGTATGGCTTTAAATTCTCCCCGCACACAGGACAGATCGATACATTATTCCTAACCATATCACACCTCACAGTGCCGGAGTTGATAATTCCTATACTACAATATATTCTCACAAATATTAATTCAAATAACGGAAAGGAGAAAACAGTGCTCATAAAATGCCTGAGTGCGAATAACAAGTAAGCGATAAGGCTTTGTCGTACCCACACCACGGATACCCTATATAAACTAAGCCTCAACCTCGAAAGCCAAAAAGAGGTCCTCAAAGAAAATGCCCCGATGCAGACGTATGTATTAAAAGCCGGCGCTATAACAGTTCGAGGCAATCTTATATACACCCCTGCGCACAAACCGCACGATGGTGGAAAGCACTTTGCAGCAATGGCGGAGAACCACAAAGTCGATGGGTGCGCCATCAAGTACATGGGTAGTTACGAAATAAACGATCTCGCTAAAAGCGTATACACTGAACGTGAAATTTCTTGGCTAAAAAAGGAACAGAGCTTTTGGGCTATCTGCACACGCTTTTCAAACGGTTTGGAATTTTTTAAGTAAAAAACAAAATATTCCCAAAAATTAAATCATAGTACAATACTTCGAATTGAAACAATTGTATAATACAGGCATGAAACACATAACAAGCCCAATATGTTATGTAAAACAAAACAATTATGGGAGGAACTGTCCATGGAAACGATGACACCCAAAGAAAGAATTGACGCAGTTATTAAGCACCAAGCTGTAGACCGCACTCCTTTTACCGTAGTCGATGGCGGAGCATGGATTGCTAAAACAGAGGGCGTGACATATCGGGAGCTATATAGCAGGCCGGACAGCGGGGCTTCATCTGTTGTAGATTATCTCAACAAAATTGACAGTGATATGATCAGCGCAGTTTCTGGAGTTTTCACTGCATGCCTCAACGCATTTGGCTGCCCAATCAGTATTGATAAAATTGGAGGTGCAATCGATACCGGCTCTGTTTTTAAAGATCCAATAAACGAGATTCCGCAACTCAATAGAGAAACAATTCGTGATACCCTTCTTGCTAATGATTTTGTTCAAAAAATGATAAATCAGACACGGCATGTCAAGGTCCTGGTGGGAAATCAAAAATATATATTCGGAGATATAGCAGGGCCATTCACTATGGC
>ERZ1504361.710-NODE-710-length-7832-cov-3.939565_pt1 | contig 7832 bp, 5 predicted proteins | sample MGYA00571835_ERZ1504361 | MGnify/ENA primary metagenome ERZ1504361 (study PRJEB39906, sample SAMEA3182112) | gut metagenome | biome: human; feature: gut; material: Stool; isolation source: human stools | place: Canada | collected 2013-05-06 ...
ATATTAGAATGATTGTGTTAGACTCTGCAACAGAGAGGATGGTAGGGAAAATTGTCTGATATCAAAATTGCAATGATAGAAATATTAACAGTAGGCGGAATAGGCTTACTGATTTTAGCTATTGGAATTTTAATTTGGGTTTTTCGCAAGAGGAAGGCTGTGCGGTGCACTGAGAGAATCACCGGGCGTATCGTAGAACACATTTTCAGAGGCGGAGGAGTCATGCTTCCCATTATAGAATACCGTGTAAGCGGGCGTACATATAAAACTATAAGAAGGTTTCGCGGAGTGATAACAAAAAAGAAAATTTCTCCCGGCAACTTATATGTAGACAAAGGAGCTTACGTTTCAGAAAAGGATTATTTGGTGATTCCGATGGGAGCGGCCACTAATACAAAGAAGATGGCAGAAGAACTCTGGCCTGTAGGAGAGAGAATGACTGTATGGTACGACCCTGATAATCCGGCAAAAGCCTTCGCTGAGAAGAAACCGGAAGGTATGAGCATAACGTCTGTAATCTTCATATCTATGGGGATTTTCCTCATATTGCTTTCATTGCTTATTGGATATCTTATTACGATATGAGATAGCCATTGTGGTATTTGCGGCAAAGACATGTGACAAATATGTGATTTTGCATATTGACATAATTAATATTCTAATAGTAAAATATATTTAATAGAATACTGAATTAAGCTATGACATAATCGGAAGCCGGTGAGAGTCCGGCACTGTGTCTCAGCAACCGTGTAATCCACGAAAAATACAGGCATTTGATTGCCGGCCACTGGAGCTCATACCTCTGGGAAGGCGTATTGAGTAGGATATAAAGATTAAGTCGGTAGACCTGTCTGGAGCTTTATACATCAAGTCTTCTGAGGTGAGACGGCGATTTTTTTATTTACGTTTTGGCGATGCAGTTTGGGTCGTGGAATTGAGCTTGCACCGACTGGCCGTACAAAGCGTGGTTTTCGTAAAGGCACTCTCAGAAAGAGTGCCTTTTTTTCGAGTCTTTTCATCCGATGAGGCGGCCGCTTTGACGATATAAGCAAACCTTATGCGCCGCCTCGTCTCCTTAAAATATAATAGCAAGATATGCGGTGACATCTCGGAAGCCGGTGAAAGTCCGGCGCTGTGTCTCAGCAACCGTAAGATCTACGAAAGGATGTAATTCACTGAAGCATTAATCAGGCTTTGGGAAGGTATTCCGAGTAGACTGTAAAGATCAAGCCGGGAGACCTGTCACCAGTAGGAACGTCAGTCTTCTGAGATAGGGCTGCGGAATTTTGACATATGGTCACGTTATTTTTTTCGTGCGGTCGTATGCAGAAATCCAAAGCACCCTCTCAGACAGATGGGTGCTTTTTTAGCCCCAATATATGAAAACCAGAAATGAGAGAAGTACATGAGTACAAGAAATGAAGGCGGCAAGAAATTGCTGTGCGTTCTGTTAACCGTATTGATGCTCTTTTGCATGATTCCATCAGCGGCTATGCTTTGCGGCGCTGCTGTTATGGCGGTCAATAGCAGGAGAAAACACAGTACACTTTAGAATGTAAAACCACGGGTGGATAACATTCGGCTTTGGATAACATTCGGCTCTGGATAACGGGGTTGCAGGAGGCTGTATAACAGGAGTGCATGAGGCCATATTGACAATTTGAGATGAGATATAGTAAAATAAATACGCTAATTAAATAACAGCTATGACATCTCGGAAGCCGGTGAAAGTCCGGCGCTGTGTCTCAGCAACCGTAAGATCAACGAAAGAGCGTAGCCACTGAAGCGATAGCTTTGGGAAGGCGTCCAGTAGGTAACATAAATAGATAACATTGGATCGAGCCGGTAGACCTGTCATAAGCTATGCTTTGAGTCTTCTGAGGTGAGACTTGTGGTTTTTATTAACAAGGTACTTTCTGCCAATGCATTAATAAAGATTATTTCTCAAGCGCCATCTCTTTGCGGATAGGCGCTTCTTTATTAAAGTTTCATCCTCAGCGCTAAGGAGGAGAAAATGAAGAGCAAAACAAAAAAGAAATTATTAGCTGTACTTATGGTTGTGACCATGGTAGTAGCTATGTTGCCGTCGCTGGCTTTTGCGCAGGACAGCAGCGTTACGGTAAGCGTTAAGATCGAGAATACAACTTTTACCGAGAATATGGGCAACGGAGAGCCTGCGTGGAGCCAGACGCTGCTGGATACTGAGGTGACAGTACCTGAAGGTTCCACGATGTTTGATGTTCTGGAGATAGCGACAACAGAAAACTACATTCAGATGGAATCTTCATCTGGTTATGTTAGTTCTGTCAATGGTCTGTCAAGCTCTGATGCGGGAATGATGTCAGGATGGATGACAACATTGAATGACTGGTTCGCTGATGTGACATCATATATGGTAGAAGACGGAGATGAAGTAGCGCTGCTTTATTCCGTAACAGGCGGAAGCGATCTGGGCGGATATTGGGATAATAACGACAAGACGGTTAAAGCTATTGAAATAAGCGACGGTCAACTGTCGCCGGCTTTTGACAGAGACACGAAGGAATATACTCTCACTCTTGACGATGATGTGTCCGAGATATATTTAAAGCCCGAAGCTTCTAACAAGAACTTTCAAGTGCATGTTTATGTCAATTCTCAGAGATATAAAGCGACACAAGCGATCCCTGTGAGCAACGGAACTGTGATAGAGGTTATATGCGGTGATCCGAGCTGGCCTACGATGAATGAATATTCGGGAGCAGACGATGTGCCGGCGGAAACATATACCATTACGGTCAATACAGCTGATGGCGACCCGACACAAGTTACAGCTCAGTTTACCATGAACAGCCAGACTCCTAAGGCAATGCTTTATGCGTCAGGAGATACGGAAAAAAACAATGACCTTTTAAGCAACGCAGAGTTTGATGGCAGCACATATACTCTAGATATCACGCCTGGCAGATATGTGCTGGAAGGATTGGCTGAGGACGGTATTACCAGCACCGGCTCGGCATCAGTAATTATAGATGAAAAAAATGCTGATTTTGAAGTGCTTACTGCCGTTTTGACGTGCGGCAACGAAGGATGGAAATACGGCGATGATTATGCTATAGAGAATTTACAAGTGAGAGATGCAGACAGCTCAGGAGGAATATCCAGAAGCGTCAACATGGGAGTGACAGAAGAAGGAAACATAAGCTTTTTGATGTTTGCCGGCGATTCTTATTCATTCCGCGCCGTGCCTTCCGGCGACAAAACCGCTGAATTCGCTGAAGTGACAGTACAAGGAAGCGCAGTGACACAAGAGGAATGTAATATTTCATTTACGATGAAGGAAGCGGAAGGACAGAGTTCTTTGGATGATGAGGTTCTCAGAAACGCATACGAAGCTACAGGCGCGTATCTGGCAGGCATGGCTGCAGAAAACGGTGTATCTGTTGCGTCTGTGGGAGGAGACTGGATAATCTTCGGTCTTGCCAGGGCAGGATACGATGTGCCGGACACTCTATATAAAGAATACTATGATAATGTAGAAAAATACGTCAGCGAAAATATAAACGACAATGAGCAGCTGCACAGTTCCAGATCCACTGATAATTCAAGAGTCATACTGGCCCTTACGGCCATAGACCGCAACGTGACAGACGTGGCCGGACACAATTTGCTGATTGGTATTTCCGATATGGAATACATACAGAGACAGGGGATAAACGGCGTTATGTATGCTCTAATAGCTTTTGACAGCGGTAACTACCAGATACCAAAGGTATTTGACCGAGGAGATCAAGTGACAAGAGAAAAGCTTATCGACTGCATATTGGATGCTCAGCTTGATGACGGAGGATGGAGCCTGGCAGGGTCGACGGCGGACATAGATATGACGGCCATTGCCATTCAATCGCTGGCTCCGTATTATGACAGCGATGCAAAAGTTAAAACTGCTGTAGACAGAGCAGTGGAACTGCTTTCGGAGCGTCAGTCTGACAACGGTGGATACGGCAGCTTTGAATCTGCCAATATCGAATCTTGTGCTCAGGTTTTGACAGCTCTTTCGGCCATGGGCATCGACCCTAAAAGCGACAGCCGATTTGTTAAAAACGGCAATACAGTACTGGACGCTGTAATAGGATATTATTTGGAAGGCGGGGGATTTGAGCATGTAGCAGGTCATGGCATAGACCAGTTGGCTACAGAGCAGGCGTATTACGCTATGACAGCTTACTTCAGAATGATAAGCGGAAAGACGAGCCTTTACGACATGAGTGATGTGGGACAGACAGGAGATGAAACTACAGGTGTGGGACATGATGACAGCCAATCAAATGCCATAGATGTCTCTCCTGAGAAGACCGGAGATAGTTCAGCATTACATATATGGTTTGCTGTCGCAGTGGTCGGAGGTGCTGCAGCCTTAGCAATCAACAGAAGAACGAAGAGAAATAAAGAAGTTTAAAAAATTTTTAGGAAAGCGGAAACAAAATTGGAAAGCAGGAAGAATAAAAAACTTTTTAACACAATAATGGTCGTAGTAATTGTATTGGTAGCAGCTGCCGGAATTGTAGCTGTGGGTGATGTTAAAGGATGGTTTACAGGAAGCGATGAAGCTTTTGCTGAAGCAAAAAATGTAAGCGGCATTGTCAGCGTGGAACGTTCAGGCGTATCCTTTGAAGCCAAAAACGGAGATTCGCTGATGTCAGGTGATACGGTAACCACCAACGAAAAAGCCCAGATTCTCATAAGCGCAGGCGATAATACATACAATCTGGCGGAAGCCTCACAGGCAAAACTGGAGGCATCTGACGAAAGCCGATACATTATGGAACTGGTTTCCGGGGAATCCTTTGTCATTGTAGATGACGAAGGTGATTTTCAGAAGATAATTGCCCAGGACAATGAAATAACTTCAGAAAAGGCCGTTTTTTCAGTTAACGTTCATACCGGCTCCATGGGTATTAATGTATTTTACGGCAGTGTAACTGCAGCACGGGACGGCGAAAGTCTGACTGCGCAAGCAGGCGAGAAAATTTCCATAGTGGGAGAAGAGATGGAAGTCGCTCAATTGAGTGCAGACAGCCTTAATCAATTCAATCTGGAAAACGCTATAGACGCAGGGAAGTCCCATGAGCTGTGCTTTAGCGAAGAAGAACTCAACAAGGTCATAGAAGATAGAGCAGATGAAGCGGATGGGGAAAGCTCTGAAGGAGGTGCTTCTTCAGGAAATGATTCGGAAAGCATGAATCAGGCAGGAAACAATCCTGGTTCTTCCTCAGGCGGTAACGGTTCTTCCGGCACTTCTTCATCTTCCGGCAGTTCAGGCAGCTCAGGGAATTCAGGCAGCTCAGGGAATTCAGGAAGTTCAAGCGGCTCCGGTAATTCAAATGACGGACAGAGCGGTTCGGGCACAAAATATGATTATAGCTGTACCATAGAAATAAGGTGCGATACCATTTTGAACAATATGGACAAACTCACCTCCGGCAAGGAGGGGTATGTTCCTTCTGACGGCACCATATTGCGAAAAACTACTGTAGGATTTAACGAAGGAGAGACTGTATTTGACGTGTTGCAAAGGGCTTGCAACAGTAAGGGCATACAGATGGAAGCTTCATGGTCTCCTGCATATGGAAGCAGCTATATCGAGGGTATCAATCATCTGTATGAGTTCGATTGCGGTCCTCAGTCAGGATGGATGTATAAAGTTAACGGATGGTTCCCTAATTATGGATGCTCATCATATAAATTAAAGGATGGAGACTCTATAGTGTGGTTGTACTCATGTGAAGGCTTAGGCGCTGATGTAGGAGGTTCCGCGAATTGGTAGGAGAAGTGAACAAAGACATATTTTCTACATATAACCCTATAATTAATTTCCTGTTTTTTATGGGTGCAGTGATTTTGGGCATGTTCTTTGTTCATCCCGCTCTTTTAGCGTGTTCTGTGCTGCTGTCTTTTGCCTATTATATAACTATACGCAAAAGCAGGAGCCTTAAGTTTTTGGCAGGAATGATACCTTTGTTTGTGGTTCTTTCTGCCATTAACCCGCTTTTCAATACCAATGGGGAGACAGTATTGTTTACATATTTCGGAGGCAGGCCTTATACGCTGGAGGCGCTTTTTTACGGCATTGCCATAGCTGCCATGTTTGTATCGATTTTGACATGGTTTGCATGTTACAACGCAGTCATGACCAGCGATAAGTTTTTGTACATGTTCGGCAAGGCGGCTCCGTCGGTTTCTCTCGTATTGTCTATGATACTCAGACTTATTCCAAGCTTTCAGCGAAAAGCTGCCCAGATTGCGGGAGCCAGAAAATGCATAGGAAAAGCCGGAGATGCAGGTACGAGAAGAGATAAGATAGAAAACGGCATGACTGTCATGTCTACGCTGACCACGTGGGCTCTTGAAGGAGGCATAGTCACTGCTGACAGTATGAGAAGCAGGGGCTACGGCAGCGGGAAAAGAAGCAGCTTTGCTATATACAGGTTTGACAAAAGAGATGTTTTTCTCGTGATTTTTATGGCGGCGCTGATACTTTTGGTACTGGTATGTGCCGCATTGGGAGGCGCCCATGTATCATATACGCCTACCCTTGAAATTTCGCCTCTTACTGAGCCGATTACCATAGCAGCGACAGCTACGTACTTCATATTTTTGGCAATACCTACTGTTCTTAACATTACGGAGGAAATAATATGGCACATTTTGAGATCAAAGATTTAAGCTTTTCATACCCCTCGGCAGGGGAGCGACTTGCTCTTGATCATGTAACCTTCAACATAGAAAAAGGAGAATATATAACTGTATGCGGCAAAAGCGGCAGCGGCAAGACTACGCTGCTGAAGCACCTTAAGACGGTGCTTGCTCCTCACGGCAAGATGTCAGGACAGATAGTGTTTGAGGGCAAGCCTCTTTCTGAAGTGGGTTTAAGAGAGCAGTCCGGCAAGATAGGATATGTGATGCAGAACCCTGATAATCAGATAGTCACAGATAAAGTTTGGCATGAGCTTGCCTTCGGCCTTGAAAGCTTGGGAATGGATCAGAAAACCATAAGGCTCAGAGTGGCTGAAATGGCCAGCTATTTCGGAATACAAGGATGGTTTCACCGTGATGTAGCTGAGCTTTCCGGCGGTCAGAAACAGCTTCTCAACCTTGCGTCCATTATGGCAATGCAGCCTACAGTGCTGATTTTAGATGAGCCGACCAGCCAGCTGGACCCTATAGCTGCGGCTGACTTTCTCAATACTGTAAGAAAGATAAACCTTGAGCTGGGGACGACTGTAATAATCACTGAACACAGGCTTGAAGATATTTTTCATGCGTCGGACAGGGTCGTGGTCATGGATGAAGGTGCAGTCGTTGCAATCGATGAACCCGGCAAGATAGGAGAGTTTTTAAAGAAAGATAACAACGAGATGTTTGCAGCAATGCCATCCCCTGTTCAGATATACTATGGTGTTGAAAACGATCTTGGATGTCCGCTTACAGTAAGAGAAGGCAGAAATTGGCTGACGCAGCTCTTTGCGGAGAAGGAAATAAAGACGCCTATGATACAGAGGCCGGAGGATGAGGAGTTCATCGGTACGCCGGCCATATTTATGAAAGAAGTTTGGTTCAGATATGAAAAGGAAGCTCCGGACGTTTTGAAGGGCGTAAACCTGAGCGTGCCGAAAGAGAAGATATTCGCCATGGTAGGCGGCAACGGCACCGGCAAGTCCACCATGCTGAAATCCATATGTCATATTTGCAAGCCGTATAGAGGTCAGATTCTCATAGACGGTAAGCGAGTAGAAAAGTATCTGTCTCTTATACACATCTCCGAGCCCACGAGACCGTACTAGATCTCGTAT
>ERZ1504361.718-NODE-718-length-7733-cov-2.596640_pt1 | contig 7733 bp, 6 predicted proteins | sample MGYA00571835_ERZ1504361 | MGnify/ENA primary metagenome ERZ1504361 (study PRJEB39906, sample SAMEA3182112) | gut metagenome | biome: human; feature: gut; material: Stool; isolation source: human stools | place: Canada | collected 2013-05-06 ...
TACGGTCTCGTGGGCTCGGAGATGTGTATAAGAGACAGTATACAACGTAACCAAAAGCGTTTCAGAAACGCCTCTTAAATCAATTTTCATAATCCCTCCTCAATTGATAACATATATCATTTAACTCATTATACCCCATCCTTCCGTCCTGTTAAACCGCAGGCAGATGCTGCATGGAATACGCGGCCCACACATTTTCCTGTTATTCCTCTTATAGCACTTCCATCTTCCTCTTCCGGAGAAAACATGGTATGCAGCACATAAAAAAAGAAACCGGCTTAGGCATTCTGCGAATACAACCCTTTCGGCAGCAATATAAAAGGCCCGCGCCATATCTGCAGATAGATACAGCACGGGTCTTTTATATGGGAAATCGTCAGCCAAGTAATTTCTTCACGAGGCCTTTATGAATTTTCACTCCATAGGGAAGGGCGTCATGGTTGAAGTGCATGGCGGGATCATGAAGTCCCGGTTCCGCATCTTCGCCCAATGCAATGAATCCCGTTTTCAATTCCGGTTTCATTTTCGGATACCAGAAGAAGTCTTCTCCTCCCGCGGTGACGATCGGAGGGATGCAGGCTTTTTCACCCAATTCGGATGTAATCACTTCCCCGATGATTTCCGTGATTTCCGGTGTGATAATGGACGCTGGTGTCTGGTGCAGGATGGTGAAGTCCGCTTTGGCGCCAATGGAAGCGGCTGCATTTTCCGCTGCGCCCCGCAGTTTTTGAATCATCAGTTCCATCACGTCATTGTCCCGGCTGCGGAGATCGAACGTGATCGTCGCCGTACCGGGAACTGCATTTGCCACACCTGCGTCCGCATGGATCTGTGTCGCTTTCAGATTGTACACCACATTGGAATTAAAGCGGAGAGCGTTGGCTGACTGTACAACAAGGCATGCCGCGTCAAGCGCGCTGGTGCCGAGATAGGGGCGGGCCCCATGGCTCTGCATGCCTGTGATGTCGATTTTCACATGGGTCGCAGCGCTGTAATACAAAGCGGGAGCCGCTTCTCCCACACGGCACTCCTGGATGGGACGACCATGCATGCCGATGAGGATTTCAATATCGTCAACAGCACCGCCTTTCAGCATGGAAAGAGCGCCTTCACTCGTTTCCTCCGCCGGCTGGAAAAGAAGTTTCAGTTTCCCTTTCCTGACCAGCTTCTCTTTCATGATTTCCTCCGCCGCCGCAAGAAGCATGGCCATGTGTCCGTCATGCCCGCAAAGGTGGGCGGCGCCGCCGTCTTTCGTCCCAAGAGCATCCATGTCCGCGCGAAGGCCGAGAACAGGTCCCGGTTTACCGCTGTCACAGACCGCGACGACGCCTGTCGCCCCGCCGATCTGTGTTTCTACTTCATAACCGAGCTGTTTCAGCACATCCGCCACGTAAGCGGAAGTTTTAAATTCTTTCATCCCTATTTCAGGAATGGTATGAAGATAGTTAAAATGGGTAAATACATCTGCCATGATTTCCTCCTTTTCTCTTGAGTAAGACAATCAATTAAAGAACGGCATAAGCAGTTTCATGATAAACATACCGATGAATGCATTGAAAATACTGATCACCATAAGCAGGGGCCAATATTTTTTCGGTACATCGGCAAGGCCGAGGAGCCGGCCCATGTACTGGATCTGGGAAGCCATCAGGATCAGCGCAGGCATGAGAATCGTCACATGTTCCCCATTGATGATGCCCGACGCATAGAGAGAAGCTGCCACACCTACCCCTGCAGAACAGGACAGCCAGGTGGTCAGAAGAATAACAAAAGACTGTCCCGGCAGGCCGAAGATACCCATGATGGGCCCCAGCCAGTATCCAAGAAAATCCATAACACCGAGAATATTTAAAATATAGGCGATGACATAGGCCATCAAAATATTCGGTACAAGGTTCTGTGTAGCCAGATTCCAGCCTTTTCTGGCGCCGCCGATGAAGATATCAAAAATATTAGGCTTTATTTGTACCGGTCTCGTTTCAGTTGTCATTTTTGAAATCTCCTTTATAAACAGTATCAAGAGCAAAGCGGCAAATCATGGCACCGACAAATTTCATGACCATAATGATGATAACAGGGACAATGATCGGGCAGAGGATAAATCCGAAAAGCGCACCTGCGATAGCAAAGTAATTACTGATCGTCCCCGCTCCGGAATACTGCCACGCTGCAATGATAGTCTGTTCTCTTTTATCAATAAGGCCGTCATCATATAATTCTTTGGTCAGAGCCGCGCCGGCATCGGTACTCTGCAGATCGGTAATCAAAGCCAGTCCGACGAGGCCGGGTACATCCATCAGCGGTTTAAAGAGCGGCGTCATCAGTTTCTGCGCCGCGGAAAGAGCGCCATAATGATCCAGCACGTCTACAACACCGATGGCCAGCATAACGGAAGGAATGAGTGACAGCGCGAAAATAAATCCTCCTCTTGCGCTTACCCCACCCATACCGACAAAAGTTGCTTTTGCCGGATCTTTCATCGTACCGAATTTACCGATGAGCGTACTGTAATCAAATGCTTTGAGCCATTCCGCCCCCTGTACCGTGGCAAAAACCCCGGCAAAGAAAAGGATACCGAAAGCCAAAGCAAGCATTCCTTTCCATCCCACCTTGAGCAATGCGGCAGCCCCGCTTACTTTTTTCTGTTCTTCTTCCATAAATAATCCTCCTAACACTCCACTGCATCAAAACACAATACAACAAACTAAACATTCCTTCCGTTCTGCTATGCTCCATTGACCTCCTATCTCTGTACCGACGAAAGAAAAACAAATAACCTTTTAATGGTTAAAAGATATTATAAACAATCATCTTTCACATGTCCACGTAAATCACAGGAACGCTCCGAAAAGTCCATCCTTCCCCCTTGCCCGGTTTTCTTTCCTGCAAATCTTGATTTATTCGATAAAATCATCTACAATAGTAAAGTACAATTTCATATGCGGGTGTAGTTCAATGGTAGAACATTAGCTTCCCAAGCTAAATACGTGGGTTCGATTCCCATCATCCGCTCCAAACCGGCTCCCTTTGCGGAGCTTTTTTCTTTGAAGAAACACAAAAACGCGTCTCCTGCTTTTTAGTTTCAGGACACGCGTTTTCTGTTTTATATGCTTACTTTTCCATTCTTAAAATACATCTTTCACTACGATGGTTTCTTCACGGCTGGGCCCCACGGAAACGATGCCGATGGGGACGCCGATTTCTTTAGAAATATCCGCCAGGTATTCTTTGCAGAGCGCCGGAAGCCGGTCGTAGTCACGGATGGCGCTGATTTTTTCTTTCCATCCTTTGTAGGTTTTATAAACCGGGGTAACTTTGGAAAGAAATTTCAGATCTGCCGGATATTCTTTGACCGGTTTTCCTTCATATTCATAGCCGACACAGACTTTGATTTCTTCCATCTCGTCTAAGATATCCAGCCGGGTAATCGCCAGATAATCGAAAGAGTTCAGCGCCGCCGCGTAACGGACAGCACGGGCGTCAAGCCAGCCTACACGGCGGGGACGGCCGGTCACCGTACCGAATTCATGGGCAATGTCCCGGATACGGTCGCCAATTTCATTCACCTGTTCCGTCGGGAACGGCCCTTCTCCGACACGGGTGCTGTATGCTTTCACCACACCGAAGATATTCTGCATCATGTGCGGCCCGATGCCTGCGCCTATACATGCACCGCCTGCTGTCGGATGTGAAGACGTGACAAAAGGATAAGTACCGTTGTCGCAGTCGAGCATGGATGCCTGGGCGCCTTCAAAAAGAACGTTCTTTCCTTCTCTGACCAAGGTCTGGACAGTGTAGTTCGTATCTTTCACATAGAGGCGGAGCTTTTCCGCATATCCCAGGTAATCAATCAGCATCTGCTCGTAGTCGAAACCTTCCATCCCGTAAAGTTTTTCCAGAAGCATGTTTTTCTGCTCCACGTTGTATTTCAATTTCTCCGCAAAAACTTCTTTATCCATAAGGTCGCACATACGGATACCGATGCGGTTGATCTTGTCCGCATAACACGGCCCGATCCCGTTTTTCGTCGTCCCCAGCTTCCGGCTGCCTTTTCTCATTTCTTCTGCCTCGTCCAAACGCATATGGTAGGGAAATACGACTTGCGCACGGGTGGAAATCTGGAGATGCTTCGCGTTGATTCCCTGGGCCTCCAGCTTTTCCATTTCCTCAAGGAAACTTTTCGGGTCAACGACAACGCCCGTACCGACAATACAGATGGTACCGGGATACATAATGCCGCTCGGCATAAGGCGCAGCGGATAAGCTTTGCCGCCGGTCACAACGGTATGTCCCGCGTTGTTCCCTCCCTGGGAGCGGACAACGACGTCCGCTTTCGCCGCCAGGTAATCTACAATCTTTCCTTTTCCCTCATCGCCCCACTGGGCACCAATGACCATAGCTGTTGCCATTACACATTTTCCTTCCTTTTAATAATACAGTGATTCTTTATTATCAGATATCAGCTTACAGTTATCGGCTCATAGCTGTCTTCTGATATCCGACTTCCGGCATCCGACCTCTGTCTTCTGACATCCGTCTTCCGCTCTTACAATCCAAATCTTGCAAATATTTTATCTACATGGACAAGCATGGGTTTGTAATCGAAGCACTCTTTGATTTCTTCCTCAGACAGATATTTTCTCACATCTTCGTCTTTGCAGAGGTTTTCATAGAAATCTTCCCCCTCAAGCCAGCGTTTCATGGCGTTTCTCTGCACCCAGCGGTACGCGGTATCACGGTAAGCGCCTTTGGACACAAGGGCAAGCAGAACGCGGGGACTGTAAATCAATCCGCCGGTCATGTTCAAATCTTCCAGCATTTTTTCCGGATACACAAGGAGTTTATCTACCAGATCGGTCGTCTGTGCCAGAATATAATCCAATGCGGTGGTTGCGTCCGGAATCATGACACGCTCCACAGAGGAATGGGAAATATCCCGTTCGTGCCAAAGCGGTATATTTTCAAAAGCGGGAAGGGCATACCCCTGCACGAGTCTTGCCATGCCGCAGATCCGTTCCGATTTGACGGGATTTCTTTTGTGGGGCATGGCAGAGGATCCTTTCTGTTTGGGACTGAAATATTCTTCCGCTTCCCTTACTTCCGTTCTCTGCAGATGGCGGACTTCCAGGGCGATCTGTGCCAATGTGCCCGCAATGACGCCGAGGGTGGTAATGTATTCCGCATGATGGTCGCGCTGTACGACCTGGGTTGCTACGATTTCCGGAGTCAGTCCCATTTTTTTGCAGACGTATTCTTCCACATACGGATTAATATCCGCATAAGTACCGACAGCGCCGGACAATTTCCCCACCGCCATTTCAGAAGCGGCCCGTTTCATTCGCTCGATATTTCTTAAAGTTTCGCTGTACCACAGGAGGATTTTCAACCCGAACGTAGTCGGCTCGGCATGGACGCCATGGGTACGGCCGATGGTGGGTGTATATTTAAATTCCACAGCCCGGCGTTTCAGGACTTCCGCCAGTTTTTCCAAATCGGCAATAAGCACGTCAGATGCCTGTTTGATCTGCACATTGAGCGCCGTGTCTTTCACATCGGTAGAAGTCATGCCCATATGGATGTACTTCGCTTCATCGCCCACATATTCTCCGACGGCGGAAAGGAACGCGATGATGTCGTGGTTAATTTCACGATCGATTTCATGAATGCGTTCCACATCAAAATCCGCTTTCGCTTTGATCACTTCCACCGCTTCTTTAGGAATACGTCCCAGCTCCGCATTGGCTTCGCACGCAGCGATTTCCACATCAAGCATGGTCTGCCATTCATTTCTTTCATCCCAGATTTTTGCCATTTCCGACCTTGTGTACCTTGGAATCATTTACATATCCCCTTTCGGTTTTCCTTCCCTGGCACAGATTTCTCTGCCCACCACTACTCCGGCCGCCGAGGCCTGGACAAGCCCTCTGGTGATGCCGGCTCCGTCGCCGATCGCGAAGAAGTTTCTGAATTTCGTTTCCAGCTGGTTCGTCAGCGCTATGCGGGAAGAATAAAATTTCACTTCCACGCCGTACAGAAGAGTGTGCCTGGAATTTGCTCCCGGCGCCACCTGATCCAGCGCTTCGAACATCTCCATGATATCCTTTAAAAAGCGGTATGGCAAGACTAAAGATAAATCTCCCGGCGTCGCAGACGGCATGGTGGGACGGACAAGGCCGCGGCGTATCCTTTCTACCGTAGAACGGCGGCCGTCACGAAGATCCCCCAGCCTTTGGACGATTGGTCCCGCGCCGAGCATATTCGCCAGGGATGCGATATATTTCCCGTAAGAACTGGGTTCATTAAAAGGGCTGGTAAATTGTTTGGAGACAAGAATGGCGAAATTCGTATTTCCGCTCTTCTTATGGGCAAAAGAATGGCCGTTCACTGTCTGGAGCCCCGCATTATTTTCCGTCACCACGAAACCGTAAGGATTCATACAGAACGTGCGTACCCGGTCATCAAAGGAACGGGAGAAATACACCAGTTTCGATTCGTAACAGATCTTTGTGATCGGTTCATACACTTCTGCGGGAGATTCCACACGGACACCGATGTCCACCGCATTTGACTGTGTCTCCAAACCGAGCGCATGGGCTTCTTTCATAAACCACTCCGCCCCTTCACGGCCGGGTGCCGCCACAAGGTACTTGCAGCGATACGTCTCCCCGCCCGCTTCCACACCGAGAACCGTTCCGTCTTTGTCCGCAAGAATTCTGTCCGCCGCTGTTTTGGAAATAACGGTCACATTGGACGGAAGAGAATCGCGCATATTGGCGAGAATGACACTGTTCACATCCGTACCGAGATGGCGGATGCGGGCAGGGATAAACATAAGATCCGCCGCGGCGGATTTCCGCTTCAGTTCATGTATTTCCTCGGCAAACTCATCGCCGTATACCTTTCTTTCAGCGCCGCCGTACCTGCAGTACACCGAATCCACATAGGAAATTAAACCGGCAAGCTCTCCTTTATTCATATAATCATCAAGATTGCCGCCGTAATCCGTAGTAAGCGTCAGCTTCCCGTCAGAAAACGCGCCCGCGCCGCCCCAGCCGCAAACGATATTCGCCCTACGGTCTTTCGGCGGAGCATTCTTGTCACGATTCAGCGCTATCCGCTCACGAATATCCAGTCCCTTTTCAAGGATCAGGACAGACGCGCCGGTATCCGCCAGTTCAAGAGCGGTAAAAATACCCGCCGGTCCGGCGCCGATAACTACCACATCATAAAATCTGCTCATTGCCTCTCCTTTTCACAGAATACATCTGCATGGAGCTTTTTTATGCATAAAAAAAGCCCCACCGGGGGCGAAGATACTTTATATATCCCTTTTAAATTTTACAGGAAGGCTCCCTGTGTGTCAAATAAAAGACCCTCCTGTCATGGTATAATAAAAGAAATATTCCAATTATTTTCAAAAGGAGGTTTCCCATGCCCTACATCAACATCAAAATCACACGTGAAGGCGTTACTGCCGAGCAGAAAGCAGAACTCATCAAAGGAGCCACGGAACTCCTCGCCCGCGTATTGAACAAAAACCCGAAAACCACAATCGTCACCATTGAAGAAGTAGACATGGACAGCTGGGGAATCGGCGGCGATCCTGTGGAAATCGCCAGAGAAAAAGGGGAAGCCCAAGACGCCAAAATAGCCCGGCTGGAAGCCGACAAAGAAGAGCAGGAAAAAGAATTGGAAAACCTGAAAAAGCTTCTCCTTCAGGACGGCAAAAAAGA